>Ga0194119_10011573_pt1 | contig 11361 bp, 2 predicted proteins | sample TA2MahC100mmetaG_FD_148620 | JGI IMG/M metagenome (GOLD analysis project Ga0194119, IMG submission 148620) | Freshwater microbial communities from Lake Tanganyika, Tanzania - TA2015018 Mahale Deep Cast 100m | ecosystem: Environmental > Aquatic > Freshwater > Lake | place: Tanzania: Lake... | reverse complement strand
TTGCCTTTATGGCGCTTCTTGGTGAAATTTAATTTTTTTTAGATGGGTCCTTTCAACAGCTGCACCTGCCTACCAGGATTGCCTTTTGGCGCTTCTTAGGAGGACTTGTAAAAAATGTTCTTTTTTGCCAGGATTGCCTTTATGGCGCTTCTTGGTGAAATTTAATTTTTTTTGCCAAATCCCTGTAATGACTGTTGTCTCTTTGATTGTCCTCTGAAACTCAGGAATGCCCTAGGGCGCCTTTCTTGAGTTAAAACCAGGGTTACAACAACAAGGGTGTTCTAAAGTGACAGAGATTTCAGTCTAAAATAGTGGCGCTGGCAAGCAGTTAGTTCTGTTTTGTTTTTTTGCCCACCCGCCCACCCTGTGACTTTTAAAGCTTGTTTGTAGTGCTAGTTCATGGCAGAAAGCTCTCCTGATGTCCCTCCATTTCATGGATTTGAGTCTAGCGGGTTTCCTGATGATGACGCTGCATCTCATGGGGATGTGGATGAATTCGCCACTCCTCGTGCAGTGGAAGTGCTTAGGGATCAAGCCCCTGTAGACCCAAACACTGGATCTCAGTTGGCTCATGTGCGCAGGCGCTTTACTCACCCCCGTGATAGAACAGAACCCTACCCCCCTGTCACCCGTGCTAGGGCTGCACTTGCACGCGCCAGAAGGTTAGAACAGGTAGGTGTGAATTCTGTGAGCGGTGAATCTCTTGCATGGGATAGTGATGCGCATGCTTTAGAAAATCCTTTAGACCACTCTCGACTCTTTTCATCATCAACCGCGTCAACCCAATTCAATGTGTCTGTCCCTTCGGATCTTGATGTGTCAACCTCACCTCCGCACCTTTTGGAAGGCCGTCAAAGTGAGGCCAGCTCATTAGCATCAACAGTTATTCCTTTGGCCAGAACTGTCACTCCTACAATGGCAGGGCAGTCTGACACAGAACAGGGTGATCAGGGCACTGGCCCTGCAGAGAATGACCCTCATACCGATGAGATCAGACGCACAGCAATGGTCTGGTCTCAGCGTGTAGACCGAGCATGTCGGGATGCTGATGATCTTGTCCTCCCTTACAAAAACCGCAAAGTGGGTTCAGTCAGAGCAGAAGTAATCAAAGCCAATGCAGACAAACTGACTAAGGTCTTGAGGGATGCATATGAGTTCTGTGACCCTGCCCGGCAAGCTAAAATTGATGAATACCGCAGAGACATTGTCCAGGTGTGTGTAGCATTAGAGGAAATGAGCTTTGATGACTCCTCAACCCCCTCAGCACACAGCTCCCCACAGCGTAGCCGCAACCCACAGATGCCTGATGAAGATCAGGTGAGGCTCCTTGAGCGCCTGTTTGTAACAAGGAATCCTGCACCAACTCCTGCTGTGCTTGAGTTTGAGAAACGAACTGTGACATTTTCATTGGAGCTTATTAGTAATGACGCTCTTCCAGATGTTGATGATGGTGTAGAGCTGGACGCAGAGCTCATCAAGGAATTGCATGATGTTAGGGTTCCTGAAATTCTCCGTGCTATAAAGGAGTGTCGCGATGCTACTGGTAAATATGCTGCACGTGAAGGTTGTGATCTTTCCATTGTAAGGAGGTCTCAGTTGCAATGCGAGCGAGCATATGAATGGACACGCCAGGTGATTGCTAGGTATCGAAGTGAACAGCACCATCTAGGTGGCAATGTCCCGGCACGAGAGGCAAGCTTCCTCCCATTTGACCCTGCTGGTGATGTGAGCATTTACGAGTTCTTCAGTAAGTATGAAGAGTGGGCCAGGGGATACATCTCCCTTGATGCCAAGGCCCATCTCCTCTTTACTAAGTACCTTCCGAAGTCACTCACTGAGAGTTATGAGGAGTTGAGGTCAAAGAAACATAGCTATGATGCCATGAAGTCCTGGTTGATCGATCAGTATGGAATGGTCAAGGGGGTATGCGATAGTCATCTAAAATCGATTAAATCACAGAAACCTCCAAAGTCGGAGGATGACCTGCTTGCGCATGCCCAGTATCTACGCAAGATTCATCGCACTATCACAGCACTGCATGGATTGGAGATTAGGAAAGGTGTTCGTGTTCCTGGGCTTCAGGAGCATATGGAATCAAATACCTTTCTCATGCAGCTAGCTGAGGTACTCCCCAAGACCATCCAACAGGAGTGGAGCAAGTTTCTAGCACAGTCTGGTGTTACCACCTGGAAAGTGGAGGGGAAAGTGTACCTTGATAAGATACAAGATATTCTGCGTGAGATGTACTTGACCAAGGAAATCCAAGCACGCCTCCCTGGAAATGAGCCACAGCCCAAATCGAAACCAAAGGCAACTCATGTGGGCCGAGACCATAGCCCAGACATCGGTGCTTCTGCAGCAACTGCAACCAGCTCACCACAGCAGAAAAAGTCAGGAGCCAACAGAGGGACAAAGCAGGGGCCTCCTAAGGATTCTGGAAAGCCTAAATCAAAGCTATCACGCTGGTCCTGTATTGTTGATGGCCATGAAAAACACGAGCTGAAGGACTGCAAGAAATTCTTCCAAGCCTCTGTAAAACAAAGGCGGAAAATATGCCGTTGGCAAGGCTGCTGGACATGCCTAGCCAGAAGAGATGAAAATGGCAACTGCAAGCGAGGTGAATGCTCCCGCCTTAGTGAAATTCCGGTTACGCTTGTCTGCCAAGACTGTGCTGTAGCTGACCGGGGTGGCAAGCCCCCTCTAAACGTGCTTATGTGTGGGGTTTCAAATCATGCCAAACCCTCAGAGAAGTTGATAGGCGAAGCCCTGGAAAAGTGGATACCTGGCTTCAAGGTTGCAGGACTAAGCTCTCCTATAGTGGTCAGCCTGTCTACTGTAATGGCAATTCCAAGGAATGAGACACCTCCAAAAAGCAAGACGAGTCCTCCAACTCACTTTCGAACCCCAACCATTGTATATGACACCAGGGATGGGAGTATCCGCCCCACGAGTCAGGTTGACACTATTGTCACACCCTCTAAAGAAGATTCTTGTTTCATCATGCAGCAACTAAGAATTGGGGGTGAAGAAGTCCTTACCTTCTTCGACTCGGGTGCCAATGTTAATCTTGTCGAGGGGTCCTTGGCAGAGCGGGTTGGATTCACTGTCCTTGATGACAGGTGTGTCTCTATTGGAGTAGCAGGTGGAAGCAGGATCTGGACAGAGTATGGACTGTATGCTTGCATCCTGGGTCCTGATGCTAACAATACTTCTCACCAAATTGAATGCCGAGGGCTAGAACGCATCACATCCTACTTCCCAGAGTTTGACCTCAGGCCCATTGGGTACGAGGCTGCCCAAACCTTTCATAATGGCAACATGCTTCTGTACCCAAGAGCTATTGGGGGAGACCGTGTGAAGCTCCTGATTGGGATCAGGAGCTCCAGCCTAGCTCCCAGGCTCCACTACTCGCTCCCTAATGGACTCGGCATTTATGTCAGTGCCCTTGTGGATATCCATGGGTCCAACATCTGTTATGGTGGAACCCATGAGATATTCACAAAGGGTTATGCCCAGGCTGGGATGTCTGCAAGCCACATTCAGGTGCTGTTCACTCAGGTGGCAATGGCATACATGCGTACCCCTTACACTATGGTCCCATCCTCCTGTGATGATCATGGTCCCCCAGGAAAGAACCCACTGGCCTATGTCAGTGAGGATATGTGGTCCGAGGATGTTGAGAAGATGTTTGGTGACAGGGCTGTTTCTGCCCCAATCCCAGACATGGTCACTGACTGCCACTGCTCTGACATGGGTCTCTGTGCTTATGGTGGTCGCTGTTTCAAAGCTACCATCCCACTTTCCAAGTTAAAAGGATTGCTTGATGAGGATGATATCCCTGTAATCAAAGATACCCGCTGTGACAAGTGTGCCAACTGCCCAAACTGCAAACTCTCAAGTAGGGCCAAGACCCAAAGCCTGCAGGAAGCCTTTGAACAGGAGGTGATAGAAAAAAGTGTTATTGTGGACTTAGAAGACAAAAAGGTCCGTGTGGAACTACCCTTCATCAAGAAGCCGACGGAGTTCCTGACCAGTCGCCACAAGGGGAAGGATAACTTCTACCAAGCACTCACCATCTACAAGTCCCAGTGTCGGAAACCTGAAGAAGTGAAAATGCAGATCAGAGAGGCCCAGGAGGACTTGGTTCAGAAGGGTTTCATGGTCCCACTCTTGTCACTGCCAGAGGAACAACGAAAAATGATTGAGGCTGCACCGTTCCGGCATTTTTATCCCTGGAGGGCTACATATAAGCCTGGCAGTGTCTCTACGCCAGTGAGATTAGTTGTTGACCCAAGCTGCACAGGTCTCAACCTCATCCTGGCTAAAGGCCAAAATATGCTCTCCCTAATCCCTGACATCCTGATCCGCCTTCGCACCCACAGGTCTGCATGGACAACAGATGTCTCCAAGCTTTATAACAGAATGCACCTGCAAGACTCTGCGCTCCCATACTCCCTGTTTCTGTATGACTCCTGCCTTAGCGATAGTGTTAGCCCTGAGATATGGGTCATGACAAGGGCTTGGTATGGTGTCACTTCCACTGGAAATCAGGCTGCAGTGGCGCTGCATCGCTTGGCAGATCTCCACAAGAAGGAATATCCCCTGGCTCTCGATGTTCTCACCCGAGACACCTATGTTGATGACATAGCAGGAGGAGCCGATTCTGAAGCAGAAAGAGAAAAACAGATTATGCAAACTGAGAGTGTGCTCGGTGCTGGTGGATTTTCACTGAAGTTCATAGCAAGGTCTGGCCTGGCCCCTCCTGAGGGCGCCTCTGCAGATGGTTGTACTGTGGGCTGCCTTGGTGTGTCCTGGGACACAGCACAGGATCTGCTCAGTCCTGGTATCAAGGGTATGAACCTCAAAAAGAAAATTCGCGGCCAGAAAGCTGCGCCAGACCGCGATGTTACTTCTGCAGCAGGTCTTCGTTCTGCATTCAAAGATGACCTCATCACTAGGGCTGGGGTATTGTCACGAACCGCAGAATTCTTCGACCCAGTTGGATGGTGGGAGCCACTAAGACTTCAGATGAAAATTTCCTTTCAGGAGCTGAATGCATTAGACTGGAAGGACCCTGTCCCTGAACACTTGCATGACACTTGGATTGAGTTTTTTCTTGAACTTGAAAAGGCAAAAGATCTCACCATGCCACGCTGCGTCATTCCCCTATCTGCACCCCATGACTGGAAGATGCGTCTTATTTGCCTTGCAGATGCTGGAGAGGGTGCTGGAGGTGCTGCGGTCTATGGGGGAATACAACTGCCTGATGGAACATATTCATGCAATCTCTTGTTCTCGAAGAGCCGGCTCATGCGCAACTCAGTGCCAAGGAATGAATTGGAGGCAATTGTGCTAATGTCTGACATTGCTCTCATTGTTCAAAAGGCACTAGGTGATCGAGTAGGTGAAGTCCTCTGTTATACAGATAGCCGTGTTGCCCAATGTTGGGTTCTCAACACCCGAAAGAAGCTAAGGATGTTTGTACACAACCGGGTGCAAGCGGCCCGACATGGAATCCGTCAGGTGGTGAACAGTGAGGAAACCCTGCCCCTCTACCATATAGATGGCACAGAGAATCTTGCCGACATGATCACTAAGCCAAGGAAAATCCAAGTCTCTGACCTGGTATCAACTTCCAGATGGATGACTGGGCTCCAGTGGATGCGCAGGCCAACAAATGACCTTCCGAAGTCTCAGTACTTAGTCCCTGAAAGTGTAGAAGAAGAACAGTTGGTGTCAGGTGAAGCATTCCCTGATGTGGAAAACTACACATTAGAGGTGGAGGGACGAGAATGCTTGACAACCTGTGGCACTGAACCAAACTTCAGCACCTGGTCTTTTCCACACTTCAGTGACCCCCCAGACCTATTCCTGAGACCCTCCTTCAACTACCAGACACCTATATTGAATGAATCTTCTGTGCTTTCTGCTCGTGTCAGGGGGGGAGGGGAGCCTGATTGGCTGGAGAAAACCTTTGACTTCCTGCATTTTGGTTGGGCCCGTGCATTGAAGCAACTTTCAGCAGTGTTCAGGGTAGCTCTTAGGTTCAAACATATGGTTCACAAAGACACCAATCAACCTGTTCCAAGCTGTTATGTATGCAGTGGCCTAGAAAATGAGGAGGCAAGTCGACGTGCACTACACCTAGTGACACTATCAGCTTCGGCACAGGCCCAAAAGGCCTTAGGAGTGTCGAAGTTGCAAAAACAGTGTTCACTAAGAGAAGGTATTTGGTTCTCGTCCCAAAGGCTTGAAAAGGAAGGTCTTACAGATACCAAAGACCTAGACTTTGATGCATTCTATGATGGTACCTCAATTAAGAAAATTTTGCCAGTAATTTTGGTGCAGTGCAAGACCTTTCAAGCCCTAGTCCTTCACATTCATTTCAAAGAATTTCCTCACCAGGGCATTGAGGCTACACTAGCTAGGATTAAGCAGACTTTCTATCCAATTGGTGATGCACGCAGAGTAATTTCTGCAATAAAAAAGTCCTGCTCCAAATGCCGCATCCTGCTGAAACAGGTGGTTGGACTTGAACTAGCGGATATTCATCCAGCTCGAACCACTATTGCGCCACCGTTTTATGCTGTGCAAATGGACATAGCCATGGGGTTTAAGGCGCGGCCCACAAACGACTCCAGGAAGTCATTTACCGCACACGCACTGGTGATAGTGTGCCTACTCACATCTGCCACAAGCATCCTTGTGATTGATGGATTGACTACCCAAACAGTTGTTATGGCATTGGAGCGTCATGCTTCCCGTTATGGTGTGCCTGCCCATGTCTTTGTTGATTCTGGGACCCAACTAGAAAAATTGCGCGACACCCATTTCTCCCTCCGTGATGTAAATGGGTATGAGTCTCAGGGTAAAAAGTTTTCTATCACAGTTGCGACCCCCAAAGCCCATGAACAGCAAGGCCGTGTGGAATCAAAAATTAAGATTGTCAGAAAGATGTTGCAAACCCTGTCTGACACTGCTGAGTTAGTCAACACCCTCCTTGGGTGGGAGACAACTTTTGCCCGCATAGCTGACCAGATAGATAATCTACCAATTGCACGCGGCAGCTCTAGAGCCCCGACAGACCTAGGATGGGAAATAATCACCCCAAACCGCTTGAAGCTTGGCAGGAATAATTTTAGGCAACTTGAAGGAACCATTGTCTTGTCAAATGCACCTCAAACTCAGCTTGATAGAAATAGGCTAGTACAGGATAAGTGGTATGAGATTTTTTCAGCCCGAATGCACCTTCTAGTTCCAAAAGCTGAAAATAAGCGCACAGTGCCCTTGCAGCCTGACGATGTGGTCCTGTTTGTCTTCCAAGATGGGGGTATCCCAAAAATGTGGGTTTGGCGATTAGGCATTATAGTCAGGCAAGTCTCTAGATCTACTTATGAAATTCGGTATGTCAGCCAACTAGGAAGTCCACCACGATTGATTTTGAGAGATGCTCGCCATATTTCTCTCATTCACAAAGCAGATGAAATCCCCCCCATGTCCTCAAAATTTCTGGAAAACAGAGTAAATATGCCGGCCTGGGTTGCCAATGAGCAAAGACTGAATTAACTTCTATGGTATTTCTGATCACCCCAACTTCTCTTATAATTTCTCTCAGGTGGTGCTGTGGCCAAAATGGCGGAAGTCATCGGGAACTCTGAGCTGGCCAACAGAGCGCTAGCTGCCCAGGTGGCTTCCCGCCTGCGCCCTGCGATTGCAACAGATGCCATGCTGGTGACCCCTATTGTCACCAGAAGCCACTCTGACACCCCAGAATTCAATGCTGTGGGTGTCCTTGAGATGTCAAGAGATCAGATAGCCAAGGCACAGGAGTTCCTAAGGAAGAAAGCAGTTGGTCGCAAGTACAAGGAGGGAATCTCTGAGCAGGTGGCACGACAGGTGCTTGAACTACAGAGCAGTAGATGCATGACAAATTTCTCCATTGCCAAGACTTCCAACACAAAGTATCTGCCAGGAGGCGTCCCCTTGATAGACCACCTCCATGTTCGTGTTGATAACTCGGTGGACTGGAAATGCCTTGTGGAGCCTATCGATGCCCTTCGTCACCATCGCCTCCCTAGGTCTTCGGATATTTCTGCTGTGAAGGAGTTTACTCTGGGACACTCTGAGGAGCGCCATGTCCACGCAGCACTGGAGTACCTAAAGTGCAAGATTGAGGAATCCCAGAAGACTTACATCATTGTACAGCTGGCTGCAGACACCGAGTCAATCGGCATCTGCCGAGAGGACTACCATAAAATTCTCCATGGTAGAGTGGGAGAGACCCACACTGCGACTGTCCCCAAAGGAGGCTCAGCTGATCCGTTTCCTGTTCTTCTGATGGTGGGTCATGTTGGCTGGCAAGTCCGCGTGAAGCTGCCAGCCTTTGATTCCGTGAACGAGAAGGGGGAGAGGCAGCTGACGATCGAGCCTGGTAAGCTACAGGAGAAGGCTATTGCCTTCTTTAGAGAGCTCAAGGTGGTGACAGGAGTAGACATCCGAGAGGATCTCCGTGAGTTCTTTGATGTTGTGAAGAGTCTGTATGGAGTAGACCTGTGGGAGTATGTGCCACCCCCCTTGGAATTGGATGTGTTGGCCCGATTCGCTGGCTACAACCTGACGCACTACTCCGTTGTGGCCCTCAACTGGGTGATCTTCGGCACCCTCCTGCCTAAGGGACTTGCTTCCTTGGGAGACCGAAAGTGGAACCATGACTGGGCAGACTTGCCCAGGTCTCTTCAGGACTATCTCTCAGCTGACATTTCGCAAGTTGCTGGGGTATCATGGGTCATGACCATCAGCTGGATACTTCAAATTTTCCCTGATGCCCACGCTGTCACCCAGGTCTCCACACTGTCCCAGACTCAGCTTGTTGAGTGGTGGCAGAAATTTGTTGTTGAGAACATGCTCACCACAGTTGAACCTGTCAGGCCCTGGCAGTACAAGTTTTCTCGCCGAGAGATCATGGAGACTATGGCTAATGGCCACCAACACAGAGACCTTCTTGTTGGGACAACCGCAGACTGGCCCTCATACCCTGCTGGGGGAGCCAGATTCATCCACACTGCAAGGGCCTTCCTGCTTTCAATACTGCCTATGCTGCGCAGCCTGGATGAGGACTCTTGGCCTCTTCTTCAGCCAGAGCAGTATCACACGGTTGTCTTTGGCAGATTTCAGGTAAAGGCCCAGCCCTCTCCAACTGATGCTGTCCGGGCCATACGCTGGGTTCCTAACCCTGATATTGGCCCGAGGATTTCTGGATCTGCTATGGACATCACACTCAGCTCTATTCAGCAGACTATTGGCAAAGGCCTTGGGTTTAAGGCCGCAGTGATGGAGTACTCTCGCCTCAACCCTCACAGCGGCCTAGATCTGCTCACTCGGGTGGAGTCCAACAAACCTGCTATGAAGCTTGTGTTTGGGTTCAGAGCTAGAGCCCAGTCCATTGTGACTGATCTGCGGAACATGCTGAGAACCTTTGATATGATGCCTGAAAGGCCACCTAACTGGGTTGACCCTTTCCAGGAGGCCAAGAAGAAAGAGGAGAAGATCACTGATCTGGCACAGAAAGCACTCAGCGTGTCTCGTGACCTCAAGCGCAAAGCTGATCTTCAAAAGATCCGGGCCATGGAGCTCAAGATTGCGGCCAAAGAAGTCAAGAAGAGAGTACCTGAGAGGACAGACCATTCGTGCAACCTGGTGACCCTTATGGGCCCCAAGGTGAATCCTGAGACAACCCTTTCTAGAGACAGGATCTTGTCAATTGGAGAGAGGACAGTCCCCAACCCCCCTAAGAAGTCTAGGCTAGCTGAGACAGCCACATCTGGAGCTTTTCAGGAGACAATGACTATTGAGCGAACCATCAGGTATGTGGACACACCTGCTCCCATCAACCCCATCTGGCCTGGAACTGCTGAGGCTGTCACACAGTGCGCCCCCACACAGGAATATGGAGCTCCACAGCTAGCTGTTAATTTCCTCAGTGTGGATCCTCCTGCTGGGCTGGCCGACCCTGGTCAAACACCATATAGATTTGAGGAGTGGAGACCAAATCCTTCCTCTGGCATCCTGGAGGGTGTGGCTAACATCCATGTTGTGGGGTTTAGCCATGCCATGCGGCTGGCACAAGGTCTCAGGGCTTCTGAGCTGGCTTTGCCTGTCAACACCGATTTGTTGGAGGATTGGAATTACTGGGCCATAGAACAGGCTGCCCAGAAACTCACAGATGTGGACCTCACTCACTCCCTTGTTCTCCTTTGGCTCCATGATGATCAGGTGTTTGAGCACGCTGGCTCTGGTGATCTACTTGTTGTCTCTGACTATGATGGGCGCCTGCACTGCGATGGAGTCATGGGAGTCACCACCCAATCAAAGATGAAAAACCTCTGGGATCAGTCCATGCCATTGATCGAAGCCTGCAAGAAAGCCATGGCAATTGTGCTTATCACACCTCTCCCTAAATACATCACTGCTCCATGTTGTGAGCTGGTTGGCCACTGCTTGGGTTACCAGAAAGGGAGCCACTTCAGCACTATCTGCCGTGAAGTTGCTAGCCTCCATGAAGTTACAATGAGGTGGGTTAGCCGCATTGACAATCAGCGCCTCCATGTCTTCACCCCTCACCTGGAAATGAGAGAGCGCTCTATCAGCTTGAGGCAGGACTGGGAGTACGACCTTAAGGAGTCCTACAGCCTGGATGGAGTTCACCTCACCCGAGATGCTTACTTAGAGCTGGCATGTCTTGTCTGGAATCTGACCCAGAACCAGTCCTGGAAGCTGCGCCCCCCAGTGGCAAACATGCCTTCCCCACATCGTGGACCTGACCGGGTGCGAGTCAGCCACTCAAGGGCTGTTCACAACAGACTTGGTCCCTATGTCAATGAGGACTCTACCCATATGGATGCTGAGGACAGCCATGAGCGTATTGTGGTGTTCTGCGATTCTGAGAGGATTGTTGCAGAGAGAGGCCCGTGGGCAAACTCAGAGATTCAGTACCAGGGTTCCCCAGTCAATTGGGACATTTTCAGGGAGACTACCACTGATAACAGCAGCAGCAGCAGTAGGTGTCCCCCTGGTCTTCGCCCTGGATAGATTACCCTAGGTAACATGTTGCTCAGAGTCTCAATGTTAAGTCAGTCATTTGATTGATCGATTTGGGACATCTGATTTCAGGTAATAGGTGCTGATTATTGGAGTCCCTGAGGGTGTTCTGCTTGAATGAGTGCTGATGTGCAGCTCATTCAACCTCCCTGGGTGGGAGTGTTAGCGTTAAAATTTATACCCCCTCCTGGGACCCTGTTTATGCTGCTGATGACGTCATGTGTGAGGAAGCCGGCGCCCGCCAATACGCACCCCCCCCCCTCC
>Ga0194119_10011572_pt1:0-2500 | contig 11362 bp, 13 predicted proteins | sample TA2MahC100mmetaG_FD_148620 | JGI IMG/M metagenome (GOLD analysis project Ga0194119, IMG submission 148620) | Freshwater microbial communities from Lake Tanganyika, Tanzania - TA2015018 Mahale Deep Cast 100m | ecosystem: Environmental > Aquatic > Freshwater > Lake | place: Tanzania: Lake... | reverse complement strand
TACTCCGGTCATAGAACTAGTACCTAACAGCCATTTATATATATATTCTGTAATATCAAAGGTAATATATATCCGACAACATATAAAGCCGGCATAAAGTACGCAAAGTTGCCGGCTTACAATTTGTGTATAGTATTTGAAAGGTTCGTTCTCAAGAATGGTAAGAAGAATTTCGGTGTTAGAAAGGAAATTGCTACTACTACTCTTGTTATTTCGATAAATGAAAATGTTTCTAGCAAAGCTTACACCCTTCTAGAGTTATTTAAGAAATAGCGGGAATATGGTCCTCTTCGTGATAGTTAGTATTTGCTTAATATCTCACGATTGAATAGGGTAGATTGAGAAATGAAGTACATTTTAATGCTAAAACAACTTGGGACCATCGTTCTATTAGGTTTATCTTGAATCTGTGTGCGAATAGTGCATAAATACGATTGAAGTTAATGGTTCATCAAAGTAATGTACATTTTTTGGCGTTTAAATATTATTATCTCACGACTTAGAGGTGATACACTGCGGGAATTTCAAGATAAATATGTACCATACTTGGATTGATTGGACTGCATGAAGATTTTCTCGTAGACTATGAAGATAGACGATCATAATCTGCAAAAACAGAGAATTTTATGAGTGTTATTTGGTGGGGCACCGATCTCGGGAAGGCGGGATAGTTGGAGAACAAGCTAAGCGCGAAATTAAAGGTCTTATATATACCATATAAGGTGCAAAATATCTTTTGGTTTGGATGAGATAGGCTAGAGTAGTGATCAAAGAAGCAAAGACAAGATATCCATATAATGCGTATTTTTTATACTAGTTTTATCAACTAAAAAGCTTCACGAAAGGTCCACAATCTTGGCAATTTGTAAATATGATGAGTAAATACCACTTATATAATACCTAATAAGTAATATAGATGACACAAGGGTACCATGGCGAGCCTAACAAGGTGTGATATGTGGGTTAGAACACCCCACCTTGGGTATATATGGGAATTACATGGATTTTGAGATATAAGTCGAGTGTAGCTTGTAGATAGATGATTTCCTTTTGTTTTGAGCTTCTATACAATGATATAAACAACTCTGTCTCATACTATACCTCCCACTCGAAACATAAACATGATCATATCCTGGAAAATCTGCTAATTTTTTAATTTACTTAATTTTAGAACCAGATTTCAAGACTGAAGATGGGCTTCAAATCAGGAATTCTTATGTATATATTGTCTATACATATTCATATATTACTGATGCAATAGATATTTCTGGTATTCAGTAGTATTCGGAGAGATATTGAGGATAATTTGCGTGAAAATTATATGTTAAGTGATAATATTTAAGGAATTCCTTAATTCACAGTGAGAAATTTACATATTTGTTAGCGATGATATTTCTTATAGGCCTAATGGATGAAGTAGTCCAGGTAGATAAATCGAAAGGAATAGCCTTGAACTTGAATTCTTATCAGGGATTTGAACAGGTGACAACTTTTTTCGCGTTAGTGACACCGTCTTAGTGACCGCCAAAGTCCGCGTAAACGGCCGCCGAGATCGCATAAAATATTTTCAGTCCGCATACAAGTTTCTGATAATTGCGTTAAGATGAGTAAAATGAGCATAATAAGGTGTACCATAGTGGTTGACATCATTATACAATACATACAATGGCTGGATACTTGATCTGCAAAACTTTTTCCTGATGTGAAAATCCCACACTGATGTGCCACCGATAATTTACCAATAATTCTTGAAATATCACTTGGTTAAGGCTGGATCCAGGGGTTGAGTAGTTGATAATCAGATGTCCCATAGGCGGTTGCATCGGGTAAATACCAAGAAAGATGTCGGGAAAGGTTAGGGAAAAACTTTTTGGGGATGTGTAAGTCCGCATCCATTATAGGCCTAGTCCGGCGTCCACTGTATCGAGCGTGCGATGTGTAAGGCCAGGAATCGGGAGCAGTCATGAGAAAATGTCGGAGGGTCAACTTATCATTGTCATAGCAAAAAACAACATGACCAACTCTCCAACATCACCATTACCCCCTTTCGCACCACCTACAACTCCTATACGACCCTTTTGGTCGGAGAGTTTGTTTGGTGGGTTGGGTTGGTGATGTTGATTTGGAGAGTTGGTCATGTTGTTTGGGGGGTTGTTTTTGGTGGGGGACGCGACTTTTGGTCGCGCACGATTTGCATTACAAATCGCCAGAACACGGGCTTAATCTCAGTGGATCGTAAGACAAGCCTACTCTCACACGTACAATACCCAGTTCTATATCAAAGTCGTCTACAGAGGATTTAACGCTCAACATGCTCGAAAAGCGCAAACTTAAGGTGTTCGGCCGAAGCCTATCGCAACGCGTAAACACATAGAGTTTTATGCATGTATTAGCTCTAGAATTACTACGGTTATCCAAGTAGCAATGACCATCAAATAAACTATAACTGATATAATGAGCCATTCGCAGTTTCACGTATAAAGTTGTTTATACTTAGACA
>Ga0194119_10011567_pt1:7500-11365 | contig 11365 bp, 7 predicted proteins | sample TA2MahC100mmetaG_FD_148620 | JGI IMG/M metagenome (GOLD analysis project Ga0194119, IMG submission 148620) | Freshwater microbial communities from Lake Tanganyika, Tanzania - TA2015018 Mahale Deep Cast 100m | ecosystem: Environmental > Aquatic > Freshwater > Lake | place: Tanzania... | reverse complement strand
GGCCGGGGTGCTTCCCGGCCTCGAGGTCGCCCTGACCGCTCCAGTCGGCCAGCCCGGTTACTCGGGGGTCGTGGCCCACGTCAATGCCCGCCTCTCCCGGCCCGAGGACGCAACCCGCGTTGTATGCGGCGTCACGAACCTGATGGGCCAGGACCTGCGGCTTGCCGTCGGCGAGGCGGCCGAGTCGCCTTCCTTTGTGGCGGCCAACCAGTTGCATCTGCTTGTCGGCCGTGATCTGGCGCTGCCCATCGAGGGCAAGGAGGTCGTGGCCGGTTCCTGGTCGATGGGCTTCACCGGCCGCATGCAGGCCCAGGCCCAGTTCATCCGGTCCCGATTCGTGGCGGCTCTGACCGTGCCCGTGGCGCGTGGCGGGCAGGTCTTTGCCGAGTATCTGGGCAGCAGCCAGACCGACGACGACAGCTCGCTCAATGTGGGCGTGGGCTGGCAGGTTTCCAGGGAGTTGGCCCTGAAGCTCACGACCTTCGGGCATCCGGGGCGCCTCGTCGACTTCGGTGCCCGCGCGCTGGCGCTGGGTGTGACGTGGCGCGCGCCCTTCGCGCCGGCGACCGAGGCCTCGCGAAACCTGCAGGGTACGTTGGCCAGACTGGACCCCGCGCCTTTGGCCGGCCTCGTACACGCGGGCCTGAATGACCTCGAGGCGGCGCAGCTTGTCGTGGCTTCCGACTCTGTCGTGCCGCCGTCGCCTCCCGCCGTGGCCGTCTGGGGTCGGGTACGCGACGGGTCGGGCGTGCCGCGTTCGGGTGTCGCCGTTCGTCTGGACGGGGCGTCGCGTCCGATGGCCCGGACCACGTCGGCCAAGGGTGTCTTCCTGCTCGCGCCGGTCGAGAAGGGCACCTACGATCTCGTGGCGTCTGATCCGACAGGGCGCCTCGTGGCGTCGCGCACGATTGAGGTCACGGGCTCGGGACCGCTCGAGGTCGACCTCGCGGTCAGCGGAAACCCTTGAGGCGCCCGCTCTCACCGCCTGTCCGGCTGTGGGCGGCGGCCAGCTACCTGTTGCCGGTCGCCGTGGTGGCGCTGTTGCATCCCGAGATGGCCCAGGTGCGCCTGGTGCGTGAGCATGCGGCCAATGCGCTCGCGCTGGGCCTGATGCTGCTCGGGCCGATGGTGGTTCTCGGCAGTGGTCGGGGAGGGCCGCTCGAGTGGCTCATGCTCGTCGGCTTGCTGCTCACGCTCTGGTTGGTCGTGGTGTTCGGCTTGGTGGCCTTCGAAGCCGTCCGGGCCTGGCAGGGGCGACGTCCGTGGGCGCCATGGGCACCGCGTGTCGCGTCATGGTTGCCGCGTCCGCGCGTGGCCTCAGCGCCAGGGCTCGGGGCTGCCGGTGTCCGCCCAGCGGAGCTCGGCGACGTTGGCGGCGGGCGTCAACGTCAGCAGGACGGCCTCCCGCCCGGTGCCGAGGGTCCGGACTTCCCCCTGTAGCTTGCCGTCCTGCAGGGTGATGTCGACCTTGAAGTTCCTCGAGGTCGCCATGCCGGAGAGGTTCACCGATTGTCCGGTGCAGAAGAGTCGGGTCACGGACAGGGGCACCCGGGTGCCACCGTCCGGCGTAAAGACGATTTCCCCGGTCATCTGCAGGCCGCTGCCCTCGAGGCGCCCCTTGAGGGTGGCTTGTACGCGCGGCAACGTGACCTGAAGGTCGAGGGTCTGGAGGGCCCCACCCGGCACGCCCGGCAGCGGCGCAAAGGTGCCGGTGCCCGAAATCAGTGACTGGCCTTGGCGGTCAAGGCGGCCCGAGACCGTCACCGAGGTCGGGGCGAGGCACTGGAAGTGCCGTCCCAGAACCAGCGCGCGACCGGAAGCCGAGAAGGCCACCGGTTGTCCGGGCACGGGCTGGATCTGGGGCAGGGCGCGCCAGACCCCGACCGAACCCGCCCGGGTTTCGACGTCCATCCTGCCCGAGAAGCCCTCGGGATGCCGTTCCAGTGCCAGCGCGAAGGGGACCTGCGGATTGCTGATCGTGGTCGCACGGTTGTTGAACAGGTAGGTCAGGATCCTGCCGTTGTCCAAGCTGCGCAGTTGGCTGATTTCGTCGGTCGTGCCGTCCGGAATGGCGACGAGGCCCTGCAGGGGCGCGACCGGAATCCAGGGTACGGTGCGAAGGAAGGGCTCGAGATCCACGCCGTAATAACTGGGCAGGCCCATCTCGAGGACGCTGCGGACCGCCCGGGTCGCCAACGCCATCTCTCCGCTGGCGGTCGGACTGACGGCACGCTGGATCAGCCGCAGATCCTGCAGAATCCCACGTTCCGTGGGCGTCGGGCCCAGGATGCCCAAGATGGGCTCGCAGCCGCTCCCCGCGAGCGCTGCTGCGGCCACGAGGGGCATGAGGGCACGACGGGTTTCCATGTCGTTCCCTGTGTACCCGTGCGGTCGTCTGCCTCTCATTGTCCGGGGTGGTGGCAGTCGGGCGTGCTAGCATGAACCCTGCGACGACGGGAGGGGAGCGTGGCGAAGATCCGCGTGATGAGCGGCATGCGGCCGACGGGCACCCTGCACCTCGGTCATCTGGTTGGCGTACTTCATAATTGGGTGGCCTTGCAGCAGGATTACGACTGCTACTTTTCCATCGTCGACTGGCACGCCCTGACGACCGGAGCCAGTGACACCTCCGGCTTGCGCGACAACGTGCGCGAGGTCCTGCTCGACTGGTTGGCGGCGGGTGTGGACCCGGAACGATGCACCATTTACGTGCAGTCTGCCGTCCCCGAGATCGCCGAACTCGCGCTGCTGTTCGGGATGATTACGCCCCTGACGTGGCTGCAGCGGAACCCGACCATCAAGGAGCAGATTCAGGATCTGGGGCTGGACGAAGAGCGGGTCGGCTACGGCCTGATGGGCTATCCCATCCTGCAGGCCGCCGACATCCTGGCCTTCAGGGGCGCGCGCGTCCCCGTGGGCAAGGACCAGTTGCCCCACCTCGAATTGTCGCGCGACATAGCCAGGCGCTTCAACAACATGTATGGCGAAACCTTCCCCGAGCCCGAAGGCCTGCTGTCGGAGACGCCGCTCATTGTCGGTACCGATGGGCGCAAGATGAGCAAGAGCTATGGCAACGACCTGCGCATGGCTGCCCCGGCGGAAGAGGTGGCGCAGCGCGTCATGGTCATGGTGACGGACCCGGGTCGGCAGCGACGGGATGATCCGGGCTATCCGGAGGTCTGTACGGTTCACGCCTACTGGCGGGCGCTTGCACCGGAACGGTGTGCCGAGGTCGAGTCCGGTTGCCGTGCCGGCACGTTGGGCTGTGTTGCGGACAAGCGGGCCATGGCCGAGCAGGTCGCGTCCTTGCTGGCGCCGATGCGGGCCCGACGTGAGGCCTGGGCGGATGACCCGTCAAGGTTGGATGCCATCCTGGCAGAGGGAAATAGGCGCGCGCGGGCCGAGGCCCGGCGTACCCTCGCCGAGGTGCGTTCCCGCATGCGCTTGCCTGCTTTCGATGATGAGGGACGCCCCGTTGCGGCTTCAGCGGGCACTCGCTGAAGCGGGAGTTGCCAGCCGTCGCAAGGCCGAGGACCTGATCCTGGCCGGGCGGGTCGCCGTCAACGGCAGCGTGGTCGACGTGCTGGGCACGCGTGTGGACCCGGCTCAGGATCGTGTCACGGTGGATGGGCGGCCGGTCGCGTTGCGTCCGGAGAGGCGGATCTTCCTTCTGCACAAACCCGTCGGGCGGGTGACGACCCGCGAGGACGAGGAGGGGCGACCGACGGTCATGGACCTGGTGCCCGCCGTGCCGGGCCTGCATCCGGTCGGGCGCCTCGACATGATGACGTCCGGCTTGCTGATCCTGACCAATGACGGGGCGCTGACCCACGCGCTGACCCACCCTTCCCGCGGTGTGACCAAG
>Ga0194119_10011567_pt1:0-2500 | contig 11365 bp, 7 predicted proteins | sample TA2MahC100mmetaG_FD_148620 | JGI IMG/M metagenome (GOLD analysis project Ga0194119, IMG submission 148620) | Freshwater microbial communities from Lake Tanganyika, Tanzania - TA2015018 Mahale Deep Cast 100m | ecosystem: Environmental > Aquatic > Freshwater > Lake | place: Tanzania: Lake... | reverse complement strand
TCGATGTCGGGGCGGGCACTTCAGATATTGCCGTGACCCAGGGCGGTGCCGTAATCGGATACGCCATGGTCCCGTTGGCGGGCGATTTGGTGACCGAGACGCTGGCGCAGCATCATCTTCTGGACTTTCCGGAGGCCGAGGCGCTCAAGATCCGCTGGCAGCTTGCCTCGGTGGCTGGTGAGCCTTCCCCTTCACCGGCGCAGGATGTCCTCGGTCTGCCTGTGGTGGTTCGCTGCGACGAGCTTGCGGGCCTCCTTGAACAGGCCTTGCAGCGGTGGGCGTTGGCTGTGGCCGAGGAAATCCTGAGGCTGAATGGTGGTCGTCCCCCCGCGGCGGTTCTTGCCATCGGGGGGGCCAGCCAGACTCCCGGATTGGCGGGTGCCTTGGCCGAAGCCTTGGGCCTGCCTGCCGGCCGGGTGGGCGTCAGGGGCAGTGAACTGGTTCGCGACGTGGACATGGATCGTGTGCCTGCGGGTTCGCGTTTGGCTGCTCTGCTCCGTGGACCGGCTGGGGTGACGCCGCTTGGCATTGCGACGACGGCGGCTGACGGTCCAGGGTTTCGTCTTCGAGAAATTGGCGTCCGCCTGGCTCCTCCGTGGCGTGAGCAGGACCCCTTGGCCGAGCGCTATCGCGAAGAGCGCATGGTTCAGGTCCTGGACCTGGGGGCTGCGACGGTCCTGGACGGATTGCTGGCTGCCGGATTTGCTGCGCGGGATCTGTCCGGTCGTCCTGGGCTTGGTTTGACGGTGACTGTCGATGGGCAGCTCCGGCTTGTTCCGGCGATGCCCGGGCAGCCTGCCGAGGTTCGCCATGCCGAGGCTGTTCTGGGCTTGGACGAGCCCTTGCCTGAGGACGCAAGGCTTTGGGTGCGATTGGCGGTCTCCGGGGGGACGCCTGCCATGAGTCTTTCGGAGTTGTGGGGCAAGGATCGGGTGCTTCGCTGTCGTGTGCACGAGCAGGAGATTGCATTCACGCTTGAGCCGCTGCTGTCCGGCGTTCCGGTTTCGTGGGATGACCCTGTGCTGGACGGCGGCGTCTATCGCCTCTGCCCCACCCTGTCCGAGCTGCTGTCTTCGCTTGGGTCCGATGCCGAGGAGGATGTCCTGGTCTTCGAGGTGGAAGGGGTTCGTCAAGAGTGGTGCTTGGGCGAGACGGCATGGCTTGCGGGTGAGCGTGTCCTGCAGCGTGATGATGTGGTTCTTCCCGGAGCCGTCCTGACGCGCCGGAGGACCGAGCGTCCGGTACCGTTGGTACGCGAGGTGATGCCCGATCCTGCGCCTGGTTTTATTGGCGTCCATTGGTTGGGGCGAGTCGTGCAGGTTTCTGTCCCGGCCCCCGGGGTCCGGGATGCCGGGGGGCGGTGGGTCGAACCTGCGGACAGGGTTCAGGAGGGAGGCCAGTACCACCACGAGGCGGCGCGACCCCCGCAGGTCGCCGATCTTTTTGCGCTCGTGCAGGACGAGGTGACGCAGGGGGCGGAGGGCGGCGGCCAGTTGCGTATCGAAGTCGATGGCGTTCCAGCCGAGTTCACGACCCCGCTGCGAGAGGGCAGTCGGGTGGTGGCTCGTTGGACTGTGGCCAGTTGGCCTTACGCCGGTACGTGACGCACAGGCAACGGCCGCTGCGCGCTACTCGCCCTGGGCCTTCGAGTAAAGGGCCTTGCCTTCTTGCGTCCTGAGCCTCTCGATGTGGACCCAGGTGCAGGCGTGGCTTACGGATTCGAGCAACGCCATGATCTCGCTGTCCTGTACGGGACCATCGGCCACATAGCGGCAGCGATACCAGTTGACCATCCGGATGTCCGGCAGGGGACCCGGGTAGACCTTGGTGCCCCTGTTCGAGATCATGCTCAGGCGCATCCTTCCTGCGGCCTGGGGTACCGGGGGGACGGTGGCGAGATCCCCGTGCTCCACGAAGACATCAAGGCCAATCGTCTCGATACGGGTACCGCCGGCGGACCCCGTTGCCCGGAGGACGGACGGGTCTTCGGGCAGGGTCGGGAGGGCATCAGATTCCGCGCGTGCAGGCAAAGCGGCAATCATTGCCTTGGTGAACTCGGCCGAGCCTGCCGTTCCGCCCAGGTCGCGTGTGCGAATACCCGCGGCAAGAACCGCATCAAGCGCCCGTTCGATGCGGTCTGCCGTCAGCAGCAGGCCGAGGTGGCGCAGCATCTGGATGGCGGCGAGCAGCAGGGCCGTGGGGTTCGCGACTCCCTTGCCCGCAATGTCGGGGGCAGAACCATGCACGGCTTCGAAGACCGCGATGCGGTCTCCGATGTTGCCGGAGGGGGCGACGCCCAAGCCACCGACCAAGCCCGCACACAGGTCGCTGACAATGTCCCCGTAGAGATTGGGCAGCATCAGCACGTCGAATTGCGAAGGTTTCCTGACCAACTGCATGCACAGGTTGTCGACCAGGATGTCGTCGGCGGTGATGTCGGGGAACTGTGCCGCGACTTCCCGGAAGCACTCCAGGAACAGGCCGTCCGTCAGTTTGTGGA
>Ga0194119_10011566_pt1 | contig 11366 bp, 9 predicted proteins | sample TA2MahC100mmetaG_FD_148620 | JGI IMG/M metagenome (GOLD analysis project Ga0194119, IMG submission 148620) | Freshwater microbial communities from Lake Tanganyika, Tanzania - TA2015018 Mahale Deep Cast 100m | ecosystem: Environmental > Aquatic > Freshwater > Lake | place: Tanzania: Lake... | reverse complement strand
CAATAGTCGAGTTCAAAAGCACAGGGAGGCCCTGCGTCATGCTGGGCTGCGGCCGATCCAGCTCTGGGTGCCCGACACCAGGGGCCCGGGGTTCGCCGAGGAGTGCAGGCGGCAAGCCATGGCGGTGGCAGCCTTAGACTTCGAAGACGCCTCACTTGAGGCTCTTATGGATGAAAGTTTGGAGGATCTCAAGGCCTGGAACCCATGATGCGGGGTAGCCTCGTAACAGTTGCCGCACAGGGTGACTTTGGAAAGCCACGGCCCGCGCTTGTTATTCAGTCCGATCAGTTTGCTGAGACAGCAAGTCTCACGGTACTTCCGTTGACAAGTGATCTTGTTGAAGCTCCCCTCCTAAGGGTCTACCTCGACCCTACCCCTGAGAATGGACTGGAAAGGCGGTCTCAGGTCATGGTGGACAAAGCATTAACGCTTAAGCGGTTGCGCGTAGGCTCTCGAATAGGGCAAGTCGAGGCCACCAAGCTTCTCGAGGTTGAGCGCTGCCTCGCGGTTTTCCTAGGCATTGCTCGCTAGAACAGAGTTGACTTGCATCGCAGTGCGTGTCCCGCCTCTTTGGAACCTTCCCCGCGCATTTGTCGTAAACTACTAGAGGAAATACCAAATTTTCCTTCGCGGTAGCCTTGTGACAGCACCTACCTTCACGTTCCCCGTGTAGCCCCCCTTTGAATCTCAAGAATAAAACAATCGCGGTCATTGGCCTTGGCTACGTGGGTTTGCCCTTGGCTGTCGAGTTTGGCAAGAAGCGTCTCGTTATTGGCTTTGATATTAATAATGACCGCGTTAATGAGCTCCGGCAGGGAGAGGACCGCACCCTTGAGGTAAGTGCCGAGGAGTTGTCGGTCGCGAAAAACTTAAATTTCTCGAGCAATACAGAGGACTTGCGGGCGGCGAACATATTTATAGTGACTGTCCCCACTCCGGTCGACAAAGCAAACCGACCTGCTCTGACTCCACTCATTAAAGCCAGCGAGACAGTGGGGCGAGTCATCAAAGACGGAGACATTGTGATATTCGAATCCACGGTGTACCCGGGCGCGACCGAGGAGATTTGTGTGCCCCTTCTCGAGAGGGAGTCGGGTCTCAAGTACTTAACGGGTGCGGAAGAGCCTGAAGAGGGGCACGAGAAAGGATTCTTCTGTGGCTACTCTCCCGAGAGAATTAACCCCGGCGACAAGACTCACCGCTTACCAAGTATCAAGAAGGTGACTAGTGGGTCTACCCCGGCTGCAGCTAAGGCCGTTGATAGCCTATACAAGGAAATTATTTCGGCCGGTACCCACCTTGCAAGTTCAATTAAGGTTGCTGAGGCTGCAAAGGTCATTGAAAACTCACAACGCGACCTAAACATCGCCTTTGTGAATGAGTTGTCTGTGATCTTTAACCGCATGGGTATCGACACCCAAGAGGTGCTCACCGCGGCTGCGACGAAGTGGAACTTCCTTCCGTTTAGCCCCGGCCTTGTTGGAGGTCACTGCATTGGGGTGGACCCGTATTACCTTACCCACAAGGCCCAAGAGCTTGGCTACCAGCCACAAGTGATTCTCTCGGGAAGGCGAATCAACGACAACATGGGACGCTATGCGGCTCGTAACTTGATTCGACTCATGCTGAGAAATGGCATTAACGTGGCGCAGAGTACCGTTGGGGTATTGGGAGTTACTTTCAAGGAAAACTGTCCAGATGTTCGGAACAGTCGTGTGATCGACATTATTGGTGAGCTGGAGTCTTGGGGTGTAAAGACCAAGGTATTTGACCCCTGGGCCAACGCTCAAGAGGTATTTGACGAATATGGCGTGGAGTTGTCCAATCTATCCGGCCAGGACCGATTGGACTCAATCGTCATTGCCGTGGCCCACCAAGAGTTTGCAAAGTTCACCCCTTTGGAACTGCGAACGCTCTGTTCCATTCAGCCAAGACCGGTGGTTGCGGATCTAAAGTCCATTCAAGAGCGGTCTGCGCTTGAAGCAGCCGGATTCTCCGTGTTCCGATTTTAGAGACACAAACAACATGAAAAATTTTGCACTGATTGGCGCTGCGGGCTATATAGCCCCGCGCCACATGAAAGCCATCAAGGACACGGTCAACACCCTAGTGGCCGCTTACGACCCAAACGATTCGGTGGGCGTTATCGACTCACACTTCCCCGATGCCGACTTCTTCACCGAATTTGAGCGGTTTGACCGCCATATCGACAAGCTCAAGCGCGCAAATGCAGACAAGAAAATTGACTATGTGTCGATTGCTTCACCTAACTACCTACATGACTCGCACATGCGGTTTGCGCTAAGAAGTGGGGCAGACGCCATTTGCGAAAAACCCCTGGTGCTCAACCCCTGGAACATTGATGGCTTAAAAGAAATCGAGGCCGACACGGGCAAAAAAATCCACACTATTTTGCAGCTACGCCTGCACCCCGCGATTATTGCGCTAAAAGAAAAGGTTGCTAGCAGCGCCACACCCAAGAAATACGACCTAGACCTCACCTACATAACCTCCCGCGGGCACTGGTATCTACAAAGCTGGAAGGGCGACATAAAGAAGTCGGGCGGCATTGCCACTAACATTGGCGTTCACTTTTACGACATGCTGCACTTTGTATTTGGCGCCCTGCAGTCAAACACCGTGCACCACTGTGCCGACACTAAAGCCGCGGGCTATTTGGAATATGAAAAAGCTCGGGTGCGTTGGTTTTTATCGGTTGACGTGAACGATGTCCCCGCAGAGCAGCGGCTTAAAGGGCAGCGTACTTATCGATCGATACAGCTTAACAATGAAGAAATTGAGTTTAGCGAAGGCTTTACCGACCTTCATACTCGAAGCTATGAAGAAATTCTGGCAGGCCGTGGCTTTGGCCTGGAAGAGAACCGCGTGGCTATTGAAACGGTAGCCACCATTCGCACCGCCAAACCTCTGGGTATTACTGGTGAGCACCATCCGTTTCTAAAGCGCATCACTGAGTAAAGAATTCTGGATAGCTTAACGCGCTGCACAACGCCGCAAGTCATAAAACCACCTCGTGACCGTTCAAATCCACCCCAGCGCCATCGTTGACCAGGGCGCAGAGATTGGCGAGGGTAGCCGCATATGGCACTTTGCCCACGTCTGTGCCGGCGCCAGAATCGGCAAGGGCGTTTCGTTGGGGCAAAACGTATTTGTGGGCAACAAGGTAGTAATTGGCGATCGATGCAAAATCCAAAACAATGTCAGCGTTTATGACAATGTAACGCTTGAAGAAGGTGTTTTTTGTGGTCCAAGCATGGTGTTCACTAACGTGTATAACCCTCGTTCACTGATAGAGCGGAAAAGCGAGTACCGTGACACATTAGTCAAGCGAGGCGCGACTTTGGGTGCTAATTGCACAATTGTCTGCGGCGTCACCATCGGTGAATACGCCTTTATTGGCGCGGGCACTCTAGTCAACAAAAATGTGCCTGCCTATGCCTTGATGGTTGGCGTGCCAGCACGGCAGATCGGTTGGATGAGTGAATACGGAGAACAGATCCCCTTGCCAGTCAAAGGTCAAGGGCAATACCAATGCCCACATACCGGCCTGCGATACGAATTGACTGGAGAATGCATGAAGCGAGTTGCTACATGACCATCCCCTTCATAGACCTCAAAACCCAGTATCAGGCACTGAAGGCCTCTGTCGATGCGCGCATCCATAGGGTGCTTGACCATGGTCAGTACATCATGGGCCCAGAGGTGAGAGAGCTTGAAGAACGTCTCGAAGCTTACACAGGTGCACGCCACTGTATAACCGTTGCAAGTGGGACAGAAGCCCTGCTCATCTCCCTCATGGCACTGGGCATCAAGCCGGGTGACGAAGTGATCACCACCCCCTTCACCTTCGTCGCTACGGCCGAAGTCATCGTACTGCTTGGGGCTGTGCCGGTCTTTGTCGACATCGAGCCAGACACCTGCAACATTAATGCGAGTCTGATAGAGGCAGCTATTACGCCTAAGACCAGGGCCATCATGCCGGTCAGCCTCTACGGCCAGCCAGCAGACATGGACGAAATCAATGCCATCGCCGCACGCCATGGCAACATTCCGGTTATCGAAGATGCAGCCCAGAGCTTTGGTGCCGAGTACAAGGGCCGGAAAAGTTGCAACCTCTCGACAATTGGATGCACCAGCTTTTTCCCCAGCAAACCCCTCGGCTGCTACGGTGACGGCGGCGCCATCTTCACCAGTGACAACGCCATCGCCCAGGCCTGCCGTGAAATCCGTGTCCATGGTCAAAGTCAGCGCTATGTCCATACTCGCGTCGGAGTAGGAGGGCGTATGGACACGTTGCAATGCGCCATCGTTCTGGCCAAGCTGGGTCGTTTCGATTGGGAAGTAGAGCAACGAATTGCTACTGGTCGTCGATACAACGCGCTCTTAGACAATGCAGGCATCAAGCGCGCTCAACAACGACCAAACCGCACTAGCGTTTTTGCTCAATACACATTGCTCACCAATGAGCGCGATTTGCTGCAAAAACACCTGGCTGAAGCCGGCATACCCACGGCAGTTCATTATCCTGTTCCGCTAAACGAGCAGCCAGCTTATAAGCATCTCTGTTGCCCCGATTGCACACCGGTAGCCCAACAAATCGCCAAGCAGGTGATGAGTCTACCCATGGGACCGGATCTAACAAATGAACAACAACAGAAGATCGTTAAAGAGCTGCATGCATGACTTCGGCTGACTTTCTGATCGTCGGAGCGGGTATTGTCGGTCGATGCTGAAGATGGATAACACTACATTTAAAGGTGATGTACTAAGGTTGCTTTCTGGGACAGGAATTGCTCAGGTTATCGCCTTGGCTGCCACCCCGTTGCTCACACGTCTATTTTCTCCCGATGCATTCGGTATCGCAGCTATATTTGCGGCGACTTCTGGAATTATTGGTTCAATAGCTTGCTTCCGCTTCGAACAAGCCATCTTATTGCCTGAGAGCGACAGAGAGGCAATCAATGTTCTTAACCTGTGCCTACTAGCAACTTTAGCCGTGAGCATATCAACCGTACTAATAGCGGCCATACTTAGTAGTGAAAAATTGGGTATTGATGATGTTCTGCCAATAGGAAATTATGTATGGCTTCTCCCCCTGTCTGTATTATTAACTGGAACTTACACTGCTTTTCAGTTCTGGAATACTCGTACGAAACATTTTTCCAGAATATCTATGGCAACGGTAGCGGGGTCGGCTTCTAGCAATGGGGTTAGCCTATCGTTTGGTTTTTTTGGACATTCTATTGGCGGTAGTTTAATAGTGGCTGGTGTCTGCGGACAAATTATTTCAAGTAGCTTGCTGATCGGAATGATTATTAAGAAGGATTTGAGTTTAATTATAAATTCATTCTCAATGAATGAAATTACGTTACTAATGAGTCGCTACAAAAAGTTCCCGATCTATGGCAGCTGGTCAATATTGTTAGGCACCGGAGCATGGATGCTACCATTAATATTGATGGGTTTTCTATTTTCGCCGCATTTCGTTGGACTATATGCTTTGGGGTTTAGAATTCTGCAGATTCCTACTAGCTTGTTGGGTAGTGCAATCAGTCAAGTCTTTCTCCAAGAGAGCGTTCAAGCCAGAAAAGGTAACTATCTGCCGGAAGCACTCACAGATCTTTTTACGAAGCTGGTGGCTCTTAGCCTGCTCCCCTTTCTTTTGCTTTCAGTTGTTGGACAAGATATTTATGAGGTGGTATTTGGTTCAGAGTGGCGCGAAGCTGGACTGTATACACAAATACTTGCGCCTTGGGCATTCTTGTGGTTTCTATCAAGTCCGTTAACTAGCTTATTTTCTGTATTGGAGGAGCAAAAGCTACAGTTAAAATGGAACATTGTTAATTTTATTTTGAGAGTCAGCGCTGTTCTAATAGGAGCGTATGTGGACAGTCTATTGATTTCAGTTATATTGCTCGGGGTGTTTGGTGTGATAATTTACGGGTATAAGATTGTGCTTACATTTAGAATCGCAAATGCCTGCTTGTCGAAACCGACTAATGTTCTTTTTAAATACTTCTTTTACTCATTCATGCCGGTTGTGGTTGTGATATGTTTAATTAAATCAAATGCAAGTATGTACTTGAGTGTCAGCGTTGCCACCTTATTTGTCATGTTCAATATGTTATGGTTTGGTCGCAAGCTCATTGGAATGAAGCAATATCGTTAAGGAGCCTCTGAACAATGGCTCGATTTAAATTGGTCGGACGACATTGGTGATGACGCAGGCATTTTGTTCATGTGGGTGGGCTGTTAATCGGGCTTATTGCTGGTTTTCTTTGTTTTCTCTGCTGATCTTGTCTTTTTTCTCACACTCTGGACGCACCTACCCCATGGCCATTAATCGTCGCCTGACCATGTACAGGTTGGCAAGGGCAAAGAGCATATGCAGCTGAGCCCGATTCTTGGCCATGCCGCGGTATCGGGCTTTGATAAATCCAAACTGGATCTTGATGATTCGGAACGGGTGCTCGACCTTGGCACGGACTCTGGCTTTGAGCGTCTCAAGCTGATCGGTGATGCGATCTTTGGCAGAGTCAGTCAGTGCGCGTCGCTTTCCAGGTCGCATGGCAATGTGCCAGGTGGCTTTGGTCTGGGTGCGCCTCTCGGCGCCACGGTAGCCAGCATCTGCAAAGATGGCGTTCTCTCCTCCGGTGAGAAGTTCTTCAACGGTGTTGAGGTCGTGCACATTGGCACTCGTCGTCTGAAGACTATGCACAAGCCCCGTCTCTGCATCCACCCCAATATGCGCCTTCATTCCAAAGTGCCAGTTGCTGCCCTTCTTGGTCTGGTGCATCTCGGGGTCTCGCTTGCCGGTGGCATTCTTCGTCGAGCTCGGTGCCTCAATGATCGTGGCATCCACAATCGTGCCTTTGGACAGACGAAGCCCCTTGCTCAAGAGGTACTGGTTGATCAAGGCAAAGATGCGCTCGGTGAGCCTGTTGGCCTCCAACAGGTGCCTGAAGTTCAGAATGGTTGTCTCATCAGGAATAGAGTCACTGTCCAAAGAAAAACCTGCAAATCTACGCATAGAGGCAATCTCATAGAGTGCCTCTTCCATCGCCGGATCACTCAGTCCATACCACTGTTGCATGCAGTACACCCGCAGCATAGAAGGCAAGGCGTAGGCAGGTCTGCCCACAGTAGACTTGGGATTCACGGGCTCAATCAGCTTGATCATCGAGTCCCAGGGCACCACAGACTCCATCTCAGCAAGAAACATTTCCCGCTTGGTCTTCTTGCGCTTGGACTCGTATTCCACACCGGAGAAACTCAATTGGCTCATGACATCCCCCTGAAATCCCAACTCAGATTGGACCATCCCAAGGGCATTATGTTCGATAATCATGCGAGTTTTTCAGACCTTCCTTAAGCGACAAATCCAGAGTTTTTTTGCGCTGCCCGTAGCATACAGTATCTGTGCAAATATTGAGTCGCGTAGAATACTTTTATTTCATACATTCATCTTTTGTACTGACTAGGGCTAATAACTGCTAAAGAAACAAGGAAAATCATAATGAACGCCAAAGATTATATAAAGAAAATAACTCCACCTTGGATAATCGATAAGTGGTGGCGCTACCGCTTGAGGCATTTTATAGCAGAAATCAAAAGTCTAAATATTGAGGATATGGGTATCTATGGCGGCATACCATGGGTGAAATTGGTAAGTGGCTATAAATTCTATGGGCTGCTGCCATCGGAGGACGAGCGGAGGCTCTATAAATCAATTTGTCCTTACCTTAGGACGATAGATGAGCGATGTTTTGGGGTTGTTAAGGAGATCATAGATCGCTACTATGCTCCTAGAAGTTTACCGGGTGAGTTAGCAAAAAGTGAAAGTCGATATGCCCCACTGCGCGATCCATTAAACGACTTCAATCTTCCATCAGATAAAAGGCTTGAAGTTGCTTCAGTATTTCAGCTACATCCCGGTGAGGTCATTGTAGATATTGGCGCATTTCATGGATTTGGAACTCTAAGAATGGCCGAGTACATTGGCGCTACAGGGAGGATTGTAGCTTTTGAAGCAAACCCAGATTCTCGTGATATTTTAAAACTAAACATCTCTGAAAATGGTCTTGAAAATACAATAATTATTCCTAAGGCAGCGTCTAATTATACCAAGACAGCAGAAAAGTTTCATATAGATGGGGTTCCTACTGGCAATTCCTTGCGTAGTGACGTGCTTCGGAATCTGGGAATGGATAATATCATTGAGATTAAAGTTGACGTTGATAGTGGAGATAATGTATTAAAATCGCTTGGTGTTAGCGAAGTTAATCACATTAGTATTACAGTTAATGGCGGAGAGCCTGAGGCATTGGAAGGTCTTCGCAATACCATCGGATGGTCCAAAAATTTACGAATCTCTATGCCAGGTTGGTATATGCGCGATGATAAAAGGTTAGATAAAATTCTCCGTCCGCAATTGGAGTCCCTAGGATTTCGTACCATAATGACAGGGAAACTCGGGCGAGTTATCGCTTGGAAGTGATTCACGCATCCACCTTGAATATATCAGATTCTCCAGGCTACTGTGCCCAGTGATTAAGGTGGAACATTATTAACCCGGCAATCAAATAGTGGTTAGCGCTATAATATCGGGCATAAAGAAAGTTAATGCCCGGAAGTTGCCCCGTGAAGCCCATCCCGTTATACACAACTCATTTGACATAGTCTGACATGTTGATGGCTCGCTCCGAAATGCCCGACTCTCTTTGTCTGGTATACCCATTGCTTGCTGATTTCCATTTTAACGGAGCACCGGAAATAGTCACCCTTGATTTAATCTCATCTTACTGATTTTATTGTTATTTTGTGTTTTTCTGGGGTATAATTTCTTTCAGTTTTTGGTGTTTTAGGCGCTGTTTTCTGGGAGTTTTCTCTTTTTTGGGAGCCTCAAAATGCCCGCAAGCCAGACTGACGATTTTTTCCGCGGCAGGTTGGGTCAAATGATCAATTTACGCCACGTTCAGTTTTTCCAGACCGACTTTTATCAATAAACATTCTCTGAGACATAGCGATAGCGATGCAGGACTTCTGTTTTACCATGCGCAAACATGTTATATTTTATCTTAGGCATAGAGATCGAATTAGGTTGCTCCCTATTAGATTGGTTAATCGGTTGTATTGCAATTATGTCATCGCTGCAGTTCATCTCAGGCGCATAATAAAGTTCGGTATAGCATTGGTTGTTCCAGCCTCTAGGCATGATTCGGTTATGGGTTTTATCAACAGCGTGCGTCATAAGTATTTCAATATGGTCCCTCAGTGTCGATGGTACATAGCGGACAAGCGCTCAATAAGTGAATTTTTTCAACTAGCTAACAAAGCTGAAATCGAGTATGTCATTCTTCGGTGGTTTGAAGAGCTCCCTCATATAGAGCCAGGTGAGGATATAGATATCCTGGTATCCGACAAAGATTTAGACAAAATACGGAGTTTGTGCGATCCATATGAAAATGGCGGGCAGAAGTTGGATATATACTCGGCATCAGGTAAGTCGGGTTCTGATTATTTGGGAGCGGGATACTTTCCATTTAATTATCAGAGAGGCTTCTTGAATCGCGAAAACTAATCAATAATTATTTTTACGTACTTGATGATAGAGAATATTTTGTTGCGTTAGCGTTTCATGCTGTCTTTCACAAAGGTAAAGCATCCGGACTTCCATATAAAAGAAATGACGCTATTTCTCATCAATCCGACCACGATTATACAAAGCATCTTAAAGCAATGGCCAGTGCGCAGGGAATAAATATAAATGACTTTTCATTTTGCGGGTTATATGAATACCTTGTCGCAGAAGGTTATACACCGGGGATTGATACTGTCCGACTTTACGCACGACATGACCCTTGGCTTCAAGAACTAACAATACCTGCTACGCTGCCCAAGATATCGAGCAAGGGCGAGGTTGTGGTTTTTATTCTTCGAAAATGGGCATATGACAACGATAAAATTGAATATATCAAGGATATTGTCGAGTCACGGGGATTCGACATCCTGTACTATTCGGAATTGAGTCAGTGTGAAGTAATTAGTTCGAAAGGGAAAATACGAGGTGGGCAATGGGGTAAAGGTTCCTATCCCGTATCTGGCGGTCCGCCATATGGTATTATGGTCTGCTTCGATTATGCACCAGAGGGGCCTGATAAAAATACCAAGGAGATATTCCCTCATTTAAGTAACAGAAATATTCTAATAAAGCATGAAATACGAGACGCAATCAACAGAGATCTCCTCTACACAAAGCATGTAAATTGCATCCACTCGGCTGATGATGAGCATGAGGCGTGGGAATATATAAATGCAGCCGTTCCAGATAGAGCTAATGAATTTCGTGATAGTGTCGCTATTATTAGATCAAGTAACTATTTTCATTCATTTCACGTATATCGACCTATTGTCACTAACGGTGTGCGGGCCAAGACCGAACTAATTGACTACAAGGGCGCTCGCTGTATCCTGAAAACATTTAAGCCTGGACGGGAGAGGTTTCTGGAGCGTGAGGCGTTTGCATATGGGGAGCTCAGTAGAAAGATTGACGCCATACCAAAACTGATAGAGAAGGGCGATTGCTACATCATAGTCGAGTACATTGAGAATATCCTTGAAGGGCTAACAGAGCGTGAGAGAATACGTATTATCAAAAAATACACATTCGATATCGTATCAACGATGAGGCAGTTTTACGAAAATGGATATGCCATTCTCGGTTTTTATCCAGGTAACCTTCTTATTTCATTAGACAAAGGGCTAAAAGTTGTTGATTTCGAGTTTCTTCATAAATATGAGATTAATCCGGATACTTTTGAAGAGTCTTATGATGTAGCTGGCGTTCCAAGTGACTTTACGGGAGATATGCCTAGAGGAGACAGTAATCATACTATTGAAAACACATGGAAATACTATTTGGATATGAAAGTTGTAAAAGAGTTGCTCGTGTAGAGTAGAACAATTCGGCACTTGATTGAAGATGGGCGAATCTAATCGCATCGATTCGACATTAGCGCCTCGGCGTGCAAGAAATGTCATTTATGCTGCCGTGTTTTCTATTGACATCGATGTAATTCTCCAATCTAGTCACCCTTGATTTAATGGTGTCGTTGGTCTTGCCGTCGGGGAGGTATATAAACGCTGGGATTGCGCCCCGAAGGTCCAAAAGAGTGTGGATCTTGACCGCAGACTTGGTGGACCGAAACAAGGCCCAAGGGAAAAGGCTCATGCGTAGACTTCCCTTCTTTGGCAACAAGATGAAAATAGAGGCTTCCGTCCTTTTAGGAGATAGGGATGAGGAAGTCGAAGTTCACGGAGAGCCAGATTGTTGGGATTTTGGCCGA
>Ga0194119_10011565_pt1 | contig 11366 bp, 9 predicted proteins | sample TA2MahC100mmetaG_FD_148620 | JGI IMG/M metagenome (GOLD analysis project Ga0194119, IMG submission 148620) | Freshwater microbial communities from Lake Tanganyika, Tanzania - TA2015018 Mahale Deep Cast 100m | ecosystem: Environmental > Aquatic > Freshwater > Lake | place: Tanzania: Lake... | reverse complement strand
AGTTCTTGTGCGACGTACTCGGCTGCCCGTTGCGCGCGCTCTATTGGATGCACGGCGTCGAGGGTTGCTTCCATGGCTTCGTCGAGCTGTCGGAAGACTCGTACGTCGCCTTCGTGCAGCACCCCGAGAACCCCACCCAGATCGACGTCGGTGTCACGCACGCCGGCAACCCCGGGGGCAAGGTCACCCACGGCACCATGCAGCACCTCGCACTCCACGTCGACACCCTCGACGAGTTGTACGCCATGCGTGATCGCATCCGTAGTCGCGGCGTGCACGTTCTCGGACCCATCGATCACGGGTTCATCCAGTCGATTTACTTCGCCGGCCCGGAGGGTCTCACCCTCGAAGTGGCGGTCGGTCACGACATCGACGAGAGCGCGTGGGTCGACCCCGAAGTGGTTGGCCTGTGCGGAATCTCCGACGACGAGTTGAAGCGCATGATCACACCAGCGCGCTACGACCGACCGGCCCAGACCGTTGCGCAGCCCCCGCTCGACTCGACAGGCCCGCGCATGGCCTACACGCCCGCGGCCTACCAACGCCTCATGTCGCTCGACGACCAGTTCGTGTGGGACAACATGAGCGAGACCACTCCCCCAGTCGCGTCGTGAGGCGCGACGAATACGTCCTGGGCGAGGTCTTCTCGTATCACTTCCCAGGCCCCGATGCCGACCATGCGCTGTTGATCCAGCACGGGATCGCCAGCCACGGCGGCATCTACGACAACTTCTGCGCCCACCACGCACGCCAAGGTGTCGACATCTTCTCGATGGACGCGCCCGGCCACGGTCGTTCGTGCATCTCGCAACGTCCCGGACAGTTCACCCTCGACCAGTGGGTCGACGCGGCCGTGATGTAGGGCGAGCACATCGCCGAGACCACGGGCCTGCCTGTCTTCATCACCGGTTCGTCACTCGGCTCGGCTGCCACGTACTCGGCCTACGCCAAATCGGATGTGTTCGCCGGCGCGATTCTCATGGGCTTCGCCATTCCGGGTTCGCCGCTCATTCCGCCTGACAATCCGTTCCGGAGCGAGGCCTACGAAAAGATCGAGAAGATCTGGGGTTCGCGTTTCCGACTCGACATCGATCTCTACTTCGACTTCGACGCCGACTACGGATACGTGGGAGCCAAGGAACAGAAGAAGGCCGACCCATACAGCACGTGGATGTACGACATGTCGTCGTGGGCCTCGATCATGCGGTACGACCCGGCCGTGCCGATTCAGAAGAACACCAAGCCGATCCTCTACGCCGTGGGCGAGAACGACCCGACCTTCCCCCTGCCGGTTGCGCAGCGAGTCGTCGATGCCACCACCGGGCCGGTCGACTTCTACGTGCTACCCGACGGCAAGCACCAGCTGATGCTCTTCCACACCGAGCAGTACTCGGCCAAGATGCTCGACTGGTGCCGCGGACTACTCAAGAAGTAGTCGCACCAGCGAGGCTCACGGCCGGTCGGGCCATACCCGTCCCCACCCGCTCGTTGCTGAACGACTCGTACACCGCCACCAGACGATCGTCGGCAAAGGCCGCCCACGGTTCGGGCCCGCTGAACGAACTGACCGGCAGAACCTTGCCGGTGGACGCCGCCACCGACAACGACTCGGCATCGGCCCCACTCACTCGGTACTGACTGAGGGCGCGCACCGCGTCTTCGGTGGGACGCAACGGTGCGTCGTCGATACCCACGGCCTCGGCAATGGTGAACGCACCCACCGACGTACGACGCAGATTGCGGAGATGGGCTCCGCCACCGAGCAGTCGACCGAGGTCGGCCGCCAACGTTCGAATGAACGTGCCCGACGAGCACGAGACATCGATGTCGATGGTGTAGCCGTTCACCGCCGTGACGACGAACGAGAACACCGTGACCGGGCGCGGCTCACGCTCGACCTCCACACCCTCACGCGCCAACTCGTGCAGACGCTTTCCGTCCACGCGTATGGCCGACACCATCGGCGGAATCTGCATGATGTCGCCCACGAGATGGGCGTCGACGACCGCCTGCACGTGAGCCCAGCCATCGGGCCGGCCCAAGCGAGCGATCACGTCGCCCATCTCGTGCGTGGCCGTGACCTCACCGGCGGCATCGAGTGTGGAGGTTTCGGTGCCCAGCACCACCGTGCCGGTGTACGACTTGCGACTGATCATGCACCCGTCCACAGCGACGAGATCCATAAAGCGCATGAGTCGAGTGGCGTTGCCCACACCGAGCAACAACACGCCGGTTGCGTCGGGGTCGAGCGTGCCGGCGTGACCAACTCGGCGTTCTCCGAGCCGTTTGCGCACGCGGTCGACCACGTCGTGGCTGGTGATTCCGGCTGGTTTGTCGATCACCAGCAGGCCGTGCACCTGCGGTGGTTTACGACGGGCCATCAGGCTTCGTCGTGGCGCGCCGGACTGGGATTGTCGCGCAGGATCTGATCGATGCGCTCGGCCGCGCGAATCACTTCGTCGACGCGAAACGACAGGATCGGGGTCTTCTTCGCCCGCACTTGTTTGCCCACCGAACTCTGCAACCGAATGCGGTGCTCGTCGAGAGCCTCGATGATCTCGGCGTCACCCTCTTCGCCGCTGAGCGAGTCGAAGAACACGACACCACGGTTCATCTCGGAGTCGACTTCCACCCGCGTGATGGTGACGAACGACAAACGCTCGTCGTCGATGCGGACGAGTTCGTCGGCGATCACTTCGCGCAACGACTCACCGAGGCGAACGGCGCGAGGATAGCCACGGGACGATTCACGTGATCCACTGGACTTGCGCGGCCGGGTCACGCGGTCAGACTACGAGAAATTCGGGTGGTCGCGCAGTGAACGCTTGAGTTCGGCCACACCGGGAGTGGTGGCCACGATCTCGACCGCATCCCACAGGCGAAGAGCCTCGGCACCACGCGGAATACGAGCGATCACCGGACCGAAGAACGAGCCTTCGTCGGCCGCACCAGGACGGAACGTGAGGATGGGTGTACCGACGTCACGACCAGCGCGCGACAAAGCCACTTCGGTGTCGTCGGCGATGCGAGCATCGAGCGAGCCGTTCTTCGACACCGCGGCGATGGACGAATCGAGACCGGCGATGGTGAGCATCTCGGCGAAGAACTCGTCGGTGCGCGCCATGAAGTCGTCGCGACGACCCTTGGTATGACCCTCGGTTCCGACCGCCGCGTAGAAGCGACCAACCGCAGCGTTGCCCTCGACGGCGTCGAGGTGGGCCGCGATGCGCAAGGCCTCATGACCCATGGCGTGCATGTGCTTGTACTCGGGCGAGTACCACTCGGCGATGTTGTTGGCGTTCAGGATCTTCAACGAGATGAAACGCCAGCGGACGTCGTAGTTGCGCTGCGAGCGCACCTCTTCGACCCAACGCGACGTGATCCAGGCCCACGGGCACACCGGATCGAGGAAGAACTCGAGATCGGCCATCAGGTCCTCACGATGAGTTTGTCTTCGTAAGTCTCGATCAGGTCGCCCTGCTTGAGATCCTGGAAGTCGGACAAACCGATACCGCACTCGAAGCCCTCGCGAACCTCGCGCACGTCGTCCTTGAAGCGGCGCAGCGACTGGATGCTGCCCTTCCAGATGATGACGCCGTCGCGAAGGAAGCGCACCTTCGAACCGCGAGTGATCTGACCCGTGCGGACGTAGCAACCGGCAATGGCACCGATGCGCGGCACACGGAAGATCTCGCGCACTTCGGCTTCGCCGGTGACGACTTCTTCGAACTCGGGGGCGAGCATGCCCACCATGGCCGCCTCGATGTCTTCGAGGAGCTTGTAGATGATTTCGTAGGTACGGATCTCGACCTTCTCGGCCTCGGCGAGATCGCGGGCCTTGCGGTCGGGACGCACGTTGAAACCGATGAGCGTGGCGTTGGTGGCCGCCGCGAGCGTGATGTCGTTCTCGGTGATCGCACCCACACCGCGGTGCACGAACGCCAATTTCACTTCGTCGCGTTCGAGACGGCGCAGGCTCTCGGTGACGGCTTCGAGCGAACCCTGCACGTCGGCCTTCACCACGAGATTGAGGGTGGCGACTTCGCCGGCCTGGATCTGCGTGAAGATGTCTTCGAGCTTGACGCCCTTCTGCACGCGAGCGTCACCGCGCTGCATCTTGGCGCGCAGACGCTGTTCGCGTGCTTCGCCAACGGTGCGAGCGGTCTTTTCGTCGGGAGCGGCGCGGAATTCGTCTCCGGCGTTGGGCACCGACGACAAACCGAGCACCTGGACCGGTGTGGACGGACCAGCTTCTTTCACCTGCTGGCCCTTGTCGTCGATCATCGCGCGCACGCGACCCCACGACGCCCCGGCCACGATCGGGTCGCCGACCTTGAGCGTTCCCTTGTCGACGAGGATGGTGGCCACCGGACCGCGACCCACGTCGAGGTTGGCTTCGAGCACCACACCCTTGGCGCGACCGGTCGGGTTGGCGGTGAGATCTTCGAGTTCGGCCACGACGCTCAACTGTTCGAGCAGGTCGTCGATGCCGAGACCCTGTTGAGCCGCCATCTCCACACAGATCGTGTCACCACCCCACGACTCGGGGATGAGGTTCTGTTCGGACAACTGCGACATCACGCGCTGGACGTCGGCGTTCTCCTTGTCGATCTTGTTGATGGCCACCACGATCGGAACCTCGGCGGCCCGGGCATGGTTGATGGCTTCGACCGTCTGGGGCATGACGCCGTCATCGGCGGCGACCATGAGCACGACGATGTCGGTGACCTGAGCACCACGCGCGCGCATCTTGGTGAACGCGGCGTGACCCGGGGTGTCGATGAACGTGATGCGCTTGCCGTTCTGGACCGTTTGGTACGCACCGATGTGCTGCGTGATGCCACCGGCCTCACCAGCCACCACATTGGCGTTGCGAATCTTGTCGAGCAACGTGGTCTTGCCGTGGTCGACGTGTCCCATCACGGTGATGACGGGCGGACGAGGCGCCTGAGCGGCCTCGTCGATGTCGTCGCTGTCGTCGAACAGCGCCTGGAGTTCCATCTCCTCTTGCTGGCCCGGCTCGACGAGAAGGATCTCGCCGCCGATCTCGAGCGCGAAGAGTTCCATCTGTTCGTCGGAGAGCGTCATGGTCGCGGTGACCATTTCGCCGTTCTTCATGAGGAAACGAACGACGTCGGCCGCGGTGCGGTTCAGACGCGGAGCGAACTCCTGCGACGACGCACCACGTTCGATGACGATGATGCCTTCGGGAACCGGAACACTCGACTCGGTGTACCGGATCTCGGTGGGCAGCAACTCTTCTTCGCCACGACGACGCCGACGCGACGAACGCGGGGCGCGACGCTGACCCGACGGACGAGGTCCGCCACCGGGACGACCGCCACCAGGACCACCAGGGCCGCCACCGGGACCACCGGGACCACCGGGACCACCGGGACCACCGGGGCCACCACCCGGACGCGGACCACCAACACCACCCGGACGCGGGCCGCCGAAACCACCGGGACGCGGACCACCAAAACCACCCGGACGCTGACCGCCGCCACCGGGGCCACCGGGGCCACCACCGGGACGCGGACCACCAAAACCACCCGGACGCTGACCGCCGCCACCGAAACCACCCGGACGCGGACCAGTCGGGCGCGGACCACCCGGAGGGGGCGGAACCGGACGACCCGATTGGCCGACGGCTCGCGAAGGCGGGGGCGGAACCGGACGACCCGACGGGCTGAGGGGTCGCGGTGGAGACGGGGGTGCGGTGCGAGCTGCCGGTGCGGCCGGGGCTCCCGGACCAGAACCAGTCGACGGACCAGTCGACGGCGCCGGCGGACGCGGGGCGGCCGGACGCGGCAGATCACGCGTGGTGTCGCGACCCGAGATCACACGACCAGTTGCTGGAGAGGGCGCAGGTGCGGGGGCAGGAGCCGGCGTATCGGCCGGAGCCGGAGCCGGTGCCGGAGTGTCGGCGACGATCGCCGGAGCCACCGGTTCGACGGGGACCGCCACTTCGGCCGCGGGTGCGGCGGGGGTTGCGACGCCCTCATCGGCAGACGCGACAGAATCGGCGTCCTTGTCCGGCGCCTTCTTGGTGGTCTTCTTGGCGGGAGCAGCCTCGTCACCCTCGGCGGCGGCCTTCTTGGTCGTCTTCTTGGCCGGCTTGTCTTCTTCGGGTGCGACTTCGCGGACGAGTCCTTGTGCGTGTGCCTTCTTCTCCAGCATCGTCACGTAGGCGTCGACGAGCGTGGTGGACGGACTCTTCACGGGAATCAAATTCGCCTTGGCGAGTTCGATCAACTCGGCATTGGTCATGCCGAGTTTCTTGGCGAGGTCGGAGACTTTGATCTTGGCTGCTGCCACTCGTCGTCAGCCCTCTCCCCGTGCGCTCTCGCGCGCCGCGTTGGCCGCTTCGACTTCGGCCACCGTCATGATGGTTCCGTCGGCGGCATGCCATTCCTGTTCACCACTGTCGGGGTTGACCACCCACGCACCATCGGCGAACTCATCGGAGTCGACGAAGATGCCGGCTTTCTCGTTGCGATCCTGGGTTTCGCTCTTGATGTCGATGCGAACACCCGACAGACGCGCGGCCAGACGGGCGTTCTGCCCTTCCTTGCCGATGGCCAGGCTCAACTGGAAGTCGGGAACGATCACGTCGGCCTGGGTCCGGTCGTCGCTGACGCGCACTTCGGTGACCTTGGCCGGCGACAGGGCCTTGGCGATGAAATCGGGCAGGTTGTCGCTGAACGGAACGATGTCGATCTTTTCTTGATTGAGCTCGTTCACGACCATGCGGACACGAGCGCCACGAGCGCCCACACAGGCGCCCACCGGATCGACGTTGTTGTCGTTCGACCACACGGCGATCTTGGTGCGATGGCCTGGTTCGCGCGCACAGGCCTTGATCTCGACGACGCCGTCGGCGATCTCGGGCACTTCGAGCTCGAAGAGACGCTTCACCAAACCGGGGTGCGTGCGGCTCACGATGATCTGCGGACCCTTCTGGGTGCGACGCACTTCGACGATGTAGGCCTTCAGACGCGTGCCCGGATTGGCACGCTCGTACGGCACCTGCTCGCTCTGCGGCATGAGGGCTTCGACCTTGCCCAAGTCGAGCAGGGCGAAACGATGATCGGTCTGCTGCACGATGCCGGTGACGATGTCGCCTTCGCGGTTCGCGTACTCCTCGAACTTGCGCTCGCGCTCGGCCTCGCGGATGCGCTGGCCCATCACCTGGCGGAAGGTCTGGGCGGCGATACGACCGAGTTCACCCTTGCTAGGCGTGTCGTCGCGCGGGTTGATCCAGTTGCCGTCCTCGTCGATGTCGTAGGCGGTGAAGGTGATCTCGAGGGTGTCGGGGTTGAGCCCGACCTCGACCTCTTCGGCCGCACCGGGCCGGCGCTTGTACGCCGTGGCCAGCGCGTCGACGAGCACCTGAAGCAGGTCGTCGACCGAGATGTTCTTTTCGTTCGCCAACAGGCGCACGGCTTCGGCCATGTCGAGATTGCTCATGAGGGCATCGTCTCCTGGTCGTCGTGATGGTTGTCGGGGTGATTGTCGGTGCTGTTCACGGTCGATGTCTTCTTCGGCGCCTTTTTCGAGGCACTTGAGTCTGCCGGGCGGTCGGCCCGCTTGCTCCCCGGCTTCTTCGCTCCCGAACCGGGTTTGCCCGGCTTGGGGGCAGCGGCCCAGACGAAGACGGTCTTGGCCCGGTCGATCTGGTCGTACGGAACCACGCGGTCGTCGCCGATGGGCGCGGCCGCGGTGCCGTCGACACGCACGGTGCAGGCCGCGTCGTCGGCCGCCACCAGAACTCCGTTGATGCGGCGGTCGGTGTTGCCGACGTCGCGGAGGCGGATCGACACGGTCTTGCCGATCTCGCGCTGGAAGTGACGCGGTGTGCGCAAGGTGCGCTCGAGACCGGGGCTCGACACCTCGAGCGTGTAGTGACCCGGGATCGGATCGGTGTGGTCGAGTTCGCGCGACACGAGACGCGTGCACTGGGCGAGCGTGTCGACATCGACGCCTCCGGGCGATCCGGGGAGGGTGTCGATCGTGACCTTCAGGACGCCGCCGGCGTAATCGAGGTCGTACAACTCGAGACCGAGATCGGTCACGATCGGTGCCACGAGTGAGTGGAGACGACGTTCGAGGGCGCTCTCTTCGCTCATGTCACCTCCTGTTGTCCGCTCGATTGTGGCCATGATCGACACGGGCCCCTAAGACTGAAAAAGACGTGGGATTTCTCCCACGCCTTCGACAATCCCGGGAGTCCGGGCAATCAAGACCCCTGCAGTGTACCGGGCCAGAAGTAACCTCTCACACGTGCTGCGGATGTCGACTCTCTTCGTCCGCACGCTGCGTGAGAACCCTTCCGACGCCGAGGTGCCGAGCCACCAGTTGCTCGTCCGGGCCGGGTACATCCGCCGCGCCGCACCGGGCGGATTCACCTGGTTGCCCCTCGGCTGGACGGTGTACCGCAACGTCGAGAACATCGTGCGCGACGAGATGAATCGGGCCGGGTTCCAGGAAGTCCACTTCCCCGCCCTGCTACCCAAGGAGCCGTACGAGGCCACCAACCGCTGGACCGAGTACGGCGACAACGTGTTCCGACTCACGGACCGGCGCGGGGTCGACTACTTGCTGGGCCCGACGCACGAGGAGATGTTCACCTTGTTGGTGAAAGACCTCTACTCGTCGTACAAGGACCTCCCGCTGTCGATCTACCAGATCCAGACGAAGTACCGCGACGAGGCGCGCCCACGCGCGGGGCTGCTGCGCGGTCGCGAGTTCGTGATGAAGGACTCGTACTCCTTCGACATCGACGACGCCGGGCTGTCTGCGTCGTACGAGGCGCATCGGGCCGCCTACATCCGCACGTTCGATCGACTCGGCTTGCCGTACGTGATCGTCTCGGCCATGTCGGGTGCGATGGGCGGATCGAAGAGTGAAGAGTTCCTCGCTCCGCTCGAGGTGGGCGAAGACACCTTCGTGCGGTGCAGATCGTGTGGCTACGCGGCCAATACCGAAGCCGTCAACGTTCCGGTGCCCGCGGCAGTCGACGCCTCGAGCGTCCCGGCTGCGCAGGTGCACGACACTCCCGACACTCCCACCATCGCCACGCTCGTCGACGTGCTGAACGCCCGACCCGAACTCGCGCGCGGCGATCGCACCTGGACGGCAGCCGACACGCTCAAGAACGTGATCGTGATGTTGCGCCATCCCGATGGCACGCGCGAACCCTTGGCGATCGGCGTACCCGGCGATCGCGACGTCGACATGAAGCGAGTCGAAGCGCAGGTCGGCCCGGCCGAACCCGAGGCGTTCACCGACGACGACTTCACGAAGTACCCGCAACTCAAGAAGGGCTACATCGGACCCGGTGCGCTCGGCGCCGCGCACGGCATTCGCTACCTCGTCGATCCGCGCGTCGTCGATGGCACGCGTTGGGTCACCGGTGCCAACGAGCCCGGACGACACGTCGTGAACTTGGTGATGGGTCGCGACTTCACCGCCGACGGAACCATCGAGGCCGCCGAGGTGCGCGCTGGTGATGGTTGCCCGCAGTGCCCCGGAACTCTCGAAATGGCTCGTGGTATCGAAATCGGCCATATCTTCCAGCTGGGCCGCAAGTACGCCGAGGCCCTCGATCTCACCGTGCTCGATCAGAACGGCAAACAAGTCGTCGTCACGATGGGTTCGTACGGAATCGGCGTGTCGCGTGCGGTCGCCGCCATCGCCGAGGCGTCGTACGACGACATCGGACTCTGCTGGCCGCGTGAAGTCGCACCGGCCGATGTGCATCTCGTGATTGCCGGCAAGGGTGGTGACGACATCGCGGCCAAGGCCGAGGAGATCGCCGCCGCACTCGAAGGTCGCGCGGTGCGCGTGCTCATCGACGATCGCTCCAACGTGTCGCCCGGCGTGAAGTTCAAGGATGCCGAATTGCTCGGTGTGCCCACCATCCTCGTGGTGGGCAAGGGGCTCGCCGACGGAGTCGTCGAAGCGCGCGACCGCAAGAGCGGTGATCGCCGAGACGTGCCGGTCGGTGACGTCGTCGACGTTCTCGTCGCTACTTGTCGAGGCTGACGTGCGGCTCGTTCGCGGCGTCGTCCAGCACTACTTGTGGGGACATGCGTCAGCCATCCCGAAGCTGCTCGGCATCGAACCCGATGGTCGACCGTGGGCCGAGTTGTGGTTCGGTACGCACTTGGGCGGACCGTCGCGCATCCTCGAGATCGACGAGTCGGTGATCGAACGGACGCATTCGGCTGTCGACGAAACGAACGGCTTGTCGTCACCGCTGGTGTCGGTGGCCGGCGAGCTGCCGTTCCTGGTGAAGTTCTTGGCCGCGGCCGAGCCGTTGTCGCTGCAGGCCCATCCATCGTTGGCACAAGCCCAGGCCGGCTACGCGCGCGAAAATCGTTTGGCCGTTCCCGTCAGCAATTCGCGGCGCATCTATCGCGATCCGTTCGCCAAACCCGAGTTGATCTGCGCGCTCGGCAAGTTCGAGGCGTTGTGCGGATTCCGCGATCCGACCGAGACCGTCGACTTCCTGCACGACATCGGAGGTGGCGCGTCCACCATCGCCACGCTGTTGGCCGATCACGATCTGGCCCACACGATTCAGTTCATCTTCACGGGCGGTGAAGAGTTCCAGCCCGTTCTGCACGACGTGATCGCGGCCTGCGAACAGCACGACTCCGCGAGTGCGCGGTGGGTGGTGAAGTTGGCTCGAGCGCATCCCGACGACCCGGCGGTGGCGGCGACGTTGTTGCTCAACCACGTGGTTCTGAAGCCTGGCGAGGCGCTGTATCTCGGACCCGGCAACTTGCACGCGTACCTGTCGGGCATGGGTGTCGAGGTGATGGGTTCGTCCGACAACGTGGTGCGGTGCGGGCTCACCAACAAGCACGTGGACGTCAACGAGTTGTTGGCGACGGTCGATCCGAAGCCGCTGGCCGACCCGGTGGTGCAGGCCGAACCGGTGGCGCGCACATCGGCCGGACGGCTGTGGCGGTATCCCACACCCGGAGCACCGTTCGAATTCTTCGTGCATCAGATCGACGGGACCGAGACCATCCGAGCCCGGGCGCGCGAGTTGACGATGTGCGGCGTCGGGGCGACCGATCGGTTGCAGCGTGGTGAGGTGTGCTTCTTGCAAAAGGGTGAGGAGTTGACCCTGACCGGCCAAGCCACCCTCTTTCGCACCACCGAACCCTGACGCACACACCGCCTCGCGTCGTTCGTTCCCTACATGGTGGAACGAATACGGAGGACCCGATGACCGATCGATCCGACACTCGTCACGCGTCGGCCCGCTTCGACAGTTATGGGCGACTCAGCATCAGCGGCGTCGACCGGGGACCTCTCGTCGAGCGAGTCTGGGGATCGTCGGAGTACGAATG
>Ga0194119_10011560_pt1 | contig 11370 bp, 10 predicted proteins | sample TA2MahC100mmetaG_FD_148620 | JGI IMG/M metagenome (GOLD analysis project Ga0194119, IMG submission 148620) | Freshwater microbial communities from Lake Tanganyika, Tanzania - TA2015018 Mahale Deep Cast 100m | ecosystem: Environmental > Aquatic > Freshwater > Lake | place: Tanzania: Lake... | reverse complement strand
GTTGATGTCTAGCAGCGCGTTGGTCAGTGTGGTCGTGATATCAATCTGCAGACCGTTGGCGTGGCCGATCCGCGAAAACGTTTGATTTTGTTGGCCGACCACAGTGTAGGCGATGTCGGTCAGAATGCCCCATTGCGACCCGATGAGATTAGGGACCGTCGTACCATTGTCCATCGACGGACTGAGCCAACCGGCGCCAGTCATGCCGGTCCAACGCAGGTTAAACGAGTCCTCGCCCGAGAAGACGTCGGCCTGCTGGTTGTAGGTCGCCTGCGACCCGCGGAACCATGTGTCGCTCCAGCCAAAGGCGCTTGTGCAGTATGTCGTCCGGGAGTTTCGCAATGCGATGATCAACTCGCCAGCGGACCCGTCGGTACATGGCGCGACGCCGGCGGCGAAGGCAGGCGCGCAAAACAGCGCAAACTGAAGAACTCGTTTCCTCATGTCTGGAATCACCACTCCTTTGGGATGATTCCAGTTTGCGGATTCTCGCTAGTGAATCACATTAGTAAATCCGTAGGTATGTTTTCTTATTTCTACCTAGTTCTGCACTAGTACCTATGGAACTATTTTACCAGCATGCCCAGTTCATGCCGCGTGGCGCGCATGGCTTGCGCCAAAATGAACGCATCGGCGGAGTAATGGAGGGAATCGGCGCCCATATCGATCCAGACGCGGGCGGCATCGAGCGAGTTGACGAAGACACTTGTTTCGATACCGCTGGCCTTTGCGGCGGCGATCACACGGCGGCCCGCGGCGAGTAGTTTTTCGTCGAGCACCTGGCCGGGGATTTCGAGCGCCTGGCTTAGATCGTAGGGCCCGATGAAGAGTTCGTTGACACCAGGGACGGCGGCGATCCGCTCCACTTCCGCCAGCGCGGAGGCGGTTTCGATTTGCACGATCACGCGTGTTCTGGAGGCGGCGCTGGCGAGGTACTCGGCGACGGGTTCGAGCGAGAAGCGCGCGGCGCGCACCATGTGATTCACGCCCCGGCGGCCATCGGGATAGAAGCGCGCGGCTTGCACGATGCGAGCGGCTTCGCCGGCGCCGGACACACGCGGAACGATTACGCCGGCGGTGCCGTTGTCCAGGGCGCCTTGAATCGACTCCGGCGCGCTGTTGGGCACTCGCACGAAGGCGGGGATGCGCGCGCCGCGGAGCATGTGGGGCAGCATGGCGTTGTCGATGGGCGCGTGTTCGCCGTCGATGACGCAGAAGTCCCAGCCGGCCCAGCCGGCCATCTCGACCGGTTCCGGCGTCGCTAGTTCGATGAAGATCCCAAATCGGGGCATTTCACAATTATGCGCTGGCCGAGCGCCGCTTCTTCGCGACGGTCCGTTTGGCCGGAAACAGTTCGCCGATGGACCGCTGCAGTTCACGAAAGATCTGATCGGCGGGTTTCGACGCGTCGATCGACTTGAACTCGTACTTCTTCGACATCCGGTCGAGCGCGCGGATCACGCGGGTCTGATAACGGATGAAGCTGTCGTACATGTCGGGGCCGAAGCGGAGGTCCATGCCGGACTCCCAGAAGTCGAAGCTGCCCCGGCCCATAACGACGCGAGAGACGAGCGTGGGCACATCGGCGCGGAGATAGTAGACGGCGTGGGGGACCAGTGCGAAGCCGGCGAGTTTTTCGAGCCAAACGGCGTCCTCGCCGCGGGCGATGCCGCGAGCCATGAGCGAGAAGATGTATCGGTCGGTGATGACGACAAAGCCGGCGCGGAGGGCGGGGACGATTTCGTTTTCGAGGCGGTCGGCGAAGTCGGTGACGTAGAACATCGTCATCGTGACGGGCCCGAGCGTATTGCCTTCCTTGGCATCGGCGATACCCTTGCCAGCAAGCGCGCCCCGGGCGAGGCCGGTGTCGAGGACGGCGTGGCCGCGCTGCTCGAGCCAGGCGCGGAGTTTCGATACCTGGGTGGAGCGGCCCACCGAATCGGGGCCTTCGATGACGATGAGTTTGCCCTGCAGTTCGGCCGGATCGACGCCGGGCAGCGGCTCGTTATAGAACTGGAGCGGCGGCGGTATTGGCACGATAGGCCCTTTCGTCCTGGAGGATTTGCCCGGTGGCGATGGCGTCGCTGAGTTTTTGCATGACGACCTCGCGCATTTGCGCTTGTTGATCCTCAATCGAACCAGTGGCGTCGATGACGTGGAAGCCCATCTCTTGGGTCATGGCGTCGTACTCTTCGAGGATGCGCCCCTGGAAGAGGCGGAAGCTCTCCTCGATGCGGCGGGAGAGGTTCAGGTCCATGCCGGCTTCGTAGTATTTGATCGAATCACGACCGCCGAGAATGCGGCCGAGCGCGACCTCGAGCGGGACGCGGAAATAGAACGCCAGATTGGGTTGGATGGCAAAGCGGTAGACGTTGCGAACCCATTTGGGCGACACGCCGCGGACGACATCGCGAGCGAAGGCGGTGTAGGCGAAGCGATCGGCGCAGACGATGGCGCCGGCCTTGAGCATGGGCATGATGTAGCGCTCCTGGCGGTCGGCGAAATCGGTGGCGTGGATCAAGGAGAAGGTCGTCGGGGTGAACATCTGCTTCTTCTTGCCGCGGCGTGTGGTATCGCGAACCAGGGGCGAAGAGTTCCATTCGGAGAAGGCGACGGCGAGACCCTGGGAACGCAGCCACTGGGCGAGCAGGGAAAGTTGCGTTGACTTGCCGGAGCCGTCGATGCCTTCGACGACGATGAGCTTGCCCTTGAACCGGTTGGGCGTGAGGATGGGCATGAGGGCCAACGACATTATAGCGGGTGGAGTGTTTCAGTCGCGTGAAAGACGTTGCCCGTTATGATGGAAGTTCATGGCTCGCTACGCAGCAATCGACATCGGTTCCAACTCCGTGCGCCTGGCTGTCGCCGAGGCGGATGTGGGCAAGACGCCGCGAACCCTGGCGGTGGACCGCGAGGTGACGCGGTTGGGTGAGAGTGTGTTTACGGCGGGGTCGGTGAGCCGTGAAGCGATGACGCTGGTGGAGGGCGCGCTGGCGCGGTTTCGGCGGACGTACGAGGGCCTGCATATCGACGCGGCGCGAGCGGTGGCGACGAGCGCGATTCGGGACGCGGCGAATCAGGAGGAGTTTCTGGTACGGGCCAGCGGCGCGGTTGGGATTCCGGTGGAGGTGATCTCGGGTGTCGAAGAAGCGCGGTTGATTCACGACGGCGTGCAGGCGGCGTGGCCGCATCGGGATCAATCCGTGCTAATGATCGACATTGGCGGCGGGTCGGCCGAGGTAATTGTCAGCGACCTGGGACGGATGACGGCGGCGGTGTCGAAACCGCTGGGCGCGGTACGGCTGACGGAGCTGTTCTTGCGGAATGATCCACCGCGCGCGGAAGACTTGGTGCGACTGCACGCATTCATCGATCAGAAGATCGGTTCGATGATGAGGAAGACCGGAGAGGTTGTGGTTGACCGGGTGATCGCAACGTCGGCGACGGCGGCCGCGGTGGTGTGCGCGGCCAACGGCGTCGGGAGGCGGGAGCGCGAGGCGGCGGACCGGATGCGCGCGACGACGGCGGCGGTGGAAAGGCTGGTGAAAGAACTGGCGGGCGAGCCGGTCGCGGCGCGGCGGAAAGTACCAGGGATCGGACTACGGCGGGCGGAGATTGTCGTGGCGGGCGCGGCGGTCCTGCTGCGATTGTTGCGGGCGTATGGGGCGAAGTCGGTGTACTACTCGACGGCGGGCGTGCGCGATGGGATCATCGCGGATCTGGCGGCACGGCGCGCGGGAGCGGAGTTGTCCCGGCTGGACAGAGAGCAGCGGCGGATTATCGAAGGCATGGCGCGAAAGTTCGGGATTGAAGTGGAGCATGCGCGGAAGACGGCGGAGTTGGCGGGCACGCTGTTCGATGCGCTAAAGCCGTTACACGGGTTGCCTGCCGGGTGCGGGAAACTTCTGGAGGCTGCGGCGCATCTGGCTGATATTGGCCACTACGTGAGCGATATGGGCCATCATCGACACTCTTACTATTTGGTCGCCAACGCCGATTTGGCGGCGTTTACGGCGGAGGAGCGTGAAGTCGTGGCCCAGTTGTGCCGGTTTCATCGGAGGTCGATGCCGGCGGCGCGGCATGTGTTCTATCAGAAACTTCCGCCGGCGACGCAGCGGCAAGTGTTGCGAATGATCCCGCTGTTAAGGCTGGCCGATGCGCTGGATCGGAGTCATGAGCAGCGAGTCGAAAATTTGGAAATAGAAATGCAGGAAAAAAAGACGGTGATCGCGCTGTCGTCGGGCGCGGGCATGAATTTGGAGATCTGGGCCGGTGAGCGTGCAGCGGAGGTATTTCGAGAGGTCTATGGGCAGGAGTTGGAACTTCGGAGGCGGCGCGGACGTTAGTGACATTGACGCGTGGGTGGGTCAAAATGGGAATGCTGGCGATGGGTTTTAGAATTTTCTCGATCTTGTGTTTCGTTTCGGGCCTGACGCTCGTGGCTCAGCCAGCGGATGCGCTGGAAGACGGGAATATCGACGCGGGGGCTGTTGCCGGCGCCATTCGTCCGGCGATCGATCCGGCGCGACCTTCGAAAGGCGGCGCAGTTGAGAGTAAAGTCGACTGGGGCTCGATGGCGCGGCAGGCGGCGTTGTTTACGGGATTACAGCACGCATTTCGGCTGGGAACAGAACGTGGGACGCGCGTCGGGATGAAGGGTCCGTTCTGGGCGGGGTATGCGCAATCGGTCTCGAGCATGCATGGTTGGGGGGACGGCGATCCGTTCCTGGTGAACTACATCGGGCATCCGATCCAGGGATCGATCACCGGGTTCATCTACCTGCAGAACAGCCCGCGAGAGCGGATGTTGCGATTCGGACGGTATCCGCGGTACTGGCGCAGCCGGATGAAGGCGATGGGCGCGGCGTTTGTGTATAGTTCACTGTTTGAGTTGGGACCGGTGAGTGAAGCGAGTATCGGAAAGATTCAGTCGCGGCGGCCGCAGCAGGGTTTTGTCGATCACGTGGTGACGCCGATTATCGGAACGGGCTGGCTGATCGCCGAGGATATCGTGGACGAGAAGATTGTCTTGCGGCTGGAGGAGCGATTCGAGAACAAGTGGGCCCGCATGATGGTGCGGAGTTGGCTCAATCCGACGCGGTCATTTTCCAATGCGATGCGATTTAAGTCGCCGTGGCATCGGGATACGCGTGGAGGTATTACGGCGGGGCATTATCGGGCGCCGGCGACGTTGGCCCCGGAAGGGGCCCGGGAGTTTCCGTTGGCGGCGAAGTTCGAACTGACGGCGATACCGATCTGGACACGGTTCGAGGGTACGCAGTGCGCGGGCGGGGGCGGGCAGGCGGCGTACCGGGTGTCGGCGGACTGGCAGATCGTAACGCAGTTGAGCGGGTGCCAGTTGCGGGATCTGGCGGCCAACCGGTCGGCGGATACCTTGTTCTACGGTGTTGGGCCTCGCTGGACGCCGGCGGCGGAGCGGCGCGTGAGCCCGTTTGCGCAGGTGCTGGTGGGCGGAAACAAGATCACTCGGTATGAGGTCGACGTGGCGCGCGCGGCGATTCTGAAGGCGGAGGCGCGTAGGACAGGGGCGCCGATGCCGGCGCAGGAGTTGTACACGAAGGGCGAAACGCGGAACGGACTTGGATTGATGGCGGGAACGGGAATCGATGTGCGACTCAACCCGGCGGTGGCGTTGCGCGTGGCGACGGTGGAGTATACGAAGTCTTGGGCCGGAGCGATTGACGGGCGGGCCTACAGCCGGGGATTGCAATTGTCGTCGGGTGTGATTTTGCGCATGGGCACGTGGTGATTTATACTGGGGGAGTCCAGTGCTGGGAGATCGTTCAACGGTAGGACAGCAGACTCTGACTCTGCTTATCGGGGTTCGAATCCCTGTCTCCCAGCCATAACTTTGTGCGGCGACCGTTATTTCGCCAGGTACGCCGTAATTTTGGACTCGCGGGATTCCGACTTCACGATCAGCCGCACGGCTTCGACGTGTCGGCCGTCTTTGATATCGAGCAGGCGGAAAGTGCCGCTCTCGGTCTGGCTGTCCCTGAAATCGACGACTTGCACGTTGCCGTTTTGAAAGTGAATCTCGGCGAAGTCGATGCGGGCACGGCCGTCGACGTTTAAGAACAGCGCGTTGCCGCGGTTGTTGACGTTGAGGGTTGTGTCGACCCAATCCTCGCGCTTACGGATGGTCTCGGAGTCCTGCCATACGAGGCGGTCGCGCGCGGGCAGCGTGACGACGGTTCGCGTCCAAATGACTGGCGGCGCGTAGATTGGGGTGCGCACGACCACGGGGCCGCGCACGGGCCTCACGATCACGTTTCGATGGGGCCGGGCGATGGGATGACCCGCGCCAACCCGCACACGGACGCGTACATCGGCGGCGGCCGGAACGGCCATGAGAGCTGTCAACAGCAACAATTGAAATTTCATATTGCCTCCTGACTACTATCTCGCGAAACGCGGGCAATCCGGATCAGTTGGCCGGCGATTCTTCCATGAAGTGGTAGGCCACCATGTGGCACATAATCATGTGCGCATCTTCGATACGGCCCATGTGTGGGTTGGCGATGTGGATGTGCAACTGGGCCATGGGCCCAAGCTTGCCACCATCGCGGCCGGTGAAGGCGATGGTCCGGCAACCGATTTCGTTGGCCGTCTCCATGCCTTTCAACACGTTCGGCGAGTTGCCGGAACCGCTGATGGCGAGGAACACGTCGCCCGGCTTGGCGAAATTTTTCAGTTGTTCGGCGAAGATGACGTCGTAGCCGACGTCGTTGGCGTAGGCGGTGAGCGTGGGGAAGTTGTCGTTCAAGCTCATGATGCGGAACTTCTTCGCCTTGCCAAAGCTGGCGCCCTTCAGGACATCGCAAACGAAATGCGAGGCCGAGGCGGCGCTGCCGCCGTTGCCGCAAACGAAGATTGTGTTGCCGGTTTCGCGGGCGCTGTCGAAGAGCCCGATGACTTGTCGAACCTGGTCGGTATCGATGGCGTTGACAACGCCGGCGAGGTCTTGCTTGTAACGAGTAACGGAATCCATGAGTCCCTTCCATTTTAACGCTCTAGCGGGGGCCTCGGACAAATCTTGCTGTCTGATTAGTCTTTTCGTACTATAAGTTAACCGAGTATTACCCGCCGATAGAGGGAGTGGACCTCTGCAACGGATGCACACAGTCGCCCACAATTCGATGAAAGTCCCGAGCCGGGCGCTCGCCGAGTGGGTGGAGTGGCGGGCCGGGCGGATTGACAGTCCGGTCGAGAGGCTGGGCTATCTGCGACGCTCGGCGGCGTTTTGGGGCGGCCGGCCGTTTCGAAAAGCGCTGATGGATGCACGAGCGCAGCGGTTGAGCGCGTTTCTAGGCTTTGTGTTGCTGCTGCCGGCGCCAATGATTACCGACGGCGCCTCTCCGCGTAACCAGCCGGTAGCGCCGGCCGATTTGCTTCCGCGATTGTGGCAAGTGGAGTCGGCCAGCGACCACGAGCTTTACAGTAACGGTCTGCGCATCGAGAAACGATTCACGGCGCGGACACAAGGCGCGCGGCCGTTTCAGCGGTGGCGGATCGACACCGGTGCGCGCGAAGAGTCGACCGAACCGCACGGCATCGTCTTCCATATGACCGAGTCGGACAGTATCGACTACAACGAAGACAACAACAAACAGTTGCGACGGTTGTCGAGCGGCCAGATGGGTTTTGTGCGCGGGGAGCGCGCCTATCATTTTGTCATCGACCGCTTTGGGCGTGTGTTCCGCACCGTACCCGAAAACGAGCCGGCCAATCACGCCGGCAATTCTGTTTGGGCCGACGATAAGTACTTTTACGTCAACATGAACCACAGCTTCATCGGCGTGGCTTTCGACGGTCAGACGCGCGGGTCGGACGGCAAACCGACCGCCACCGAGGCACAGGTGCAGTCGGCGCGGCTGCTGACGCAACTGCTGCGCACGCGCTACCGTATCCGCGCGGTCAACTGCGTGCCACACGCGCAGATTTCGGTGAATCCGTCCAACATGGGCGTCGGCTGGCACGTGGACTGGGCGTCAGGATTTCCCTTCGAGGCGGTCGGCTTGCCGAAGAACTACCTGACGCCACTGCCGGCGATTACGCTGTTCGGTTTCCGGTTCGACGATTCCTATGCCAACGTCGCCAGCGAGGAGTTGCAGGATGCCATCAGCGCGGGTGAAACGGTGCTTCGACAGGAGGCCACCAGCCGAAATCTGAGCACGGCGGCCTATCGAAGAATTCTCATCAACCGCTACCGCGCACTGCCCGAATTGAAGCGCCAGCCCGACTTTTCCGCTGTATCCGCCAGGACATCCAACCCATGACATTCCGCTATTCCGACGGCTCCACACCCGTCGGCCTTGACGTAGGAACAAGCCGTATCGTGGCCGCGTGGCCGAGCGAAACCGGCTACATCTATCGCAGCGAATTAAACTCGTTCGTGACGCTGCCGGGATCGAAGTTCACCGAAAACGTGCTTCGGAAAGAAAACGTGCCGCACACGGTCCGGGGCGCGGAGATTTTTGTCCAGGGCAACGAGAGCGAGCGCTTCGCCGACTTGCTCGGCGGCGAGATCCGCCGTCCGATGCACAAGGGCTTCCTTAATCCCAATGAGCCGGAAAGTCATACGATGATTCAGGAGTTGATCGCGAATCTCGTCGGCCCGGCCAAGCATGCACGGCAGAAACTGTTCTACTCGGTCCCCGCGGCGCCACCGGGGGCGGCCGACACGCTGACCTTTCATGACGCGACCTTGAAGAACATGTTGAGCGATCTCGGTTACGACGCCCGGGGTGTGAGCGAGGGCCTCGCGGTCGTCTACTCGGAACTTGAAGGGGCAAACTACACCGGTATCGGGGTCAGTCTGGGTGGCGGGCTTTGTAACGTCTGCATGTCGTATTTGGCCGTTCCGGTGATTTCGTTTAGCGTACCGAAAGCGGGCGACTACATCGACTCGAGCGCCGCCACGGTAACCAACGAGCTTGCCAATCGCGTTCGCCTGATCAAGGAGAATTCGTTCGAATTCGGAGGGCTGCAACAGGAGAAGGCTCATCAGGTAATCACGGTCTACTACGACGACCTGATTGCGACTTTGGTCGGTGCGATGAAAGACGTTTTCACCCAGACGAAGAGCCTGCCGCGACTCGGAAGGCCGATTCCGCTTGTACTCAGCGGCGGCAGCGCAATGCCACCCGGGTTTAAGAATCGATTCGAAGAGGCGCTGCGGTCGGCGGAATTCCCCGTTCCGATCTCCGAGGTTCGGCTGGCGGAGAATCCCCTTACGGCGACGGCGAAAGGGGCCCTAATCGCCGCGCTCAGCGAGCTGTGAGCGGTGGCGGCCCTAAAGCGTTACCCTCAAAGTGTCGATAGGTAATCACTCACCGCGATCCATGCCAAATCAAACGCTGTCCATATTGGTGCCGCTCTATAACGAAGAGCAATATGTCGCCGAGATCCTACGCCGTTCGCTTGCGGCTCCGCTTCCGAACGGGATGGAACGCGAAGTTGTGGTTGTAGACGACTGTTCGAAGGACTCTTCGCCGGAAATTGTGAAGAAGATGGCCGAAAGCGACCCACGCATCCGCTATTTCCGGCAGGCGAACAATCAAGGCAAAGGCGCGGCAATCCGGCGCGCGATCGACGAAGCGAAGGGTGAGTTTTCGATCATTCAGGACGCTGACCTCGAGTACGATCCCGCCGACTACATGCGCATCATGCGCCCGCTGGCCGATGGCCGCGCGGACGCCGTATTCGGTTCCCGCTTTGCGACCAGTGAAGAGCGCCGCGTATTGTATTTCTGGCATTCCATGGCCAATCAGATGCTGACGCTTGCCTGTAATTTGGTCTCCGATCTCAATCTGACCGACATGGAGACCTGTTACAAGGCCGCGCGCACCCAGTTATTGCAGAGCATTCCACTGAAGAGTGAGCGATTTGGCATCGAGCCGGAACTCACGATCAAACTGGCCAAACGCAATGCAAGGATTTTCGAGGTGCCGATCAGCTACAACGGCCGGACTTACGAAGAGGGCAAGAAGATTGGACTTTCCGACGCCTTCGACGCAGCGTTTACGATTCTGCGGCACGCGCTATCGAACGAAGTCTACCGCGATCACGGCCAGCAGATTCTGCATACGTTTTCGATGGCTCCGCGGTTTAATCGCTGGATGGCCGACACGATCAAGCCCTACGTCGGAAAACGGGTGATGGAGTTTGGCGCCGGCATGGGGAATCTAACGAAGATCCTCTGCCCAACGCGAGAGATGTATGTCGCCTCCGATATCGACGGCGAACATTTGTCGCGGTTGGCCAATAAGCTTTCCAATCTCCCGCAGCTTTCGGTTCACACGGGAGATCTGGAGCGGCCCGATCAGTTCGATCCCTACGTCAGCAAATTCGATACGACGGTTTGCCTGAACCTACTCGAGCACGTCAAGGACGATATCCAGGGGCTTGAAACCATGAAGCGGGTTCTGGCGCCCGGTGGCCGCGCCATCGTTCTGGTTCCGGAAGGCCAGAGTGTTTACGGAAAGCTGGACGAGGTTCTCGGCCACTACCGCCGGTATTCGAAAGACGAACTGCGGGAGAAGATGCGCTCAGTCGGCTTCGAGGTGGAAGACGTGCTTTCTTTCAATCGCGTCTCTCGCCCCGGTTGGTACGTGACGGGGCGAATTCTGAAAAAAGACACCGTCAGCCCGTTCCAACTCAAGATGTTCGACCGCTTGGTTGGCGTTTGGCGCAAGATCGATCCGATGCTCCCGTGGTCACCGACTTCGATCATCGCTGTCGCGCGAAAGGTCTAAGCCAGTCAATCCTTGAGCTTGATAATCAGGTAGGTCACGGTCTCACCTGGATCCAGGAACACCCAGTGCGGCAACTTCGCTGGGATGTGAACCACATCCCCAACTTTGAGCTTGCGTCTTTCACCGCCCGCGATCGATTTCGCGGCTACTTCACCCGGACCGACCGCCCGTCGCTCTTGCAAATCTCCGCCGAGAACCAGCGTCGCGCTGCCGGATCGAACAATAAAGACGTCTGAGAATTCCTCGTGCAGTTCGGCTTCGCCCGTGAGCGCCCGGTAGATCAAACCGGTCGTCGAATTCGGGGTTCGCCGTAGGATCGAAAATGAAGGTCTGGCGCCGCTCACTTTGGCAATCAGGCTTTTCTCTAGCTCGTTCAGCTTGCCAGCTTCATGAGAGACAACGCCGTTCTCCTGAGCCGCAACTGCAACCACTGCCATTAGGACTACGCTGAATGACCGGCTCGTTCGCGCCAATGAACCCCTCATGCAACTATTGAGTCCCGCATAATATAGCGTCACTCCGGCCAAAGAGAAGCCTGTTTCCAGAACGAAGGAATAAGGCGCTTCCTCCGCCGCATCTTGCGGAGCGACTT
>Ga0194119_10011553_pt1 | contig 11375 bp, 11 predicted proteins | sample TA2MahC100mmetaG_FD_148620 | JGI IMG/M metagenome (GOLD analysis project Ga0194119, IMG submission 148620) | Freshwater microbial communities from Lake Tanganyika, Tanzania - TA2015018 Mahale Deep Cast 100m | ecosystem: Environmental > Aquatic > Freshwater > Lake | place: Tanzania: Lake... | reverse complement strand
GCTGACTTGGGATCGGCGGCGATCCCTTTGCCCGTGAGATACATCGCGCCAACCTCGGCTTCGGCGCGCGCATCGCCCTTTTCAGCGAGCGGTTTAAGCAATTTGAAGGCGCTGGCGAAATCGCCGCGCCGCGTTGCGCCCAGCGCATTCTCATAGTCGTCGGCGCGCGCCGGCGCAGCCGAAGCCAACAGGAAAGACAACGCGATCGTCGCAATCGGCTTCATCGTCGAGTTCCTACCTCAAGACATGCGAAAGCCTCCGGCGTGAACCGGAGGCCTTCGACGAGATTTAGTCTGACCAAATGATCAGTAGTTCCACTGCAGCTGCATTCTCATCAGGTCGGCCTGGAACTGTCGGTAGGGCGCCGCGACCGTATTGGTGCGGTCCATGTGCGAGTAGATCGCCGTGAATTCGACCTCCGGCAAGGGCTGATACTCGACGCCGACGTCCCATTCGTTGACGCGGCCCATCGGCGCGTTGTTATCGAACTTAAACCCTCCGTTGTAGTATTGCCACTTGACGAAGGGGAAATACACGCCGGTGCCGAAATCCTTATCCTCATACTTATAGGTGGCTTCGACATAGCCGCCGTTCAGCCTTCTCGCCTCGATCGCCGTCTGCGTCGAATTGAGCTGCGGGCCGACGCCCCAGTTCCATTCGGCGCGAAGACCGAAGGGCTGCGGATAGATCACGCCGGTGATCGCGACGCGCGAGTCGCGAATGCCTTGGCCGCCATTGGCGACGAACGGTCCCCAGCCGTTAACGGCGCCATATTGGGCAAGATTGAAGTTCCCGAGGTTGTTCCAACCTGGGCCGTTCACATAGGGAACAAAGCCTGATCCGATGTTGTTGAGAAGGCTGTTTGGCGGAACATAGCCCGCCCAGTTGGTCGCCATGCCCAAAGACGGCCTGATCGCCGCCGTATAAGGCACGAAGCGCCCCGTATAGCCCTGGACGCTCGCTTCGACCACCTGCCCGTTTTCGAAGACATAAGGATAGGTGAAGCGGGCGACGAGATGCGTGCCCTTGTTGAGCTCGATGCGGTTGGCGCCTTGTCCATTGTAGACGCCGAAGGCGACCATGCCGTAGTCGCCAGAGCCTTTCAGATTGTTCTTCACGAGATCGCGGAACAGATGCCGCATTTCCTTCGGCGTATACATGAAGAAAAGGCCCAGGTCGCGTTCGTCCTTACAGCAGGTGTTGATCGCGTCAGCGCGGTCGAGCGCGAGACGGTTTTGCGACGACTGCAGGTTTTCGAAGCCATACGGAATTTTCGACTGGCCGGCTCGGACGCGGAATTCCTTGTCCTTGTCGAAGTAGATGTCCGCGTAGAGGTCGCGAATCTGCGCGAAATTTCCCGGCGCGTTGGCGTAACTGCCGACCTGGTTGTAGCCCGGATAGGGGAAGACAGGATTATAGAAGTAATAGACGGACTGAGCGGCAACGTTCCCGTAAGCGGCGAAGGTCGCTGAGGTCGAATTCGCATTCGGAGGAGAGCTCGCAAAGTCGTTCTGGAAGTAGAGATAGAGATGATCGGAGACGTCGCCGCTCAAGATGATGCGCGCGCGGCGGATGAAGAAGTTCTGGCGGTCGCCGACCGAACGGTCGTTCGTCGTTCTGATGTCGTACCACGGGCCGCCGCTCAGAATGTCGTTATAGCGCATCTGCGTATAGCCGCGCAGGCTAAGCCGCTCATACCAGTGCAGCGGGGGCGGCGGCGACCCCGCGGGAGACGCATGAGCACCCGCCGCTGCGTGTTGCGCTGCCGCCTTGGCCTCGCGCTTCGCCCGAGCCTCGTCGGCTTCGAGCTTAGAGAGCCGTGCCTTGAGCGCGCGGATTTCTGCGGAAACGTCTGCTGCCGCCGGCCCGATTGCGGCCAATGAAAATGACCCGATCGCCGCGATGGCAAGCGCGCGTTTTCCAACCACAAGTTTCATGGCATTCATCCCCATTAAGTTTTCGACGGGAAACAAGCCGGAGGCGTGCGACAAGCGCGTGACAAAACCTGCCTTTGAAAATTGCGGCAATTTGGATTCCTTATGCCGTGACTTAAATGCCACAGTTTCAGCTCATTAAGTCCACTCGTCGCTGATCAAGCTCCACGTGCCCAGTCGCGGAGTCTAAAGGTCATGATGCGCCAGTGTTGTTCCAGGCATCGCAGCGATGATCGACGATGTTGGCATATTATTTGAAGACGCGGTTCGATAGCCGATTGTCTCGCGTGAACTACCAGATGAACTGATGGGGTGGATGCCCCCTCCGCCCAGCGTCGTATGATGCTGGAGCAGCGCGGAGGAGGCGCCGTGAAGGAGGGTCGGCATATGGCTGAAGTTCACGTTTTGGCGATCGATTTGGCGAAGCGCAGCTTTCAGGTTTGCGGCACGGTTCGCGGCGGGGCGGTCCGATTCAATCGGACGGAGTCCCCCGTTTAAAACTCAAGCAAACCGTCCGGGCGCAGCCGCCATGCATCCGTGCGATGGAAGCCTGCGCGACCAGCCACTACTGGGACCGGATAGCGCGCGCTTGCGGGCACGAGGTCCGTCTGATTCCGCCGATCTACGTGAAGTGAAGCCGTTCGTGAAACGCCAGAAAAACGACGCCGCGGATGCCGCGGCAAGCGCCGGGCGGAAGACTTCGAAATCGATGAGCTCCTTCAGCCACGTCAGCGGATCGCCGACCTCCGACAACCTCCGATAGCGTTCGTCCAAAAGCCCCAGCTGCCGACTCACCGCCACTTCCTCCGCGCCGCTGCGACAAGTGAATCACGACGCAGCCCAAACCGCGAGATTTGTCGAGGCGTCCGTTCGCATCGATGGTTCTTTTCGACGTCCGGAATTCGAGCCTGCATCAACATTCCGGGGGGAAGCTGGCACTGACCTTTCGAGCGACACAATGCATTAAGCGCAGGTTTTGGACCTACAACCAACGTGTCGCGTGCTCACCCTTTCGGTCCGCACCCGCGTCATTGCCGAAGGATGGAAAGGCTCGAACCTCAGAATCTTCTTTTCATCGCCAAGCTTTTCCCCGGCTACGCCGCGACAGCCGCCTCGAAGTGCGCGCGTCCTTCCAAATGCGCCTCATGAGTACGGCGAGCTTCCTCGCCACTGCCGTGCGGGCGCGCTTTTGCCCAATCGTCTTGATGAGCTTCAAGCCCCAGTTGCGCAAGGCGAAGCGTCTCTAGACCGTGGTCAGCAGCACATTGGCCGCCTCGCAAAGATAATGTCGCGCGATGGTGCCGCCCTGCTTGGAGATGCCCATGCCGACATCGGCATCGGCCGATCGGTAGCGCTTTTCGGTCAGCTCGAGATAGGCCCCACGTCGCGTGTTCGTTTGAACCGTTCCAGGTTCTCAATCGGAGCGATGAAGGCGAGCGCCGTGATCGGCCGTACGCCAGGAACGCTCATCAAACGCCACAAACGCCACGCGACGCCTGCGATGCGCAGATGGCGTGCCGAAATGCCCGCCACTCTTCGAGCGGCGCGCATTTTTTTGATCAATCGTTGTTGCGGCGCGATTGCTGCGCCGCCCAATCTTCGACGGAAGGGCGAAATATTTTACACTTTTTTATGACAGTAACATGAATAAATATGTTATCCACAGGGCTGCAGCAAGCCTTCCACCCTTCAGCCCCTGTTGAGATGGAGCAAGCGATGTTATTCAAACTCGTCTTTGCCGCCGCATCGCTCGGCGTTGCGTTTTCCGCCGGACCGGCCGTCGCCTATGAGCGGTACTACAATTTCGGCCAGGTTTGGGGCGACGCGGTGCGGGAGCACCAGCGCGACGAAGCGCTGAGCGCATCCCCGCGCGATGTCATGCGACACTATCCGCGTCAGCTGAGCAATCAGAGCGCACATGATCCAAGCGGCAGGATCATCCTCGAAGGCGCACAATAGCCGTCACTGTTAAGAAGAAGCTCGGGGGCCGGCAACGTACCACCCGAGCTTCTTCTCTTGGCGCGCGCGGCATCGGGAACGACTGTTTACAAAAAAATCTTTTGTGCGGCGCGGTATAGCCAGATGGTGCAAAGCTCCTCATATCCGCGTCGAGCGTCAGTATAGCCGGTGACGTCATAGTTTAAAGCTACGCATTGCGCTGCGCGCGCGGCTTGATTTCGCTCCGTCTCTGCGGCACTGCCGCTAAGACCAACCTGCGCCGGCTCTCATTGTTCAGAAGCCGTCCCCAGCGCGCATCTGAATTTGCGCGAAGTCTGGCTTGCCGAGAACCGCGCGGCGACTGAAGCAGCGATGACGACCTTCGCTGAGAAATATGCGCCAAGATTCGACAGGGCTGTCGATTGGTTGCTCAAGGACCACAACCTCCGCTGACGTTCTTCGAATTTCTCGCCGAACATTGGACGCATCTGCGAACGTCGAACCCGATCGAAAGCGCCTTCGCGACAGTTCGGCATCGCACAGTTCGCGTGAAAGGCGCGCTGTACCAAGACACCGCCCGCCGCTTGGTCTTCAAGCTGATCATGGCGGTGGCACAAAGCTGGAGACCACTGCAAGGACAAAATCAGTTGCCAGAGGCCGTCAGCGGCGCAAGGTTCCGCAACGGCATCGAAGTCGCAAGCGACGAAACGTCCGCTTCTTGATTCACGCCGTCACCGAAAATTCATCATTTAGCTCCCTGGACGCCCGCCCACGCCATGGCCGAAGCGCTTCTGGTCTTCGAAGGATCCTTCCTGCCCCAGGAGCGGCGCGCGGAGGGCTGAACGCGCCGGTCGCGCTCAAATCGATCCTTCGCCACCAAATCGCCAATAAGTCGCGGCCATGTAGGGTCAGGTAACCGGAGCCCCTCGGAGTCCTGTCGATGAAGCTTGCTCAGTCTCAGCTCAGCACTTTCTGCGCTTTCGCCGGCCTCGCCGCGATCCAGGCCGCGCCCGCTCTGGCCGGCGACGACAAGTCCACATGGACGGCGGTGATGGAGATGGTCGGCGCGTCTTCCGACGAGGGCGTCGGCAAGATTGATTACAACGAACGGCCCAACCTTGTTCTTCCCCCGAGCCTCGCCGAGCTGCCGCTGCCGCGCGAACGGGCGGAGCATAGCGGCGACTGGCCGACGGAACTTTCGGCCGAGCGGCGCCGCAATTCCGATCGTTACGCTCGGGTACCCAATGCGCCGCCCGAGGAACAGAAGAAAAACCTGCTCGAACGCATTCGCGGTCCGCGTCCAACGGCCGCGCCCGGAACCGATGATGAACCGGGCTTTCTGCAACGCGTACTCACTGCACGGAGCCGCAACGCCGCGGCCGAGCCGGACCCGCCGCCTCGCCGAATACTCGTCGAGCCGCCGGAAGGTTATCGTCGGCCGACGAAGGATTTGAGCAGTTACCACGAGAAGGGCTCCGGCAAGAGCTGGTGGAATCCCTTGAGTTGGGCGGGTGGCGGCGGCAACGACAATGATCCGGTCGCACAGACCGGCGTCGCCAACGCCGACCCGACCGTGCGCTCTAGCGGTGGCCTCTCGAGCCTCATGCCGAGCTTCCTGCGAGCTCCTGACAGCAACTAAATTTTGGCCTATATAGGAAAAACATTTCTTCGACGACGCGGCCGGTGTCAGAAGCCATCTTGGATTGAGAATATCGAACTTTGCACCAAAAGAACCATCCGATGTGAAAATGTCGCCCAACAATATTTTCACGAGGGCCGGACAGGGATAATGCCGCGGATTTGACCCTTTGGCGGGCCTGCTGGTCCTCGAACTGTTGCGGGCTGAGATAGCCGAGTGCGGAATGCAGTCGGCGTTTATTGTAAGCCTAGTCGATGAAGCGCGGAAGGTCCTCGACGACATACCGACGATCCACAGGGAGCTGAAGCGCAAGCACGTCCATTCCCGCAAACATCGTCATCGCTGCTCTCTATTCGTCGTCCAACGAATCACCATTGGTAGCGTCTCACCGCCGCCGCCGGGGAGCAGCAACCTCATTACGGGATGTATTACTCCCGCGACGAAGGTTCGCCTTGCCGTATCAGTGCTTCGATATCCGCCCTTCGAAATTTCATTCTACGACCCGTTGTCGTCCGTGTTGGCATCTTTCCGGCGGCGAGCCAGCGCCGCAATGTTCTAACTGTAACGCCCGTTAATTCTGCCGCTTCTTCGATAGTTACCTCGGCGGCTTTCATCTCTATATCCTCTATTAGAAATTTTTTCTCTCTTCCGTCTTTAATCCGCGGCGGCATTTTTCCTGCTGCCACCCAACGCCGCATCGTCCTGACGGTTACATCTAACTTTCTTGCTGCATCTTTAAACGTCATAGAATTAGAAATATTGCAATTGCTGTCGGCCTCAGCCATCTTATTCTTTTCAAAAAGCATGGTTTGTTCAGCAAATAGGGTTACAAGCTTGTAGAGCTCTTTTATCTTTAATAGCGCCCTCGCCTCGTCGAGGCTAACCCAGCGGGAAACTCTGTCGTGTGATTCCGGCCATGTCGATAATTGCCTTGTGACCAGCATGGGGAAAACGCAAACCTCGCATGGCACGCTGCCACGGCCTTCCTCTAAAGCTACCCTATAAGAAAAAACGCCTACAGACTTTGATCCTACGGTCCCCAGGATCCCCGCTTCTTCATAACCTTCCCGCGCGGCTGATCTCGCCGCTCCTAATCCCTTAATTGGCCATCCCGCGGGAATAATCCAACCTTTCACCGCTCTAGAGCGCACAAGAAGCAACTCGAACGCCAGCTGCGCATCTAGCCTATACGCCAAGATGCCATATTGCATCCGTACAGACCGGTCTCTGTCCGATGCTACCTCGCTACGAAACAGCGCATGAGTCTCTTTGGGGATTCTCGATATCATTACTTGCCAAAGAACGGGCAACGTGAGGTGCTGCCTCGTCCGTTGCCTACATACTATCATTACTTTGTCAGATTGTTGAAGGGCTGGGGGATTTTTGGGATTTCCCAGACGTGCATTGCACGTCTGACGCTTCCGCCATGCGCCTGGGGCCGAGATTGGTCGCGTCCGCCAGCACCGCGGCCAGAATAGCCGATCGATTGCGCACGACGTCCGCCGTGCGCAAGTGGGTGAATCGGTCGGAAAAGCCTGTCCAGCTGTCGACCTCGGCGAGCAAATCCGTGATGTGAACATTCGGTAGGTGGCGATTGAGTTCCCATTTGAGCGCCTCGGCTGCGTCGGGAACCTCGCTTTCGAGGGGCGCGACAACCAGCGCTCCTTCGACAAGCCGCACGCCCTCGAGTTTGCCGGAGCGGGCGCGATAGGCGAGTTGTTTGAGCTGAAAATCCAATGTTTGTTGCATCCGATCGAGCCATGCCTGCGCGTCGCTGGGCACGCCGAGATCCAGACGGTCGCCGTGCTTCTTTTCGATAAAGGCGGCTTGCGGCATTAGATATTCGGCAAGCGGGCGATAGGCGCGGCTTCCCTCGACCCAAATGTCGCCGGAGCGCAATCTTTCACGCAGAGCGGCGAGCGTCGCTGTTTCATAAAGAGGCCGATCCGGCTTGCCGCCGGCGAGCACCAGCTTCTTCGTTGAATCGTGCAGATGGCCCATCGGGAATTTGGCGGGAAGCGCCCGACGGTTTTCGCGATGCAACCTGTTCAGCAGTTCGAGCGCCGCTAGCGTCGGATCATTCCGGCGCGACGAGCGGAAGGAGAAGGCTGTCACGACACATCAGAAATTGAGAAATCGGCTTGTTGAATTTCAAGGCGCTGCGCAACGCTGCAGATTTACGCATATACATTCTTCTCGGTTCTTCCTCACTTCCTGTTGCGGCAGTCACTACGCAGGAAGCAGGCGCGCCCGGAGGAGTTCTGGTCCAGCTCGACCATACATCGTTCGTTTTAGCGCTTTCAAACGATTGATCTGTCCTTCCGTCTGGCCGTTGCTCCAAGGCTCGGCGATCGCATTTTTCACCGCGTCGACGTCTCTTTGCGCCGTGCGCGCGAAATGCTGCATCGCGTACAAGCCTGACTTCTGAGCGTCTTTCAGCCACGAGCCGAGTTTACCGACGCTCTTGCTTTTAAGCATGCCCCTAAATCGCATGGCGAGTCGACGCATGGTGGCGAATTCTGGCCAATCCTTTTTCAGCGCATCGACTTTCGCAGCTTGATTGGCGGTTAGCATTCCCCGCGTCTTGATGCAGAGCGCCGCAGCCACGATTGGCGATATCGAACGTCCCGTCGCGTGATCGACAGGTTGCGGATTCGGAACAGCCGTTGTGGCCTTCAAATTCACCGTGTTGCTTTTTGGATTGCGCCATTTCGCCATAAGTCGCTCAAGGTTTGAAAACCTTCCTGTGTAACCGCGCGCTTTGATTTCCTGGAAAAGGCGCCGGCCGCGCACGCTACCTTCTGACCAGCGGCGTGATAGATAATCTTCGAAATGTCGCCGACGTCGTCTTTGGCGCCGAAGCGTTTCGTTCGGGGAGCGCATCGGCTCCAATGCATTTGGCGATGGTGCGGCGATCGAACCCCGTTTGTCGTACGATCTCACGGACATTTCTGCCTTCGTTCCAGAGCGCGCGAACGTGGTCGAAAACCGCTTGTCTTGAACGCTGATTCGCTATTCTGGATAAGCGGCGGTGCTCGGCGCCACCGTGCTTATCTCTCGCGCCGGCGACCTCTTCGCCGTCCGTCGGCAACAAAGGACGTGCGCAAAATCCGCGCGCGTGGCTGAGTTGGGTCTGAATGGCCTCGCGCATGTTCTTCACAATGTGGAAACGGTCGGCGATTTGCCGCGCCTGCGGCGCACCCTCCTGCGCCTTGGGCGAACGAACCGCAGCGATCGCGGCTGATGATCTCGACACCAGGATGCTTCTTGAACCAATCTGCTGTCATGCCGGCGGCACGCTCCGGAAAAAGGTCGACAACCTCCCGTTGTTCCAAGTCCACGATGATGGTCCCGTAAGTCGAGCCCTTGCGCCATGCCCAATCGTCGACGCCCACGACTCGCGTTTTCCTTTCGGAGCCGCGCGCCTTCACCCGTCGCTTGAGACAGCGCAGAATCGTATCGTCGCTCATCGGCATGCCGATTCGCTTGATTAAACGCTCACCTGGACGCCCGCCCACGCCATGACCGAAAAGATAAACGACTTCCGTCGCCCGAGCGGTGCGGCGCGCTCGAGGATCCGCGACCTCGGGCGCCTGTGTGGTGAAGGTCTTACGCTTGCAGGCTCCATTTCGACACTGCCAGCGCTGGAGACGGAGTTTCACCGTTGCGGGTGCGCCTTGCACCGGCAAATCTTGGAGATACCGCTCATGCCAGCCGTGTCGGTGAATCGATCGCTTTCCGCAGTCTGGGCAGGCACCAGACCCCATGGCCATCGCCGAAATCAGCCATTGGCCATCAATCTGTTGCGCGTCTAAAATTCGTACGCCCTCTCCGAGGGACCAAATCGATTTTCTCAGCACACGGTCAAGGTATGGCCGAGTTACCGATCAATCAAGGCGCAACAGAAAGTGAGGAAGACCCACTTTATTGGGTCTTCCTCACTTTCTGTTGCGGCAGTCGCTAAACAGGAAGCAGGCGCGCACGGAGGAGTTCTGGGCCCGCGCGACCGTACATCGTCCGCTTGAGCGCTTTCAGGCGATTGATCTGTCCCTCTGTTTGACCGTTGCTCCACGGCTCAGTGATCGCATTTCTAACCGCGTCGATATCTCTCTGCGCCGTACGCGCGAACCGTTGCATCGCGTACAAGCCCGACTTCTGTGCGTCCTTCAGCCAAGCGCCAAGTTTACCGACGCTTTTGCTTTTTAGCATGCCCCTAAATCGCATAGCCAGTCGACGCATCGTCGCAAACTCTGGCCAGTCCTTTTTCATCGCATCGACTTTTGCAGCTTGATTGGCGGTCAACAACCCTCGCGGCTTGATGCAGAGCGCCGCAGCCACAATCGGCGAGATTGAACGTCCCGTCACGGGATCGACAGGCCGCGGATTCGGAACAGCCGATGCGGCCGTCACCTTCTTGCATTTCGGATTTCGCCATTTCGCCAAAAGTCGCTCGAGGTTTGAAAAGCTTCCCGTGTAACCACGCGCTTTGATTTCCTGGAAGAGGCGACGTCCGCGCACGCAACCTTCTGACCAGCGGCGCGATAAATAATCTTCGAAATGTCGCGGCGACGTCGTCTTTGGCGCGGCGGCACTCCGTTCGGGAACCGTATCGGCTCGAATCCATTTGGTGATCGTGCGGCGATCGAACCCAGTTTGTTGCACGATGTCACGGACATTTCTGCCTTCATTCCAAAGGACGCGAACATGGTCGAAAGCAGCTTGCCTTGAATGCTGGTTCGCCATTCTGGATAAGCGGCGATGCTCGGCGCCGCCGTGCTTATCTCTCACGCTCGCAACCTCGTCGCCGTCCGTCGGCAATAAAGGACGCGCGGAAAATCCAGCCGCGCGGCCGAGTTGCACCTGAACTGCCTCGCGCAAATTCTGAACGATATGAAAGCGGTCGGCAATTTGCCGCGCCTGCGGCGCGCCTTCTTGCGCACCTTGCGCGAACAATCCGCAGCGATCGCGGCTGATGATCTCGACGTCAGGATGTTGCCTGAGCCAATCAGCAGTCATGCCAGCGGCGCGCTCCGGAAAGAGATCGAGCACCTGCCGTCGCTCCAGGTCCACGATTATGGTCCCGTAGGTGGAGCCCTTGCGCCATGCCCAGTCATCGACACCGACGACCCGCGTTTTCCCTTCGGAGCTGCGCTCCTTTACCCGTCGTTTGACACACCGCAGGATCGTATCATCGCTCGTCGGCATTCCCATTCGCTTGATCAAGCGCTCTCCGGGACGCCCGCCGACGCCATGGCCGAAAAGGTAAACGACTTCGGCCGATCGATCGGTTCGTCGAGCTCGAGAAGCCGCCACCTCGGGCAGTTGCGTCGCAAATGTCTTACGTTCGCAGGATTCGTTTCGACACAGCCAACGCTGGAGACGGAGCTTCACGGTTACGGAGGCGCCTTGCGCCGGCAAATCTTGTAGATGGCGCTCATGCCAGCCATGCCGGCGTGTCGATCGTGCCCCACAGTCAGGACAGACACCAGAGCCGATAGCCATCGCCGAAATCAGCCATTGGCCATCAAGCCGCTCCGCGTCCAAAATTCGTACGCCCTTTCCCAGGGACCAAATCGATTTTCTTTCCACACGGCCAAGTTATGGCTCCCCGCGCAGTTCGGTCAACCGAGCAACAGAAAGTGAGGAAGACCCAATATGATGTCAACGCGCCGCGCGAACAGGGATTTTCTAATCAAAGGATGTATCCTGACAGCGGAAATCGATCGGCTGTTGGCGCAAGCAGAATTGGCTCTGGTGGCGGACCCTAATCGGCCCGCCGAACTGCGCGGCGCGAATGTGGATGCGATCTGCTTCCCGGTGCGCTTTCTGAGACAGGCGTTACAGGCGTCATCCGAGGGCCGTAG
>Ga0194119_10011550_pt1 | contig 11376 bp, 6 predicted proteins | sample TA2MahC100mmetaG_FD_148620 | JGI IMG/M metagenome (GOLD analysis project Ga0194119, IMG submission 148620) | Freshwater microbial communities from Lake Tanganyika, Tanzania - TA2015018 Mahale Deep Cast 100m | ecosystem: Environmental > Aquatic > Freshwater > Lake | place: Tanzania: Lake... | reverse complement strand
TGTTCAGAAAACACCGGCTGATTTGCAGCATGAGCCAAAAGGGCGACTGTTATGACAACGCCGCCATGGAAAGCTGGAACCACAGCTTCAAGGTCGAAGCAGTACATGGCGAACGGTTTAAGTCCCGTTATTTTTCAGTTCCGTCCAAGTGCGCCACTTCGTTATTTTGAACCGGCTGCTCCACTATTCCGGCTAACCAAGCATCCAGCGTTGTTGTCTGCATCCGCAGAATCAGGTTGGGGAAAAATCCGAAAATCAGCACAAACAAAGCCGGTACGCACAACAACAGTATTTCCCGTCGACGCAAATCTACGCATTGTTTTACGCTTTGATGCACAACCGGGCCTAAAAACGCCTTTCGGGTAAAATCCAGCATGTAAGCCGCACTTAGCACGGCGGCGGCGAGCGCAGCAATCCCCAGGCTGGGATGAGCAGCCAATGCGCTGACGATTAATAACAATTCCGCCGGAAAACTGCTGGTGCCCGGCACTCCGATACTGGCGACAGCAAAGATATAATAAAAACCGCACAGTTTGGGCATTACTTTCGCCAAGCCGCCAAGGTGAACGGCTTCCGTACTGCCTAAGCGATGCTGAATAAATCCCGCGATCAGCATTAATGAACTGGCGACCACGGTAAAATTCAATAACTGGAACAGCGCCCCTTGTATGCCTTGCATATTCAAAGAAGCGACGCCCACCACCACCAGGCCGACGTGGCTGACGCTGGCGTAAGCCAACAAACGCCGCAGATTACTTTGGTACAAAGCCACCAACGCACCGTAAATCAGGGTGATTGCGCCGAAAACCCCCAACACCCAACTGTATTCCACCGCTGCTGACGGGGCCAGCGGTATGGCGAAACGGATAATGCCGTAGGCGCCCAGCTTCAAGCCGGTTAATAATGCCGCCATCTGCGGCGAACCCTCCATCGTTGCCGCAGGCATCCAGGTATGAAACGGGATTAACGGCGTCTTTATGGCGAAGGCCAACATTAATAACACAAATACAGCACCTTGTAGTTCGTCCGGCACCGGTTTTTCCAGCAACATCGGCAGATTAAACACCAATCCGCCGGTTGCGGCAGGTGTATTCAACGCCAAAAGCGCAATTGCCAGCAATAACGCCGCGCCGCCGAATAACATAAACAAGGTATATTTAACGGCAGCCGACCGGCGTTGCGGGCCGACGCCCCATAAGCCTAATAAGAAAAAAATAGGCGGTAACGTCAGTTCCCAAAATAGAAAGAACAATACCGTATCCAGCGCGGTAAACACGCCCATCGTAATGCCTTCCAGCGCCAGTAATAAGGCGTAATGAAAACACCCCAGATGTTGAACCGAATTCCAGGACGCCAGCAGCACAACCAGAGTGATTAATGCCGTCATCGGCAAGAATAATATTGATATGCCGTCAACGCCCAGTAAATAATCCACATTGAGATTAGCGATCCAGCTATGTTTTTCCAGCCATTGGAATTGGCCGTTGGTCGGATCGAATCCGGCCAGCACCATCAACGTAACCATTAATTCGGCAACGGCAACAAAGATGGCGATAACTCTGGCTCTTTCTTTCGATCCCGAACAGCCGACTGCTACACCACCAATCAGAGGCAAAAAGATTAGCAAGCTCAACAAAGGCAGGTTAATCAGACTCACTGGCTTTCACCTTCATCATTTGTGACGTCAGCTTCCTCACCGTCTGCTTCCAACTCCGGTACTTGCGAACTATGCACCGGATACTGACCGACCAAGGCAATGACGTCTTTATCGATTAATTTTAACAGCGGCATCGAATTCAAGCCTGTGCCGATATGCAAGGCGCAGATAATGAAAGCGATAATGCCTTCATAAAAGCCGGACGACTGATTATCATGATAAATACGGCGCTTCGGCGTTGCTAAAAAAATCCGCTGAAACGCCCATAATAAAAAACCCGCCGCCAGCACATGGCCGATTAATATCGTAATGGAAACAGCCCATTCATGTTCTTCAATAACACCTTCCAGCAATAAATGACCGGCGTCGAATCCCAACGATCCCGGCATAATCACAGTGCTGAGCGTGGCAATTAAAAACAGCAGCGCCAGCGCTGTATGCCGGTCGAATAAACGACCCAGGCGAGGAATCAGCGCCGTATTGGTTTTTTCATAAATCAGCCCAAGACTGAGCAACATGCCGGCTGAAGCCAGCCCGTAAACCAGAGACAATAACAAGGTCCCTTCCAGTCCGTGCTCGTTAAAGCTGAAAACACCAAGCACCAGCATTCCGCTATGGCTAATCGCGGCAAACGCCAGCAGGCGATACGCATTGTTTTGCATGAACGCCAATAATGCCCCGTAAAAAATACTGATGATGCATAAGATTAATACATAGTTTGCCCATTGCTCGGCAACGCCGGGTATTAATGGGAAAATAAAACGGATCATGGCATAGACGCCCAGTTTGGCTCCGGCAATTAATACCGTCAGGCTGGTCAATCCGCTTTGCTCCGCCAGTAAAGGCAACCAACCGTGAAAAGGAAACAACGGCATACGGATGGCAAAACCGTAAAATAACAGCACAAAGATTAATATCTCATCATGCAAATAGGCATTGTTGCTTTTCAGCGTTAATAAGTCGAAAGTAAGATCGTGTTCCGAATCGATTAAACCAAACGCCAGCAGCATAAACCCGCATAACGTCAGGAATAAACTGAAACCGAAGTACTGCACTAGCCGTACGCTTAAATGGCGCTTGTTTTGATCCGGACCGGAACGCTTGATAACCGACAAAACCGGGATTAATTCCACAACGGTCAACAACCAGAACTGTAATAAATTCATGGCGCTGAACGCCGCTATTAATAACGCTTGATATCCTAAAACCGTGGCGATTAATGGCTTATTTTGAGCATGACGAGTTGCCGAAAGATAAAGCAACACCAGCAAAGACAAACAGGTAATTAACGGTAAGAATAAAATATTCAAGCCGTCTACGCCGACGCTGTAACTCATTCCCCAGAAACTAACCTGCTCGACAAATTGCATACCGGTGAAATCATGATTAAATCGGATGAGCATATACAGGCTCAGCGCCGCATTCAGCATTGCGGTTGCCACTGCGATGCGAATTTTGGGCACGGCCGTGGACCAAAACATCACGGCAGCTAAACCCATTAACGGTGTCAACGCCATGACTGTCAACACAGGAAAAGCCACCGATTCAGACCAAAGCGATACCGGGGTAATCATGGTTAAAACGCCACCAACAAAGTAATTAATACCAACAACACGAGATACCGCGGTTTTAACACCTGAGTTTCGAATTTATTGGCTAAATGGCCTAATTCGCGTCCGGCATGGAGCGTATCCTTGCTGACGCCCTGCAAAACCAGACGTTCTTCAAACCAATGCACAAAGGCGGCAATTCCATGGGTTAGCGCACCCACCAACCCGGTGCCCGAGGCAAATCTATCGCTTTCCGTTCCGGATTGTTCATCCAGCCTAGCGCCGACTGCGGTTTCTTCCAACTGCGCCAGTTGCGCAACAGCTCTGATTGCTGGAGCAGGTATGCCCATTAACCGGTCCACAACATTATCGTCAAAATGGCTGAGATCCCGCGCCAGCAGACGCACCGGTCTTACCAGCGCCCAATCGGCGATCTGTTCAACCCAAAATCGCTGTAAAGACGCAATAAACAGCCAGTTGTGTTGCGCCAGCAAAGGATGAACCGGCTTAATCGGATTATCCTTGAGATTAATCATTAATGAAGGTGCAGTCAGCATCAGATAGCAGCGAACCACCGCATGAGCACATAAATGCCAGCCGGCTAGCTGCCAAAAGCCTAATCCGCACTCCAGAAACATTAAACCTAACTGCCCTGTCGTTGCGAAAATCTGCGAACTTTTGATATCCGTTTGCGTTAAACCCGTCAGATAACTGTACAACGCCGTAACTAAACCGGAAAAAATCAGCAGCCATTGAATTAATGGCGTCTGACTGATAAACGGCTCCAGTAAAATCAGCAAATACACACCGGCGTGAATCATCACAGCACCGTAAAAAACAGCGCTGGACGGCGTCGGCCCTTCCATGGAGCGCGCCAGCCAAGGCGAAAACGGCAATTGCGCCGACTTGGTCATGGCGGCAACGGCAAAGCACAGGCCTATCGCTGCTGCTTCACCCTTACCTAAATCGCCGACAGCTTTATTAATGGTCATCCATTCCAGGCTGCCGACCCAGATATAACACAAGCTCAAACCCAGCAGAAAACCGGCATCGCCGATCCGGTTGGTCACGAATACCCGCATCGCATTAGTAGTAGCAACCGGGCGGTAATAAGCGTAACCGATTAATAAACAAGAACAAAATCCGGATATTTCCCAACCGATAAAGGTAAACAGCGCATTACCCGACAACACCAGCAAAAAAATCGCCGACGAAAACAAACACAAAATAAAAAAGAAACGGTGAAAGCCCGTTTCCCGGTGCATATAATTCACGGAGAAACGGGTAATGATTAATAGCAGCATGGCAAAAAGCGCCGCCAGTTTGACGCTGAAACCGGTGGAAATAAAACTCAGCGCAATGGTTAGCGTATCGCTGGTCAACCAGTCGCCGGTAATAAATACGCCGCTATTTTTTTGCAGCAGATCGGCGCCCAGCAAGACCAGCGCCAGCAGACAGGACATGCTGATTACCCACGTGGCTACCATCGTGGTGAATCCTTCGCCGACTTCACCATTAATGGTGTTACTCAGCAGGCCAACGCCAAGAATAACAGCGGCGATTAACGGCAGCAGCGGAATTATTACAGTTAAAGCATCCATGAAATTTAGTGCGCCAGTTCCGGTTGTTGAATCAGCACGGGCGGTATCGGCAAGGATTTGTCACGGTAGTAGTCTGGCGATTTTGCGATAATCGCAACTTCCTTTGACGGCGCTTGCCAAGGCACGAAGCCTATGCCGCGCTCAAACATAAAAATTTCACCGCTATCCGGGTCAATCGTCCTGAGCAGAATCCATCCGCCCGCTATTAATTCTCGTAAAGTGGGCTGACGCGCATAGATTTGTTCCAGAATTTCGGTTTTCGCCTCAACGATTAATTGCAGGCGCATTGCCTCGTGAATTTCCGTCATCTGGCTAGGCAGTCCTGTGCGTAAATCGCTGCTCGCGCCTTCCATAACGCCAAATAACCCGACGATATTGTGCGGAACTTTGGTGCCGCAACCTAACCCGTCACTATTCACCGTAGAGAAGTAATATTCCAGATTAATGCCCGCCCCAACGGGGCCAACGTTGAGCAAAATGCCTTCGACAATTTTACCGTCCGGATCTTGCGTCGGATCGTAGGAAATTAAAAACATCCGGCGATCGAAAAAGGCGCCCTGGCTAACAGAACGTCTGCCGATGACCGCACACGCATTAGTGGCATGCCCCAGCTCCGGACGGGCTTGCGAAAAATCCGCTCCGCGTTCGACAATATGGCTGAGCGCCGCTTTCAACTCAGGGTTACGCGGCGCGGACGCCAGTCTCCGGCAACGCTCGTGTGCAGACAGATGCTGAATGTGAGTTAATTGAGCGATTAATGCGACATAAGCCGCGCGGTTACGTTCGGGTATATCGTCCGTATCGAACCAGCTAATCTGTTCAATGCAAGTATTGTGCTCCGCCCCGATAAACCAGCTGTCTTCAGAAATATGGATACCTCTAGCCGCTAAACCGGCCCTGACTTCCGGTCTGTTTGCCATGGCCGCAAACAATCTGGCATTAGGTCCGCCGTGCCGTCCACTGCATGCGCCGCAATCGTAAGCGGCAAGATGCGGGTTATTCTGGCTGATAGAGCCATGCCCCATTAATATAATAATCGGCGAAAAACCGTACGTAAGACCGGTATTCCGTAAAAAACCCGCGATTCTATCGACTTGTTCGACATCGGTAAAACCCAGTTTAGGCTGTTCGGGCGTGGCGGCTGTTTCGTTATCCGTCGAAATAAAAAACAGCCGGGTTTGTACCGCCGCAACCATCCGGTTCATTAATCTGACAACCAGACTGTATTGGGCAGTAGGGATGAACGATTTCGCCAGCAATCCTAACAACGCTACCGGCGCCAAGACCAGCATTAACAATTGCGACAACACCAGATGGCGACGTAAGCCATGATGAATCAGATTTAATATCCGCAGAAACCTTTTCAACCCGCCTTGATGACGGTTAATGTTCCGGGCAGCGTCGATGCGCGGCTGTTCCTGCACCTCATGCGCGGGCGTCACAATAATCGGACACAGCGGCGTTACCCGGTTATCGTCCAAGCCTTTATAGTTCATCGCAACCCCGAAAAAACCGGCTGCGCCTAATGTTTCAAGGGTAGGGTCAAGCTCTTCTAAATGGCGACGAAAGCTTTCCTCCCGTTCGTCCATACAGAAAACGATCTGGGCAGACGGTCTTGTTGTACGCTTGGCCCAGCGTCCGCGTTTGTGATTTGCGCGCAAGACCAGGAATAAATCTTCCTGATAATGCCGCTCGTACGCCAGCAGCCAGATCTGGCGGCGCTGCTTCAGGTCGAAGCCATCCAGAACAGTTAATAACATTAATAACGCCGGTTTGCCGAGTTGCTCAATATCTTCTGTCGTTAATCCCAAATGTTGACTTAATCTGAACAAGCGCCAGCACTGGTTATTAACACTAATAAATGGAGATTTTTCAGTAGACAACTCCGCCAGCGGACTGCGCCGCCAGATGTCGATTAAATCGGCCAGATGCTGCCACTCGTGCCGGTATTGTCGTTCGGAACCCGCGCGTACGCACAGCAATTGCGCCTGTTGGCTGAGATATTCGGGCAATGCGCGCCGATATAACTGCCGCCGAACGATAAATTCGGATAAATTTTTATTGAAGTAATGCGGTAAGGTCGCTAATGTCGCCTCGCATTTCCAGATTTCGCGGCAAATTTGATTCAGCCACAAGCGGTCCAACGTCAAACGAATCGCCAAATAATCCGCCAGCTGCGGAACAACGTGATTAGTGGTGTAATAACCCGGATGTTGTTGCCGCCAATTAATCATCCCCGCCCAGCCCGGCAGCTCCAGGGCAAGACGGCGTAAATAACCTTCCCATCGCTCTGGCGGTACATTCAGGTGCGTTAATTGTAAAACGATATTGTCAATCGCATCTTCCGGCAGTTCGGCTATGCATTGCGGCCAATCGGACAGTTCATGCAGGTAGGGGTGCGCATCGAACCGGGCGGTTTGCCGCCACGCGCCGTACAAACCAAGGCGACTGCATTCCGGCAACTGCCATGCAGCAACGCCTTCATCCAGGGCGGATGCGCACAGCCTGATTAATTGGGGACGAACGCTGTCCAGAATGTCTTTTCCGCTCAACGCCAACACCAGCCCGCGCAGGGTTATTCCGTTTCCAACGTCTGACAATAGATCGTCTAACTCGGCGCGCGCCGAAGCTTGCGTTTGTTGGTGGTAAGTATCGGTATCGCCATGGGTACAGAGCCACTGCTCGGTTTGCTCCAAAGAAAAATCCAACAGCGTTTCAGGGTGTAATGCTTCCTGTTTTAACTCCAGAACATGGCAAAGGCTCAGCCAAAGCTGCCTGACCGGATTATTGTCTGTATTATGCTGGCGCGGCGCATCGAGCAGCGCTTTTCGCACCGCATCCGGCACGTCGTCTTGCACCGTATCCAATGCCGCCAGTTCTTCTATCCGCCAGTTCATTTCGCTCAGGCTGATGGCATGCATGTCGTACAACAGCACTATTCGGTAAATATCTTTCCGGGAAATCCTCGTCTTAGCCGAAGCGAACAAGACTGCTTCATGCTGCAACTGTGGATTCTGTCCGAATGCCGCCATTAAGTCGTCGTCATTAATACGGCCCTGACGATAAAATTCGCGGTTCTTCTCTTCGCTGTGGTATGCCGAAATACCGGTCATCTGCTCTGCTGCGGCCAACGCCTCTTCAAATGGCAAGTGTTGGTAACCGTGCAGAGTATTGTGATGGACGAAATCCTGAATCGGCGCTTGCGCGGGCAAAACGTGATCCAGATGCGCAATCGCGCGCCTCACCAATTCGCGCTCGCTGAGTTGGCTTACGACATGATCGGGCTGAATGTGTGACATGCTATTAATCTATCGCTGTGTTAAAGCGGCAATTGCGCAATCGTCGCCGCGGACAAATTAATTAATGAACCCGGCAACAAACCCAGAACGATAATTCCGGCCGCCAAAATTCCTGCGGCAAGCAATTCGTAATGCTGTAGATCGGCCACGTGCTGCATCTGCGGTTTAACCGATCCGGTAAACAGCCAGGTGATCGTACGAATGGCATAGGCGGCGCTGATTAATAGCGTTACGCTGAACAGCACCATTAACCAGCCCCAGACCTGAAAGCCGCCGATCAGCGCGTGTAACTCGGCAATAAAACCCACCGAACCCGGCAATCCCATCGCTGCAAACAAAGTTAATGTCATAAAAATAGCAAAACGCGGCATCACCTGGATTAGGGAACTATAGTCTTGAATATTACGTGTGTGGGTGCGCTCGTACAGCAAACCCACCAGTAAAAACAGTGCGCCCGCAATCAGGCCGTGCGCAACCATTTGCAGCACCGCACCTTGTAGGCCGGTTTCATTTAAGGCGGCAATGCCCAGCAGTACAATGCCCATGTGGCTGACGGATGAATACGCCACCATAGCTTTCAGATCGGTTTGCCGCCACGCTAAAAGTCCGCCGTAGATCATACCGAACAACGCCAGAAAGACCAGCACCGATTGCAGAGCAAGCGCAGCCTCCGGCAGCATGGTGACGGCGCGGATTAGGCCGTAGGATCCCATTTTCAGGAGAATGCCGGACAGCAGGATACTGATCGGGCTTGGCGCTTCCACGTGCGCCAGCGGCAGCCAGCCATGCAGCGGAAATACCGGCAGTTTAACGCCGAAGCCGATCAAAAACCCCAAAAATACCAGTATTTGCTGTTCTTTCGGCATGTGCTGCGCCGCTGCCGCCATGTCTTTCATTAATGTGCCGTGCCCCTGGACATGTTCGTACACAACAATCATGCTGAGCAGCATAAACACCGAACCGCCCATGGTATAGAGCACGAAATTAAGACTGGCGGCATGACGGCGCTTACCGCCCCAGCGGTCTATCAGAAAAAACAATGGAATTAATGTCAGCTCCCAGAAAATATAAAAAATCGACCAGTCTTGCGACAAAAAAACGCCTAGCATGCCGAATTGAAGGACAAATACGCAGATATGGTAGCCTTTAACCCATTCCGTCATGGAGGTAGAGGCGAGTATGGCGATTAATGTCAGCACGGAAGCCAACACCAGCAGCGGCGCGGAAATGCCGTCCACACCGAGCGCATAGGCACTGCCTAATTTCGGGTTAAGCTCGGCGTATTCGCTAAACTGCGGCGCAGCCAGACTTGGATCGAAACGCGCAATGATGATTAAACTGAACAATACCTCCAGAATGGCGAACAGATTGGCTGTCCATCGGATTAACCCAACCTGTTTACCCGGCAGCAGGGTAACCGCCAAGGCTCCGGCAGCGGGCGTCCACAGTAAGGTGCTCAGTATCTCCATTGCTGATGTAGTAGGATTAATGATTATTAAGTTGGCGGCATGCCATAAAGGGATATTTTAACCGTTCACCCCTGGATTTTGCTAGAACATAAAGCAATGTTGCATATTCTGGCTCAATCTGAACAGCCATTCTGAATTAATTTGAACACCGATTCTGAAAGCATTTGAACAGTGATTCTAGTTTGAAGCTGAACACTTTTCCGGCCTTTTCCGGAATGGGTGTTCAACTTGCCAGAATCGGTGTTCAAGTTACCAGAATGAAATCTAACGCATTGTTTCTTAAACCCGAGTACCTTTTCCGTTATTTGCGGAAAGGGTATGTCAGCCAAGAGAATTACGATGCGTTAATTAAGAGAAGTCCTCAGACTCAGCCTCAGCGCCGGATTAAGCATCCGGAAAATCAGCGCCAGCACCAAGATCAGTGTTGGCAGTATCCAGCAGCTATTAAAGCGGGCGGAGTTGCTGGAGTTGTCCTGGCCGCTGCCGGACGATCTGGATGACCAAGCCTTGGCTCTAAGGTTTTATCCCCGCACTAATGCCAGACCCGCCCGTCGGCATCAGGAACCCGACTGGTTTGAGCTGCATCAGGAGCTCAAGAAAAAGGGGGTCACCAAGCAATTGTTATGGGAGGAATATACCCAGCAGTTTCCGAACCGCTGTTACAGTTATTCGCAGTTTTGCGCTCGCTACGAGGACTGGCGAGGTGAGCAACAGCGTTCCATGCGCCAAATCCATCCTGCAGGGGAGAAGCTGTTTCTTGATTACGCCGGTCAGACGATTCCCGTCGTTTGCGCGGCCAGCGGCGAAATCCGCCAGGCACAAATCTTTGTCGCCGTCTTAGGCGCTTCCAATTATACCTATGCCGAAGCGACCTGGACCCAAAGCTTGCCGGATTGGCTGGCGAGCCATGTTAGGGCGTTCGAGTTTTTCGGCGGCACACCCAAGGTACTGGTGCCGGATAATCTGAAAAGCGGCGTCAGTAAAAGCTGCCGCTATGACCCCGAACTCAATCCCAGTTATCAGCAACTGGCCGCGCATTATCAAGTGGCGGTCATTCCCGCCAGACCCTATAAACCCAAAGACAAGGCTAAAGTGGAAGTCGGCGTTCAACTGGTGGAACGCTGGATTCTGGCGAAATTGCGCCATCAAACCTTTTTTACTTTGGCGGAGTTGAATCAATGCCTTCGGGCATTGCTTATTGAACTCAACGGAAAACCTTTCAAACAATGGCCAGGCAATCGCCGGCAATGGTTTGAACAGATCGATCAACCGGCCCTCTCGCCATTACCACCGTATGCTTATCACTTTGTCGACATCAAAAAGGCACGGGTCAATATCGCTTATCACATTGACTATGACCAGCATCTTTATTCGGTACCGCATTATTGTGTCGGTGAGAAGGTTGAGCTTTATGCCGGTGATAAAGTGTTGGACGTCTACCTTCACGGCAAACGCATTGCCAGCCATGTCCGCCGGTTTCATCCCGGTACCTCCACGCAGGCCGCCCACATGCCGGAGAGGCATGCCAAACACCAGCAATGGACACCCGGACGGTTGTTGAACTGGGCGCAGTCGATTGGTCCGGATGTGCTCGCCTGGGTCAAAACCCAGTTACAGCGAAAACCGCATCCCGAACAGGCTTACCGGGTCTGTCTCGGCTTATTGAACCTGAGCCGCGCTTATCCGGCGGAACGCCTGAACCGGGCCTGTGCCCTCGCCAACCAGAAGGCGTTGTTCAAATTGAAAAACGTCAAGGCGATTTTACAAAGCAACCTGGATCAATTACCGGAATCCGTCCCG
>Ga0194119_10011546_pt1 | contig 11380 bp, 10 predicted proteins | sample TA2MahC100mmetaG_FD_148620 | JGI IMG/M metagenome (GOLD analysis project Ga0194119, IMG submission 148620) | Freshwater microbial communities from Lake Tanganyika, Tanzania - TA2015018 Mahale Deep Cast 100m | ecosystem: Environmental > Aquatic > Freshwater > Lake | place: Tanzania: Lake... | reverse complement strand
AGCGAGTTCGCACCCATCACGAGGCCGGCGGGCTTGTCCGTGAAGCGCGCGAGATAGTCCGCGAGGCGCCAGTACTCGAAGTAGTCGGAGATCAGCACGCGGTACCCCATCGCGCACAGCGCGTCGGCGCGATCGAGGAAGTCGCGCAGGTCCACCTCTCCATCCGCGAGCAGATTGCGCATCGTGATCTCGGCCAGCACGACGGGCTCCTCCCCGGGCACGTCGCGGAGGAAGCGCGCGTTCGCGCAGCGAATCATGTCCACGTGCACGCGCGTCACGGGGCGGAAGCGCCCCCGCTCCACGAGCACCGACTTCCCGTGAAGCAGGTCGGCAGGGAGCAGCACCTCAGCGTCGGGACCGAAGGCCGCGACTGGCGCGAGGCCGAGCTGCACGAGGCGAAGACTCATCACGCGGTTGTCGATCTGCGAGAAGCGATGGCCCGAGAAGTCGACCAAGTCGATCTCGACGCGGTCGCGCGACAACCCGTCGAACAACGAGGCGAGCAACGTGTCGGGATCCTCGTGGAGAAAAGCCGCGCCGTACACGAGATTCACACCGACGATGCCGAGCACTTCCTGTTGCTGTTGTGCCTCGACGTCGAGCAGCCGAACGTGAAGGACGATCTCGCTCTCGGGTTCGAGCGGCGCGGCTTGGAAGCGGATCCCCAGGCGCCGAGTGAGCAGCTCCGCCGCGTGCATGTTCCACGGATATAGGCGCCCACCACACGTCCGATGAAGCCGCCGATTCGCGGCTCGGAAAAACTGCGGTCCTCGCGAATGCGTCCGTTTCGTCGCGAGATCCTCGCGACCTGCCGCGGCGCGCGCGCAAGGGTGCACAGCGACGAAAGCGCGCTACGTCCCGACCGTTCAGTGGGGAAGCGTCAGCGTCTCGAGCGCTCCGCGCAGGCGGCGCGCGTAGCTGCGCGCCGCGGCGAAGGCGACCTTCTGCGCGATCCAAGGTCGCGCCTGCATCAAGTAGAGGAACGCGCGCTCGTCGATCTCGATCAGGCGGCAAGCGCTGCGCGCGACGGCCGTCTCGGCGTGCGCCGCGCTCGTGAACAACGCGAGCCCACAGAGCAGCTCGCCTGGCTGCACGACGGCGATGTCGCGCTCGACGACGTCGCGCAGGCGCGTGCGAATCAGCACGGAACCTTCGCGCAGGATGAACAGCGACTGCGAGGAGGCCGCGTTTCCGCTGCCCTCCTGGAAGATCGCGGCGCCGGGGCGAACCGCGCACAGGCGACTCACCTGCGCGAGGCTCATCGCACCGTCGATGCCGATGTCGCGCAGCTCGGAGCTCCGCAACACGAAGCGCGCGAGCTCCTTGCTCACGTCGAGCACGTGGTCCCAAATCGCGTCCTGAGTGCTCGGCGTTACCGACTTGAACGCGACGCCCGTCAGCATCGCGGAAGTCGCGGGGTTCCACGCCTGCCAGCACCCCTGCGCCTCGACGCGCAGCGGACCTTGGGGAAGGTGGAGCACGAGCTGGCGGATGCTCTGCGTCGCCAGCGGCGAGCTCGTCGCGATGCAGGCGCCGCCGATCGAGAGATCGCGGGTCATCGCCGGCAGCGCCCCGGAGAACTGATCACTCGCGACGTCTACACGCAGCTCCACGCCGACGCGGGGGTCGCTGCGGCTCTCCATCGCCGCCACGCGGCGTAGCCGATCGTTCGCGTCGTTCACGGCGCGCCCTCCCGCCGTGTAGTTCGGACGAGGACGGGGCGACTTGAGCGCATTTCCGACGGAGCGCGCGTCCCTAACAAGCAAGAGCGGCGAGCGCGTAGCGCAGCCGCTTCGCAGCGAGCGAGAAGCCGGAGCGAACCCCTCCGACGAACGCGCCGCTCGAAGCCGTGCGAGCGCTACGGGCTGACGAGTCCCTCGCGAATTGCGTAACGAACCAGGCCCGGCGCTTTGTGGACGCCGAGCTTCGCCATCAGCGCGTTGCGATGCGTCTCCGCCGTGCGCGTGGAGACGCCGAGCGTGGCGGCGATCTCCTTGCTCGACAGCCCCTCCGCGATGAGCTGCAGCACCTCGCGCTCGCGGCCCGTGAGCCGCGCCCGCCCCATCGCTCGCTCCTCCGGCGGCCGCGCGAACGCGGTGACGAGATGCTGGGCGATCTCGGGCGAGAGGAAGCACTTGCCCTGCTTCACCACGCGCAACGCCGCGAGCAGATCGTTCTCTCGCGCCGATTTCAGCACATAGCCCGCAGCGCCCTCGAGCAGTGCGGCCTCGACGAAGTCCGAGCGATCGTGCTGCGAAAGGATCACGATCTTGCACGCCGGCAGCTCTTCGCGGATGCGCGTCGTGACGTCGATTCCAGAGAGCTGCGGCAGCCAGATGTCGACGACCGCGAGATCTGGCTTGGTGCGCAAGATCAACTCGACTGCGCTGCGCCCGTCGCCGGCCTCTCCGACGACCTCGAACTCGCCGGACACTTCGAGCAATCGCCGAATTCCATCTCGAATGATGGCGTGATCATCAACCACGACAACGCGATTCGACATCCTCAATCCCCACTATGAGAAAACGTCGAGACAGCAGTGCTGTAACTACGATCGGTCCTCCCACCTCCAACCGTACGCGCTGACAGCGGAGATTCCACCGCGAAAATACGCAGATCGCGAAGTGGAAGGGCGCAGGATGTTCTGGGGCAGCAGGGTACGGGGCGCCTGAGGTACCGGGTCGGGTCTCCTAGCGCGGGCCACCGGATCCTCCGAGCACGAGCGCCACGAGCTCGGCCTGCGACTTCACGCCGAGCTTCTTGAACGACGCCTTCAGGTGATTGCGCGCCGTTGAGATTGCGACACCGAGGTCACTCGCGACTTGTGCGACGCGCTGACCGCGCGCGACGCGCTCGACGACCTCCCACTCACGGTCGGAAAGCGACTGCAGCTTGCGCGAGTCTTTCCGCGTGCGCGCGAGTGGCGAGTAGCTAGCGGCCGCGGCGTGCGCCTCGCGCGCCTCGGCAACGATCTGCGCGAGCGTCGCGCTGACGTTGTCGCGCACGCGCTCGAGGTAGTTCGCGAGCAGGTCTCGCAGCGCGGGGACGCCGAGGAAGAGAATCATCGCTCCGGCGAAATCGTGGCGCTCATCGCGCAGCACGATCGGGATCCCGATCACGCCCGCCAGCGATTTCCCCGGTCCCTGCACCACGCCGCGAAAGACGGCCGCGTTGCCTCCGCGCCAGTCCGCCGCCCGCACGACGAAACCCGAGCGCTCGCCCACCGGGAGGAAGTCGAAGAAGCTCGCGCCCACCAGTTCGCCCGCGGCGCCTCCGAACAGCGCAGCGGCCGCGGCGTTCGCGTAGGCGATGCGACTCGCTCGGTCGACCGCAATCGACGCAAGCGGCAGATCCTCGAGAAATCCTCGAATCGGCATGTCCAGCGCGGCGTGCACCACTGGCTCCGAGACAAAGGGAAGGCGACCCACATAAGACCTGACGCGAACCCGAAAGGCAATCAAAGCTCGCGACTTTCGTGGGAGGCGTCTTCAGGGCGTGCGGAAGGCAATCCGCGAGAGGGTCGGCGCCAACAGGGCATTGGCGGCGACCGCCGCGCGGAGAGAGCGCGCGCTCAACGGGCCTGCGCCGGCGACGTAGATGCGGTTGTCGTGCTCGGCGACCGAGACCTCGACCACGCGCGGGAAGCGCTCCGCGAGCGCGCGGCGCACCGCGGGCCCTTCGTCGATCGTGTTGCTCGCGACGACGCCCCCGGCCCGCAGCAGCCGCTTCGCGTGCGCCAGAACCGGCAGTGGGAAGCCCTCGGGCTTCCGCAGCGTGTTCTCTTCGCCGATGAACACGTCCTCGAGGACCGCATCGAAGCGGCCTCGCAGCCGCGCGATCACCTCGCGCGCGTCACCGATCACGACCTCGACGCGCAGCGCATCGAGCTCGAACCAGCGCCGCGCGGCGGCGACCACGTCCGCATCGAGCTCGACGCCGACGATGCGCGCTTCGGGCGCGAGCGCGCGCACGATGCGCGCGGCGGAGCCGGCGCCGAGGCCGAGGATCAAGACGTCGCGGCGGCGCTCGAGCGGCAGCGCGAGCACGCTCGCGGCGAGCGCGTCCCACACCGAACGCGTCGCGATCTCGCCGGGCGTCCACGACGACGCGTAGGTGCCGTCGACGCGTAGCTCGTGGCGCTTCCCGCGCACGCGCAGCTGCACGCGCTCCGCGTTTTTTCTCACGCCGTGCTCGCTCACTTCGCCGCTCCGCATCATGCTCCGGTCGTGTCCGGCACCGAGAATCTCTTCCGCAGCGAAGCGCCGCGCGTCGCGCGCGTGGCCTTGCCCGTTCCCGTGAACGCGCTGTTCGACTACGCGATTCCGCGCGCGCTCCTTAGCGACGTGCGCGAAGGCGTGCGAGTACGCGTGCGCGTGAAGTCGCGGCGCGAGACGGGCGTCGTGATCGCGCTGGCGGACGAGCCCGAGCGCGAAGGCCTCGTGCTGAGCGAGATCGGGGCCGTGCTCGACGCCGAGCCTGCGCTGCCGCCCGCGCTGCTCGCCGCAATCACCGAGGAAGCGCGCGCGCAGCTGTGCCCGCTCGGGATCGCGGTGCACGCCGCGCTTCCGCCTGGCGCTTCGCCGCGCACCGAGCGAGCGCTTGCGATCACGCCGCGCGGGCGCGAAGCGCTGCGCAGCGGCGCCGCGCGCGGCGAGGCGGCGCGCGTGCTCGCGCTGCTGGAGCGACCACGTTCGCCGGGCTGGCTCGCGCGCAAGAGCGCGGCGCCGGCACTGCTCGCCTCGCTCGAGCGTGACGACCTCGTGACGCGCGCGTTGATCGAGCACGGCGCCGTCGCGCCCGCGCAGGTTCGGCGCGCGCTGCTCGCTGCGAACGTCGAGCTCGAAGCGGCGTGCGCCGCGCTCGCGCGCGCGCCGAAGCAGGCCGCGCTGTTACGCGAGATCGCGGCGGCTGGGGCGCCTGGCGCGGAGGTGGAGGCGCTCACGGCGCGCGATGCGAAGCGCGGCGCGCTGCTGCGCGCGCTCGTCGCGCGCGGCTTGGTCGCGATCGCGAGCAGCGCCGCCGTGCTCGGCGAAGCCGGCAGCGAGCGCGCCGAGCCGCACGCGCTGACCGCGGAGCAGACGCGCGCGCACGACACGATCGCGGCGGCGCTCAGCGCACGCCGGCACGAGTCGTTCCTGCTGCACGGCGTCACCGGCAGCGGCAAGACCGAGGTGTACCTGCGCCTCGTCGCCGATGCGCTCGCGCTCGGTCGCAGCGCGCTCGTGCTCGTCCCGGAGATCACGCTCACGCATCAGATGGTGAGCCGCCTGCGCGCGCGCTTCGCCGATCGCGTGGCCGTGCTGCACAGCGGGCTCACCGGAGGCGAGCGCATCGCGCAGTGGAACCAGCTGCGAACGGGCGCGGTGCCGATCGCCGTGGGCGCCCGCTCGGCGCTGTTCGCGCCGCTGCGCAACGTGGGCGTGATCGTCGTCGATGAAGAGCACGACGGCGCCTACAAGAGCGAAGAGGGCTTCCGCTTCCACGCGCGCAGTCTCGCCGCGCGCCGCGCTCGCGCGGAGGGATGCCCGCTCGTGCTCGGCAGCGCGACACCCGCGCTCGAGACGCGCCACGCCGCCGAGCGCGGCGCGCTCGTGCGGCTGCGCATGGAGGAGCGCGCGAGCGGGCGCCCGCTGCCCGCCGTCGTGCTCGTCGACATGGTGCGCGAGCGCGCGAACCTGCCGCGCGGCGCGCGGCGCACGCTCTCGCCGACGCTCGCGCGCGCGCTGCGCGAAACGCTCGCGGACGGCGCCCAAGCGATTCTGTTCCTCAACCGCCGCGGCTTCTCCTCGCAGATCGCGTGCGTCGATTGCCAGGACGTCTCGCGCTGCAAGCACTGCGACATCTCGCTCACTTATCACGCCGCCGCGAACCTCTTGCGCTGTCACTACTGCGACTACCAGCTGCGTCCGCCCGCGAAGTGCGCAGCCTGCGGCTCCGACAGGCTCTCGTTGTTGGGGACCGGCACCGAGCGCATCGAGGAGGAAGTGCGCGCGGCGTTTCCCGAGGCACGCATCGCGCGGCTCGACCGCGACACCGCCGCGCGCCGCGGCACCGTCGAGCGCGTGCTGGCCGAGCTGCGCGCGGGCGTGAAGAACGTGCTGATCGGCACGCAGATGGTCGCGAAAGGCCACGACTTCCCCGGCGTGCGCCTCGTCGGCGTGCTCAACGCCGACATGGGCCTGCACCTCCCCGACTTCCGAGCCGCCGAGCGCACGTTCCAGCTGCTCACGCAGGTCGCGGGCCGCGCAGGCCGCGGCAGCGAGCCCGGCCGCGTGGTGATCCAGACCTATGCACCCGACCACTACGCGATCCGCCCCGTCGCGCTGCACGACTACGAGCGCTTCTATCGCGACGAGATCGGGCACCGCGAATCCCTCGGCTACCCGCCCTTCGGTCGCCTCGCCCTGGTGCGCGTCTCCGCCCAGGACGAGCTCGCGGCGCGCGAGGCGGCAACCGCCCTCGCGAACGTCGCGCGAGACGCAACCGCGCACTTCGGCTCTGGCGTCGAAGTGTTGGGCCCCGCGGAAGCTCCGATCGCCAAGCTACGCGACCGCTACCGCCAACAGATCCTCCTGAAGCACCGCGAAGCCGGCGCCGTGTGGCGCGTCGCCGAGCGCGTGAACCACGCGGCCGAGCAGCTACCGAGCGCGATCCGCACCGCCGTCGACGTGAACCCCGTCGACACAAGAAGCGAAGCGGCCTGACACCCACCTCGCTGCACCCTGGCCACGGAACGCGGGCTGGATGCTGACCGCAAGCCGCGAGCGCCCAATCAGGTGCGTGCTCGTTGCATGACGCGGCGCGCAGCGAGCCGTCAGGCGAGCGAAGACCAAGAAGAGCCGCGCCGCCTCCCTGCCGTGCGACGAGAAATCATCTCCCGCACCGCTACCGTCCCACGCCCTATGCCCCTGCGCCCCGTCCTCCAGTTCCCCGACCCGCGCCTGAAGCGCAAATCGGAGCCTGTCCGCGAGGTGACGGACGCGATCCGGGAGCTCGCCGCCGACATGATCGACGTGATGTACGACGAGCCCGGCATCGGCCTCGCGGCGCCGCAGGTGGGCGAGGCGATCCGCCTGATCGTGATGGACACGGAGTGGACGGGCGAGAGCGGCGAGAAGAAGCCGGGCGTGATGATCAACCCCGAGATCGTCGCGCGCGACGGCGAGATCACGTGGAACGAGGGCTGCCTGTCCGTGCCCGACTTCAACGCGGACGTGGAGCGCTCGGCGCGCGTGCGCGTGCGTTATCAGGATCTCGAGGGCAAGACGCACGAAGAAGACGCGAGCGAGCTGCGCGCGGTGTGCTTCCAGCACGAGCTCGATCACCTCGACGGCGTGCTCTTCATCGACCGCATCAGCAAGCTGAAGCGCAGCCTCTACGTCGCGAAGCGAAAGAAGGCGCTGCAGCGCGAGCTCGAGGAAGCGGCGTCGCCGAAGAAGCTGGTCTGAGCGATCGGCGCTTCGCCGCGCGCAGAGCGGAGATCGAACAGTGGCCTCTGCGTCGGGAAGCGAGAAGCCGAGTGCGCTGGCCGCGCAGCCGCGCGCTCTCCGCGTCGCGTTCTTCGGCACGCCCGACTTCGCGGCGCCCAGCTTCGAGCGCATTCTCGCCGGGCCGCATCGCGTCGCCGTGGCCGTGACGCAGCCCGATCGTCCGCGCGGGCGCGGGCGCAAGATCGAGCCTGGCCCGGTCGCCGCGCGCGCACTCGCCGCGGGCGTGCCGCTGCTCCAGCCCGAGCGCGTGGGCGCGCCCGAAGTCGTTGCGGAGATCGCGCGCCACGCGCCCGACCTCGGCGTCGTCGTCGCGTTCGGGCAGTTCCTGCCGAAGCAGGTCCGCGAGCTGCCGCAGCTCGGGTACCTGATCAACGGCCACGCGAGCCTCTTGCCGCGCCACCGCGGCGCAGCGCCGATCCAGCACGCGATCCTCGCGGGCGATGCGGAGACCGGCGTCTCGGTGATGCGCGTCGAGCGCGAGATGGACGCGGGCGCCGTCGCGCTCGTGAAGCGCACGCCGATTGGCGAGCACGAGACCGCGGGCGAGCTATTCGACCGGCTCGCGGCCCTCACGGCGGACGCGCTCGCGGAGGCGCTCGACCGGATTGCGGCGAATCGCGCGACGTGGACCGAGCAGGATCACGCCCGCGCGACGCTCGCGCCGAAGATCGAGCCCGCCGACGCGGAGCTCGACTTCACGCACGCTGCCGCCGCGCTCGCGCGCCGCGTGCGCGCGATGTCGCCGCGGCCCGGAGCGCGCGCACATCTCGGCGCCGAAGTGCTGCGCGTGCTCGCCGCGCACGCGGAAGCCGGCGACGCGAGCCTCTCGCCCGGCACGCTGCAGCGCGCGGGCGACGGCGTGCGCGTCGCGACCGCGAGCGGCTGGCTCGCGCTCGATCGACTGCAGCGCGCGGGGGGCAAGCCGCTCGCGACGGCGGAGTGGTTGCGGGGCTTCGCGATCGCGGGCGGCGCGCGCTTCACGACGCCGCCTCCCGCCGCGCGCGGCGAGGCCGCGGAGTGACCGCGCGCGCGCCGCTGCGCCGCCGCGGCGGCCGGCCCGCGCCGACGCGCAGCGGCTCGCCGACGATCGCGCGCCTCGTGGCCGCGCGAGTGCTCGATCGCGTCGAGTCGGCGCGCGCGTATGCCGACCTCGCGCTGCACGCCGCGCTGCGCGACGAACGCCTCAGCGTGCGCGACCGCGCCTTCGCGACCGAGCTCGTGTACGGCACGCTGCGCTGGCGCGGTCGCCTGGACTTCGCGCTCGCCGCTTGCACCGATCGTCCGCTCGCGCAGCTCGAGCCCGCCGTGCTCACGCTGCTGCGCCTCGGCGCGTATCAGGTGCTGTTCCTCGACTCGGTGCCCGACCGCGCCGCAGTCGACGAAAGCGTGCGCTGCGCGCAGGCGATGGGCTGGGCGCGCGCGTCGGGGCTCGTGAACGCCGTGCTGCGCCGGCTCGTGCGGCGCGACGCCGCGCTCGACCCACCGGCGCTCGAGGCGGATCCCCTCGCGCACCTCGTCCACGCGCTCTCGATCCCGGAGTGGATCGCGCGCCGCTGGCTCGCGGCGCTCGGACCCGCACAGGCCGCTGCGCTGGCGCGCGCCTCGAACGAGACGCCGCCGCTCACGGCGCGCGCGAACCCGCTGCGGAACACGCGCGAGGAGCTGCTCGCCGAGCTCGGGCCGCGCTGGCCCGACGCGAAGCTCGCGGCGCACGCGCCCCTCGCGCTCTCGCTCGGGCACGGGGACCCCGGCAGCGATCCCGCGTTCCGCGAGGGCCGCTTCACCGTGCAAGACGAGGCATCGCAGCTCGTGGTCGAGCTGCTCGAGCCTCAGCCGGGCGAGCGCGTGCTCGATCTCTGCGCCGCGCCGGGCTCGAAGACGACGGCGATCGCGGAGCGCACCTCCGAGCGCGGGCGCGTCGTCGCGTGCGATCGCAATCAGCGGCGCCTCGACCTCGTCGGACGCGCCGCGCGGCGGCTCGGGCTCACGAACATCGAGCTCGTTCACGCCGACGGGACCCAGCCGCTCGCGCAGCTGCCCGGCGCGCCGTTCGCACGCGCACTCGTCGACGCGCCGTGCTCCGGCCTCGGCACGCTGCGGCGCAATGCCGACGCGCGCTGGCGCGTGCGCGAGGAGGACGTGCGCACGCTCGCCGAGACGCAGCGTGCGCTGCTGGAAAACGCGGCGGCGACGCTGCTGCCCGGTGGAGTGCTCGTTTACAGTACGTGCACGCTGCTCTCCGAGGAGAACGAGGCGCTCGTCGCCGCGTTCCTCGCGCAGCATCCCGAGTTCCGAATCGCGACGCGCGCCGAGCTTCCCGTAGCGGTGCGCCCTTTCGTGGAGGCAGACGGCTTCATGCGCACCTGGCCGCACCGGCACGGCACCGACGGATTCTTCGCAGCGCGCCTCGCGCGGGTCGCGTGATGGCGAAGAAGCCCATTCGCATCGCGCCTTCGATCCTGAGCGCCGACTTCGCGACGCTCGGCGCCGACATCCAGAAAGTCGATCGCGCCGGCGCCGACTGGATTCACGTCGACGTGATGGACGGCCACTTCGTGCCGAACCTCACGATCGGGCCCGAAGTGATCAAGGCGATCCGCAAGACCACGGCCCTGCCCTTCGACGTGCACCTGATGATCGAGCGCCCCGAGCTCTCGATCCCGGACTACATCGCCGCCGGCGCGAACCGCGTGGGCGTGCACGTCGAGACGTGCCCGCACCTGCACCGCACGCTGCAGATGATTCGCGGGGCGGGCGCGAAGGCGTGCGTGGTGCTGAACCCGTCGACGCCCGCGGTTGCGGTCGAGCCCGTGCTCGGGGACGTCGACCAGGTGCTGGTGATGAGCGTGAACCCCGGCTTCGGCGGGCAAAAGTTCATCCCGGGCGTGCTGGCGAAGGTGCGCCAGCTGCGCGCATGGATCGACGAGCGCGGGCTCGACGTCGAGATCGAGATCGACGGCGGCGTGAACCGCGAGACGATCGCCGCGGCCGCGAAGGCGGGCGTGAACGTGTTCGTCGCGGGCAACGCGGTGTTCCGCGAGCCCGACTTCGGCGTCGCGATCCGCGAGCTGCGCAAGCTCGCGGAGGATGCGCAGAGCTAGTCGGCGACGCTCACTCCTGCACGGTGTCGGCGTCGATGCTCATCGGCGCGGCGCCGCTGTCGATCGGATCACCCGCGCCCGCGAACGCGCCGCCGAAGGCGCCGTCGATGCCCTTCACGCGCACCTCGTTCACCGAGTACGCGGCGGCGATGAAAATCGCGAGCCAAAGCAGCTTCTTCATGCGGTTCTACCTCGATTAGTACGAGCCGATCGGTAGACGCCGAGCCGCACGCCGTCGCGCTCGTCGCTCGCCTCGAGCACGTAGAGGTGCCGGTTCTCGGAGAGCGGGCCCCACTTTCCTGTCCCCAACAACGCCTGCGTCTCGCCGTGCTCGTGCGCGCCCTTCGTCCCGGGCCGGTGGTGCGCGAGGCCGAAGCCGGCTTCGGCGCAGTCTGCCCGCCCGCTCAGCGCTCGGGCGGGCTGCGGTAGCCCAAGCAGCAGAGCGACCGAACCGAGTACGAGCCACGAACGGACGAATCGAAGCAAGCGCACGCCCCCCAGACGTACAGCGGGGTTCGTCTTACCGAGCGCTCACCTTGATGCGGAGTTGCGCGAGGGCGTCCGGCGAGAAGCCCGCGCGAGCGCCGCTCGCCCCGCAGGCAAAGCTCACCCCGCTGCGGCCGATCGTGCCCTCGCTTTACGCGAGAGCGATCTCTGGCATATTCCGCCGCCTTCGGGGCGTGGCGCAGCTTGGTAGCGCGCTTCGTTCGGGACGAAGAGGTCGCTGGTTCGAATCCAGTCGCCCCGACCAGCTTCCCTCTCCGGCGCTTCGTCCCAGCGCCGGGATCG
>Ga0194119_10011545_pt1 | contig 11380 bp, 9 predicted proteins | sample TA2MahC100mmetaG_FD_148620 | JGI IMG/M metagenome (GOLD analysis project Ga0194119, IMG submission 148620) | Freshwater microbial communities from Lake Tanganyika, Tanzania - TA2015018 Mahale Deep Cast 100m | ecosystem: Environmental > Aquatic > Freshwater > Lake | place: Tanzania: Lake... | reverse complement strand
ATCTTGGATTACTTCTTCAGCTTTAGCGCTGTCTTTCAGGATTCGTGAGGCGTGGGCGATTAGCTCACTACGGTGCTCTGTGTAGAAAGCACCAAGCTCCGCGATAGTCCAGACTTTCAGACCTGCGGAGACAGATTTCTTGAGTAGTGACACTTAAAGAGCCCCTTATTTATTTCTATACCGGTTTGTACTACAGAGTCGACCGTCGCCGCCTCTACTCACCCCTACGAAACAAGTGTCAGTTTGTCGCGATTATCGGGCAAATCGGACAAATCACTACTTTAGCCCCTAGCCGGTTTTGTGATCGGGATTCTTTGGATCAAGGGCCCGAATTTTAGCGCTAATAGCAATCTTATCCGACTCCGTCTTGCTCACCTGCACAAGCAATCTCCACCCTGCAATTTTTTCCGGATTTTGCTCCACCATCTCTCTAATTATTGTAGTTGCGAGAGCCTCTCTCTGGTTTTGTATAAATATCTCAGCAGTGTTTTGCATGCGTTGAAAATTCTTTGGCTGGCTTAAGGCTATTCGATAGATGACATCTCCATTGCCCTGCTCAATCCCATCTCGAAATTTGGCATCGGCAATAATGGGTTGGAATCCAAAATACGGCAGCGATAACAAGAGAGGAATCAGGAAGAGTTTGATGGCCCTATTTACAGCAGACTTTTTTGCTCCACTTTTTGGAATAACTCCCCTCTTAAAACCGTTCATTGAGCTCTCTTCATTCTCTTTAACTTTACTGAGTCGTCCATATAGAAATCCCGTTAAGAGAAACCCTAGATAAGCAAGCGCAACGCTGAAAGGACTAATTAGCGCTTGAAAAATAAATCCAATCCAGGCTAGAAATAATCCGCGGGTCAAGGTCCCAATTCCTTTATCTTGCTTTGAAATATTGAGTGGGCTAGAAATAGATTTAAGTTTGCTTTGAAACACCAAAAGAATTGGGAACATTGTCGTTACAATTAGAGGAAATCCACCAAAGGCGAAGATGTCAATAAAGTAGTTATGGGCAGAATCGGTATATAAACCTGGCGACCTAATTGCGGCTCTCTCACTCCGAAATAAAAAGTAGGATTCACCGAAATAATCAAAACCTCTGCCAAATATAGGAGAATCTAGACCCATAGCAAGGCCTGCCTCCCAATAATCAAGACGAGCTTGGATTGTGGCATTGTTAATGCTTAGAAGGTCTTGGAATCTGTAAAGAAAATAACCTGTAATCAATATTACTAGAGAGAAAAAGGCAGCTAGGGATCCTTTTTTTTGCCTTAAAAGAACTGGCTTAAGAAAACTCATAGTGACATAGAAAAAGCCAAGAAGTATTATTGCCAAACCCTGGAAGGAATTACTCCTTACCGAAACAAAGAGCTCTATCGCTGAACTTAAAAAAATCAATGTCCTAATAGACATCTTGGTTTGCCTAGCCAGAAGTAGAGGTAGCGTCGACACAAATCCAATTGAGACAAAGGCAGAGACGAAATTTGGATTTCCGAGTGTCGATGAGGGAATCCCGCCATATTCATCAGCCCAGGCTGCTCGATCTAGACCTTGAAGTTGAGCAAGAAAGTAGGTTGCTACAAGAAAACTTGAAACTTTAATGGCAGTTAAAATTTTTTTAGGATCCAACTTTTCAGAGAGATTGAAGGACATTATTGAAATCAGAAGGAGGCAGACAAGTATTAAGGCGCCAAAGTTTCTTCCATGAACGCCGTAAACCCTCTCAGAAATGAATTGATGATTTATGAAAACATTCAAAAGGGATAGAGCGATGGCAATTAGCGTGCTGAGAAAAAATACCTTCGGAGACTGAGAAGATGACTTATGAAAGAGTACTAGAAGCAGACCTACTAAACTAACAGTGGTCGTGAGTGTAGCCAGTTTTGGAAGCCCAACAGGCTCAATATTGTGCCAAGGAGTAACGAGCGCAGTAATAACAATTAACCCAAGAAGAAGCACACCTCCACCGAATGCGTCAAGTTTAGAGGCCATTGAAGAAAAATACCACGCACAAGAGTTTCAACTCTGATTCATTACCTCATTTAGAGACAAAACTCCTGGATTAGCTAGATTTCTGCATGTGGGCCCTGTCGGGATCGAACCGACGACCCACGGATTAAAAGTCCGTTGCTCTACCGACTGAGCTAAAGGCCCTATTTTGCAATCCTAACGCCACCTATCATGATTTGCTAATTTCTCCCCCTAAATCAGTTTGTAGATGGTCCCACACATCCGAGCCTTTGCGCTTGTAATGTTACTTAGCGATAGTCTTTCCATGGTGTTTCAAAGTAAAGATTAATCAAGGGTATGCATTGGAGTTGACTTGGAAAAGATAAGGGTTCTTCGCTTAATTGCTCGAATGAATGTAGGTGGGCCAGCTATCCAAATTGCGGGCTTGATGAGCAATCTTCCAGTCGAAGAATTTGAACAGAAGCTAGTAAGTGGTTTTTGTGACAAGAATGAAATCGATTACCTAGAAGTAAATGAACTTAAAGTGACAAGAACAAAAGTTGAGGGATTTGGGAGAAGTGTAAATCTTTTTTCAGATTTAAAAGTTCTTCTTGAAATAAGAAGAGAAATTAAATCCTTCAACCCAGACATAGTCCACACTCACACCGCTAAAGCTGGATTTCTAGGTCGTATTGCCTCGCTCTTAACGTTTAAGAGACAGATTCGAGTACACACTTTTCATGGCCATTTGCTCCATGGATACTTTGGAAAGTTAAAAACAAGCCTAGTGATACTAGCTGAACGATTATTGGCTCGATTCACAGATAAATTAGTTGCTGTTGGCAGTCAAGTTAGAGATGAACTATTGGCGGCAAAGATTGGAAGCTTCGAAAAATACAAGGTCATTGGACCCGGACTGCAAATGGGAAAGTTACCGGAGCGAATTTCATCTTTAAAGTCATTTGGTCTCCTGGGAGACAAATTCATAGTGACTTGGATTGGAAGGGCAGTCCCTGTTAAAGCCCCCCACCGAATTCTTGAAATTGCAAAAGAATGTCGATTGAGAGGATTGAGGGTTCAATTTATCGTTGTAGGAGATGGTTCTCTTTTTAGCGCCCTAAAGCGTTTAGTCAAGGAAGAAGATCTTCCAATCAGTTTTCTAGGTTGGCAATCTTGCATTGAAAAAATATTGAGTTTCAGCGATCTGGTATTGCTTACTAGTGAGAATGAAGGCACTCCAGTTTCTCTGATCCAAGCTCAGATGGCTGGCGTTCCAGTGCTGACTACTGATGTTGGCTCTGCAGCAGAGGTACTGAAAAACAATCAGAGTGGGTTCTGTTTGAAGTACTCGGCTAAAGATTTTGCCGACAAAATTGAACTTCTGTATAAAAATGATGGTATGAGGCTCTCTTTTGGTGCTGCTGGTGAAAGTAATGCCAGAAATAGTTTCTCCTTGAGCAGGCTGGTGTTTGATCATGCAGAGCTGTACCGAGATTTGATAAGTCGTTCTAAGTCTTAGCCCAGGGCTCCAACCCAAACATATGCCAGATTAAAGAACTCAGCCTTATGCCTTCTTGATAAGTTATTTACAATCTTCTCTTTGACCTTCGGGACCTTGGCTTGAAACCTATCTAAGCTACTTGAATCTAATAAGTCTAAGGTGTTACCAATTTTAATTTAAGCTCACGGAAAAAATCTTGGTAAAAAGTCCTTCTCGATATAAGAATTTAATGTGGGGGCATCCCTGTCTTTGGGGGATTGTGTGTAATTCATTTTGGGCCAATTAATGTTCAATACCTCATCGAGAGCATCAAGGCAATACTCTTCGCGCGGTTGGTATTTACTTGTCAACAGATAGACCACCCTCGTGTCATTCTGAAGAGCTAAAAAACCATGAGCTACCCCTGTTGGGATGAGCAACCATTGCTGTCTAATCGAGTTAAATTCATAAGTAAAATGTTCTAAAAAAGTCTGTGAATCCCTCCTTAAGTCGACCATGACATCCAAAAAAGAACCACCCATGCACCCAACCCATTTAGACTGCCCCTCAATAGCCATACTAAAGTGCAGTCCGCGAAGCACCCCCCGATTAGAGGTGGAAGTATTCGCCTGAGCTACTGAAAAATTTAGTCCCGTCTGCCTAAAAATTTCATCTTGTCTAAACCATTCAGAAAAACTCCCTCTGGAGTCTTCCAAAGAAGAGGCAGTTGCAAGCCATGAACCAGATATTTTCAGTTCTTCAAATTTCATAATTCAGAAAATTCATAGAACTTCACTGCCTGCAAGTCAAGGTAATCAATGTATTTTTCCCCACCATAATTCATTATTTTGATACCAATTAATTGTGTCTGCAAGACCGGAAGCGAACTCTATGGAAGGTACGAATTTGAGTTCATTCCTAATTTTCGATGCGTCAACCGAATAGCGAAAATCGTGTCCTGCTCTATCTTGCACAAATTCAAATTTCGAATTATCAAAACCCATTAATCTAATTATATCTTCGGCTACTTCTAAATTTGAAAATTCATTTCCGCCTCCAATATTGTAAGTTTCGCCTGCATTGCCTCCCATTAGAACTTTATAGATTGCATTACAGTTATCATCAACATGAATCCAATCCCTAATATTTGTTCCATTTCCATATATCGGTACCTTTTTACCCTGAATCAGGTTCAATACGAATAAAGGAATTAGCTTTTCGGGATACTGATAAGGTCCATAATTATTACTTGATCTTGTAATCACTACATTCATTCCATAGGTTCTAAAATATGATCGGACAACAAGATCTGCGGCTGCTTTAGAAGCTGCATATGGAGAATTTGGTTGGAGAGGTGAATCTTCATTTGCAGAAGTACTTTTAAGTGAGCCGTATACCTCATCTGTCGATATCTGTAGAAATTTACAATCTGCCCTACTCTTGACTGCATTCAAAAGTGTCTGTACACCCAATATGTTTGTCAACATGAAATTCTTTGGATTACTAATGGAACGATCCACGTGAGATTCGGCGGCAAAATTCAAAACTGCATCATTTTTGCTGACGAGCGAATTTACTAGATTGCCATCACAAATATCACCTTTGACAAATTCAAAACCATCCTCTGGTAAATTCGCTAAGTTTCCAGCATATGTCAAGTTATCCAACACTGTAACTCTTGAGAATCCTTTTAAGGTGCCATCGAGTGCTCGTCGAACGAAATTTGAGCCAATAAAGCCTGCACCGCCAGTTATCAGAATTCGCATTTTAAAGCCCGTTCATTTTCCAGTTCTTGGCCTTACCCTTTTCTAGAGTATTATGCACATAATGAAAGGTATCGTACTAGCAGGCGGTTCTGGATCTCGCCTGTATCCCCTCACAAAAACCTTCAGTAAGCAGCTTTTGCCTGTTTTTGATAAGCCGCTAATTCACTATCCCATATCCACTCTCATGGCGGCTCAGATCCGTGATTTACTAGTTATCACTACCCCTACTGATCTTCCATTGTTTCAGAGACTTCTCGGAGACGGATCCGAAATTGGCGTGAATATTCGATACGCAACTCAACAGGTGCCAAAAGGAATTCCTGAAGCATTCATCATTGGAGAAGAATTTCTTGCGGGAGGTTCAGCCTCGTTAATTCTCGGAGATAACATTTTTTTTGGCTACGGGTTGGGTCGACAACTCGCAATGTATAAGGATCTCACGGGGGCCCAAATATTTGGTTATTCGGTCGCCGATCCTCAACGCTATGGCGTCGCAACATTGGATTTAGACGGAAATATCTCTTCGCTTGAAGAGAAGCCAGTGGATACAAAATCTAATATCGCTGTGACTGGATTATACTTTTATGATAATCAAATCGTTGATATTTGCAAATCGCTCGAGCCCAGCCGTAGAGGTGAGACGGAAATTACTGATGTCAATAAGAGGTATCTCGATATGGGCTTACTCAAGATCTCGATCTTGCCTCGCGGTACTGCTTGGTTAGATACTGGAACCTTTGAATCTCTTCATGACGCATCAACTTTTGTTCGCGTACTTGAAGAACGACAAAACACTAAAATTGCATCTTTAGAAGAAATCTCTTGGCGAAATGGTTGGCTATCTGATGAACAGTTACTCAATATTGCAGATAAGTGTGTGAATCCTAGTTTAGCTTTGTATCTGAGATTCATTCTAGATAATAAATTTTGAATTTTTTGGTTTTATTAGTTTTATAGCTCTAATCGCATATAAATGTCTGTAGTAGTTTGATTTAGAACTTTAAAGCCTAGTTTCTTGTACAAGGACAAAGCCTTTCCATTATGTGTGAGAACGCGCAAATCTAGAAAGGTTGGTGGAGGATCAATTTGCTTCACAATCTCCTTAATAAAGATCGGATAAGCGGCTGAAGCAATGCCTCTTCCTTGATAACATGGATGTATATCAGCACCAATTTGCCACGACAATTCACTTGATTTAGAAAGTCTAAAATATCCTACTTTAACTGAGTCTTGGTAAATAACCCAATACATTACTTCTGTACGCTTAAACCACTCAGTAGCATCTGCCAAACTAAACTCCCGAGAATCATGTAAGTTGAACCTCACGCTATTACGAACTTCTATAAAAAAAGGTAGGTCCTCATGGCGCAGTTTTGAAAAGATTAATTGCATAGTGAGTATTCTATGGCAGTAAGTAACACCGAGGAGGAGAATTAGGTTGTGTAATCGAATAACAATCTTTTCTGTTCCGGGCCCAAGCGAATCTCCTGGAGTGTTACAAGAAGTAATCGGTGGTGGCTGGTCTTACACTCTAGAAAATCTAGATTTTCTTGTTGCTTTGAACCCACTCTGCCGATTCGAAGTTGTGCTAGGGCATGTCCAGGAATTTGGTCCAATTCCAGAGTTACCTTCTATACCAGGCGTGAGTATTAAGGTGTATCAAACCACGTTAGAACTATTATCTCGAGATAAACAATTGCAGCCGGCGGAGCAACATGGAGCAATATTAAACCACATACTAAAATCACACCAACTTAAAACTGAATACTACTTAATTATAGATCCAGATTGCTACTTATTAATGCGAAACGCATTTCATGAGTTAATTGAGCACATGGAAATAAATCAGATCCAAATGATTGGTGTTAGTTACCCTACTACATTGCCTAAAGTTTACTACTGGGATTTTCCAACCGCCTATTTTCAATTTATAGATGCAAAAAAATGTCATCCGAATAGATTAAACTTCATGCCTGTTCACACATCACTTGCGGCTGGTAGTGGTATATCAGATTCAAAATCTACTTCTGTAGCGAAAGTCTTACGTGCTGCAACCCTACTAATTAGTTATTTGAGAGTACCAGTAAAAGATATTTTACTGGCACTACAAAATAGTAATTTTATCTTTTGCCAGATGCTCTTCTATTTTGCTATAAACTACCCATATCGAAATGTTTCTCTATTTAGGGATACGGGTTGGAAGAATCGAGATAATTTCTTGAAACTGAAGACCGAAGTTATTCCCCACAGAATCAAGGCTTCTAGAGTCAAAAGCAGCTTTATGGAAGATTCATACACTGCAGTCAATCCAGACGTTGTTTTATCTTCATTAAACCCAACATGGCATGCATTAATGCACGGGATTTATGAAAGTAGAGATTTTGGAAAACAGAAAATGGTATGGAGACTGTTACACAGAATTTTAAAAGGTAATCAAGCTTCGAATTCTTCTCACCCTGCAACAAGTATCTATATGGGGGAGTCATTTCTACAAACGTGCGAACTTGAACCTACAATGGGAAATTTTGTATATGCCTATGAGTACTACTGGAAGTCCCAACCTTTTTGTGTACACTTAGGGCACGGTGGTAAAGAAAAACCAGAATTCGATATCCCTCGATTAAAACAAATCAGAGCACGGTTACTACTTTCGTCTGGAGGATCAGAATGAGTCTTAAGGACACAACTAACGGCAGTGACGATTCAGTCCCAGCTTCTGTTGTCCTGTTTCACCCTTTCGTCCCGCCTGAAGCGTCTCAAAGAGTTGCAGATGTACTTTCGACGAGATGGATTGGTCAGGGACCTTTGGTGGATAAGTTCGAACTGGAATTTGAAACAATGATTGGTTCCGGAAAGTCCTTGGCGGTAGGTTCAGGCACAGATGCACTTCACTTAGCATTTTTACTCGCAGGCGTTGGTCCTGGCGATGAAGTAATCTGTCCTGTTTTTACTTGTACGGCCACAAATTTACCACTCCTCTACATTGGGGCGACACCAATTTTTGCAGATATTAATCCTGAGACAATGAATATGGATCCCAATTCCGTTAGAAGCCTCATTACGGATAAAACTAAGGCAATAGTAACTGTCGACTATGGTGGACTTCCGTGTGATTATGAAGAAATCAACAAAATTGCATCCCAATTTGGACTAAAGGTTATTGATGATGCTGCACATGCCCTTGGCGCTAAATACCAAGGAGTACCAATTGGTGCTGTAGCTGATTTTACAACCTATTCTTTTCAAGCTATCAAACATATTACGACCGGTGATGGCGGATTGCTCCATGTGAAGAATTCTGAGTTAGCAGAAAAGGGCAGAAGGTTGCGTTGGTTTGGAATTGATAGAAAAGCGAAATTTTCTGGAATTTGGGAAAATGATATAACTGAAATTGGATTCAAGTATCAAATGACAGACATCGGTGCTGCAATGGGAATGGCTGGTCTTTCTCATCTTGACGAAGTGCTTTCTTACCGCAGGGGTCTACTCAAAGCATATGAAAATGGATTGAGAAATGTCCCGGGAGTTGAAAACATAGGAATTAATGCGCAAAGCGACAGATTGCATTCAGCTTGGCTTCATACAATACTTGTCGAAAATCGTGAAGTCCTTAAGAAAAAACTGATGACTCATGGAATTGAGTCTGGGCAAGTCCACTACCGAAATGATATGTATTCTATTTTTGGTAATCGTAGAGAGTACTTAGTCAACATGGATAAATTGGAACCGTTATATCTAGTTTTACCACTTCACATGAAAGTTACCTTAGAGGATGTAGAAAATATCTGCCAAATCATCAAAGCTGGTTGGTAGTATTCAGTTAGTGAGTAAAATAGATTTAGCTTATCTGACGACAGATTCAATTCAAGAAGGAGTTGGATCTAGCCAGATTTTGCCACTGATATCAGAACTATCAAGACTAGGGTTAACTATTAATTTATTAACATTTGAAAAAAATACTCCAAGCAAAGAATTGCAAGACTTTTTTGAGAGCCGAGGTGTCTCTTGGAATTTTAGAAACTTTGGTAAGTTGGGTGCTACGGCAGGATTGGGACGACTATTAGAAATAGTACGTAATACTCCTGAAGCTGAGGTAGTTCACGCTAGGAGTGACATTCCTGCTGTAGCTGCACTGATGGCTGATAAAGGTCCCGTGCTGTGGGATGTGCGTGGACTTTGGTCCGATCAAAAAGCATTCACCACCTACAATTCACTTAAGCGTGAACTTTATAAATCTGCTCGAATCTTAGAGAACTATTCGGCACATCACGCTCAATCGATGTCTACTTTAACGAGAAGCGTCGTACCAGTGCTTGAGTTTAGAAACAGATATATACCCAAGCTAAGAACTGTTGTACCGACTTCCGTAGATTTGCTGAAGTTCGCATTTTCTGGCCAAATTCGAAAACCTTATAATGGCCTATATTCAGGCACCTTTAATCGTTACTACGATTTGGATAAGTCTCGCGAATTTATAAAAGAATTCCAAAAACTTCATAGTTCCGAAGTTAGTTGGGCTCGTCCAATTGAATCATTACAGTCAAAACTCTCAGCCGGTGAATCGAAAATATTCTCCTCTTCTCAAAGAGAGATGGCAACAATTATTCCTAACTTTGCATATGGATTAGCCATATGCAGTGAGTCTGCTGGCCCTTCTCTAAAAGGTGCGGTTCCCACAAAAATTGCCGAATTCCTGGCATGCGGGAGGCCCGTTGTCGTGAATCAGGGGCTTGGAGACTTTGACGATCTGTTTGAGAATTATGCGGCAGGCATAACCATTCCAACCGACAAATCAAAGCTCAAGGATGCGGCCCTTGATTTGCTTAGGATTTTAAATGACCCTGAAACACCATTTAGGTGTCGAGAACTCGCTGAGACGCATTTTAGTCTAAAAAAAGGAATCGAAAGCTACCTAAATTTGTACAAGAAAATGTAAGCCAAACTCCTAGAATTCTTCAGAACAACTGAATTTTATATTTTTTTATTGATTGCTTAACGGCGGTTTTTTCACGATCGTCCTGATGCAAAAAAAGGTAGTTGGCACCGCCAGACTTGCCAAGAATCTTTTGGTGGCGGGCCAATTATGGTCTAGGCACCTTTCAATTCTTCCCCGCTCAACTCACCAAAGAGAGACATAACCCAAATTTATCAAAAAACTAAAACTATTTTTGATGTGGTACCAGAAGCCGCAAGTAAAAGAGAATTTGTCACCATAAGAATTATTGGCCTAATATTCGACATGATTTCTCGTTAAATACTGGAATAAGCGCGCCCTACCTGGAAAGTACCGCGTGGCCCAAATTAGTCGCAAAAAGATTTTTATTAGCAAGGCTTTTTAATGTATGCAGGCCCCACTTCCATAATTTTACACAATTTTGCATTTGACATACGCTATGATGCAGGCAATCGCATCAATTGAGCGCTTGCGCGCGTCTCTCGTGCCACTTTTCATACCTTGATGAAAGTTTTAATTTTAGCTCCAATGTCTAAAACGCATGCCATATCATTATCTTGTGACGATGATGCCAAAGCATAAAGTTGAAGTTCTTATGGTTATCTCGAATGCAACGATAAGCCCTCAATTAGTTGAAATTATCAAGCAACTTGCGAAGAGCGGGCACAATTACGAAATTTACGTCGTGGCTAGTGCAGATAATCCTCTCGTAAAATCGATTGACCTAATCGGTGTTAGTTACAGAATGCTTCCTGAAGTATCCAAGTCTGGATTGTACAAGCACCTAATCCGAATGTTTTGGTTTCTGATTAAATCTAGGCCAAGTTCAGTGCTTGTGAGTGGTCAATATGCAACGTATTTCACACTACCCGTCGCTTTCTGTCTCAGAGTCCCTAGGCGGATCTATATTAGGCATCATTCAAACTTTCACCATAAATTTGGACTAGTTCTTGGATTGATGTTAGATAAATTGATGAATTTTTTTTCAACAAGGATAGTTGCGGTATCCCAAGTTGTTAAAGATATATTGGTCTCTTATGAGAATGTCAGAGACGAGAAAGTGGAGATAATTTATAACGGAGTCGATTTGGAGTTATTCCTAAATATTTGGAGACAGAAAGAAAAAAATTCCACAGATGGTATTTTTCGGATAGGTGTGATCTCAAGACTCACCGAATGGAAAGGTGTTGAGGACACTGCAAAAGCCTTTCGAGAGTTTAACCTTAAATA
>Ga0194119_10011538_pt1 | contig 11386 bp, 5 predicted proteins | sample TA2MahC100mmetaG_FD_148620 | JGI IMG/M metagenome (GOLD analysis project Ga0194119, IMG submission 148620) | Freshwater microbial communities from Lake Tanganyika, Tanzania - TA2015018 Mahale Deep Cast 100m | ecosystem: Environmental > Aquatic > Freshwater > Lake | place: Tanzania: Lake... | reverse complement strand
GGGGTAGGTGGGGCGATGGGCGGTGCGATGGGCGGGGGGGTAGGTAGAGGAACACGAATGATACAACCGTCGTTGGGGGGCGGAACCCCCGCTGAAAGACGCTTGCTCAACTCCGGAAAAAACTCTAGCAAGCGTAGCGTAAGTGAAACAAAGAAAAAGTATGTCGCCGCACAACAGGGCTGGAAATGCGGTGATTGTCAGCGTCAGCTTCCCGCTTGGTTCGAAGTAGATCATGTTATCGCTTTAGAACATGGCGGTTCCAACCATGTAGATAATTTAGTCGCTTTATGCCGGGACTGTCATGGAAAAAAGACAGCGATGTCATTTTTATAGAATTATGTCTCGTGTTTGTATTATTGCTATGGCGGGTATCGTAGTCATCCTGACATTATTATATCTTATAATTATAACTGAAGGGTGTTATCATTATAAATAATAAATAATAAAACATTATGTCATCCTCGGCAGCGGCAGCGACTGCGGCAACTGCGGTAAGCCTTATTTTAAAACCAAAGACTGAAGAAGGAAAAGCTGAAACACATGCTATTTCTGTTATTGAAGATTCATTTCATATTAAAAAAATATTGAATTATTTACCGATTATCGTGCTTGTTGTTATATTACTAATTGTATTCGTGTCTTCTGACTTATTGACAGGAAATTGGCCGATATTCGTATCGTTGATTCTTACATTTCTTTATGTCTTGTATATTCACTATGTTTCTCCGAATAACTTTCTTAAACTGAAAGATTCAGGTGATACAATATTCCCGTCGCCACCTGACGATGATTTTACCATAAAAGGCTCGTCATCAGAAAAAATTATTCGGATTGTAATACCAGTAGCGCTGTTTATTCTCGGATTAGGTATGGGGTTCGGAAGCATTCAAGCATCAGAAAAAGTAAGTAATCTCGACCTTACGCGAAGCATGATAGGATTCGGGTCTATTTTAATAATCGGGGCGCTGATATTCGGATTATATAAAAGATTTGGCGAAAACAAACCGCTGAGTGAATGGATCCATTATGTCGTTATATCGATTTTGATTGGCGTGCCGATGATTGTTCGCGGTAATGAAATCCAACAAAATATGGATAAGGTAAAAGATGACCCGTTAGCAAGTCAAGAAAACAAGGAAAATTTCGCAAAAACAAGCGCGGATTTAATATTGGGTTTCGGTTTATTTTTTCAGATCGCTTTCTTTTTGGCACTCGGTTATTTTATTTGGAGACATATAAAACCGAAAGACAACGGCGGTTTTAAAAAAACTGGTAAAATTGCAGCAATAATCACATTTGTTGTACTGTTAGGAATACCCGCGAGTATATTCTTAGCAGCGAGTCAAAAAAATAAGGGTATTGCTGGAGCAGAGGATTTAACCAAATACGGTCAAAAAGCATTTTTAGTTCATGGAATCATATGGTTTATTGCTCTAATCAGTTTAATTGTTACAATATTCGGAGACACTTTACAATTAACTACACATAAATTTCTAATACCAATCGCACTTGTTATTCTAATTATTGTCGGGTATATTGCTTTTCCAATCACATTCGCAGCAACAAATCTCAAAGAACCATCCGCAACCGATATTTTAAATAAAGAGAATAACCCGAACAACGAATTCGCAAATAGTGGATATTATCAACAACTTCGTCAAGAAGTCATCAAAGAATTACAGAAAAAAGACCCGAATAACGCAGTAAATGAAGAAGTAATTAAAGCCGCAATACAATCCCGTCTTGATGAAGATAAAAAGAAAACATTTGAACCGATGAACGCGATGTTAAGTGTTGTTTCAATATTATCCGTAATCATCTCTGTATTTATTCTTATGTGTTATAATGTTCGGTTAAAACTGGCAGACTGTGGGAATATACCCGATTCATTCAAAGATTGGTGGAAGGACGCGCTGATATACACAACCAACCCTGATTGTGGTAGCGTCGCCAAAACACTTACCGATAAAGATATTCTAGAGAAAATCAGAAAAGATAAAATGACATCAAATGATTGGGATAAAGTATTGACAGACCATTCCGATAAAAGCAGTCTCTTTATTCGTTTTGCCAAATGGTTTTCGATGATTCCATTTTTGTCGGTTATCTTACTCGTGATGTGGGTCTCCGTTCTTTTTACGAATGTGACGACTTCACCAAAAACAAGTGATTGGATCGCAAGTAAATTCACCGGTGACATGTTTTCACGTGTGAAAGAACTGATCGACACATTTTTTATTGTTATTATTGTCGGTCTTTTGTTATGCGCGATTTTATTGCTTCCGATGGTGAAGGAAATGAATGTAGGTGGCCTTGATTCAATACTGAAATTCGCCGAGTCGATTCAAGTGTGGCAATTCAACAAAAACGACGATACATCAGGAAGTGTAAATAAAGGCATAATCGGTTCTATTGTATTATTTTTGATATTAGTTGGTGGTGGTCTCTCATGGTGGTGGCATTATTTACGTGTGGACAAGCCATCACAAGAATCAAGAACAGGCGCAAGCTTACCGGTTGTCCCTGAAAACTGGGGTTGGGCGATCGCGTTTGTTATTCTTCTAGCGATATGTGCGATGCCTACTGGATATCACATGTGGGCAGGCATACATGACGACTTTAAAAACGAAAATTTTCTGAAAAAAGGCGTGCGTTTGCTACTTACAACCATATATTTAGTTCCGTGGTTGATTATCGTATTATTCCGTGCGATTATTTATGGTATCGGGTCTTTGACGGGTATTAAAGATTTTGCGGATAAACGTGATGAAGAACTTGGCAAATTAAAATTCTGGCAATGGAAAGCGGATGATATCGATCTTCGTATGTTTCCTACGGACAATACACCACCAACACCTGCGAGTGTAACATCGGTTCATAAACAAGCTACTGATGCTGCTATTGCTGCCGCTGCTTCCGAAGCCTCCACCCCCGCCGGTTCCACTACCACATCTGAACCCACCGGAAACAACGAAACAAAAGTCAGCGCAATTGGACAGCTTATCAAAGTTCTATTACTGACAATATCATTCGTGATTCTCATCCTTGCGATCGTCTATTATGTCTATAAGATTGACGCCGAGTTCGTGAATAAAGGTGATGGTGCAGAGACAGTCGCATCTGGCGGTATCATGGCGAATCTGAAATCGCCTACAGCACAAGTAATCTATGTTCTTCTTGCGATTGTCGGTATCGCCGGAGGTGTCGCTATGCTTCGAGAGAAATTCAAGACCGCCAACAATAACAAAACGCCCGAAAATTATTTGTTTGATGACATGAAAACAGAAGACGAACAAAAACCGCTTCGCCAACTTGCGTTTGGTGCTACCCATATTGTATATGTGATCTTAATGGTGATTGTATGGATTTATGATCGCGACAAAGATGATAAAAATCGTATGTCGGTTACTGGAATGACCGTTTTAGGTATCGCCATCCTCTTTTTTCATTATGGCCTAGAATTTATCGACACATTAAATCCGGGAAAAACGATCGGAGGAACCGACAAACCCTCCGTGGCGGATTTATTCAGCAACGTCCGCTTTATCATCAATACCGTATTTTTTATTGTATTGTGCGCACTTGCCTATTATAAACAACACAGTGTAATGGTTGTGCTTATTTTGGCGATGTTCATATTTCATCTTACAAAATCTGCGATCGGGTTGAAATTGCTGAAGTTATTGTGGTTAGGCATTATTTTCATTCCTTGTTTATTCTTGGACATGATTCAATCATCACAATCAATCATGGGTGATACTACACGACCTATCTGGATTATCGTCGCAATCGAGTTACTTCTGATTGCGATATTATATGGCGGACCTTACTTGTTGAACTATATTGGGGCATCCGCGTCTCAAATCGTACACGCTCCTGTATCGTTGAAACAGAAGTATGATACCAATTTGAATACACAGAGCCCGCAAATTTTCATTTACCATAATACAGGTATTGACCGATCACCGGAAGATAAAGCCGCCAACTGTCCAGTTGAAGAGAAAAAGCGTTACAATTATTCTATTTCGGGGTGGTTCTTCTTGAATAATGCGGTAGCTTCATCAAATAAGGATTTAGAGATATTCGATTTCGGTGGTGTTCCAATAATGACTTATAATAAATCTACGACTGAATTGAAATTGTGGTGTAATACTCTTGATATGTCAGGTGGACCAAAATCGACGCGCACTCTGATTTACAACTCAAAAACAAATTACAATACGATTATTGCTGGGAAATCAAAGGAAAAAATTGACCAAATTCGCATGTTGGTGGATAATGACGATGAACTCGATGTATCGATCCCCCTTCAAAAATGGAATTACTTCGTCGTGAATTATAATGGAAAAACGATGGACTTTTTCATGAATAATAAACTATTGGTTCGTAGTGATTTTATCATGCCAGATATCACTATGAAACCGATTACTGTCGGTGATACAAACGACAATAAGGGTTTGAATGGCACCATATGTAATTTAGCATTTCATAAAATTCCACTTACAAAGGAACAAATGCGTTGGACATATACGATGCTGAAATCGCAAAATCCGCCTATGATCGGAATGAAGACGATTGAAGATGAAGTCGGCGAAGTTGGAACAACAACCGTATATTCGAAGTAAATAATATATCTAATAATTATAAATATATACAATAATTATACGAAGAATATGAATTCAAAATTAGTTCTAGCGATTGTTATTATTCTCTTGTTGTTATATGTGATTTTTAAAGCTTTGACAACAACATATACCACTTTAGGTTCGATGCAGAAATGGGGGAATAAAACGACACTTCAAGGATCGAATCTTCCAAGTAGTTTTAAGGCGAATAGCGCAATATCGATTTGGTTTTACATTAAGAAGTGGGTGAATGGCGCGAATATCGTCAGTTTTCATACAGGTGGAACGGGTGACGTGGCTTCCACCATGTTTAAAGCGCAGTTCAAGGCAAACACGAATACAATACAGATCTTCCCAAGGTCCGGCACGAGTGACGCGCAATATGACTGTGAAATCGCCGAGTTTCCACTTCAAAAATGGGTGAATCTTATTATTAGTTTCAACGGCTCAGCGATGGATGTATATGTCGATGGCAAGTTAGTAAAATCATGTGTTGTAAATCAAGGTTCACGTCTTCAGGAAACCCAAAGTATTGTTTTAGGCGATGATGCCGCCGCTGTTACTTCGGCAGATGTCGGTTTTATTACGAATGTGAAACTTAAAGCGGCACCGATCGCACCGCAAGAAGCATGGGATATTTATTCTCAAGGTTTTGGTGGAAGTCCATGGAGCGACCTTCTCAATAAATATAAGGTGAAGTTAAGCTTCATCGTGGATAATCAGGAACAGGCAAGTGTAAGCACCTAATTCATTTATTAGGAGGATGACATAAGTCACGTTCTTGTCTCTATTTCAGACTTGATTATAAAAACACAATCTAATGATTTGTATAGATTGTTTTTTTATTCGATTATATTAGTAAGAAATATATAATAATGAGTGAAACCAACGGCGATAGTGGCGGCGGTGGATTTTTAAAAGGATTAACATCTAGCTTTTCGAATCCAAGTGATGCTGGATTATCATCGAGTGGAGGTATAAGCAGCGGAAGTAGTGGCGGAGGTTTTGGGTTACGTGAATTCATGGAGTCGAATAGTCTTGTAGCAAAATTCGCATTTATTTTAATGGTCTTTATTATATTTTCAGTGGCTGTAAAATTGTCCATTATCGGTTTATCGTATTTACTGCTTCCATCGATGTCGCCATTTGTTCTTGATGGAACCGCAAATACGGAGGATATGGCGATCACTGTTTCACAAGACCCCTCCAAAGAAGACTCTGTCTTTATATCACGATCGATGAACGAAGACGGTGGTTTAGAATATACATGGTCCGCGTGGTTTTATATTAATCAAGTTCCACTTAAAGAGGATATATATTCCAGAATCTTTAGCAAAGGTGGTGAAGGAACAAAAGGATCTGATGGAATATACTACCCGAATAACGCGCCAGGACTCTACATTCGTTTTACCAAATCCGTTTCTGATACAAACCCTGACCGCACCGATAGAGGTGTAAATGTATCTTTACTTGCGCTCGTAGATGTAAATGGTAAGAAGGACAACGAAGCCGATAAAAAGAAAAATCTGAATGAACAGCTCGTCGCAACTGATATTCCGATGAAGAAATGGGTGAATGCGGTCATTCGTGTAACAAACAACGTCATCGATTTATATATTAATGGGCGTCTTTCTCAGCGTCGTAAGACCGCAGGTATTCCATTACAAAATTACGGAAAGGTAAACATCGGTGAAAACAAGGCAGTCAATAGGTTTAGTGGTTATATATCAACCATACAGTATTTTAATTATTCGATAGGTTCGAGTAAAATCAAGAGCATCGTAGACGAAGGTCCAAATATGAAGATGATCGCCTCGTCAGGAGGGTCAGAATCTACCAAGAATGTAGGCTCTTACTTATCAAACAATTGGTATATGCGATAATATTTTTTTACATTGACATATCAGCAATACTGGTGTAAAAAAATATAATATGTCGGCAGTTGTTCCAACATGGACGCCATCATTACAACAAGATACGCCAACCGGTGATGTCTATTTTATAGGAGAATATAATCATCGGTATAATGTCTATTCCTTAAACTATACGACTACATTTAAACTTTTACCGGGGACATTCACATATCCGAGCACATTACCTGGTGTTGGTCCACGAGATACAGATATTCCCGCTTCTATTATTGAAAAAAGAAACACTCTTATCGGATTCATACCACTTATTAATATAACTTCCAGTAATAATTACGCTGATACACCTATTCTATTTTCATTTCCAACAAATAATTATGCTATATCTGTTGAACGTTTGGACAGGGACTATTATGTAATTCCACAGCCATCTGGCAGTCCAGCAAATACGCCAAATCCAAATGGATTATATAAAAATCCTGGCGGAGAAAATATCCGTCTTCCTTATCGTAACGCTCTACTCATTAATGGAGTCTATGATAATTCTGGTGGATTTCGATATGACCAATCCTCGACGACCATACGCATGGAAATGAAACAGGCCAAAAAAACAGTCAACGACGTAGACGTATTTCTTGAAAAAAGTATTTTAGTTCCGCTTACCATTACAAAAGGTGAAACAGATATTAGTTTGAATACTCCGTTTACGGGGGTCGGTCGAAGTAAAGCCAATTCAATACCCGATAGTAACGGAAATATCGTGCGTGAATGGCTTGATGGTAGTATCGATTTGAATTTTCCTGACTTCGCAAGAACGACCCGTGAAAACATACAAACCGGCGCGCCTGATTATGGCGACGTTCAGTATTATTTAAGTGTCTCATTACCACGGACATTCACTCTAAGTAGTGAGTTCTTACAAATCTCTGGAAATCGCATCACTTTCAAAAAAAGCACTCAGACAACCCCGACACAACTGAATCCAATACCCATTAAATTCCTTCAAGAAGAAACGCCGGTTTATAAAAGGTCGAATCAGCGAATAGGTGATATGGCCGGTTATACAAATACAATAAATATTATCATTAAAAAATCGACACCAACGTTCGCGAATCAAATACCTGAGATCAATAGCGAGGATACAGCAACCATCTATAAACTACCCGATTTAAATAAAATGACATCTGAAGGTTCGTTTGTATTGACTCCACCAGAATCCAATAATAAAGAACCCAGCGGAATCATCACATTCAGTTCATCGAATGACAATCTATTAAAAATACGTGTAAGCGGAACCAGTGCTAGCGCTGTATACACGGCATACATGTATGGATCAGGAACGTCTACGGTGACAGTAACCCAAGCCGCGACCGTCAATTTCAACCAGAAGATCGCAACATTCAACGTAAATGTGTTCGAAATAACGCCGGCTATTATCAATTGTAATACTAATCTCTTTTACACAAATCCATACAATCGCCAATTTTGGACACGGTTCAAGCCAGAATGTCGATCTTCTAATATGGTGAATAGTATAACTGGTCAGCCACTTACGGTAAGTGAAGTCGACGAAGTGTATGATATGCGCCGAAAAGCGGAAATATTGAAATACAACAAAAACGTGGGTGGTCTCACAAAAACGCAAAAATACGCAAAAGCTGCCCGTGGTGAACTCATGCGGAATATCGGAAATTCGTCGAGATATACGACGGACTCGGCGAATCCGTTTGCGTTGATTTGTCCTCCAAATTCAGCCGGTGGAAATAGTCGAATCTTATGCGGACTTACAACTGCCTGTGGTGTTCCCGGTCGAGAACGGTTACTATGTTACGATCCGTCCATCAATTTATACAATTACAAGCGCACTTATCAATACGAAGCCGGTCTTCAATTGACGTTGAATATACCAACCACAATTTTAACCGAACCAACAAATTTACGTATTAGTAATTATGATAATGTGAATAAACGTATTACGCTGACATGGGACGCACCTGATTCAAATGGCGGTTTTCCAATCACCGGTTACGTCATTACATATTCTACGAATAATAAAACATGGGCGCCTTATACAAGTGTATTTCCATACAAGCCTCCTCCAGGTGTTGTCCCAACATTTAACCCGATAAGCGGGGAAATTAACGGAAATTCGGTTGTTTTTCAAAGAATACCTGGGTCTGTTGAAATATTAGATAATACGGTCTATTATTTGTCAGTTTTTTCAGGAAATGAACGCGGCTTATCGAGTGTTCCCGCCACAATCACGGTAAAAACATCATCAGTTCCGTCAATTATTAATGACTTCGGCTTTACAAATACCGCGGACGAACGACAAAATTTGATGGTAGACTTGAAATGGACCGACCCTGTAAATACTGGAACTAGTGGTGGTGCGGCTGGCACAAGTGCAAGTGGCGCGGCAAACGCGGTCGGAACTATTTCGGCGTATAATGGACCTCCCGTTACTATGTATAATTTGTATTATAGAAAAGTGCCGGATACAACATGGATAAAAGAAACCTTGACTACAACGAATGTTATCATTACAAGCGCAGAGAGTCAATCTCGTCGTTATGTGTTACGCAACTTATTTAACGAAAGCAAGTATCAAATCAAAATAGAACCGATCAATAGTGTAGGTATTGGTCCTGAATCCGCGATTATTACAGCAAGAACACTAATGAAACCAGGTATTCCTACAAATATAACGATTACATCTAAATATGGTTTATTGCCGCCTACAATTACAGATATGTCACGTAATTATATTAATATTACATGGAACAAACCTGATACAGGCGGAACAGCAATAAAATACTATAATATCACGATTACACCACCATCATCACTTGGTTCTGGACTTACCTATCCATATAACATAAGTTCTACAGATACACGAACAACTTATAGCGCAGATATCGGTATATTGAATAACAATTATATAATCGACGGATCCTATTCTATTGTAATGGAATCTTATAATGGCTATCTAACAAGTAATGAAAGTGCTCGTATATTTTTAACGGTATATCCTACTTCCGCAAAAGCGTTAATAATCAATGTTGAAGGGTATTATACGCCATCAGGATTATCTTACGCAGAGATGACGTTTTCAATCAACACCCAATGGCAAGTTTCAAATCCAATAATTAAGGTAAGAGTAAATGGTTTGAATTCTCCTTATGAAGTGAAACAAAATAGTGACAACCAACCTATATCGGGTTCCGGCGAACATAAGATTCGTGTTCCGTCTATTTTCTCTGGATCTGAAATTATTATTGTTGGAACACAATATACTGTAACAATTAGTCTAATATATCAGGACGGCCAAACACAAATAAGCGAACCTTATACGTATATTCCAGAGATAAAGTATGTATCATTATAACGATCATGCCATTATTCTCTCAAAGTGGGGTCGATACAAATATCATGTCGAGAATAGACTTCTCCTGACATACATTTATCACTTGCTTCTACTTGGAGACAACTACGAAAACCACGGTCTTCGCCAATATAACAGTAACCACCTTTACCACTTTGGTGTTTTTGAGTAACACTCGTGCTATCATCCGCGCGTGGTGAAGGTCCAGAATAATTACGAACGGCTTTATCTAAAAATGTATATTTTTCGGCATCTGCGGTAGCATTAAACCCTGGTTTTTTATCGCTGCTGTTTGTTGCGTCGGGTGGCACAGGTGGGCGGTGTGTTTTCGAAATAGATTTCACGTTCTTCTTTCCTTGTTGTTTTACAGAGGCGGGTCCATCATCGGCGTTTGCGTTGGCGTCGTCGCTGTCGCTGTCGTTGTCGCTGTCGTTGTCGCTGTCGCTTTCGCTACTTACCGGAAGTTCGATATTGGTTGTTCGAGAGACGATTTCGCGTCCTTTCTCTTCCATCGTTTTGAAAAATGTCTTTATCTTATCTCCTATTTCACCCATTCCTAAATGAAAATCGCCATTCGTCGACAAACTACTCCACATAAACCAGATGATCACGGCAACAATCAACATCTTTATGAATGTCAAAATTGAAAAGAACCCTTCATTGTCGGATGCGAAACTGGTATTTGAATCGGATGTCTCGAGAGATATTTCGGGCATCTTCATCTCTCGAAATGTTTCTTGTGCCTTTTCTTTTATACTAGTTAATCCAGATTTTGACATCTTATAAGCAGCAGACAAGCCGCTATTCACGCGTTCATTATTGGTAGGTTCGCCAATTTTCGTAAATTTAAACGTTGGAAGTGACATTCTGTCTATATATACTCTAGATATAGTAGATATAGACATAAAATACTACTCGTATGGACTATATTTTTTAGGAGAGTTAGATTGTTGCGACGAATTGTCGTCCTTTTTTCGCACGATAGTGTTCATCGAGTTCAACGCCTCCAAACGCTTGATTGTGCGTTCTAAATCTCCATTTTTATCACCAGCATAACCAGCGGACGAGAATAAATAGTCAGTATCGGGACTAATTTCGTGTTGTTTGATCTGTTTATAGACTGAGTTGATATTCGCCACAGCGGTTTCAATTACCAGACGATCATGTATCATCTCAATTTTACTATCATATTCGCTTGTTAAAAGAGATATTGCAAAATAAATGAGATAGCGCCGTTTTTTGCGAACACCTGGTGTAAACCGAATACAATATAATCGTAAAAGGCTACTTATGATCTTCTGTGTGAGTGGTGAATGTTCTTCCGCGTCAGCACTTCGGGCAAGAATCATATCCCATATCATCCAAATCGGGTCAAACTGAAGCTTATCATCGACAGGTATATGCGACCGTCTCTCACAACGACACGTTTCTTTCTTCGCCTTACAAATCGTTTCAAACTCGACAATCCATTCTACCCAATAACATGCTAGGAGTGTATTTTTGGAGTC
>Ga0194119_10011537_pt1 | contig 11386 bp, 10 predicted proteins | sample TA2MahC100mmetaG_FD_148620 | JGI IMG/M metagenome (GOLD analysis project Ga0194119, IMG submission 148620) | Freshwater microbial communities from Lake Tanganyika, Tanzania - TA2015018 Mahale Deep Cast 100m | ecosystem: Environmental > Aquatic > Freshwater > Lake | place: Tanzania: Lake... | reverse complement strand
ATGACCTTCCTCTCGCATCTCTTTCTCGTGCGCTTGCGGGTGAAGATGGGAGTGGATGCACCTGCCCTGACTGTTTCCCAGGTACGCCAGTTACTCCAAGTCGTCTTGCCACAGCGCAAGTTTGATGTGCAGTCCGCGTTAGACGAGGTGGAGCGGATTCAGAAACGCAACCGCGCGGCCTATCTTTCCCACCGCAAACGCAAACTGCGGGAACTTCATGCTCAACTAAAGTAACGTTGTAATATTAGGAATGGCGAATTAGGAATGGCGAATTAGGAATTAGGAATTACGGACAAGTAGGCAATTCGCAATTTCTAATTCGCAATTCGCAATTCGCAATTCGCAATTCGCAATTCGCAATTTGCAATTCGCAATTCGCTTCTCGCTACGCCTGCGCCAACACCTCTTGCACCCGCGCGCGCGCGGTCACACGCGCCTCCCGCGGATCCGGCAACGCGGCGATCACAGTCCCGGCGACGAGCGTCGCAAAACCGATCCACAACCACACGACGAGCGGATTGATGATCACTTTGAGCGTCGCCGTATTTGCCTGGCTGTCAAAGCCCGCCAGAATCACGTACAAATCTTCGAGCGCGGTGGTGCGTACTGCGATCTCGGTGGTCCACTGCGACGCGTCGGGATTCGGGCTGGGGTAAAAATTTTTTTCCGGCGCGAGCGTTCCCACACGCACACCGTTTTCGAACACGGTCAAGCGCGCGGCGATGACTTGATGATTTTCAGCCGGATACATTTGCAAGCCGTCGTACTGCAACGCATAGTGCTTGAGCCGCGCCGTCTCACCCGGCTTCAAATTCACCTGCGTTTCGACCTGGTAAAACGTCGAGCCCGCAATGCCGATCACCGCGAGAACGACGCCGAGATGCACGATGTAACCGCCGTATCGCCGCCGATTGTTCGCGACGAGTCGCACGAGCGCGATCACCGGGTTCTCTTGTTCCGATTGCATTCGCGCGAGGACGCCGCGATAAAATTCCATCCCGATCGTCACGAGCACGAACGACGCCGCGCTGAACGCGAGCAAGCCGTACCACTCGCGCACGCCCAAGCCAAACAACGCAACCGCAACCAAAATCGAAACGACGAACGGGCGCAGGAAATTGCGCAGGAGATTCTCCGGCGTCGCGCGCCGCCAGCCGATCAGCGGGCAAATGCCGATCAGGATGATCAGCGCGAAGAAAATCGGACCGTTCACTTGATTGAAGAACGGCGCGCCGACGGTCACCTTTTTGCCGGTGAACGCCTCGCTCACCATCGGAAAAATCGTGCCCCACAGCGTCGCAAACGCCGCGCCGACAAGAATCAAGTTGTTCAGCAAGAACGACGATTCGCGCGACAACAACGAATCGAGTTCGTTCTCTTCTTTCAATTCGTTCATTCGATTGAAAAGCAAGTACACGAACGACAACAGCGTGACGCCGAGAAACACGAGAAACCAAGGTCCCAGACTCGACACGCCGAACGCGTGCACCGATTCGATGACGCCGCTGCGCGTGATGAACGTCCCCAGGATCGCAAGGCAGAAGGTCAGCATCACTAAAACCAGGTTCCACACTTTTAACATTCCGCGTCGTTCCTGAATCATCACGCTGTGCAAATATGCGGTGCCGGTGAGCCACGGCATCAGCGACGCGTTCTCCACGGGATCCCAGCCCCAATAGCCGCCCCAGCCCAGTTCCATATACGCCCACTGCATTCCAAACAAGAGACCGAGCGAAAGGAACAACCACGCGACGAGCGTCCAGCGGCGCGTCGTGCGAATCCACGTATCGCTCAACCGGCGCGTGAAGAGCGCCGCCATCGCGAACGCGAACGGAATCGTGAATCCGACGTAACCCAGGTATTGCGTGACCGGGTGAATGAACATTCCCGGATTTTGCAACAACGGATTCAAGCCCTGTCCATCGCGCGGCGTGAAATCGAGCAGACGGAACGGATTGCCGACGAGCGCATTCATCGGATCGCGCGTGAACGGCGTTAGAACGATGAAACCCGATTGCGCGGGCTCGGTGGCAAGCGTCATCAGCGCGAGAAAAAATCCTTGCGCCACGGCAAGCCCGGCGATGACGTACGGAATCAACTCGCGATTCTTGTCGCGGTTTTGAACGAGGACAATCGCGGTGAACAGCGCAAGCAACCACTCCCAAAACAACAACGATCCTTCCTGCCCGCCCCACAACGCCGCGACGCTGTAAAAGAGCGGCTGCGCGCGGTTCGTGTGCAGGGCGACGTACTCAAAGCGAAATTGGTGCGTGATCAACGCCCATTCGAGGATCGCGACGGCGAGCGTGGTCAGCCCGGCGACGACGAACATCGCGTTGCGCGCGCTGGCAAACCAATCGGCGCGCTGGCGCCGCGCGGCAAAAAACGCCGCGCCCGCCGCGTAGATTGTCAGAAAAAAACTGATCAGCAGAGAGGCATAAGCGAGATCGGCGAGAGCATGTTCGGACATCACAAGGTCTCCTCAAACCAAAGGATGAAGGCAGAAGGATGAAGGATGAAAAAGCATTTGATTCATCCTTCATCTTTCATCCTTCATCCTTTATTTAGGCACTTCGGACTCGTACTTGGATGGGCATTTGACCAGGATCGTACTAGCATAAAACGTGCCGTCTTGTCCCAGTTTGCCTTCAGCGACGACGCTTTCGCCTTGTTCGAACGTATCGGGCTTGACGCCTTTGTAGACGACCGGCAAGACGAGGTTACCCTCTTTCAAATTGAATTTCAAGGTCAACGTCTTGTCGTCGAATTGCGCGGACGATTTATCGAGCGGGGCGTTGATGCGGACGGGCTGATTGATCAGCGAGCCGCGTTGCGCGTTCAACTCTTGGAGGTTCAAATAATAAATCGCGTTCGTCTGAAACGAGGAAATCGTGACGTACGCGATCGCGCCCAAAATCAAGAGCGCGCCAATCACAAACTTGGCTTTGCCGCCCGTCTTGACGGCAACACCCTGGTCGGCAGGTGTCACGAGACTACTCATTGTATTTTCTCCTTGCGACAATGATCTTGTCGAATGGGTTCTCCTTGCGCAGACTATCATCGGCAAGTCAAAACGCGGTCAGAGATCAGTCCAAGCCGCGTCGTAATTGCCGTTTCGTCAACTGGCGGAACGTATGATATAATGAAATCGAAAATCTGGCAAGTTAGGAACGAAGGATTGCTTCCAAGAATAATCGCGATCTGGTGCGCCGCCAGCGCGTTGGCATTCACGACGCAGTGCGCCGCGCCCACCGCAACGCCCGCGCCACTGGCAACCGACACGCCGATCCCAGCAGCCACGCCCGCGCACCGCGTCGAGTCCGACATCACGTACTGCACGATTGACAACCTCACGCTCAAACTCGATTTGTATTTTCCTGCCGCGCGCGCTACGCCCGCGCCCGCGCTCGTCAACATTCACGGCGGATCGTGGAGCGGCGGGGACAAGTCGCGCAGTGACACTGCCGCCGATATTCCCACGCTCGTCGCGCGCGGCTATGTGGTTGCCGTCGTCAACTATCGCCACGCGCCGACGCATAGATTTCCCGCGCAGATTCAAGACGTGAAATGCGCGGTGCGCTTTTTGCGCGCGAATGCCGCGCGTTACAACCTCGATCCGAATCGAATCGGCGCGTGGGGATGCAGCGCAGGCGGTCACCTGGTTGCGCTGCTCGGCGTGACGGACAAGAACGCGGGCTGGGACAACGTCGGCGAGCATCGCGAGCAATCGTCGCGCGTCCAAGCCGCCGCGCCGCTCTGCGCGCCCGCCGACATCACGTTGTACGACGCGGCGGCGCGCGCCGATATGTTGCGCCGCGTCTTTGGAGCGCGGACCGGGATCAATCCCGCGCTCGTCCGCGCCAGCCCGACGACGCACGTGACCAAAGACGATCCGCCGTTCCTGATTTTGCAGGGCGATCAGGACGGCATCATCCCGCTCGCGCAAGGCGAGAAACTGCGCGACAAACTCACCGCCGTCGGCGTTTACGCGCATCTGGTCGTCGTGCAAAATGGTACGCACTGTTTTCCGGACGAACCCGATATGTCACCCACGCGCGCCGAGATCACGCAACTCATCGCCGATTTCTTCGATCAGGTGTTGCGAAAGTAAGGGCGAGGCATTGCCGCAATCATTCTACAATTCCAATCGCCATACGAATGGGCAAATTGGCTGCTTGACAAATTTGATTTGGGCAATGCCTCGCCCCTACGATCCGAATGAAACTTTTCCGCGTCTCACTCGTGATCATCAAGAGAAGTCCGCATAATTGACGATGGCAACCTCCGACGAATTTTTGCTCACGCAATACAAACAAGGCAACCCGCTCGCGTTCCGCGAATTGGTGGAGCGCTACACCACGCCGATCTACAATCTGGCGTACCGTTTCTTGCGTGACGCGATGGAAGCCGAAAACGTCACGCAAGAAACTTTTCTGCGCGTCCTCACGTCGCTAGAGCGCGTGCGGCTGGACATTCCGTTCAAGCCATACCTGTTCCGCATCGCGGTGAACTTGTGTCACGATCTCGCGCGCAAAGCGCGTCCGACGCTTTTTTCCGATTTGGATCCACGCGACGATGTAACCGAATCGTTTGCCGACGACGCGCCCGCGCTATGGGAACGCCTCGTCCAGGAGGAGTTACGCGCGCGCTTGATCGCCGCGCTGGACGACTTGCCCGCGCCGTATCAGACCGCAATCATCTTGCGGTACGTGGAAGAATTTTCGTACGAAGAAATCGCGCAGGCGTTGAATTTGCCGCTCAACACCGTCCGCACGCATTTGCGCCGCGCGAAACAACAATTGCGGGTGATGTTGGGAAGTAGAGATTAGAGACTAGAGACTGGGGATGGCAAAAATCTCTAGTCTCCAACTCGGAGATGGAAGATGATGGACATGCACTTGACTCCTGGTGAAATCGAACGCTATACCGAAAATGAGACGGACGCCGTGCGCCGCGCCGAAATCGAAACGCATCTCGCGACCTGCGCGATCTGCCGCGCGCAAATCGCGCAAGCGAATCGGATCGGCGCTACGCTGCGCGCGCTGCCGCGCGAACAACCGGCGCGCGATCTCGCCGCGCGCATTCAAGCGCGCGTGACGCAAGAGCAGACACGCCGCGCGCGCGCGCCGTTCATCGCGCTGGCAACTTTCTTTTCCGTTCTGCTCGTACTCTGGTTCTGCCTGGAATTGGGCATCGCGCTCCAAGAGAACGGCGTCTTGGATTTCTGGACGTTGCTGACTTCGTACTCCGATCTCTTTTCGACCGATTGGCAGAACACACTGATCGCGCTCGTGGAAGCGGTGCCGCTCGCCGAAGTCTTGCTCACGCTGTGCGCGCTGTTGACCGCCGGGGTGTTGGCGCAACAATTGGTTGACTCGCTGCGTCCGCGCGCGTTGCAGTTCAAGTAAAGGCAGAAGGATGAAAGATGAAAGATGAAAGATGAAAGATGAAGGATGAATATCAAGCCCTTCGCCTTGATACAGGATCACGCTGCGTAAAACCCGTCAGTTTTCATCCTTCCGCCTTCATCCTTCATCCTTTAATCCAATTCTCAGCGAGTTTTAATTCAAAAGCGAGATAATCCAATGTTGGAATCAGAAAAAAAGACAACTCGATGGCAGCGGTACGCGTTGCTCGCGCTCGTCGGAATTTGCGTCCTCGGTACGGTTTTCGGCGCGGGCTTTTTCGTGGGGCGCTGGAGCGTCCGCGCTACGCTCTCCAGCGCGTCGCCCAACCGAATGGTTTTGCCCTCCAGTGGACACGGCGCGATCGGCAAGATCGTGCAAATCGAAGGAACGACGTTGACGCTTCAAACGCGCGACGGCGCGACGCAGACGATCTTGATCGAAAACAAATCGCGCATCGAACGGGGGATCGCCAAATCGCCCAAGTTGACGGCGCGCGATCTCAAGGTCGGCGATCACATCATCGTCGTCGGCACGCCGAACGCGCAGCGCCAGATTCGCGCCAATTTGATTCGCATCCTGCCGGTCCCTACTTTGACGCCGACGCCAACTGGACTATAATCAAACGCGATGTTATCTGCGGAGTCATAATGAAAAAGAATCGGATTATCATCATTGGTATCATCATCCTCGTTCTGTTCGCGCTTGCCGCGTTTTGGTATTATCAGCAGACCACTGCCAGCGCCGCCGCCAGCGTGCGCGTGCAAACCGCGACGGTTCAGCGCGGCTCGCTTGTCGCGACGGTGAGCGCGGCGGGCAACATTCTGACGCCGGAAGAAGCGCTCGTCGGATTTTTGAGTTCGGGACGCGTTGCCAAAGTTCACGTCCAGGTCGGTTCGCCGGTCAAAAAAGGTCAGCCGTTGATGGAACTGGACACGATTGATTTGGAATTCGCGCTCAAGACCGCCAAGACGAACCTGGCAAGCGCGCAAGCGAGTTTGGATCAGACCAAGGCGAATCTGCAGTTCGCGCTCCGCAACGCGCAATCCAATCTGGCAAGTTCCACCGCCGCGTTGGAAGCCGCGAAAAATAAGAACGCGCAAAACTCGAACCAAATCATCATCGCCAAAGCGCAACTGGACAAGGCGACGATCGCGCTGGAGCAAGCCCAAGGCGCGTACAATCGAATCGCGTGGCGCGGCGATGTGGGAATGACGACCCAGGCGGCGCAATTGCAGAGCGCGACCATCGAATATCAATCCGCGCTCGCCAATTACAATATGACGCTCGCGACGATCAACGACAGCGCGTTGAAATCGGCGCAAGCCGCGTTTGACAAGGACACCGTCGCGTTGGAGCAAGCGCAACGCAATCTGGATACGCAACTCCGCACCGCGCAAGCGAACGTGGACAAGGACCAGATCGCGCTGGAACAAGCGCAGCGCAACGTGGATCGCGCGCGCTTGCTCGCGCCGTTCGACGGGTTTGTGTCCGCCGTCAACTTTAGCGTCGGCGATTCGGCGGGCACCGGCACGGCGGTCATCGTCGTCGATCTCACGACCCTGCAAGTCAAAGTGAATATCGCCGAAGTGGATGTGGCAAAAGTGAAACTAGGGCAGTCGGGACAAATCACGCTGGACGCGTTGCCCGGCAAAACGTACACCGCGACGATCAGCGCGATCGGTCCGGTCGCGACGATCACGCAAGGCGTGGTCAATTATCCGGTCACCGCCGTCGTCGGCAACCCCGATGGCGCGATCAAGCCGGGGATGACGGCGAACCTGGCAATCACCGTCGAAAAGCGCGACAATGTCTTGCTCGTTCCGGCGCGCGCGATTCGAAGCCAGGGCAATTTGAAAACAGTCAACGTATCGTACAAAGGGCAAAGTATCCAGACGCCGGTCACGATCGGTTTGACGAACGATCAATTCGCGGAAATTACGGGCGGCTTGCTGGAAGGCGATCAGGTGATCGTCCAGTCCACGCAAACGCGCGGCGGGACGAATATGCCCGGGATGGGACCCGTGTTCGTCACCAAACCTTAACTCGTTTGCGCTGGATGAAACGACGATTATGCCAGTCATCGAAATCGAGAACGTCAAAAAAATTTATCAGATGGGCGATGTCCAGGTGCACGCGTTGAACGGCGTGACCCTCCAGGTGCATCCCGGCGAAATGGTGGCGATCACGGGACCGTCCGGTTCCGGCAAGTCTACCTTGATGAACATCATCGGTTGTCTCGATACGCCGACGAGCGGGCTGTACATTTTGGACGGCACGGACGTTTCCAAATTGTCGGACGACGAGCAGGCGATCATTCGCAACAGAAAAATCGGATTCGTGTTTCAGACGTTCAACTTGTTGCCGCGCACGACCGCGCTCGACAACGTCGAGTTGCCGATGATTTACGCCGGCGACAAGGAACGCCGCGCCAAAGCGCTGGCGGCATTGGAGGCGGTAGGTTTGACGGATCGCATCACGCATCGCCCCAACGAATTGTCCGGCGGTCAGCAACAACGCGTCGCGATTGCGCGCGCGCTCGTCAACTCGCCCAGCATCATTCTCGCCGACGAACCGACCGGCAATCTCGATTCCAAATCGGGCGCGGAGATTATGGGAATTTTCAAGCGCCTCAATCAGGAACAAGGAATGACCGTCATTCTCGTCACGCACGATCCGGGCGTCGCCGCGCAAGCGCAACGCGTGATCCGGATCCGCGATGGGGTGGTGGTGAACGATTGAATTTTCGATTTGCGATTGCCGATTTGCGATTGCCCCTCTGCGCGTGAGGATGCAATCGAAAATCGAAAATCAAAAATCGAAAATCGGAGATACGATGAACATCTTGCAAAGCGTTCGCATCGCGCTGCGAAGCATTGGCGCGAATAAAATGCGCTCCGGCTTGACGATGCTGGGGATCATCATCGGCGTGATGGCGGTGATCACCATGCTTTCGATTGGGCGCGGAATGCAAAACACGGTGACCGCGCAGATCAACAGCATCGGCACGAACTTGCTGTTCATCCGACCCGGCAACACGCAATCCGGCGGCGTCCGGCAAAACGAAGCCGCCGCCACATTGACGCTGGACGACGCGGATGCGTTGATGAGTTTGCCGAACGTCGTGAGTGTGGCGCCGCAAATTGACGGGATGGGGCAACTCGCGTATCTGGGCAACAACACGGTCGGGCGGATTATGGGCGTCACGCCGGAATATCTCGACACGCTGAATGCGAATGTCGCGAGCGGCGAATTTGTCTCCGCGTCCCAGGTGACGGCGCGCTCTGCCGTCGTCGTGCTGGGCGCGGGCGTCGCGACGACGCTGTTCGACACGGCGGATCCGGTAGGACAAACCGTCCGCATCAACGCGCAAAACTTTCGCGTGATCGGCGTGATGGAAGCGAAGGGCGGCACCGGGTTTATGAACGCGGACACGCAAATCTTCGTGCCGATCACGACGGCGGGCAGTCGCTTGATCGGCGGCAATCGTTTTCGCGGCGGCAATGTCGTTTCGACGATCAACGTCAAGATCACGGACACGAGCGTGCAGGATGCCGTGGTGCAAGACATTAGCAACGTGTTGCGCGAACGCCATCGCATCATCTTCCAGGACGATTTCACAATCCAAAGTCAGCAAGATATTTTGAACACGCTGAACCAGATCACGGACGCGTTCACGATTTTTCTCGGCGGCATCGCCGGCATTTCGCTCGTCGTCGGCGGGATCGGGATTATGAACATTATGCTCGTCTCCGTCACGGAGCGCACGCGCGAAATCGGTTTGCGGAAAGCGGTCGGCGCGCGCAAGCGCGATATTATGATCCAATTTCTGACCGAAGCGACGGTGCTGAGTCTGGCAGGCGGCATCATCGGCATTTTGTTCGGCGCGCTGATCGCGCAGATCGTTTCGGGGATCAATATCGGCACGACGAAATTGCAGACGGCGGTAGAACTGGACGCGATTATGCTCGCGGTGCTGTTCTCCGCGGCGGTCGGCTTGTTCTTTGGCAGTTATCCCGCCAGCCGCGCGGCAGGCTTGCACCCGATTGACGCGCTGCGGTACGAATAGTGGTCAGTGGGTAGTGATCGGTGGTCAGACAATCTCTACCCACTACCCACTGACCACCAACCACTGGTTTGTGAGGACACAATGAAATCAACAACGCGATGGATCGTTTTGCTTTGCGCTTTGACTTGTCTCTTTGCCGTGCCAACAATTTTCGCACAAGGTCCGACTGGATCGGGTCCGCTCGACGCGATGACGTTCTCCGGCGATCAGCGGATGGTGGGCGGCAATTCGGTGTTGTGGTTCTACTTTGATTACCCAGGTGATCGCTCGAAAGTCGAAGTCGGATTGAATTCGAATCTGGCGCAGTATTTGCGTCTGGCGATTTACACGCCGGAGCAAGCGCAAACCTGGATGCGTGATACGGGCGTGACGCCGATTGGCGTCGCGACGAAACCGAGCGAAGGCACGGCGACCGCGCAATACGATTTGTATTGGAGCGGCTCGTTCACACTCGCGGGACGCTATTTCATCGTCGTCACGAATTTCAGTCCGACGCCCAGCGTCTTTCGCTTGTCCGCGCGCGGCGAGACGATCACGCTCTATCCCACGCCGACGCCGACGCTCGGCATTGCCGCGCCACCCGCCACACCGATTCCGCAAGGCACATTGTCCGGCAAGCTCGTCTTCCAGACGAGTAGCGGCGGCAACATCTACACCGTGAACGGCGACGGCACGAATTTGAAACGCATCACCGACGGCGCGCTCGATCCGGCGTGGTCGCCGGACGGCAACGCGTTGGTGTACACGCGTTGGCAGACCAAGCCCGGCGTGTACATCGCGCGCGCGGATGGATCGTTCGAAACGTCGTTGGTCACGGTCAACCAGGCATTGTCACCGCAGTGGAGTCCGGACGGCTCGCGCATCGCGTTTGTGCGCCAAACCGGCGGCACGCTTCAAGATCGAACCGTATGCGTCGGCAAGTTTTGTTTCGGCGAATCGGCAGACCCGCGCTGGAAACTGGGAATGATCGCGTTCAAGATCAATCAGAACGGCGATCTCTACAACGAGTTCAGCGATCCGCCTTGCACGAATCATTGTTTTTCGCCGACGTGGAGCCAGGACAGTCGCTATCTCGCGTATGCCGATGGGCAGTACGGGGTTATGCGAACAGACACGCTGAGCAATACGCTCTGGATAATGTTCAATCACAATCCCAAAGTGCAAGCGGCGGCGTGGAGTCCGGACGGAAGCAAGATCGCGTTTCAAGTCAACCAGCACGATCATTGGGACATTTACGTGATGAACGCGGACGCGACGGGCGCCAAGCCGGTCACGCAACCCGATCCGTTGTCGTTCCGTCCCGCCAACAACGTCGCGCCGGTCTGGTCGCCGGATAGCAAACAGCTTTTGTTTCTGTCTGATCGAAATTGTAAATGGGAATTTTTCGTCGTCAACCCGGACGGATCGGGCTTGCGCCAAGTGCTGAAAAATGTCACCGATCTGACCGGACTGTACTATAATTTCTCCAACGAACGAATGGCGAGTTGGACCAAGTAATTTCAGATTTTCGATTGCCTATTTTCGATTCCGCGTGCGGGCAGGAGATCTTTCAAATCGAAAATCACAAATCGAAAATGAGATGAAACTTTTCGCCCGTTCATCCGTGATACAAGGTGCAAGATGCTCCGCAGATTCTCGTTAGGAGGTTCGAATGTTTAGCAAGACGAAATGGATTCTGGCAGGATTGCTCGTCGTCAGCTTGCTGGCGGCGGGCGTGGGCGGCAGTGTCGCGCTGGCGCAAGGTCCCAAACCGCCGCTGCCGGATGGCAAGGGCTGGATGCATATCCGTAAACTTAAGCTGGTGAGCGGCACCGGTCACGATGTCCCATCAAGACAACTGCCTGCACCAGTTGGTGGAAAAAGGTCACGAGCGCCGTTGAGGTTTGGCGGAACAGTTGGGATAGATGGGTCA
>Ga0194119_10011530_pt1 | contig 11394 bp, 9 predicted proteins | sample TA2MahC100mmetaG_FD_148620 | JGI IMG/M metagenome (GOLD analysis project Ga0194119, IMG submission 148620) | Freshwater microbial communities from Lake Tanganyika, Tanzania - TA2015018 Mahale Deep Cast 100m | ecosystem: Environmental > Aquatic > Freshwater > Lake | place: Tanzania: Lake... | reverse complement strand
CTCAAGAAGGCCGTTGGCCTCAAGATCGGCAAGAAGCCCGCCTCCGGCGCGAAGGCGCCGGGGCGCGACGTCGTCGGCAAGGTGACCAAGGCGCAGATCCGGGAAATCGCGGAAAAGAAAATGCCCGATCTCAACTGCGCCACGGTCGAATCCGCAATGTCGATGATCGAAGGCTCGGCCCGCGCGATGGGCCTCCAGGTGGTGGAGTAAGACCATGGCGCACATCGGAAAACGTATTGCGAAGACCCGCGAGGGCGTTGAGCGCACGAAGCTCTACGCGATCGACGAGGCGGTGAAGCTCGTGCGCGAACGCGCCAAAGCCAAATTCGACGAATCCGTCGAAATCGCCATGAATCTGGGCGTCGATCCCAAGCACGCCGACCAGATGGTGCGCGGCGTCGTCAATTTGCCGAACGGCACCGGCCGCACACTGCGCGTCGCGGTCTTCGCCCGCGGCCCTAAGGCCGACGAAGCCAAGGCCGCTGGCGCCGATATCGTCGGCGCCGAGGATCTGGTCAATGCGGTGCAGGGCGGCACGATCGACTTCGACCGCTGCATCGCGACGCCCGATCTGATGCCGCTTGTCGGCCGTCTCGGCAAGGTGCTGGGCCCCCGCGGCCTGATGCCGAACCCGAAAGTCGGCACGGTGACGATGGACGTCGCCGGCGCGGTGAAGGCCAGTAAGGGCGGCGCCGTCGAGTTCCGCGTCGAAAAGGCCGGCATCGTCCAGGGCACGGTCGGCAAGGCCTCTTTCGACGACGGCAAACTCGTCGAGAACATCAAGGCTTTCGTCGACGCCGTGGCCAAGGCGAAGCCGCAGGGCGCCAAGGGCACTTATATCCAGCGCGTCGCCATCTGCTCGACCCAGGGTCCGGGCGTGAAGGTCGACGTGTCGAGCCTCGGCGCGACGCCGCACTAAAGCAAAACGCGCACTTCAAGCTTCAAAAACCGGCGGGCGACCGCCGGTTTTTTTATTTTGGTTCATCCAACGTAAAGGTGGCTGCGCCACAATAGAGAACGTCCTGAGGGCGATTCGCGGCGGCCTGTCGCAGGGGTCTTTGCCGCCTTGTGCGGCTGAGCTTTTGTCAATAGGTTCCGCGCCGGCGACGACGGGAGGCGGCTCTTAAGTTTTCGCTTCATCCAAAAGGCGCGCGCGCCGTTTCGCTTGCTCCAGGATTTGCGCTTCATGTCCGTGCTGATCGACAAGAACACTAAAGTCATCACTCAAGGCTTCACCGGCAAGACCGCCACCTTTCACTCTGTTCAGGCCCTCGACTACGGCACCAAAATGGTCGGCGGCGTCTCTCCGGGCAAAGGCGGCTCGATCCATCTTGATCTTCCGGTTTTCGACACCGTCGTTGAGGCGCGCGAAAAGACCGGCGCCGACGCCTCGGTCGTCTATGTGCCGCCGCCTGGCGCGGCGGACGCCATCTGCGAGGCCATCGATGCGGAGGTCCCGCTCATCGTTTGCATTACCGAGGGCGTTCCGGTTCAGGACATGATCCGCGTCAAGCGCGCCCTTTGCGGCTCCAAGTCGCGACTCATCGGACCTAACTGCCCGGGCGTCGTTACCGCCGGCGAGAGCAAGATCGGCATCATGCCCGGCAATATTTTCTCGCCCGGCTCGGTCGGCGTCGTGTCGCGTTCCGGCACGCTCACCTATGAGGCGGTGTTCCAGACGACGCGCGAAGGCTTAGGTCAGACGACGGCGGTCGGCATCGGCGGCGACCCGGTGAAAGGCACGGATTTTATCGAAGTGCTGGAGTTGTTTCTCGCCGACGACGCAACTAAGTCCATCATCATGATCGGCGAAATCGGCGGGTCGGCGGAGGAGGACGCGGCCCAATTCTTGAAAGACGAGGCCAAGCGTGGCCGCAAGAAGCCGATGGTCGGATTTATCGCCGGTCGCACCGCGCCTCCTGGCCGCCGAATGGGCCATGCCGGCGCAATCGTTTCGGGCGGCAAGGGCGACGCGGAAAGTAAGATCGCAGCCATGGAGTCGGCGGGCATCAAAGTGTCGCCGTCGCCTGCAAGGCTTGGAAAGACATTGGTCGAAGCGCTGAAGGGCTAACGCCAAAGTCCGCTCAACGCTTCGAAAGTCGTCGGCGCCCTTGAGCGCCGGCGCTTTTGGGAAAGATTGAGATGGCGCGTTTTGAAACCAATGGCGGCGCCGGACCAGCGCCGGCGGGCGCTCGCTCGCCGCAAAATGATTTTTTGGCGTCGACATCCTTTTTGCAGGGCGCGAACGCCGCCTATCTGGAAAGCCTGCTTGCGGCCTATGAGTCCGATCCGTCTTCCATCAGCCCCGATTGGCGCAATTTCTTCGCCGAGATGGGCATCCGGCCGGGGGAGAAGCTCGCCTTAGGCGGGCCGAGCTGGGCGCGGCGCGATTGGCCGCAGCCCGCAAACGGCGAATGGGTCAAGGCGCTCGCCGGCGAGGCGCCGGCGCCTGTCAAAGCGCCAGCCGCTCCTGCCGCGGCGCCCGCGCCCATCGGCGAGGATGTGTTGCGCGCAACGCGCGACTCGGTGCGCGCCTTGATGATGATCCGCGCCTATCGCATGCGCGGCCATCTGCACGCCAATCTCGATCCGCTTGGACTGGAGCAGCGCCACGATCACGGCGAGCTCAATCCGCAGACTTACGGTTTCACCGACGAGGACTACGAGCGCAAAATTTTCCTCGATGGCGTGTTGGGCATGCGCTACGCCACGCTTTTCGAAATGGTCACGATCCTGCGACGCACCTATTGCGGCACGATCGGCTTCGAATTCATGCATATCACCAATCCGGAGGAGAAGGCCTGGCTGCAGGCGCGCATCGAAGGGCCGAAGAAGGAGATTGTCTTCACCCAGGAAGGCAAACGCGCAATTCTCAACAAGCTCGTCGAGGCGGAAGGCTTCGAAAAGTTCCTCGACGTCAAATACACGGGCACCAAGCGCTTTGGCCTCGACGGCGCCGAAGCCATCGTTCCGGCGCTGGAGCAGATCGTCAAGCGCGGGGGCGCGCTCGGCGTGAAGGAAATCGTGCTGGGTATGGCGCATCGCGGCCGCCTCAATGTGCTGTCGCAAGTGATGGCGAAGCCGCACCGCGCTCTATTTCACGAATTCAAGGGCGGCTCCTTCCTGCCGGACGAAGTCGAAGGTTCAGGCGACGTCAAATATCATCTCGGCGCGTCGTCGGACCGCGTGTTTGACGACAATAAGGTGCATCTCTCGCTCACTGCCAATCCGTCGCATCTCGAGATTGTCGATCCGGTCGTGCTCGGCAAAGTCCGCGCGAAGCAAGATCAGCATCATTGCACGGATGGCGATCGCCGCTCGGTGATGCCGCTACTGATCCACGGCGACGCGGCATTCGCCGGCCAGGGCGTGGTCGCCGAATGTTTCGGGCTTTCCGGATTGAAGGGGCATCGCACCGGCGGCTCTGTTCACTTCATCATTAACAATCAGATCGGCTTTACGACCTATCCGCGTTATTCGCGATCGTCGCCCTACCCTTCCGACGTCGCCAAGATGGTCGAGGCGCCGATTCTTCACGTGAACGGCGACGATCCCGAGGCGGTCGTCTTCGCCGCGCGCGTCGCCGCAGAATTTCGTCAGCAGTTCCAAAAACCCGTCGTCATCGACATGTGGTGCTATCGCCGCTTCGGCCATAACGAAGGCGACGAGCCAGGCTTCACCCAGCCGCTGATGTATAAAAAGATACGGGCGCATCGCACGACGCTCGATATCTATGCGGACCGTCTGATCGCCGAAGGCGTAATTTCGCGCGATGACGTCGACCGCATGAAAGAAGAGTGGCGCACACGGCTCAACCAGGAGTTCGAATCCGGCCAGGGCTACAAGCCCAATAAGGCGGATTGGCTCGACGGCCGTTGGGCCGGCAAGAAGCCTGGCTCGCAAATCTCCGAGAACGAGCGCCGGGGACAAACCGGAGTCGCGCTCGAGACGCTGCAGCATATCGGCGAAAAGATCACGTCGACGCCGCCGGATTTCCACGTGCATCGCACGATCCAGCGCTTTCTGGATAATCGCAAAGCAACGATCGAACACGGCGGACCAATCGATTGGGCGACCGCCGAAGCGCTGGCGATCAGTTCGCTGCTTTATGAGGGCTATAACGTGCGGCTCTCGGGGCAGGACAGCGAGCGCGGCACCTTTTCGCAACGCCACAGCGTGCTGATCGATCAGGAGAATGAGGCCCGCTACCTGCCTTTCAATCACATTGCGGATGGCCAGGGCCGCTACGAGGTCGTCAACTCGATGCTCTCGGAAGAAGCCGTGCTCGGCTTCGAATATGGCTATTCCCTCGCTGAACCCGACGCTCTGGTGTTGTGGGAAGCGCAGTTCGGCGATTTCGCCAATGGCGCGCAGGTCGTCTTCGACCAGTTCATTTCGTCGGCCGAGCGCAAGTGGCTGCGCATGTCCGGCCTCGTCTGCCTGCTGCCGCATGGCTATGAAGGTCAGGGCCCGGAACATTCCTCCGCGCGCCTTGAGCGCTATCTCCAGCTTTGCGCCGAAGACAATATGCAGGTCGCCAATTGCTCGACGCCTGCGAATTACTTTCACATCCTTCGCCGACAGTTGCACAGAAGCTTCCGCAAGCCTCTCGTGCTAATGACGCCGAAATCATTGCTGCGACACAAACGGGCCGTCTCGCGTCTCGGCGAGATGGGCATGGCTTCGAGCTTCCAACGACTTCTACTCGATGACGCCGAAACCGCGCCAAACGAGACATTCGTTCTCAAAGCCGACGAAAATATTCGTCGCGTCATTTTGTGTTCGGGCAAGGTCTATTACGATCTCATAGAGGAGCGCGAGAAACGCGGCGTCGATGACGTGTATCTGCTGCGGGTCGAGCAGCTCTATCCCTTCCCGCTCAAGAGCCTCGTCACCGCGCTCGGACGCTTCAAAAGCGCCGATGTCGTGTGGTGCCAGGAGGAGCCCAAGAACATGGGCGCCTGGTCGTTCGTCGAATCTTATCTTGAATGGGTGCTAACTCAGATCGGCGGCAAGTCGAAGCGCGCCCGCTTCGTCGGGCGCCCTGCTTCGGCCTCGACCGCCGCAGGCACCATGTCCCGTCACCTTGCGCAGCTGAAATTGTTCTTGGACGAAGCGTTCGCGGCGTGACGCCCGACGCCAGGAAAGAGAGAGCCGATGGCTGAAATTCGCGTGCCGACCCTAGGCGAATCGGTGACTGAAGCGACCATCGGCCGCTGGTTCAAGAAAGCCGGCGACGCGGTGCGCGCCGACGAAGCTCTCGCCGAACTCGAAACCGACAAAGTCACGCTCGAAGTCAACGCGCCTGCGGCCGGCGTGCTCGCGGAGATCGTCGCCAAGGAAGGCGAAACCGTAGCGCCCGGCGCGCTGCTCGGGCAGATCGCTGAAGGAGCGACGGCTTCCTATGCGAAGAGCGGCGAGGGCGCCGCCAAGCCCGGCGCGCCAAAGCCAGCCGCAACGCAAGCCGCGCCAGCGCCCAAGCCAGCGCCGGCTGCGCCTGGAACGACGGCGATGCCTCCTTCGCCTTCCGCCGCCAAAATCGCGGTCGAACAGGGAATCGACATTGCTCAGGTTCCCGGCAGCGGCAAGCGCGGACAGGCGCTGAAATCCGACGTCGTCCAATTCGCCGCGCGTCAGGCGGCCGCTCCGCAGCCGGCGCGAGAAGCCCGCGCGCAAGAGCTTCCCGCACAGGAAGCGCGAGTCGAAGCGCCGCCGCCGAGCGCGCCCATTCCGCAAGAAGACGCCCGCCGCGAAGAGCGGGTGAAGATGACGCGCCTACGCCAGACGATCGCGCGCCGGCTAAAAGAAGCGCAAAACACAGCCGCCATGCTGACGACGTTCAACGAAGTCGACATGTCGGCGCTCATCGACTTGCGCAAACGCTATAAGGAGTCCTTCGAGAAGAGGCACGGCGTGAAGCTTGGCTTCATGGGCTTCTTCGTAAAGGCCTGTTGCCAGGCGCTTGAAGAGATCCCGGCCGTCAATGCGGAGATCGACGGAACCGACATCATCTATAAGCGCTTCTGCCACATCGGCGTCGCCGTCGGCACCGACAAGGGCCTCGTGGTGCCGGTGGTGCGCGACGCCGACCGTCTGTCGCTCGCGGAAATCGAAACAGCGATCGCCGAGCTCGGCCGAAAAGCGCGCGACGGCGCCCTCGACATCGCCGATTTGCAGGGCGGCACCTTCACGATTTCCAACGGCGGCGTTTACGGTTCATTGATGTCGACGCCGATCCTGAACGCGCCGCAATCGGGCATTCTCGGCATGCACAAGATCGAGGAGCGGCCCGTGGTCGTCGACGGCAAAATCGAAGCGCGGCCGATGATGTATCTTGCGCTTTCCTACGATCACCGCCTCGTCGACGGGAAAGAAGCGGTGACTTTCCTCGTTCGAGTCAAGGAGTTGCTGGAAGACCCCGCAAGGCTTGCGCTCGGCCTGTAGCCGCGCGCGCCTCTTCAAAATCTCCAAAGCATACACATCTAATTTTGGACGGCGCGCCGATTACTGGGCGTCGTCGGCGGGGGCGAAAGGACCGCCATGGAGGTGAAGATGGACATGAAAGCCGCGACCGAAACGAGAGAGTCTTTGCTGACGGCCGAGCAGTTCGCACATCTGGGCGATGGCCTTATCGCTTATGTGCGGCCGATGCGCTCAGAGGACGTCAACCGGCTGTACCCGCAGGCGCCTCACATTGCGCCAGGGCTGACGATCTTCGCGCTCTTTGGCGCGGATGGCGCGCCGATTGTGCTTGCGGATTCGGAAGAAGGCTGCATCGGCAACGCCCGCGAAAACCATCTTCAGATGGTCAGCCTGCATTAAAGCTCCCCGACATGGCGCGCCAACGGCGCGCCAAGCTGGGCCAAGGCCAGGCCCGTCGAAAACCTCTTTCCACTGCCTATATGCCTTAGCGTTTTCGCAGTCGCGGCAGCGTTTGCGATTGCGATCTAGCGCTTTGACGCGACGCTGATTGAGACCGCGGGCGCTGGTTTCAGAGCGCGGAATTGTTTCGCGCGCGGGTTAGTTCGGCGCCCAAGCCATCAAGCCGGTCGGCTCCGCGTCGAAATTCCATTTCATGCCGGCGTAGAACGCGGTCGGCGGTCCGACCGAGACCATCTTCGGATTGTAAAAATTCACAAAGTTGATGGCGTTCGTCTCGAAGAATGTGCCGAAACTGCGCGCCCGCGTGTTCGTCACATTCTCGATCAATGCATAGAGCTGCAGATAGGGCGTTATGTCATAGGACGTGCGCAGGTTCAGAATGCCGTAGGGCGACAGCGTGCCGAACTGATTGGCCCAGTCGCCCGCGAGATAGGGACCGGTCGCATAGACGAAATCGCCGCCGACCTTCCATTTTGGCGTCATCGCATAATCGACGCCCGTCTTGAAACGATGGCGCGCAATCGACGGCAGCGTGGCGCCTGGATTGACCATAACGCCAGTCGATCCAACCGCGACGACCGCGGGGTTGTTCGGCGAGCCAAGGATGTTCTGCGAATTGAAATAAGCGTCGGTCAGCGTGTAATTCATATAGGCCCACATGCGCTCGTCGGCATAGCGCATGGACAACTCAACGCCTTGACGCACCGTGTTGCCGGCGTTGGTGAAATAGCCGCGGCCAACGATCTGGCTCGGAATGCTGAGAATGTCGTCGAAGACATTGGTTCGGAATATTCCCGCCGACCACTGAACGGTTCCGGGCAAGCGGCCGAGCATATCGGGCAGAGCTTCGGCGGGCCTGAAGCCCCCGCGCAGGCCCATGTCGATCGTGTTGGACGTCACCTGCTTCAGCGGCGGATCGGCCACCAGGAAGGCGTCGATCACGCAGGGGCGGTTCGGGTCCGAACAGCCGAGCTCGAGAGGCGTCGGCGCCCGGTTTGCGACCGAATAGCTGGCGAAGGCGGCGATCTGCGGCGTGATTTTGTATGTCAGGCCGCCCATCGGATTTATGTGATCGAAAATATGGGTCGAGTTTAGCGCCGTGCCGACATTGTCATACATCTGGACGCTGGCGCGGTTGTAGCGCAAGCCGCCGGTGACAGTGAGTTGATCGGTCAGATCGAGCGCGTCCAGCGCATAGGCGCCGAAATAATAGTTCGAGACGTTGAGGTTGACCGGCGCGATTCCCGCGGCGGGCTCGTTGGTGAAGTAGTTGAAGCCAGTGACCGTGTAATCGGCGTTGATGATGCCGAGTTCCTGATTCGCCTTAAAGCCAGTGTAACCGTGCTCGAGGTTGACGCCGACGGTGAATCTGTTGGGAAAGCCGAGAATCTTGTCCGTATTGTTGAGCTGCCCGGTGAAGCCGAGCGTATTGATCTTCGTCCAGGTGCGGTCGATGGCGCCGAGCGCTGGACCCCGGATGAGTTCGTCTCCCGTATTGAAAAAATTCGGGACGCTTGTGGGCTGGCCGTCGCCTGTCGTGCAAAAGTCCTCGCCGCCCTCGCATTCGAACTCGGTGGTATTGCCGTCGACGCGCGCCTGATTATAGCCGCGGTAATGAATGTCGCCGAGCAGTCTTGTCGTCGGGCTGACGTCGACCACGCCGTTGAGGTCAAACATCATGACCTGGTTTTTATAGGTCTGCGGCGTCGTGTAGGTCGAACTCTTGTCCACTGCGACCAGCTCCACAGGCGACGGCCCAGAGGCGCCGAAATGGTTCGAGCCGAGCGTGGCGTTCGCGTGAATCTCGACGCTTTCGGCGCGATAGCCGATATCGCCATAGAAGCGCTTGATCTGCGAGCCCGAAAAATAACGATAGCCGGAATCGCCCGACGCCTCGCCGGCGGCGTAGATGGCGAAGTCCGCGATCTTACGCCCATATTGAAATACGCCCTGGCGGCGTCTGAACGAGCCGCCGCGAATATCGAGTTCTGAGCCCTGCCAGGTGAAGCCGTTCTTCATGTCGAGAACGATCGCGCCGCCAATGGCGTTCAAACCATAGAGAGGATTGCCCGTCTCGATCGCGATTCGGTCGATAGCGACGCTCGGAATCAAGTCCCAATTGACGGTGTCGCCCCACATCTCATTGATGCGAACGCCATTCTGGAACACGGCGAGACCTTGCGGCACGCCAGCGAAAGGCGAAGCGACGAAGCCGCGATAATCAACCTCAGGGAAAGAGGGATTGCCGCCGACATCGTTGATCGCCACTCCGGGCGCTGTGCGTTGCAGCGCTTCGCCGAGGTTAAACTTACGGCTATTGGCGATTTCCCGGCTGTCGACGACGTGAACGGACGCCGGAACCTGATAGGTCACGAGCGGCGAAATATAGGGAGCGGGGGCCGGCGCGGGCGCGGGGCCCGCCGGACGCACGGCGGGCGCAGCGGCGACAGTTGGCGAAGGACGAGAGGTAGAGCGTAGAGGCGTTGCGCCGACCTCGATCGTCGGGAGCGCTTGCTGGGCATGCGCCGCCCCAGACGCCAGCGACGCGGCAAGCGCAATCAAAGAAGCTTGTTTTTTGGAACCGATCATTTCTGCCCCATGGCGTTAGCCTGGGCGTTATACCGCTGGAAACAACTTTTCGTCCCTGATCAGCTTGGCTGTAGAGCTAAAATTCCTAGGGTGTGACATGATATCTACACTACTGAAAAATAACGACTTTTACGGGTCATAATCCCGCAATAATCGGGAAGTTTTCCCGATGTTAGGACTGCAGTTGAACTCCTGATGATGAGTCCTGATGGCGCCCTTTCTCGGAGCGCCAAATTAGCTTAACCGCGACGTAAATGGCGTCGCCAAACGGGGCGCGATTGATTTCGTTTTGGCGAGACGCGACGCCAACGGCGGGACAAAGCCCTTCCCAATTTTCATTCGTCCGGAAATGACGAGATGCCGCAAATCGTGATTCAGTCGGACTGACGGCGGCCCTCACTCGCGCGCGGCGATTTCGATCTTCTTGATGACCCGCTCGGGCTCTGGCCGCGCGAGATCGACCGAAAGCAAGCCGTTGACGAGATCCGCGCCGAGCACCTGCATCCCTTCGGCAAGAAGAAACGCCCGCTGAAACTGGCGCGCGGCGATGCCGCGATGAAGGAAGTGGCGCTCCCGCTCTTCGGTTTGGCGCCCGCGAATAACGAGCTGATTCTCTTCGAGCGAAACGTCAAGCTGATCGCGCGTGAAGCCGGCGACCGCGAGCGTGATGCGAAGCAGCTCCGGCGCACTGTCGCTGCGCGGGATGCGTTCGATATTGTAAGGCGGATAGCCATCCGACGCAGTGCGGGCGACGCGGTCGAGCGCCCGTTCGATTTCATCGAATCCGAGCAGGAATGGCGAATTGAGCGGCGGACGCGACATGTGAATGAAGCCCTGTTGGCGCCTCTTCGGCCAGAACCCTAAAGCGCTCCGGCTATAGCTATATGGCCGAGGCCGTCCCAGCGTTCAAGCGCGGGCGGTCGAGCTGAGGCCACCGCCGAGGCCGCGCCGACGCCATTGACGCGCGAACCGCAAGCGCCCATTTGCGATCAAACTTCTCCACTAAGTGGCGGCGCATGAGCCAATCACGGCGTCTTTTACTGGCCATTGGCGTTGTCGCCGTTTTTCGAGCGCCGGCGTTCGCCGAGACGCCGGCGATCGTGGCGCCGGAGGGCGAACGCTTCACGCTTACTCCGGCAGAGGGCGGCTATATGCGGCTCAATAAGGAAACGGGCGCCGTGTCCTATTGTTCGGTGAAGGACGGCGTCGCGGTGTGCCGGCTCGGCGCCGAAGAGCGCGCCGGACTCGAAGCGGAGATTGACCGGCTGCGCAAGGAGAACGCGGCGCTCAAAGCGCGCGCCGAGGCCGCGCCAATTCCGCCTGCGGCACGGCCGAACGATGCGCCAAATAATGCGCCAAGTGAAGAGCAGTTTGAGCGCGCGCTCTCCTTTACCGAGCGCTTTCTGCGCCGCATAATGCGCATCTTCCGCGAAGAGGCGTCGCCCGGAGGCTCTTTGTGAGCCGTAGGACGCGTCCGCAGGAGCGCCCCGATGGCTGATCAGGGACCCTTCGCCAATTGGCCGCATCTCGACAAGGCGCGTCAGCTGGCGCCGCGCGAGGTCCGGCGCGATCTGCTGATGCTACCCAGGTCCGACGAACTTTCACAGGAAACCAGAGCGATGGCCTCGAACAACACGCTTGAAAATTTCCTTGGCGGCTCGCCGCTCAACACTTTCGTGCGGTTGTTCTTTATCTCGCTCGTCGTCGGCGCCCTGCTGATGTGGCTCGAACTGCGGCCGATCGATATTTTTCGCGGCGTACAAGCCTTCTTCGACCGCATTTATCAGCTGGGCTTCGGCGCGGTGAAAGAGCTTATCCCCACATTCGCCAGATGGCCAGCGATTGTGAGCCTATCTTCACCCGACTGACGGTTTTCGGCAAGCCCATAGCCCCAGCCGGCCAAGTGAGCGGGGCTGGGGGTCG
>Ga0194119_10011529_pt1 | contig 11394 bp, 12 predicted proteins | sample TA2MahC100mmetaG_FD_148620 | JGI IMG/M metagenome (GOLD analysis project Ga0194119, IMG submission 148620) | Freshwater microbial communities from Lake Tanganyika, Tanzania - TA2015018 Mahale Deep Cast 100m | ecosystem: Environmental > Aquatic > Freshwater > Lake | place: Tanzania: Lake... | reverse complement strand
TTAATTGACAAAGAGCTGAAAACCAATATCCCATTCAGTGTATACAACTGAGATGGACGATTATTCCTCAGGTTACAAGATGTTATGACTTTAATTGAAATAATCGTAATAAAGTCACGCTAGGCATGCCCATCGCGTTGGCTATGATCGCTTCGTCGGTGGTGTATGCCCTAGTGAACGGTATCGATTTAGGGTTTTTCACAATCCAAATGTACGCCTCCCTCAACAACTTCATTCTTCTCGCCATCCCGTTTTTCCTTCTCGCTTCCGAGATCATGGAACGGACTTCTATTGCCCAGAGGATGTTCAAATTTGCCCAGTCCGTGGTCGGATTTATTCCGGGAGGTCTTGGTCATGTAAATGTGCTGACAAGTATCATTTTCTCCGGGATGTCCGGCTCGGCCGTCGCGGATGCAGGCGGTATCGGGCGAATATGTTATCAGGCGATGGTCGATGAAGGGTACGATGAAAGCTTCAGCAAGAGTGTGACCGCGGCCTCCGCTGTTATCGGCCCGATCATACCTCCCAGCATCCCCATGGTAGTGTACGCGATGGTTGCCAATGTGTCCGTTGCAAAACTCTTTTTCGGTGGCGTGCTCCCTGGTCTTTTACTGGGTCTCGCGATCATGATTTACGTGTTCGTTATCTCAAAAAAGCGCCACTATCCGGTGATTTCTCATTTCAATCCGCGGGAAATGCTCGCGAGTCTACTTCAGGGGACGCTTCCGCTTTTAACTCCCCTTATTCTTCTCGGGAGCATTTATTACGGCATTGTAACGGTGACCGAGGCTGCTGCGGTTGCGGTTCTGTATGCCTCTGTCCTCGGAGTCATCGCTTATCGATTGCTGACTTTTCAGAAGTTTTACGATTCCCTGAAGAGCGTATTCTCGATTTGTGGTCCTATCCTGCTCCTGATCATCGGCGCAAAGGTGTTCGGGTTCGTGCTGACAACGGAAGGAGTGTCACAAAACCTGGCCACGTCTATATTAGAGATTACCAAAAGCCCGGTAATGATCCTTATTCTTATCAATCTCGTTTTCATCGTTGTCGGCTGCCTTTCCGACCCCTTGGTGAACATCATGATCTTCGTTCCTCTATTTCTTCCTCTGGTTTCCTTATCTGGCGTGAACCCGATACATTTCGGCGTCATGATTGTTCTGAACTGCATGGTCGGCCTGCTAACTCCTCCCGTGGGCGCTCTTCTTGTCATCGTAAACTCATTCGGGAAACCAAACGTTTCCGGGTTGTTGAAAGAAATATGGCCCTTTATCATAATTGAGTTCCTGATATTGATTCTTGTGATTCTGGTACCGAACACGGTGCTCTGGATCCCGAATTTATTGTATCGCTGAATCCCGCTTTCTTTTAGGAGATAGGAATGAAGACGGTAAATCTCGTGAAAAAGGCCCTTCAGGACGGAAATATCGTCGTAGGATGCATGATCACGGAAATGAGAACCCCCGCAGTGGGACCCGTTCTTGAAGCGGCCGGTATGGACTTTATGATCATCGACATGGAGCATGGTTCTTTTACCTATGAAACCGTAAACGACATTCTGCTTGCTTCCAGGCGCACGAAGGTTGTTCCCTTTGTACGGGTTCCGGAACTGAAACGTGAGTGCTTTCAGAAGCCCCTCGATGCTGGTGCTCTCGGTGTCCTCGTTCCCCGAGTCGAGAGCCGGGAAGGTGGGGAAACTGCGGTGAGGTTTGCAAGGTATGCGCCCGAGGGAGACCGCGGGCTGTCTCTTCGCCGAGCCCACAGCGGTTTCAGAAAGAGTGACCCCTTCGATTTTACGAAAGCCGCGAATGCTGAGGTCATGGTCATGGTACAAATCGAGAGCGAAAAGGGCGCCGAGAACATCGATTCCATTCTGGACACACCGGGTCTGGATCTGGTCTTCATAGGGCCCTCGGATATGACCCACTCCTACGGCAGGGGCCGGGAAGAAGCAATGCGAGATGGCGTTCTCCGGGTGGTTAGGGCCTGTGGAAAGCGGGGAGTCTCGACGGGGATACATCATACGGATCTCAGGTTCATCGACAAGCTGGTGCGGGAAGGGCTGAGGCTTGTCTCATGCAATACGGAAATAGGGGCTTTGATCGGCGCTTTTTCCGGCGCCGCCACTTCGATACATAGCCTTTTGTCTGATGCCGGACAGCCGGGGAGTGAGGTCGTATGAGAGAACAAGGACCGTATTACCTGGGAATCGATATCGGAACCGGAAGCGTTAAGGTCATGCTCATCGACGAAAGGGGCGTTTCAAAGGGCTCCGCGGCCTGCGAATACAAAACATATTATCCGTTCCCGGGGCATGTCGAGCAGGCCCCTGAGGACTGGTACCGGGGTACTGTGGAAGCGGTCCGCAGACTCATCGCGGAAAGCGGTATGAATCCCGCAGGGGTAGCCGGCATCGGTATCTGCGGTACCGCCCATGCCTCAATTCTGCTCGACGACAGGCACCGCGTCCTGCGTCCCACGATACTCTGGAGCGATCAGCGCAGCGAACGGGAGGTAAAGTCTCTAGAATCTCTGGCGGGAACCGTCATTCGCGATCTCACTTTGAACAGCGTCAACTGCACATGGACCCTGCCCCAGCTTCTCTGGGTCCGGGGAAACGAACCCCAGGTCTACGAGAAAATTCGTTATGTTCTTGTTTCAAAGGACTACATAGTCTACCGGCTGACGGGACGCATGATCTCCGACACGACCTGCGCTTTCAGTTCCCTGCTGGTCGATGCCGCGACGAGAGACTGGGACCCCTTTCTGATCAAAACGGCGGGATTGCGACGGGAGGTGCTCCCGGAGATTTTATCACCCACGGATGTAGCAGGGTTCCTGACCCCTGAGGCGGCCCGTGATCTCGGTCTCACCCTGAAGGTGAGGGTGGCTGCCGGCTTTATCGATTCCGCTTCGGAAATGGTCGGAGTCGGAGCACTGGACGAAACAATTGGAGTTATCCGGCTCGGGAGCGCCGGCGGGGTCATGGCCGTGAAAAAGGAAGGAAGATACCGTAAAGGCTGTCTTGCCTATCCCCACCCGATTGCTCCCTCTTGGTTTTATCAGGCCGGGACCAACTCCTGCACCACCTCTCTCCTTTGGGCGCGAAATCTTTTCGCAAAAAGCGGAAGGAATCTGTCCCACGCCCAGGTCGATTTGATTTCCCGGCAGGCGCCGCCCGCCTGTGACGGACTTTTTTTTCATCCCTACCTTCTGGGCGAACGGGCCCCATACTGGAACCCAAACCTTAAGGGCGGGTTCAACGGCATAAAGCCGACCCACGAAAGGGCTCACTTTTTCCGGGCTGTTCAGGAAGGGGTCGCTTTTTCTCTCCTGGATTGTCTCGCGGAAATCGACTGGGAGAGCGTCGATGAGGCACGAATGTGCGGCGGGGGGGCGAAAAGCCTTTTCTGGTCGGCCATCATTTCCGATGTATTCGGTATTCCAGTGGTCCTAACGCGTCATATCGATGCATCCCCCTTTGGTGCGGCCCTTTTGGCCACCGCTGCGGAAAGCGGAGGGAGACTCTCAGAGATTGTCCTGAGCCATGTGCGTCGCAAAAACCTTATCGAGCCGGATAGAGAACGGCATGATATATACAGGAAGGCATACGAGAGATACAGGGAAGTATCGAAACACCTCGTAGACATATATCGGCCGGAGGATACACCGTAAGGGTCAAAGGGCCTAGCAAGGGCCTAGTACCATGTAACCCTTACAACCTCGGATAAAGACGTTTCAGTTTAATCCGAGCATCGGGTGTGGTAAATTGCCAGGATATTTTCTTTGTGTTGTTATTTCGGTTTTTCTCCCATGCGGCCACTTCGGTCTGCATGGTTGCCATGTCTGGGATCCGGCGTTCAAGGCACTGACCCTTCAGAACGCTGAGTTCGATCTCCGCCATGTTCAACCAGCTACCGTGTTTCGGTGTGTAGTGGATATCCAGACGCTCCGCCAGACGTCTGGCTTCCCTGGGTTCAAATGTCTCATAGAGTGAGGCGATATTGTGGGTATTCAGATTGTCCATAACCAAGCGTACCTTGATTGTGTCGGGATAACGTTCGTCAAGCATCTGTTTGATTTGCAATGCCCAATCCTTTTTGGTTCGATGTTCGGTGACCGCCACATGTCTTTTTCCGGCCAGCGGTTCCACTTCCATGAATATTTCCGCCACTCCGTTTCTAACGTATTCGTCGTCGATGCGTATCGGCCGTCCAGGTGCACACGGTATCGGCTCGCGAACTTCACCAATCATCTGTTTGCAAGATTCATCCATGCACACCACCGGATAGTTCGAATCATACGGCAGTAGTTTGTAGTTTGGGGTCAGGCATAACTAATTTCATTATCAGAACGGAGGACTTGAGTACAACAGCAAATGTGAGACCGCCATCCCCGGCCTCTACTCCTCAGGCGAGGTTTCAGGGGGCGTCCATGGCGAGAACCGTTTAATGGGGAATTCCCTTTTGGATGTCTGTGTCTTTGGAAGAATTGCAGGGGAGAATGCAGCGATTTATGTAAAGGAGAGGGTAAAAGAGGGAAGATTAACCCTGGATCACGTCCGAAGATATCATAAAGAACTGGAAGAAGCAGGAATCGTCACAGACCGTGTAGCTCCCATGCTCCTTCCGGATTACTCCAACCCAAAAGTTCGGGAGCGTCAGCTCACCGCCCACTATGTGGGCACAATTCGGTAGTTCTCTTATTTCTTTCAATTACTCATCTTCCGCCAACTTCCCATCGCACAATTCTATTGACATTGTCTACTAAATGTTATAAATTTGAGTTATGATTAGGTGGGATGTAGAGAAAGATCGATGGCTGCGAAAAACTCGGGGTATTTCGTTTCAAGAAATTGCAGATTGTATTCTATCTGGAGATTATATAGACATCCTTGAAAATCCGACTTATGCAGGGCAGGAAGTATTTGTATTAAAAATAAAAAATTATATATGGGCAGTACCTTTCATGGTTGAGGAGGACAAATCCATTTTTTTGAAAACGGCTTATCCAAGCAGAAAGCTTTTTAAACGGTATGGAGGTTCTTATGAAAAGAAAAATTAATCTCGATCCATTCGAGAAGGGGATAGAAGCCCATATTGATAAATCTGTTCCTATCACGGGGGAAAAGCGCCGTCGCATTGAGGCTATACTGGAGAGGAGCCGAAAGACAAAGAACATTAATATTCGCATTAGCGAGCCCGATCTGGAACGTCTAAAAAAGAAGGCAGAAGAAGAGGGTATACCCTACCAAACCCTAATATCGAGTGTCCTCCACAAATATATTTCCGATCGGCTTGTCGACGAAAAGGAAATACTTAAATCGTTTCAGCTCTGGGAAAGACGCTAAAGGCATTTTTTTGATTAGCTCGAGTTAGTATCAGGCCTATTATTGAGGTTTGTCCTTATCTGAGAGACTGTCCCGCGTCAAGGGCTGACCCCTTTCTTTACTTACAAGATCTCTATCACTCTTCACGAAACGTCATGCCAAGAAAATAGACCTGACCCCAAGCCCGGACTTCCACCCGTTAGAATACGCTACCCTTCGCTGGGCACGCCAATTAGTTATGCCTGACCCCAAGGTCAAGCAGGAATGGTTAGGTCTTGAAATAGTATTGAAAGCGCTCAAATAAAAAAGAAATGTATCATTGCAAGACCTGACCCCAACATCCTTTGTAAGTCGGCTGATCCGCTGTCTTGGCGAAGGATTGTTTGCTCATGCTCACCCCCGATGCTGTCATGGCTCCTATAAACCCCATGGTTTTGATAAATGACCTTCTGTCCATAGCTCATACCTCCTTTCACATTTGGTTTTTTAGTAATTGATATTTTATCTCAGATGTCATTCCATCGTTTTGTAAATTTTGGAGACATACGAATCTGAGATTAATTCTCGATTTGGATGAGCCTAATATATAAAAGAGGGAGTAACTTTTCAAGAAAAAACCACAAGGATAAGGACATCCTCTTCTTACTGTAAAAGATTTTCACTAAATATCCTTATCGTTCTCTTTTGTTGGACGAGGGAGGTTTTGCCGGGGAAATTCATTTTTAAATGCCTTTTATTCCGGACTCCGATATCCGCAATGCAGTAGACCAATTTGTTTGGGATGACACTGGATAACATTACATCTTTGAACAAGTTGACTGAATTTTTCAGTCAAACACTATAGTCTAGATTTAAGATTTCGAGCTACTGTTGCCACCCGAGATCCTTTCTCTAAATTCACAATTCAAGGCCTGACACCGGAGCCTTCCCATACCGACTTACCGTTGACTGGTCCCGAGATCTCTCGTCTTCTTAAGTCATAGGCCTTACAAATTGCAATATTACAAGCCTGACCCGGCAGCTTCCCTCTTTTATGAAATGTGTGATTGCAAGACCTGGCCCCAAATTCTACTGAGCAATTTTCGAGTCGGCTATTTGAATTTAGCAAACCGCGCGTCAATCTCCGGACGGAGTTCGATGCCAACCTGCTCAAATACCCTTAGCAATTCCTCATACGCGCCTTTGCCACCGATGAAATCCCAGAACTCCTCGGCCACCAATAATTCTTCCGATAAATCGAAAAGACCGGCCAGGGTCCAGCGCTCGTAGGGTTGTGGCTCGTAGGGGTTGTAAGGAATTGCGATGCCGGTTTTCAACTTAGCTTTGAGATTCATCTGCAACCGATATGCCACCCATTCGAGCATCTTGCGTTTGTGCGCTTTGAATTCGTCCATGTTTGGCTTGGCGGTTTTAAGGTCGAAATAAAACTCTACACCATCTTTGGAAATTAAAAATAGGTCTACACGCGGTTTTTTCACGGTTTTGATTGTGCCGTTGTTGGCAACTTTTCTGATGCGCTCAATTTCCGCAACTTTGTCCGGCTTGCGGCTGCTGGTTGTCAACTCGTCAATGATATTTTGGATTTCAGCTTGTGCACCAGTGCTTACCTTAAAATTCAAATCCTTGTATTGTGCTTCAGCGTGTTTGAAGCGTGTCTTGGCTAGAATTTCGCCTACCTCCTCAAAGACTGAGGTTCCGAGCGTCGTGTTGATGGACTGAATGAAGGAAAACAACGCCATACGGTCTTTGCCGAGCAACCGCGTGTGGAAAGGCATATTGTTGGTTTCTGGATTGTATTCCGAAAGCTTCCGCCTAATTTGCCGTTTCAGGAGATCTCCAACTTCGCCGGTCTGCGATTTAGATAACGTCATATTCTTATTATTCATTTTCACCTTCTTCCTTGTCCGTTTGTGGCTGCGGTGAGGACATAACGAGATACTCTATCCCAGCATAGTACGGGAAGTGAGATTTAAGCGCGTTAACTTCATCACCGATCCTCATTAATCCCTTTACCTTTGACTTTACTTTCTGCAGAACGCAATGATAATGGTAGTGTCGTCCATCTGCAAAATTGTGATGCGTGGAAGGATGTTTTTTTAATTTCTTTCTTGCGTATTTTGTATGCGGACATTTCGCACCAAGGATATCTTCAGGTTTAAATTTGTCACAAACATCAACGCAACTGATTTCGGCTTGTTTGATTGGCTTTGATAGGTCGGAATATTTTTCGATTACGTAAGGGCAGAATGTAATCCACTTTTTGCAAATGGGGCATCTATCAGATGTTCTTGAGTTAATCGTGTCAACCATTGCCGTCGGAATTGCGGTGCGTAAAGAGAAATTCCCGGATTGGATTTCTTTTTTCATCCCAACTTCGATTCCATAAATCCGTTTGTCTTTTGTGATGACAAGAAAATCAGGCGGCACTAAATGGTCCGAATGACCAAGCAACTTTTGGCTAAGAAGTAACGGTATAATGTAGCCGCAATTATTCCTAAGAAGAAAAATGTAAACAATAAGTTCGTGCCACAACCCCCCAGCCGTCTTCGGTAACAGAGTGTCAAAATAATCATCCAGCTTCTGACCGGCTTCAGAATCTCTCTGTTTAAGCCCAACTGTTCCTTTGAACTTTTTTAACTCAACAAAACAATCTTCATCTCCCACCTCGCCAACTCTTGATTTTAGCTCACGAAGATATTTGTCTCTGAGTGTAGGCGAAACGGTCATGGCCTCGTAACACATGAGCATATTGCAAAAGTGTAATATAGCCCTGATGAAGTCTGGTCGTTTTTTGAGATTTTTTGCTGAATAGTAAATGCGTCCGAGAAAAATATACTCAAAGACGTCGGCCAAAATCATCTGCCTTCCTTTCTGCGAGTAGAGTTGATTTTGAAATTTCAACTTTGAAAGGGCATCAGCCAATTTTTCCTCGTTCTCTTTGTATAGCGTGAAATCAGCCAAACCGTTCTTGGTGAAGTTGCCCCGGTTTGAGAAAACAGAATGGAGGACGCGAAGGTGAGTGAGGCTCATTTCAACTCTCGTAAGCATCTCATCCATAAGACCGTACCTTTCTTGGGTTAGACCTTTTTGTCTTTCACCATGTAGAATATGCTCTCTTGGTATGGGTCATCGCCCTGTTCGGTGCGCTTTGTGACAGCGCGTAAAATGGTTTCTTTGATTTTCAAGCGAGCGAGTTCTGCGATTCTTGGATAAAGATTGAAGCGGTCGTTTGCGACAATGAATATTTTTGCATCGGGCTTCAGATACTTGCTCACATTTCTGAACACTGCTGCGATGTCGTTGACATATTTTTCCTGAGAGGCCTTTGATTTGCCAGACTTCTTCGGGCCAATTTCACTTGCGTCGTTCCGTGGATAGCCAAAAAGTTCATATGCGTAAATGTGCTGGTCGTGGTAGTCAATTTGCCCAACATAAGGCGGACTAGTAAAAACTCCATCCAACAAAACACCTTTTGGTAAATATTGGTCTAACTGGACATTTCTCGAATCACCATTGACTACGATTGCTGGCTTATCGCTTCGCAATTTGTCGAATTCAGCGATCCTGCGAACCGTGTCTTCGCTGTATGCGTGGATTTTTTCTATGCAGTTATCAATTGGCATACAAAGCCGATTGTGTTTTTTGCACCAATAAGTTTTGCCCACAGTAATAGGAGCTTTGGGCGTGGCTAAATCGTAATGCGTGATTAGGCGACTCGACCGGACTGCGCGACTTAAAACAATCCGTAGCAAGTCCTGGTATTTGTAGTGGGGAATCAGCCGCCTATAATATAACATTTCAAGGAGAGCATTTGGTGCAAACCAAGTTCGGAGATACTCACTTTTACACTCAGCCAGTAATCCTTCTTTCAACTTGTCGAGTCGGTCATCGGGGAAGAGTTCAAGGCTTGGGTCATCTTTTTGGTGCAAGCGGTTGCTGAACCCTTGCACGCGAGATTCCACCTCCAAAACTTCCTTTCGAGCCAAAACCAGGTCGTAACGCCCCAATTTCACATTGGCGATGTGGCAGTTGAATTCGGAAATGTCCACACCAATGGATGGCATGCCCATTTCGTTGGATTGAACGAGCGTCGTCCCACTGCCCAGGAACGGGTCAAGAATCCAATCACCTTTTTTGAAATAACGATCTAAAAACCACTCAACGAGTTGTGGGATGAATTTGCCAAGATATGGATGCAGGCGATTGACATGCTTTGTGCGCTCGCGCTCCGCCAAGTTATAAAATCCGAGGTCGGGATGCAAGCCGGCGCGATGATGCTTTTCGTCGCGTTGGGATACCAGATAGAGAAATGCCTGAACTTCCTTGAGCGAGACCCGCAGCTTTCCATTCTCTGCGTGTCTGATTGGCCGACCTTCGGTGTCAAACTTTGCAATACGGCCACGCTGGATGTAGTCGCGAATATTATACGCAGTTTTGCCGGTTATCCGTGCCGCTTCTTCAAGTGTAACCAAATCGGGATTGTCAACCACATATGGGACGGTATCTTCGCGAAGAACAAGGATAGTCTTCGAGCGAGTATATTTTTTTACCCTCAACTTGGTCGCTGATTTGGCAGCAGGCTTGGTCTTTCGTTTTGTTCCTTTACCTGGCTTTGGATACTTCATTTCCGTCATGGCTGTTGTGGTACAGCGAGTGCTTTCGCCTTCGGGGCTTGGCGGTGTTGACTTTTTTTAACTCATTTTTTCCAGAAATCTCATCTACCCTCAACTTTTATCTTTTCTGGAGCGGATAGATAACCTCCCACCTTTCTTATGCTCCAGTGTCAGGCCTTGAAATTTGAATTTAGAATTCTACCCGCTCTCCCCTTTCAATTTTTCTGGAGTGCTTTCTTCAAGCCACAGCTTGCAGATGTTTTTCCAGCCAATCCGGCGCCATCTTTTGAACACCTTCTTCAACTCATCCAAATCTTTTGCCGCCAGGAGTTCTTCCTGGGCAACCCTTAAATCTTCCATCGGTGCAATCGCTGGCATGGGTTCCCTCCGGTCATTCTTTATGATACTAAACACAGAGCTCCTTAAGGGCACTTCAATGTTTCAAACCCTTTACGAATGATTCCGGCCATTAACCTGCGACGCTCCTCCAAAAACGTCTGATAAGGCATGGTCTCCCATCCTTCAGGTAGTGCATGGGATTCTTGCATATTTTGCCAGTCTTCTGGAGTGAATCTTTTTCTGATCTGAGGCACATAATCTGATGGAGGGGTGTCGCTTATGCTCAGGTTATCCGGCCACTCGAGTAGTGCAAAGTTGGCCATCTGGTTGATCTGTTTTAGATCCTGAATCTCATTTTTTTCTAGCCACGAACGTGGGAATAAGTGGTGACGTTCCAGGGTTTTCTTTTTTGATTTTAGAGAGGGATCGAGCAATTCTGGGATTCTTTTTTGCGAAAACAGGACGGGAGCCCCCATCTTGTTCTGTGACGCGATGTAGGCAAACAACTCTGGATTGCGTGCAGACGAACTATCAAGGCTCGCAGGCAATGTGATGGCCCAAAAATCATTCGTCAGCTCGGTTGCCATGACCTCATTCAGAGCCATGATAAACCCTTCTGAATCCTTAACATTCTTGAGGCGGTTCAGGTCGCTATCCATGACACTCTCTGGGGAGCTTGTATATCGCCCCGTCAAACTCGAAGCGAAAAACCACCGCCCAATCAATTTTTGCAGGATATGTTCTGGCACGTTATGGCGAACCCTACCGATGAGATAGAAAGCGTACGCATATAGCAGTGCATTCTGTGATGAAACCATCTCGGCACTACGGAAACCCGCCCCAATCAAACAGTTCATGAACTGATGCCAAAAAGTTAGGTTTAACACATGTGCCTGCGCCGCCTTGAGTATAGCAAATTGTTTCTCTCTACATTCTGCTGAAAATTGATCTGTTTCCAAGTCCTTTCCACGCAAAACTTGATAAACACTTTTAAGTGGCCCCCGACTAAAGCCAAGGGCAACGGCTACTCTCAGTAACTGGTCTGGATCTACCTGGATAAAGTGATTGAAGGGCGAAGGTGGTGAAGAAGGGTCCGGGGCTTTACGACATTTTCGA
>Ga0194119_10011527_pt1 | contig 11396 bp, 6 predicted proteins | sample TA2MahC100mmetaG_FD_148620 | JGI IMG/M metagenome (GOLD analysis project Ga0194119, IMG submission 148620) | Freshwater microbial communities from Lake Tanganyika, Tanzania - TA2015018 Mahale Deep Cast 100m | ecosystem: Environmental > Aquatic > Freshwater > Lake | place: Tanzania: Lake... | reverse complement strand
CCCGAACATTCTATTATACTAATGGTTTAATGCAACTAAGCAATAGCACTCCAAGACCGGGAAGCCTAGCCCCGTCGAGAGGGTAGCTGCAATTGTCTCTAACCCAGAAGCTGCTTAGCGATTGTAATGCGCTGCATATTACTAGTGCCTTCATAAATGCGGCCTATCTTGGCGTCGCGGTAGAGCTTCTCCACCGGGTAATGCTTGGTGAAGCCCACGCCGCCCAGCACTTCCACTGCAAGGCTGGCTACATTTTCAGCCACGATCGAACTGAAATACTTCGCCATTGCCGCCTCGGTGAGAAACGGCTTGCCTGCTTCGCGCAGCCGCGCGGCGTTGTACACCAGCAGGCGTGACGCTTCCACCTGGGTGGCCATTTCCGCCAGTTGCAGTTGAATCGCCTGAAACTCGGCAATGGCCTTGCCGAACTGTTTGCGCTGCTTGGCATAAGCCAGCGCATGCTGCAGCGCGCCGTGCGCGAGGCCCGTCATCTGACCCCCGATCGCGATGCGCCCTTCATTGAGTGTTTCGATGGCTATCTTGTAGCCTTTGCCCACCTCACCCAGCACATTCGCCGCCGGTACGCGGCAACCGTCGAAGATCAATTCGCAAGTGGACGACGCACGAATGCCAAGCTTGTCTTCCTTGCGGCCTACTTGAAAGCCGGGAAACGCGCGCTCAACGACGTAGCAGGTAATGCCCTTGTAACCCGCCTCCGGGTTGGCGTTGGCGAAGACGAGATAGAGCCCGGCTTCCTGCGCGTTGGTGATCCAGAGCTTGCGGCCCTCCAGGAGCCAATCGCCGCCCGGATCGAGCCGCGCGCGCGTTTGCAGCGCGAAGGCATCGGAGCCGGAGCCGGCTTCGGACAGCGCGTAGGAAGCTGCGGTGTCTTTGGCAAGGCGAGGCAACCAGCGGCGCTTCTGCTCTTCGCTCGCCCAGCGCAGCACGGCGTTGATCACCAGCGTGTTCTGCACGTCGACGATGACGGCGGCGGATGGATCCACGGCGGCGAGTTCTTCAATCGCCAGCACGCTTTGAAAGAACGTACCGCCCTGCCCGCCGTACTCTTCCGGGATCTCGATGCCCATCAGCCCGAGCGCGAACATCTGTTCCAGGATCGCGGGGCGGAAGTGTGCCTGCTCATCCATCTCGCGCACATGCGGGGCGATCTGCTCGCGGGCGAACTGGCGGACGGAGGCCTGGAAGAGCGCGTCTTCCTCGGAGAGTTGGGTGAGGGCGGCGGAGGACATGATCAGATACCAGTCTACCGGGCGCCGTTACGCCGCATTCGGCAGCTACTTGGAGATGCGGTGCAATAAGGACGAATCTACTTCAAGCGCTTCTCCGGGCCGTAGACGGTGAGCAGCGGGTGCTTGGCCCAGGCGCGGTATTCGTAGATGCCGTTGGGGTCGAGCCCGGTGAGAGTGAATGGCCCCGCAGCGGTGACAGTGGTGGACGGGCCGTTCTGCCAGGGGATGGAACGGTCGCTTGCGTCGAGGCCCACGATGCTGCGGTATTGGAAGCCCGCTTCGAGGCTCGTGGACTTGCCCAGGTCGGCGATGGTGCCGTTGAGGCGCGCCGTACCGGCGGTGAACGTGGCGCTCGATGTGTCGACGCGCGGGGGGATCAGCGCAGGCTTCACGTGGGTGAGCTTGAGCACGATCGGGTTCGGCCACTTTGAGTTGTCCTGCAGGCGATGCGTGAACATGGCGCGGATGTGCAGCCCGTCTGGTTTTTGTTCGAAGCCCGGCAGGGGCTTCACCTCGGGCCGGTATTCGAGTACGCGCCCGTGCTGGCCCAGCACGGTGACTTGCGTTTGCGGCGTGGCCTGCACGCTCTTGAGCACAAAGTCGCGCCACTGCGCGCGCGGCCAGCGGTCCGCTTCATGCTTCACGATGGCGTAGACCGTGTCTTCGTTCTTCGCTTTGGTGAACCAGACGTTCTGTTCGTTGGTGATCACCCACGGGCGCACGCCGTAGATGGATTCCTGATTCACCATCATCCACAGCGCCACTTCGCGGAGCCGCTCTTCCTGCTCAATGGGAATTTCACCGTCGGGTTTGGGACCGATGTTCAGCAGCAGGTTGCCGCCCTTGGCGCGCGTCTCCACGAGAATATCGATCACGCGCCCGCCGCTTTTGTACTGCTCGTTTTGCGGCTGATATTGCCACGCGGTGCCCATGGTGAAGCAGGCTTCCCACGCCGTGTCGCGCGCCAGGCCGGGTACGTAGAGTTCGGGCGTTTCGATGGCGCCGCGCGTAACCACGGTGTTCGGCTGGAGCTTCCAGGCGAGGTCGCGGAGTTGGTGCGGGTCGCCATCGATGAACACGTAGTCGATGTCGCCGTACCTGGTCATCAGCTCGTTAATCTGCGCGAGCGCGAGCTTCATCAGGCCCGGGTTGTTGTGCGGCTCCACGGCAGGGATGTGGCGCTGGATCTCGACCTTGTTGTTCCACAGCCACCAGAAATCGTCAGGCGAAAAATAGATGCCCGGGCGGATGCCCTGCGAGCTGAACGCATCCAGCGTTTCGCGCACAATGTCACGCCCGCGGAACGGGGTTTGGTTGACGCCGAAGTCCGTGGTCTTGGTGTCCCACATGGCAAAGCCCGAGTGGTGCTTGGCGGTGAAGACGGCGTAGCGCGCGCCGGCGAGTTTGGCGAGTGCGGCCCAGTCCTGCGGGTGAAATTTGCGAGGGTTGAACGTCTTGGGCAGGCCGCCGAAGAAGCGCTTCACGTAGGCCTCGTCCGCGCCGGGCAGCGAGTGAGAGATGACGACGCCGGTCTGCGAGTCGACGGACCAGTGGATGAACAGGCCGAAGCCGAGATCGCGAAAGTGCTCCAAGCGGTCGAGCTTGTTGAGTGAGCCGACGGTCGGGTCAACACCGGCGGCCTGCGCCAGGATGGCGAAAGGCGCGAGGGCGAGGAGGAGGATGGGGCGAAGCATCACGCTCCAGTTTATGGCCTCCGGTCCTTACCGCAAGCGAATCGCAACGCCGCGCCCGGTATCATTCATCGTCAGGCGGAACTCGCCGGGCGTCAGCTTGCCGGAGGAGGGATAAAAGAGGAACTGCGCCCGCACCGAGGCGCCCGGTGCGAGATCGCCGGACCAGCCCGCATCGGTGGCCGCGTCGTGGATCGCAGGATAGGCTCTAATCGCCACGCCGCCGCCGGCGTCCACCAGTTCAGCCGTCAGATATCGCCAGCCCCACCGCGCCGGCAGCAACAGCTTGCGGTTGGCCACGCGCAACGTCACCACCCACACCGGTTTGTCCGGCGTGACAGGGCTCCCGGCGATGCGGCGCGGCTGACTCACACCCTCGCAGGTGAATTCCAGGCCGTCCATCTCGAAGGTCTGCCCGGTGGTGGCGATGGCGTTGAAGACCGCGTTCTGTTTATTGATGGTCTCGCGCAGTTCGTACTAGGGAATGATGGTGGCGCGCTAGGACGTGACGCCGATGCGGAAGTCGGTAAAGTCAGCCGGCACGCGCCACACGCCCACAAACTTGCCGGACTCGCCGGCCTTCAGATTTTTCCGAACATGCTGGAGCGTATCCTGGTCGTAGTGGTTGACGAAGGCAAACTGGCCGGAGCCCTGGTAGCGCTGCCAAAGCCGGAATCTGATTACCGAACTGGGCCCGAGGTTTAAGTTCGAGGTCTTTTCCGGGTTGCGCATCTCGCCGCGGAGGATGAGCAGCTTCTCGTTGGCGTTGGCCACGATGTTTTCCACCTGCGTGGGGAAGACAAGCGCGAGTTCGGCGGAGGTGAGAGTCACTTCGCGGCGAAGCCCGATTTCGAGTTCTTCCTTGGTGGTGCCGACAAAACCACGCGTGCCCACCGTGGCGGGCTGTCCGAGTTTAGCGGTGGCCTGGAATGGTTTAAGGGCGGCGGCGGGCGGCGGCTGCTGCGCGGCGGCGAGGGCAAGTAGCAGGGCGGCAACGAGCAGCGCGGGCGGCGTCATGGAGAGTGCCAGCGTAGCATGGCGGAGGCGACGGCCAGGAGCCTCAGGGTGAGGCTGACCCCGGCGCGAGCGCCACCGCTCAACGTCAGCCAGGTGGCGTTCGTTGTCTCCGGCAGATCCCAGGATCGCGAGGGCTTGTTCGGCGAAAGACATAAAGTTACCACCATACGAATCGCGATGAGTGGGGCGGGCAAACACGAAGGGCCTCCCCGGTGAGGGAGGCCCTTCGCTCACTCTACCTGTCGCCGCGCGCGTTAGAACTGCACAGCGAGCGTGATGTTCATCAGCGGCTGGCCGCCCAGCGACGCCGTGCGCGGGTCGTCGCGGAGCTTGCCGAACGTTTGCGGATTGCGGAAGTCCACCACCGTGCCCGGACCCGTGAAGTTGTAGTTCTTCAGCGTGTTCTGGTAGTCGAAGCGGAACTGCGCATTGAAACGCTCGCCGATCTTGAAGTTCTTCTGGGCGGACGACTGCGACCAGACGAGCCGGGGACCGGTGATGATGTTGCGGCCGGCGTTACCCACCGTAAATTCGGCCGGTGCGGCAAAGGCGTTGATGTCGATGACCGCCGGGCGGTTCACCTCCACAAAGCGGTCGCCGCCGCCGTTGTTCCACTTGCTGAAGTCATACACCGGCGTACCCAGCAGGTTCGGGCGGCGCTGGCCGCTGAAGCCCGGGTAGTAGTTGTTGGCGTTGATCGGCGCCAGCGGGTTCTGGAAGGTGAAGTTGAGCGGGTTGCCGGATTCGATGGTCTGGATCCAGCTCACTTCCCAGCCGCTCATGATCCAATTCATGGAGCGGTTGCTCGACGTGAACTTCTTGCCGCTGCCGAACGGCAGCGCCCAGTTGATGGTGCCGATGAAGCGGTGGTTGCGGTCATAACCGGCGCGGCCCTTCTCAAGATTCCGGTTCTGAATCGGCATCACGCCGCCGCCCGCGTTGTCGGTGTCGGCGCTGTTGATCGCCTTTGACAGCGTGTAGAACGTCGAGAAGAACAGGCCGCGCGACATGCGCTTCTCCAGCTTCACCGTGCCCGAATGGAACGTGGAGTGGCCGAAGTTGGAGCGCATGGTGATGTTGCCCATGTGCGGATAGGGCCGGAAGTTCTGCGCCGCGGCGAGATTGGTGCGCAGCAACGCGGTGTTGGCGTCGGTGAACGGAATCGCGTTCAGCTCCCAGCGCTCGATCAGGCCCACGCCGTTGGACCCCTGGTAGCTGACGTCCACCAGGTAGTCGCGCGTGAACTCGTGCTGCACACTCATGTTCCAGTTCATCGCATAGGGATTGCGCAGACTCGGATCCCAATACGAGATATTGCGTCCGCCGAAGTTGGCGCCGGAGAACGGGGCGACGCCATTCACCAGCCGCGCGGCCGGAGGAGCGATGGCCCGGCTGATCTGGTAGATCGGCGTCGCATCGCCTGGCGCGGGTTGTTGTAGCACGATGGCCTGGTACTCGTCGTACATCTCGCGCCCAGCTGGGAACTTCACGTCCACCGTGTAGACGCCGATACCGCCGCGGAACACCCACTTCTCGAGCGGGTGCCAAGCGAGGCCGAGCCTGGGGTTGAAGTTGTTGTTGTCGCGGCGATTCAGGCCCGAGGTGGGATGCGTGATGCCGCCCAGCCGGCCCGTTAACGCGTCCGTCGCGGTGGGATCGAACTGGCTCATCAGCTTGTACTTGGTGGTGAACGGGCTTTCGTTCGAGTAGCGCAGGCCGGCGTTTACGGTGAGCGTGGGCGTCACTTTCCAGTCGTCTTGGAAGTAGAAGCTGTGGATAGACGACCGCGGCAGCCAGCTCGTCAGTTCGTTGACGAAGGTGGCCGACGTCACGTAACCGGTGAGGAAGCCGGCCCACGGGCTACCCGTATTGCCGAGCGCCACGCCGTTCGGTTGCAGACCCACGGTGGAGCCGGAGAAGTCGTAGCGTACAGGGTTGGAGAAGACGGCCGAGTTCAGCCGGAAGCGCAGGAGGTCGTAGCCCATCTTGAAGGCATGCCGGCCGCGGATGTAGGAAAGGTCATCGCGGAAGGAAACCGTTTCATTCGCATTGCGGTTGGGCGTCGCGCCGCTCAAACCGTACATGGATTCGGGACCGTTGCGGTTGCCCGAACCGAAAGCCGGCATAAGATCGCCTGGGATGTTCGGAATGCCTAGCGTCTGCGGCCAGTTCTTGCCAAAGTTGGCCACTGCCAGTTGCCCCCGGCGGCGCGTGTAACCGACGCGCGCGTCGTTTACCACCGACGGCGAGACAACCCAAGTCTTGCCGAACGACATCAACTGGTTTCGCGACGGCGAGAAGTTGCCCGAGACGTGATCGAAGTCTGGCGTTTCGTCCTTGATATTCCAGGGGCGCTGGAAGCCGCTGTAGCGGTTGTCCGTCCAAGAGTAGTAGATCTTGAAGTTCGGGTTGAACTGGTGATCGAGGCGCAGGTTGAAATCATCAAGGAACACCTTGGCGAACTCATCGGCCAGGTAGTTGCCGGTGCTGCCGGTGGACGTAAAGCCGCCCGCGCGGTTGGGAGCGCGCCACGGATCGGCGGCCAGCACCTTCTGCGCCACGGGGTCGATGCGCGAGGCCGGAATGATGTTGTTCGGGAAGATGTCACGCGCCCAGTTGCCCGGCCCGCCGCGCGTGGTGGCCGGATCGTAGATGCGGTTAAAAGCCGCCAGGTTCATGTCGCCCCGGCGCATTTCCAGACTGGGCACGGCTGAGTCCACCTGCGCCACCTTCTTTTCGTGCAGGCGCTGGAAGCCGAAAAAGAAGAAGGTCTTGTTTTTGATGATCGGACCAGACAGGTTGGCGTCCGGCATCATGAAGAACGTCGGTAACCCGTTGGGGCGGCCGAGCGAAGGCTGCGTGGTGCGGGTACGGTCGAAGAACAAACGGTGCTGCATGGGCCGTGTGCGGCCGTAGAAGGACGCCAGGCCATGCCACTCGTTGTTGCCCGTCTTCTTCACCGCGCTGATGACGCCGCCGGCCGAGTGGCCGTATTCGGCGGGGGGAACCGTGGTGATCACCTTCACTTCGGCGATCGAATTCTGAATCGGCTTGGTGGTTTCGGTACCCGCGTTCTGATCGTTGCCGTTGACACCGTCTTCAAAGATGCCGATGGCGCCGGCGCGCTGGCCGGCGAGGTGGTAGGCGCCGAGGCCGCCGCCGTACGCATAGCCGCCGGTGGTCATACCGGGCGTGATGTTCATGGTGGAGTTGACGAAGCGCTGATACAGCGGCAGGTCATATAACACCTCGCCGCTCACCACCGCGCCTGTTGCCGAAGTTTCGGTTTCAAGCGCCGCGGCGGCGCCGGATACTTCAATCGACTCAGTGACGGCGCCCACTTGCATCACCATATCCACGGCGAGCACGTCGCCAACGCGGAGTTCCACGCCCTCACGCACCGCTCGTTTGAATCCCTGAGCCTCGAAAGTAATGCGATAGGCGCCGGGTTGCAGTGACAGAATCCGGTACAGGCCTTCATCGTTTGAAACGGAGTTCTGCCTGAAATTGGTACCGGTTTGGACCACGGAAATCTCAACGCCCGGCACGACGGCTCCCGTCGAGTCGGTAACGCGGCCCGTTAACGTTGACGTGCCGATCTGCGCCAGTGCCGGCGCGGCGAGCAAAGCCGCGGCGGACAGATAGCGCGAGATGTTCTTGCGAGTCTGCATAGACCGTCCCGAATAGTCAATTAAATCACGGCGGAACGGTGCCATGGCGCGGTAATCCCTGGCTGCCGTTATTGCAAGCTAATTCCACTATATGACACTAGGAGCGGACAACCCGGTATTATATTGAAGCCGCTAGAAAATGTACTTCAGCCCGAACTGGATGTTGCGCGGCGCATTGGCTTGGCCGCCAATGCGGCCGAACGCCGCCGGCGCGTTCAGATTGGCAGCGGGGCCACCGAAGACCACGCGGTTGAAGACGTTGAAGAATTCCACGCGCAACTGCAGGCGCTGAGCCTCGTGGATCGTGAAGTCCTTGAGAATACTGAGATCCTCATTGACGAATCCGAAGTTGCGGACGTTCGGAAGTACGGGGCCGGCGTTGCCGATGGTGAAGGCCTCCGGTTGGGAGAACGCGTCAACGTTAAGGAAGCGGTCGCGCGCGGGGTCGAAACTGCCGCGCGTGACGTTCGTGCGGATCGGCGCGCCACCCACGATGTTGGGGCGGTTGCCGCCACTGGCCAGCGGAATCACGCCGCCGCCGCCCACGCCGATGGCCGTACCGCTAACGTACCGCTGAATCGCGTTCACCTGCCAACCACCCGCGATCAGATTCGCCGCGCGGCCGGCGCTGGTGAGGAACCGCTTGCCTTTGCCGAAGGGCAGTTCGTAGCCCCAGGACAGGACCAAGTTGTGCGGCGTGTCAAAGGGGGCCAGGCGCTTTTCCAGCTTGCGGTTGGCCGTATCGATCGGGCGCGCGCCCTCGGCGGAATCGCCGAGACCGGTGTAACCCCCGCCGCTAACGAGGCTCTTGGAGAGCGTGTAAGCGGCCAGGAAACTAAAACCCGATGTGTAGCGCCGCTGGAGGCGCATCTGCATCGCGTTGTAAGTGCTCCAGCCGATCGGCTGGTAGAGATTGCGGATGTCGGCGAACTGCGGATAGGGCCGCAGGGCCTGCGAAACCGAGCCGGTAAAGCCCGGGTAAGGCGCCGAGATGCTGGCCGCGCGCGCGGCGGCGGAGTTGATGTCGGCATTCAGCGTGTTGCCGAGCGCAAGGCGCCCGAAGTCAACCTGATTGAGGTTTTCGAGGCCGGCCGGCAGCGCCGTACCCTTTTGACCGACGTAGCCGAGGTCAAGCAGGAACTGGCCCGGCAGTTCACGCTGGATGTTGAACGTCCAACTGCTCATGTAACCCGGCTTGCCCGCGCCTGGATTCATATACTCGATGACGCCGCCATTGGCCAGCGAAGAATTCTTGATCGGTAGCGTACCGGTAAAGGCCGGCACGCCATTATCGAGGATCAGAGCCGGTACGCGGCCCGAGGTGAGCTGCGGGAAGACCTGCGTGAACGAGAAGCCCGTGGAGAACAACCCCGCCTGACGGCCGACGCTGGTGGCATTGGTGGGCGAGTAGAAGATACCGAACCCGGCGCGCAGGACTGTCTTTGGATTGAGTGAATAGGCCAAGCCCACGCGCGGCGAGAAGGCGCGGACGTAAGTGGGAGTGAGTAACTGGCCGGCGTTGAGAAACTCCAGCGCGCCAGGGCGGCCGCCAGCGCCCGGGTTGGGCAGCGAGAGATTGAGAGACGATTGCAGGCTGTCAACCTCGCGGACCACGGTGGGAATCTCGTGCCGCACGCCCAGCGTGAGCGTGAACTTACGGTTCACTTTGAAAACATCTTCGACATACCAGGCGTAGTAATTGTTCCGCATCCGGCGCAGCGGGGCGGGGATGTAGCGCTGGGCGGAGAACACCTGCCCAAGCAACAGGCTGGCCCAACCGTTGCCTTGGCGGGCCGCGGCGGGCGAACTGATGTCGGCGGTGGAAAGGGGGCTGAACGCAAACTGGCCGCTCAGACCACCATTCACAGTGCCGGCGAAGTTGTCGTACTGAAAGAAGCGGATATCCACGCCGCCCTTGATCTGATGGCGGCCCTTCACCCAGATGATGTTATCGATGACGCTGTAGTTGCGGTTCTGCGAAGGATCGTTCGGCTGCTGGTTGGAATTGCCGAGCGCCAGACTGCCGTAGGTGTTGCCCACATCGAAGAGCGGAAAACCCGGCGAATCGGGGGCCACGCCGGGCAGCTTGTAAATCTCGTTGCCCTTCCGGATGTCGCGGCGGCGGATGGGATTGCTGGCCGTGTAGCCGAATCCGAAGTGGTGCAACAGGTTCGGGCGGATCGAGTAGTCATGATTGGCGCGCAGGCCCACGCCATTCACCGGCTGGAATCCCCAAAAGCCGATCGGCGTGGAAGGACCGAGCGGCGAGTAGCTGGGAGTTTGCGTGGCGGTGCGCCAGAAGGCGACGCTCACGCGCTGGTTCGAGCTGAAGTTGTGGTCTCCCTTCAGCGCCCACGAATAGTCCTTGACCGGGTTGGCGGTGCGATTGAGGAAGTTGTTGAAATAGCCGCCGAAATCGGGCTTCGGAATGAGCGGCAAAACGTTCTTCGCCACCGTGCTGAAGCGGGCGGTGGGAATGATGTTGCCAGGGAATGGCGTCCGCGCCCCATCGCCGGTGGTGGTGGCCGGGTCGAACACCGGGACGAGAGCTCCGGGGCCGTCCAGGAAGCCGGAAAAGTCGCCCTGCTTGAACGCGTCGGTGGGAAGGCTGATCAGCGATCCATTGGGCGCGGGTTGATTGCGTAGGCCGGTGTAGTTGAAGTTGAAGAACGTCTTGTCGGTGCCGTTGTAGATCTTGGGAATACGGATGGGGCCGCCGAACGATCCACCCCACTCATTGAAGCGCACGCGCGGGCGGACGGCGTTGAAGAAGGGACGGGCATCGAGTTTGTCGTTGCGGAAGAACTCAAAGAGCCCGCCGTGATACTGGTTGGTGCCCGAGCGCATGGTGAAGTTGATGACGCCAAAGCCGCGCCCATACTCAGCGGGGAAGAGCGAGTTCTGCACCTTGAACTCTTCCACCGACTCGTAGGGCGGCGAGGTCTGCGCCAGAAAGCCGGGCGTGACGGCGAGCTGCGCCGAGATGCCGTCGTAGAGAATCTCCTGGCTGAAGTCCGGCGAGCCGTTGATGTTCTTTGACCACGGAATGCCGCTCACTCCGGGCGTGAGGAAGATGAAGTTCTCCGGCTGGCGGCGGCCGCTGGCAGCGGTGGTGGCGCCGGAGCCGCCCACTTGAATAGGCAGGTCGAGAATCGAACGGCGCTCAAGCACGGTGCTCACTTCCGGGGTCGTGGTTTGCAGGGCGACGCCGGCCGTGGTGACGGTCACTGACTCGGTGACGGCGCCGAGAGCGAGTTGCAGGTCGAGCGTGCTCACCGTGGCTGTCAGGATCTGCACCGGTTCCTGCACGAACTTGCGGAACCCGGCCTTTTCCGCTTCGAGCCGGTAGGTGCCCGGCACCAAGCCGCGGATTGAGTAGACTCCGGACGCATCGGCTTCGGCTGAGTAAGAGGCGTTGGTAAGCGTGTTGACCAGCTTGACGGACACACCCGGAACAGCCGCCTCGGTGGAATCTCCCACCGTGCCGGTGAGTCCGCCGAGGTTTCCCTGGGCCCGAGCGATGGGAATAGGAAGGATCAAAACGAGAGCAGCAGCAGAGGCAATAGCGCCGAGGAGACGCAAAATCATGGACATGGGCAAGACAATATCATCCCGGACAGTCAGAGTAAAGGGGCAGTCTTGTCTCATACAAGATGAGCCTGAAGGGAGAGTGTGATTCTCACACAAGATGAGCCTGAAGGAATCGAGGTAGCGGAATCTGGTGATTGATCATCACGATGCATGGCGGGGAGAAGGTGAGCCTGGAC
>Ga0194119_10011525_pt1 | contig 11397 bp, 5 predicted proteins | sample TA2MahC100mmetaG_FD_148620 | JGI IMG/M metagenome (GOLD analysis project Ga0194119, IMG submission 148620) | Freshwater microbial communities from Lake Tanganyika, Tanzania - TA2015018 Mahale Deep Cast 100m | ecosystem: Environmental > Aquatic > Freshwater > Lake | place: Tanzania: Lake... | reverse complement strand
TGTAGGCACTCGACCTCAGATTGTCCATCAGGTTCGAGGTCAGGTAGAACGAGGCCAGCAATGCCGGGGCCAGCAGCATGCTCAGATGCCAAACCCTCACGAAGATGATCCCGCGCGGCCAGCAAGTGCTTGTCGCCAGAAAGGAGTCCAAACACGTACCGGTGCCTGGCGTGGGCACGCAAGCTGGTGGCCGGATTCAGGGACGGCAAGCCGGGCAATCAGCAGGAGGTGTACGCGCGCGAGCAGATAGAGCTGGACGCGAGCCCGGTACGCGAGTTGAAACTGCAGGCGGTACGGATCGGCGAACTCGGCATCACGGCGATTCCGAATGAGGTGTTCGCGATCACGGGCTTGAAGCTGAAGGCGATGAGCCCGCTGGGCGCGACCTTTAATATCTCGCTCGCCAACGGGGCAGAGGGATACATTCCGCCGCCTGAACAGCATCGCCTGGGCGGGTACACAACGTGGCCCGCGCGCACTGCCGGGCTGGTGGAGGACGCCGAGCCGCGCATCGTGGAGACACTGGTGGGACTGCTCGAAAAGGTATCCGGTGGCCGGCGCCGGCGGGCGAACACGGGAGCCGATCCGCCGAACTCGCCCTATGCCCGCGCCGTGGCGGCAGACCGGCCGAAGCTGTACTGGCGGCTCAGCGATTGGACAGTAGACGCACGCTTCTCCGATGGCGTGGCGTTCTACATGCCCGGTCGGGTGGGGCGCGCGGTGCATTTGGCCGGAGGGCGGATTGAGGCGCTGGCTGCAGCGCTGGCGCCGTTGCGTGAGAACTGGTCAGCCGAGATGTGGTTTTGGAACGGACTTCCGGCGGACGCGCGTCCCGTTGGTGGCGTGTTATTGCGGCGGGGCAGCGACCGGCTGGCGATCGAAGGGGGCAGGCTGACGGCGGCCGGAATGACGGGACCATCGGCGATCGAACCGAAGATCTGGAATCACGTGGTGCTGGTGCGCACCGGGCGCCGGGTTACGGCGTACCTGAATGGCGTGTTGGAGATGAACGGTGAGGCGGCGCTACCGGCTGGCGATGGGCGTTTTTGCGTCGGGGGATGCGAGCAGGATCGAGCCGTGAGTTTCGAAGGCAAGGTGGACGAGGTGGCGGTATACAGCCGTGCTCTGCGGGCGGGCGATGTGGCCCGGCACTATCGAAGTATTGCTTCTGCCGGGCGGTAAGTTTTTCGCTGGCCGCCGCCTACCAGCGAACCTTGATGGTCATCTCGAGTTCCCGCGCGCGCGTCTTTTCCAGGGACTGGTCCGCTCCGAAAAGGATGCTGGTGATCTGAGCCGGGCGTGGCGCCGAGATGTTGGCCGGCGGCGGAGCGAAGGTCGGATGGTTGAAAATGTTCGACGCGGCCAAGACGTATTCGACGTTGAACCGTTCGGTGATCTTGAAATTCTTGGTCAAGCTCAGGTGATGCAGGTGCAGGCCGGGGCGCTCAAGCACGTTGACGCCGGAATTGCCGAAGCGGCCGGCGGCGGGCACGGCAAAGCACGCGGCGTCAAACCAGTTGGCAACACTGCGGCTGCCGCGCGGGAGATTGCCGTCGCAGTTGCGGTCCGGAATACCGCCGAAGCTGTTTGTATTGGACGGATCGGCGCCTGCGTAGACCGGTGTGAAGAACTGGCCGGAGGCGAAAAAGCTGACGGTGATCACGCGCCATCCACCGAATGCCTGGTCAAGCGCGGGTGAGCCCGAGTTGAGGAATCGCTTGCCACGGCCGAACGGGAGTTCGTACTGCAATGTGGTGACGGCGCGGTGGCGAGCGGCGAACGCCTCGCGATTCCACATGCTGGTGTTGTAGGGGTTCTCGAGGTTGAGGAAGTTGGAGAGGTTCGACTGGTATGTGTAGTGCACGTCGAACAGAAACGCCCCGGCCTTGCGCTGAGCCTCCAATTGCAGCCCGTTGTAGACGGACCGGCCGGAACTGCGTGCCATCACCACATTGACGAACTGGGGATACGGCCGCCTGTCCGCCGCAAACGGAGTCAGGCCGGGCCGCGGTTTATTGATGTTGAGCGCGAAGTTCTGGCCGATGCTGCGCGATCCGATATAGGAAGCTCGCAGCCCGATTTCGCCCACCTGCCGTTCCACGCTCAGGTTGTACTGATAGATGGTGCCGTTGTTGGTCCTGTTCGGGAATGCGCTGATGCTGACGGCGGGAACGCGCGCCGCGGCGATGGACGAGGGGAAGGCGTTGGGGAACGCAAACTGTGGAGCTCCGTTCTCGATGGTGTTGAAGTACGTTTCCGACAATTCGAACGGCCCGCCGCCCTGCACACGCGCAAAGTAGCCAATCTGTTCGGTGAACGTGCCGAATCCGCCGCGGATTACGGACTTGTCGCTGAGGCGGTAGGCAGCGCCGAGGCGCGGGCGCCAGTTGGCAAGGTCCGCCTTGGGGATGACGTTGCCGGCGGCGACACTGATCGTACGCGGAAAGTTGGGCCGCACCGCCTGCAGCGCATCCTGCGGCACCAGGAGATTGCCGCTGGCCGCATCGAACGCATACTGGCGGCCATCCTTGAAGCGCGCCGAACTGAACCAGTCCCAACGCAGGCCGTAGTCGAGCGTGAGCTTCTGGCTCACCTTGAACGTGTCCATGGCGAAGGCGCCGAACTCGTAGGCGTAGCGAGTGCGGTTGGTGAACGGATCGAGGCGTTCGCTCGAGAAGGGCAGACCGAGCAGGAAGTCGCCATGCGGTTGGCCTGACAGGCTTCCGTTGAATGTGAACACGCCGAACGTGGCCGCCGGTACGTTGCCGGCAAAGGCGGACTGCTTCTTCAACTCGCCACCGAACTTGAGAATGTGGCGGCCTTTTGACCACGTGATGGAATCGGCGAACGAATGCAGGTAGTCCTTCTGCGGCGTGCCTCCTCCGGGCGCGTCAAGGCTTGCCAGGCCGGTGATGTTGATTTGCGGTGAGCCCTGCACCTTGAAGCCGCGTTGATTGACGCCCTGGATGCCCATCTCCTGAATCGCCTGGTCGGCCTGAATAGGCTTGACACCGGATGTTTCGCGGCCATCGTCGACGTAGTCATACTTCAAGCCCCAACGGAACGTGTTCACCACGTTGGGCGAGAAGATGTGCGTGTCGGTAACCACCCAGCCAGTGTGCCAGCGGTAGCGCGTCCAGGTGAACTCAGGCAGCGAGCGCGCCAGCACGTAGGGAGTGTATCGGCGGATATAGCGGCCGAAGATCTGGTTCTTGGAGCCGAAGTGGTGATCGAGGCGGATCTGTGGGTAGCGCGCTTCGAAAAGATCGTTGGGGAACGGGTGCAGGAATCCGTAGTTGTTCACCGGCAGGTCTGCCGAGCCCTGGTTCGACGCGGGGATGTAACGGTTCTGAATGCGCAGCGACGTTGGGTTGATACGCGAGGCGGGAATCTGGCGGTTGGGGAACGGCTGCCGGTTGAGGGGATCATTCATTGCGCCGCCGGTGAGGCTGAAGTCGCCTGCCCGCATGCGCCCAGTGGGCACGTTGCGCTGATAGAAGAAACCGGCGGGGATTCGTTGGTAGAAGTAGGATCCGTAGAAGAATGTCTTGTTGCGGAAAATGGGGCCGGAGATTACGGCCTGGGCGCGGTGCTCCTTCTCTGGAATCTTTCGCGGGTCGAAGAACTGGCGCGCATTCATCGCGGAGTTGAAGTGCGTGTACCAGACTTCGCCGTGAATGTCGTTGGAACCGCGCTTCGACACCATGTTGTAATTGGCCACGCGGGACTGGTCGGCGGTGTTGTTGACGCCAGTCACGGTGATCTCGCTGAAGTCGAGCCGGTTGATCAGGTTCACCGTGCCGTCGTTGGTGATGCCGTCCATGCCGAGCGCCACCTGCCCGGCGGGCTGTCCGTTGATGCGGAGGTTCCAGCCGCTGGCCGAGCTTTCCACACCGGCCAAGGTCACCAGCAATGAGTGCGGATAGTAGTTACGCACCATCGGTGTGTGGTCATAGACGTTGCGCTTCAGACTGCTGGTGATCTGCGCGCTGTCGGTGCTGATTACCGCCGCCCCGGCTTCCACCGTGACTTGGTCAGCCACCGCGCCAAGCTGCAGCGCGATGTCCACGCGCCGGATCTGCTGGCCTTCGATAATGATGTTGTCGGCGACGAAAGTCTTGAAGCCGGCTAGTTCGGCTTTGATCTGGTAGGCGCCCGGCTGCATGTCGGGGACCTCGAAGTTGCCGTTGGCGTCTGAGCTGACCGCGCGCACGCGAGCACTGGAACGTGTGTCGACGACCGTGATTTGCGCGCCAGCCACCACGGCCCCGGAGGCGTCGGTTACGGTACCCCGGACCGAGGAGGAGATCGTTTGGGCATGGAGCGAGACCGTGGCGGCGGAAGCAGCGAGTAGAGCGAACGCAATCAAGCGCATAGAGTCCTGCAACTCTCCTTTCGGAGTTTAGGGAGTCTATTGCAACTGCCTCCCGGTGTCAAGGGCGCTGGGTTGCGCGAGCTGATCAGAATCCCAACTCCGAGGGCGGGCCAGTGCCTGCTGATGGCTTCTTCGGACCATGGCACAGAAACGAAAACCGGCAACATGCCCGTCGATCTCCGGCAAGGCGCTGTTCTCCTGCTGGCCATAGGCCGGAATCTCGGTCAAGTCCAAGAGACAGTCCTCTGGGTCAGCGCCACCTCCCGTCGCTGCACCAATAGTCTCGAGAGAGCCACCGTTGCGGCTCCTGGAGCCAGCGAGCGGGATCCGTTTTCATAGTGCGCGGCAGGGGCGGAAGTGTCACGCTGGGTCGCTTGACCAGGCCTTCTACAATGGATCGATGGCGCGAATGGCTCTCTGGCTCGTGGCCACCGCCCACATCGCGGCCGCTCAGGGACCAATCCGCTTCCAGAACATCGCCGTACAGGCAGGCGTAAGCTTCCGGGTCGAACACTCCCCCCCCACACCGCGCAAGCACCTCGTCGAAACCATGCCCGGCGGCATCGCCGTTTTCGACTACGATTCCGACGGCCGCCCCGACATCTACTTCACCAACGGGGCTCAGCTACCCACCCTCTCGAAGACCGCGCCGCGATTCTCCAATCGCCTTTTCCACAACGACGGCAACTGGCGATTCACCGACGTCACCGACCGCTCAGGGCTAGCGGGCGCGGGATACTCGATGGGCGCAGCGGCAGGCGACTTCGACAACGACGGCCATCCCGATCTCTTCGTCGCCGGCGTCCGGCGCAACCTCCTCTACCGCAACCGCGGCGACGGCACGTTTGCCGACGTGACCGCCGCGGCCGGGATCGGCTCGCAGCATTGGTCCGTGGCCGGAGGCTGGCTCGACTTCGACAACGACGGACTGCTCGACCTATTTGCCGTCAACTACGCCCGCTGGACTCCGGCATTCGACCGGTTCTGCGGCGGCGCCTCGCCCAACCTGCGCGTCTACTGCCACCCCCGCTACTTCCAGCCCGAGACCAATCAGCTCTATCGGAATCTCGGCGGCGGTAAGTTCGCCGACGTCTCAGCCGCGGCGGGTCTGAGCGCGCACCCGGGACGCGGAATGTCCGTCGCCTTGGCCGACTACGACGGCGACGGGTTCATCGACGCCTTCGTGCCCAACGACAAGATGGAGAACTTCCTGTTCCGCAACGTGGCGGGCAAACGGTTCGAGCAATCCGCTCTCGCGGCTGGCGTCGCGCTCCCGGACGAGGGCCGGCCGATCTCCGGCATGGGCGCCGATTTCCGCGATGCAGACAACGACGGCCTGCCCGATCTTATTCACACCGCGCTGAGCGGAGAAACGTTCCCGCTGTTCGTGAACCTCGGGAAGGGGCAATTCCGCGACGCGACGCACTCGTCCAAGCTCGCCTCCGCCGCGCGAGTTTACTCGGGCTGGGGCGTCTCGCTCGCCGATTTCGACAACGACGGCTGGCGCGACCTGTTCACCGCGAACTCGCACGTGAACGATATTGTCGAGAGCTTCGAACCCTATGCCTACCGCCAGCCGAACACAGTGTTCCGCAACGCAGGCGACGGCACGTTCCGGCTCGTCGACTCCGGCATGAGCGGGGTAAGGGCCGCGCATCGCGGAAGCGCGGTCGCCGACTTCGACGGCGACGGCCTTCCGGATGTTGTCGTCTCGGCGCTGGGCGAACCCGCGGAGTTGTGGCGCAATGTCAGCCCGCAGGGCAGGGCATGGCTCGACGTACGGCTCGCCGGGCGCAAGTCGAATCGCGACGGCCTCGGCGCGGTGGTAAGGATCGGCGGGCAGGCGAACATCATGACGAGTTCGGTGGGCTACGCATCCAGCAGTCTCTCGCCGGTTCACTTCGGCGGCCTGGGCCCAAAAGCCGACATCGAGATCACCTGGCTTGGCGGCAAGCGCCAGCGGGTAACCGGCGCCGCCACCAACCGGATCGTCACGATCACGGAGGAGTGATCGCGGTTTCGCTCGCCGCGGCCCGCGCCACCCGGAGTTCCCGGCTCTTCTCCGCCAACGCCGTCGCTTCCGTGCCGCGGCCGACCGCCACGAGCGACCGGCTCAATTGAAAGTGCACGGCGCCGTCGCGGTCTGACGCCAGCGCCGCCTGCAAATGCGGAATCGCCTCGGCATGGTTGCCGGTCGCCTGGAGCGCACGGCCCAGGGAGGCCCGCGCCGCCAGCCGCTTCGGATCCAGGCGACCGGCTTCCGACAGCGGCTTCAGCGCGTCGGCGTGCTTCTGCTGCGCCAGCAGCGACTCGCCGAGAATCCACTGCAGTTCGCCGTCGCCGGGAGACTTCAGGACCAGCGCGCGAACCGCGGCCTCTGCTTCCTCGTAGCGCCGCGCCGCGAGCAGAGTGCCAGCCAACTCGCGCTCCAGGCCTGGGTCGCCCGGCTGAATCGCCAGCGCGTTGCGCCACTCCTGGATCGAATCGTCGTACTGGCCGCGATTGCGATGAAGTCCCGCGAGAAAGGCGCGCCAATCGGCCGAGTCCGGGAACTTGCTCAATTGCTCGAACGCCTCCCGCGCCAGTTCGTTGTAAGCTTTCGCGCGCCAGTACAAGGCTTCCGCGGTCTGACCCGGCGCGTCGGCCGCGGCGACGTAACGCTTGGCCTTAAATTGGCATTCGGCGCTCGGAGCGGCGCAGACAGGCGCGGGAATGCGCGCCGCGGCGTTCCGCTCGGTTGCCGACCAATCCGAGTGCCCCGTCTGTTCATAGATCGCGGCGGCGAGTTCCCGCCAGGCCCGGCGATTCGACCTGGCCAGCGCCTGCCGCAGCAGCGACAGCGCGGCCCCCGAACGTCCCTGCTTCATTCGCGTTTCCGCCACCAGCGCCAGCCAATGCGCCGATCCCGGCGCACGCTGCTCGAGCTTCTCGAACGCGTCTTCGGCTAGCGCTTCGTAGGTCCGGCCGAGCCGCGACCATGCCGGTGCATCTCCTCCTGAAGCGACAAGTTTTCGCAGCGCGGCGGCTGCCGTGGCGAAGCGGCCAGACATGGAGGCCGCGTCGGCGAGCACGCGAGTCACCTCCATATCATGGGGCATCAGGCGCGTTGCGCGTTCGAGCAGTTCGACCGCTCTCGCCGGTTGGCCCAAGCGGATGTAGGAGCCGCCGGACATCACCAGGGCCGGACCATGATCAGGCTTGATGCGGAGCACTTCACCCAACGTGGCGACAGCCTCCTGGTCGTGCTCGGCCATGTGTTGGGCGACCCCGAGATTCAGTTTCCAGCCCGGGTTGGCAGGCTGGGCTGCGATGAGTTCGCGATAAAGCCGGATTGCTTCATCAAAACGCCGCTCGGCGAGCATCTGCCTGGCCTCGCTCGACTTCGCCGCCGCGTCCTGTGCTCGCGCCGGGGGGGCTGTGGCAAGCACCAGGACGGTCCCGGCGTGAAAAGCTTGCAACAGTCTCGCCGCTGCCATAGAGTGCATGATATCCCGCATGATATCCCGCTTTGACTCCGGTGCCGACGGTTGCTACACTCAACCGAATTCTGTTTCTGAGGTAACAAGGGATGACGCGGATCTTTGCACTCTTTCTTTGCGTCTGCCTGACGGTCCTTCCGTCCGCGGCTCAGGTGCTTTACGGCTCACTCACCGGTACGGTCCTTGACAGCGGCGGCGCGGTTGTCCCAGGCGCTTCGATTTCGGTGCGCAACACCGGAACCGCGCAGGAACTCACCGCCACGACCAACGAAGTGGGCAGTTATACGTTTTCGAGCCTGGTGGCCGGCACCTACGACCTCACGATCACGGCCAACGGTTTCCGGCCCGTCACGCGCAGAGGGTTGCCGATCACGGTGAACACCGTTCGCCGCGAAGACGCCAAGCTTGAGATCGGGCAGGTAACTGAGACGGTACTGGTCGAAGCGGGCCAAGTCACGCTCCAGACCGACAAGGCCGACCTTCACACCGAGCTCGGTTCGAAGGAAGTCCTGAATCTGCCGCTGCCGCGTTACCGCAACTATCAATCGCTGATCAACCTGGTGCCGGGCGCGACTCCGGCTCGCCTGCAGAATTCGATCCAGGCAGCACCGGGCCGCGCGCTCGAAACCAATGTCAACGGCGTCAATCGCAACAACAACGCCACGCGCATCGACGGCGCCCTCAGCGTGTTCCTGTGGCTGCCGAATCACGCGGCGTATGTACCGCCCGCCGAAACAATCGAGGCGGTAAATGTCTCAACAAACAATTTCGACGCCGAGCAGGGCATGGCCGGCGGCGCCGCGATCACGGTGATCACCAAGTCCGGCACGAACGATCTGCATGGATCGGCCTGGTTGCTGAACGATAACGCGTCGGTGCAGGCGCGCAACTATTTCAACACGGGCGCCAAACCGAAGAACATCAACAACATTTTCGGCGTAACCGTCGGAGGGCCCATCGTCAAGAACAAGTTCTTCTACTTCTTCGGATGGGAGGCCGAGCACGAACGGCTCGGCGCAACCCAGTTGCTCTCAGTGCCCACGGCGGCCATCAAGGCCGGCAGTTTCGCGGGCCTGCCCACGACGATCTTCGATCCGGCTACCGGCGCCGCGGACGGATCCGGCCGCACGCCGTTCCCGGACAACCAGGTTCCTTTGGCCCGGCAGAGTGCCATTACGCGCCGGATTCAGGGCCTGATCCCGCTGCCGAACCGTCCCGGCACGGCGGCAAACTTCCTTGCGAACGGCTCGCAGCGGCTCGACAAGAATCACTTTGACACCAAGATTAACTTCAACCGCAATGCAAGCCACTCCATTTGGGGCAAGTACTCGACCGTGAACGCCAAGGTAGGTTGCGACCCGGCGTTCGGCGAAGGCGGCGGCGCCCCGCTGTGCCCTGCCGGGTCGAGCATCGGTGATGGAACGCTACGGACGCAGGTCTCGACTGTCGGAACCACATTCATTTTCTCACCGACGTTCCTCTATGACGGCACCTTCGGTTGGACACGGCAGGGGCAATCCGTGACCGGTCTGGGCTTCGGCACGAACCTGGGCCGCGAAACGTACGGCATCCCCGGCACCAACGGCCGCGATGTTCGCGAAAGCGGAGCGCCTGTGCTCTCTATCACCGGATTCACGAACCACCTGAGCGACACCGACACACGACCGTTCTTCATGCACGACATGTCGTTCGTGACCAGCCACAACTTTTCGCTGACGCGGCCGAAGCACGACATCCGGTTCGGGTTCGAAGCCGTGCGCCACGTGCTGAACCACTACTCGCCGGACGGTGGGGGCAACGGTGGACCGCAGGGCGCACTGCTGTTCACGCAGGGCATCACCGCGCTGCGCGGCGGTCCCGCCCAGAACCAGTTCAACGCTTACGCCGCGTACCTGTTGGGCCTGCCGGAGACGATGCGCCGGTCCTCGCAGTTCGAGATCATGACCGCGTACAACAACCAGGGCGCCTGGTACATTCGAGACCGATGGCAGTTGTCGCAGAAGCTCACGTTGTCGGCGGGTCTGCGGTACGAGATCTATCCGCTGCAGACGCGATCGGGCCGGGGCGGAATCGAAGGCTATGACCCCAATACGAACCTCGTGACCCTTGGCGGCCTCGGCGGGTTGCCGAAAGGGCTCGGCATCTCGACGAGCAAGAAGCTCTTCGCACCGCGATTCGGGTTCGCCTACCGCATGAACGAAAAGACCGTCGTTCGCTCCGGCTACGGACTCACGTTCATGCCGATGCCGATGGCGCGCCCCCTGCGCGGATTCTTCCCGCTGCTGTTTGCGAGCAATTTCAACTCGCCGAACACGTTCCAGCCGGTGCGCACGATCGAGCAGGGCATCCCGGCGTTGATCCTACCGGACACGAGCTCCGGCCGGGTGGCGCTGCCGCCCACCGCGCAAATGCGATTTATTCCGACCGACAAGCTGACGCGGGGCTACGTACAGTCCTGGAATTTCATGATCGAGCGTCAACTCCCCGGCAACACCGTGGTCTCGGCGGGCTATGTTGGCACACGTACGGTGCACAGCTTCGGCGACCTTGAGATTAACGCCGCCGCGCCGGGCGCCGGAACGGCTGGCAGGCCGCTGGCGCAGCGATTCGGGCGTACGGTCGACACGTGGGCCTGGGATGGGTACCTCAACGCGAACTATCACGCGCTGCAGGTGGCGGTGAATCGCCGCGCGGCCGACGGGTTGATGTTGAAAGGCGCATACACGTACTCCAAGGCGATCAACCAGACCGACGACGATGGCTGGACCGGCACCATCAATTTCAACTGGGCGCCGGTGTTCCATCGCAATCGCGCGCAGGCGGGCTACAACATCCCGCAGACGCTGCAGATGGGATTCGTGTACGAGTTGCCGGCGGGCAAGGGGAAGAAGTTCGCATCGTCTGGGCCGGCTCGCTGGATCCTCGGCGACTGGCAGGTAAACGGGGTGTTCGCCTCGTTCAAGGGACGGCCCTTCACGGTTACGGCAGCGGCGGGCGCCCTCAACGCGCCGGGCAACATCCAGACCGCGGACCAGGTGAAGGATAAAGTGGAGAAGCTTGGCGGTGTCGGCGCGGGCCGGCCCTTCTACGATCCGGCGGCGTTCGCTGCGCCGACGGGAGTTCGCTTCGGTTCGTCGGGCCGCAATCTGTTGCGCGGCCCGGGCACGGTGAACCTCGATTTGGGGCTGTTCCGCAAGATACATCTGCGAGAGAAGTTCACGCTCGAGTTACGCGCGGAGGCGGCGAATTCGTTGAACACGCCGCACTTCAACAATCCCGCGGCAAACATCAGCGCCGCGAACTTCATGCTCATCACGAGCGCGCAGCCCGATCAACGCCAGTTCCGCCTCGGACTCCGCCTGGCATTTTGACTCCGGTGCGGATTGCGCCAGACGGCGTTCATCAATTTCGAAAAACCGTGTTTTGGGCCGGCCGTAACGACGGCTGTGCTCCGCAAAAATTCCATCCGAGCCCGTAGTGGCGGGCTGGTAACGGTTCGAAACGTGCGATCCTGGGCGATCCATGTCGAGTCCCGTGAGCTTC
>Ga0194119_10011524_pt1 | contig 11398 bp, 8 predicted proteins | sample TA2MahC100mmetaG_FD_148620 | JGI IMG/M metagenome (GOLD analysis project Ga0194119, IMG submission 148620) | Freshwater microbial communities from Lake Tanganyika, Tanzania - TA2015018 Mahale Deep Cast 100m | ecosystem: Environmental > Aquatic > Freshwater > Lake | place: Tanzania: Lake... | reverse complement strand
CGTGTCCGCAGCGAGAGACGTCATGCGGCGCACTGCCTCCGGAAGTTTGAGAATTCCGCGCTCCCGGACATAACGGGCAAGCACACGAGGAAAAGTACCGAACAGCCGTGGATGCGGCCGACCGCGCAGATCGGGAATGCCATCGGAACCGACCATCATGTCGGCATGTGCCAGATTGGTTTCGATATCTTCTTCCGCGATGATGAAGTGGATACAGATAGTGTGGTCACCACGCGGCGCGGTGAGGATCATCCGCACCGCTTCGGTGATGTGAATGCCTTGCTCAACAGCAATGTCCTTGAGCATGCGGCCTTCGAACTCGCGAAAGGCCGGGCATCTGGCAATGCGGATCACTTCTGCTAGTGCCTGGTTCACCCGATCGAGGTTGAAATACTCGACCATACGTCCGCTACCGGCGGTGTAGGGATAAACATCCAGTGTCACCCGTTGTCCCGCGGCGAGCGCTGTATCGACCCTGGCCAGGGAATCTCTCACCTTGCCCCAGTTGCCAGGACCTGCTGCCTTGTGATGGGAGATGTGCAGATGCACACCGGCTTCGCGGCTGATGGTCAACGACTCTTCCACGGCTTCGAGCAGGTGATCCCCTTCGTTGCGCATATGCGTGGTGTAGAGCGCATCAAAAGGTGCCGCACAGCGGGCCAATTCGGTGACCTCCTCGGTCTGGCTCCACCGTCCGGGCCGGTAGATCAACCCTGACGAGAATCCGCAGGCGCCTTGTTCGAGGGCGCGCTCGACATGCGCCTTCATCTGCGCAAGTTCATCAGGCGAAGGTGATCGCTGCGCCATATCCATCACCATTGTGCGCACGGTGTTGTGGCCAACCAACATCATGTTGTTGATGTTCGGTTTCAGCTCCAGCACTGTCTTGAAATAACCATCCAGATCGCGAAAGTCGCCGTTCAGGCCCGCGAGGATGCCGCCACTCATTTGCATCGGGTCTCGCGCCGGGTCAGCGGGAACAGCGCTGAAACCGCAGTTGCCACTGACGACAGTCGTTACACCCTGAGCGAGCTTGAACATCATGTCCGGATAACGCAGGAACGCGCCATCATCATGGGAGTGGGTATCGATAAATCCGGGCGAAAGGGTCAGCCCCCTGGCATCCAGCTCTTTATGCGCCGCGCCTACCGCGCCAACGCCGTCAATGCGTCCATCCTTCAGACCGACATCACCCGCAAACGCTGGGCTGCCGGAGCCATCAAGTATCGAGACGTTGCGAATCGCAAAATCGAGCATGGTGATTCCTTTACAGTCCGTAGGCGGTGGGGCGGGTGCGCAGCCATTCACCGACCTTCTCACCGATCATGATGCAGGTGAGATTGGTGTTGGCGCGTGGCACTGACGGCATGATCGACGCATCGGCGATGACAAGCCCGTCGACACCATGACAACGACCGTACTGATCCACCACCGCGAGAGGATCGTTTTCTGGTCCCATCTTCACCGTGCCACAGGGGTGATAGCCGCTGGCTGAAAAGCGGCGGCAGAGTGTTTCGAGTGTCGCATCGTCCGTGCCCTGGGCAGGATCTGGGAAACTGATCGAGTGAGTCATGTCTGCCAGCGGCGACGTGGCTGCAAATCCGAGGGTATCGCGCATACAGCCGACCAGTCGCTTGAGGTCGCGTTCGTCTTCACAGAAACGGTTGTGCACGATCGGTGCGGTCAACGGATCGGCACCACCCAGCAGCACTTCGCCCCGCCCATACTGGTATTCGAGCACCGCGGCGATGGCGAACATCGGCGGGCCATCGGGTTTGCCGGCAAAACTGATCTGCTCGATCTGCAGGTCATTACGTTTGTCTGAACCGGGCGATGTGTAGCGCAGGATCGTCTGGATGATGGGCGCGTCATGATCAACTTTGAGGCCGTCCTTGCCACGACAAACCACAGACAGCGCCGGATGATCCGAGAGATTTTTGCCCACTCCGGGATGCTCCCGAACACAGGTGATGCCGTGATTTTCCAGCTGCGTGCGTTCACCGATACCGGATCGCATCAACAACGCCGGTGATTGCAGGGCTCCGGCACAGACCACCACAAGACGCGCGTTCAGCCGTTCAATACCGCCTTCTGCCTGCAGCACTTCAACGCCAGCACAACGCCCTTTGTCTAAGACAAGCCGGCTCACATGACTGTGCGAGCGGATATGAAGATTGGGCCGGATTCGCGCTGGCGCAAGATAACCGACGGCACACGACACCCGCAGCCGCCCGAGTTTGTTCATCGGATGCGGCCCGGCACCATACCCCCAAGGTTCATTCGCATCCGCGCAATACGGGTACCCAAGCCGGTCCGCCGCATCGAGAAACGCCGCCTGCGGTGTGGTCAGCTCTCCCCGTGGATAACGCCGGATGCTGATCGGCCCGGCATCGCCATGCCAGGGCTCGTGGCCAAAATCGAGGTCACGTTCGAGGCGGCGAAACGCCGGCAGAACCTGATCCCAGGCCCATTCCGGATTACCTGCCGCCGCCCACTCGTCGTAATCCTCCGGCATGCCACGCAACGCAATCGTGGTATTGACGGCGGAAGAACCACCTACCACACGCCCGCGAGGAAACGCCACGCTGCGTCCGGTGGTGGGCTCGTAACGGAACTTCCAGTCGTGATCGGTATAGGAATTGTTGTGGCTGTTGATGAGGTCCCGGGGCGTACGCGAAAGATCCGGATAATCAGGACCTGCTTCGACCAGGCAGATCGACAGGTTCGGATTTTCCGATGCACGTGCGGCAATAGCTGCGCCACTGCTGCCGGCGCCGACAATCAGGATATCGAACATGCTGAGTTATTCCCTTCTCCGATCGGATGATCCTTCGGCCATCAAAGGGATGCAATGCGCACTGCTGCCTTTGATACGCTGGCATGAAGTCCCAAAACTGACCCGGCATGAATAAATTGCTGCGTGGATTGCTCATCCTCGGTATCGCCTTCGGTGCCGTGGCCTGGCTTGCCGTTTCGACACGGACCGGTCAAGACCTGCTTCTGCCCCGACTGATCAACGCTGCGATGCAGTCGCAATCCGTCACTCGCTATGACGGTATCAGGGTATTCATGTGCGGCACAGCATCCCCCTTGCCGTCACCGGATCGTGCCCAGGCGTGTATCGCGGTCATGGCCGGCGAAACGCTCTACCTTGTTGATGCGGGCGAAGGGTCCAGCGAGACCTTCAATCTTTTCGGTGAATCCACCGTCAATATCAAGGCCGTCCTGATCACACACTTCCACTCGGACCACATCTCCGGCATTCCCGACTTCAATCTCAACAGCTGGGTCAGCGGTCGCAAGGCGCCACTGGTACTCATCGGTCCCGCCGGGGTGGAACGGATCGCCGAAGGATTCAATGAAGCCTTCGCGCTCGATCGCAGCTACCGCGTCTCCCACCATGGTGAAGACCTGTTGCCACCGGCACTCGGCGAACTCGGATTCCGCGAAATCGCTCCGGATGAAGTCTGGCAGGACGGGGAGCTGCGCATCTCTGCATTCCCCGTGGATCACGGCCCCGTCAAACCTGCGGTTGGTTACCGCTTCGACTACAAAGGCCGTTCCGTCGTGATCAGCGGCGACAGCAACGCCGTGGACAGTCTTGTCACGGCCGTCGGGAATGCGGATCTCCTCCTCCACGATGCGCTGTCCATGCCGATGATCAGCGCCATGGAAGAAGCCACCAAGCGATTTGGTCGGGAGCGGCAATCGCGCATCATGCATGACATCCAGAACTACCATGCGCACGCATCGATGCTTGGGAAGGCCGCGGAGCAAGCCGGCGTAAAGATGCTCGCTGCCTATCATCTCGTTCCCCCGCCCCGAAACGCCTTGATGGAAAACGTCTTTCTGCGGGACTTGCCGGAGGGTACGGTGCTGACGCGAGACGGCATGGTCTTTGAGTTGCCGGCAGAGAATGATGGCATCACTGTTCACGAGCCTTGAGATAGCCGTTGCCTGCCAAATCAGCCGATTCATGACACATCAGCTGGCAGGGCCGCAGGGCCTCTGTCACACTTTTCCTTACATGCTGCAGATCAAGCTAGTGAGGAAGGATGACCCGCAAACCCCGCCTGCACATTCCCCTGCCGCCGGCCAGGCCCGGTGCAGATCCTGATTTCAGCTACGTCGAACGTGTTGCCGCCGGCGAAGTGGCGCGACCCGACCCCCATACCTGTATCCGGGAGCTGTCGAATGATCTGATCTGGCGAATGGTTGGAGTGCTCGATGACGAGGGTGTCGCCACGGGACCCTGGGATCCGCAGCTCGATCTGGAGCATCTCATCTTTGGCCTGCGCCACATGATCGAAACGCGTCTTTACGACGATCACATGTTACGTATGCAGCGCCAGGGCAAGATTTCGTTCTACATGAAGTCGCGCGGCGAAGAAGCCGTGGCGGTGGCCGCGGCGATGGCACTCAAACCGAGTGACATGCTGTTTCCGTCCTACCGTGTGCAGGGATTGCAGATTGCGCGAGGGCGTAATCTCGTCGATCTGATGTGCCAGTGCCTTTCCAACAGCAAGGACATGTGCAAGGGTCGGCAGATGCCGGTGATGTACCATTGGAAACGCGGCAACATTTTTTCCATCTCCGGCAACCTCACCACCCAGTATCCACAAGCGGTCGGCTGGGCCATGGCGGCGGCCATCAAGGGCGAAGACGACGTTGCGGCTGTCTGGATCGGCGAAGGTTCCAGCGCCGAGGCCGACTTCCACCACGCCATGACGTTTGCATCGGTGTATCGCGCCCCGGTGATCCTCAACATCGTCAACAACCAGTATGCGATCTCCACTTTCCAGGGTACGGCAGGCGGTGAACATCTGCCCTTCGCGGCGCGAGGTCCCGGCTATGGCATTCCCGGCATCCGCGTGGATGGCAATGACTTTCTCGCCGTTTACGCGGTCACTGCATGGGCCGCAGAACGTGCTCGTTCGGGAACCGGAGCGACGCTGATCGAGCTGCTTACCTATCGCATGGATGCCCACTCAACCAGCGACGATCCTTCCCGCTACCGGCCCAAGAACGAACCAGAGGCCTGGCCTTACGGCGATCCGGTCGAACGACTGAAGAGACACCTCATCAAGTTTGGCCAGTGGTCCGAATCGCGCCACAGTACCCTGATCGAAGAAGTGCAGAAGCAGGTGGAAGCGGAGTGGCAACAGGCGGTGTCCTACGGAACCATGACCGAAGGCCCCTTCCTCGACAAGAACGAACTCTTCGAGGACGTCTATGCGGACATGCCCAACCACCTGATCCTGCAGCGCCAGCAGATGCTTGAATACGACGATCTACGGGAGGGTCACTGACATGTCTCGCATGAACATGGTACAGGCGATCAACTCGGCAATGGATATCATGCTGTCGCGTGATCCAAACGTAGTGCTTATCGGCCAGGACATCGGCTACTTCGGCGGTGTGTTCCGTTGCACTGATGGCCTGCAGCGCAAACACGGCGAACACCGTGTCATCGACGCGCCAATCGCCGAAGGTGGCATTGTCGGCAGCGCCATCGGCATGGGCGTAAACGGACTGCGACCCGTGGCGGAGATCCAGTTCGCAGACTACATCTATCCAGGCTGCGACCAGATCATCAGCGAACTGGCGCGGCTCAGGTATCGCACGGCGGGGGACTTTTTCGCACCGGTCACGATCCGCACACCGTGTGGTGGCGGCATCCGCGGTGGGCAAACGCACTCACAGAGTCCTGAAGGGATCTTCACCCACCTGTGTGGTGTGAAAGTGGTGATGCCCTCCAACCCCTACGATGCCAAGGGTCTTCTGATCGCCTCAATCGAGGACGACGACCCGATCATCTTTTTTGAGCCGAAGCGCATCTACAACGGCCCGTTCGACGGCGATCCACACAAATCGGCAACGCCATGGAGCACCCACCCCAAGGGTGAAGTACCGAGCGACTACTACACGCTGCCCATCGGTCGCGCCGAAATCGTTCGCGCCGGTGAAGAAGTGACCGTGCTCTGTTACGGCACGATGGTGCATGTCTGCCAGGCAGCCGCGGATCATGCGGAAATCGACGCCGAGATCATCGACCTGCGAACCCTCTCACCCCTCGATGTACCAGCCATCGTGCAGAGCGTGGAAAAGACCGGGCGCTGCGTGGTGGTTCACGAAGCCACGCGTTTCAGCGGTTATGGCGCCGAGCTCGCGGCCACCGTGCAGGAAGAATGTTTCTACAGCCTGGAAGCGCCGATCCTGCGTGTTACCGGTTGGGATACACCCTACCCTCATGCATTCGAGTGGGATTATTTTCCGACCAAGAGTCGTGTCGCTGCGGCGCTCGAAAAAGTGCTGGAGATGGCATGAGCGAGTTCATCTTCAAACTACCGGATCTTGGTGAAGGGACGGTTGAGGCCGAGATCATCCTCTGGCATGTCAAACCCGGTGATGTGATCAAGGAAGGCCAGATCATCGTTGATGTCATGACTGACAAAGCCAATATCGAAGTGCCTGCGCCGAAGAGTGGCCGCGTGCTTCGCACCAGTGGCACGCCTGGCGACATGGTTACCGTCGGTACAGAACTCATCGCGATCGAGACCGATGTGAATGCGGCGGTCAGCACGCCACCTCCGCCGCAAACGGTTGCGGAACCCGCCGCACCGACAGCGGCGTCTTCGGTACCAGCACCCTCGCCACCGCCGGAGCCTGTGCAGGCACCGGTAAGTGCCAAGCCCGCAGCAGCTCCGCGAGGTCCGTCCCAATCCGATGTGCGGATCATGGCCTCTCCGGCACTGCGCAAACTTGCCAATGAAATGGGCATCGACCTGACAACCGTTGTCGGCAGTGGACCTCGCGGACGGATCCTGCGCAAAGACATCGAAGCCGTTGAAGGCGTGGCACCGACTGCCACCACGGCGGGTGCGTCATCAACGTCCAGCTATTCGCCGGGTGAAGTGACTGAGATCAAGGTCATTGGTGTTCGTCGGGTTATCGCTGAACGTATGCAGGCCGCGAAACGGGAGATTCCACACTTTGCCTATGTCGAAGAGATCGACATGACTGCCTTGGAGTCACTCCGCATCAAGCTGAATGCGCGCGATACATCAACGAAGCTGACCTTTCTGCCATTCATCGCAATCGCCTTGATGCGTGCGCTGAAACAGTTTCCCCAGTGCAACGCACTCTTCGATGTGCAGAACGGAACCCTTCGCAGATTCACTTCAGTACATCTCGGTGTCGCAACACAAACACCCGACGGTCTCAAGGTACCTGTCGTTCACCATGCCGATCGACTGAACCTCCAGGTACTCGCTGGCGCCATTCAAACCGTCACCGAGAAAGCGCGTGACGGTTCGGCGACACGTCAGGAACTCTCAGGGTCAACGATCACACTGACGAGCCTCGGCAAACTCGGCGGTATCGCCAGCACACCCGTCATCAATACGCCGGAGATGGGCATCATCGGCGTGAACAAAGCGGTTCAGAGGCCGATGGTGATTGATGGTCGAGTGGAGATTCGGTTGATGATGAACCTCTCATCATCGTTTGATCATCGATTCATCGACGGTTTTGATGCGGCGTCGATGATCCAGCTGATGAAGGGGATGCTGGAAGAGCCGGCTCTGCTGTTTGTGCCGTACAGAACAACCGGATACATCCGGGTGAAATGAATGGATCTCCGCGACTTACTTGGTCACCGCTTCAGCGCCACCTGAAGACCTCGCTCTTCTCGCTTTGCGCCGCTCGAGCAATCCGATCATCCGTTTGTGTCGCTCCTCCGAGATCGGGTAGTTCCACATGATCGCAAGGCCAATCACATAGAAGACCACCGGCAAGAAGGTGAAGATCACCCGCAACGCCATGATCTGGTCCGGACCATTCTGACCCTTCGCATCAAAATCAAAGAGCGCCAGCAGGTTGAGCACGAAGCCCGCCGCGAAGGCCATGACGAACTTGTTGGCAAGTGACCACACGGAGAAGAAAAGTCCCGTGCGATCCTCGCCACTTCGCAACCGGTCAAGATCCACCACATCCGCCTTCATCGCCGCAGGCAATGCCGAGAAGCTCCCGATACCGATCCCCAGCAGGAAGAACACACCCATCATCCAGTAAAGATCACCTGGCCCCAGGAGCCAGTAGCCCGGCTGCGCGATGATCGCGGTAGTCATGCCCATGAGCCAGGCCTTGCGTTTGCCGACACGCAGCGCCACCTGATTCCACAGCAGTACGCCAATCAGGTTGGCGACATAAAACACCAGCAGGACCATATTGCTCGACACACTGGCTTCGAGTACGTGTACAACGAACAGGATGTAGAGCGGCCCGCCGAGGGCCGGCCCGAGAGCCGCCATCATGAATCCGAACATCAGCCGCTTGAACGGCCCGTTGGACCACATCACCCGCATACCTTCCATCAGCGGAATCTGCCGCGATTCGATGGGTTGTCCCTCCGGCACCGACAGCAGCATCGGCAAGGCGATGACCGTGCCCACCGTCGCGCAGATAGCGATCACATGCAGCGACTCAGGCACGGCATTGCCATACCCGAGCCAGGGACCCGAGAGAAGCGGCACGAGGATAGCGATCAGTGTGCCGATGAGTCCTGCCGATGTTCGCCAGCTCGCGATGCGTGTTCGTTCGTGATAGTGCGGTGAGATCTCTGCGCCCCACGCGTAGTAGGGAATCGCCACGAAGGTCCAGCCGAGCCAGAGCAGCACCAGCCAGACAGCGAAGTAGAGATTGCTCACCTCGCCCTGCGGATAGAACAGCATCCATACGGACAGCAGCAGCAGCGGTGCACCAAGCAAGATCCAGGGTTTGCGTCTGCCGAAGCGGGTACGGGTACGATCACTCAGCTGGCCAACGATCGGATCGGTGACCACATCACTCAGCCGCGCCATCATCAGGATGGTCCCCACCGCCGCCAGCGAAAGCCCCATATCGCGGCTGTAGAACGGCGCGATGAACAAAGCCATGGGCGTGGCCGCCATGGCAAGTGGCCCTTCCGTCACCGCATAAGCGAGCAGCTGACGGTTATTCATCGTGCCTGCTGTTGACGCGGTTGTTGTTGACGCGATTGGGCTCGTCGTCGCCACGCTGCTGATCCCCCGATTCTTCGCCCCAGGTGAAGGCTACAGCAGTCGGCTAAAAAACGGCGCAAAAAAAGCGAACCCTGGTGTATGGTGAACACAGGGCAGCAGTCTGTAGCGGCAGTATCAGCTCAATCATAACCCGTGTGCGACACGCTATACGCCGCCTTGAGAAGTTCGATCCTGTCGAGCGTGTCAGCCAGTGCATCGAGGTGAGGCAATGGTCGTTCGCCCGCTGCCACCAGATCCCGCCCTCGGGTTTCGATTCGAGTCATCAACTCATCGATCTGCTCTTGCAGGACCTTCCGCATGCGCTGGCTGTCCACGTGTTCACGCAACATCGTGGTGACCACCTCGCGTGGCGCGAGCGAGCTGCCTTCTGCAAATAGATCCGCGAGGAATTCAGCAGGCTCCGGCCAGGCCCCAAGGGTCGTTCCGCTGAGCGCGAAGTAGTTGAACCAGGCTGCGGAGGCGTCAACAAATTCATCACTGCGCAGGGCGTCGGCTTCAATGGTGCGGATGCGTTGTCCTTCCTGCGCTCAGTACAACGTGGTCAGGCGTTCGGAAAGGGCCTAAAGCTCGGGGGGATGGGCCGCTGCCGATGAGACCAGTTGTTCGCGCAAAGGTACTTCACCGCAGCTCACGTGTCTCGCGGTCAGACGCCGGTCGGTTCCCCAGAGGGTTGGTGCGATGTCGACCGGGCACTGTGCCCTGCTGCAGCCTTCATCATCATTGCGATAGCCAAAGGTGCAAGCCCGTCCGCCGGTTTGTTGCGCAACCAGGATGTGACTGCCGCGCTCGATCCCGAGAGCTTTCGCGCCTTCCTTGCCGGGTACGAAGCGCACCTCAAGATTAGCACCGATCACCACGTTACCGAGCAGCGTTTCGTCCTCAGGACCGGGCTCGCGGGTAAACGACAACGTCTCGGGGCGCAGCCGCGCGAGGCACGCTTCAACCGAGCCGAGTCCTGCTGAAGACGCCCAAAGCCACGGCGCCGGAATCGCGCCGAGGAGTAAATCCGCATCAAGTGACAGGCGGTTGATCTGTTCCCGGTTCCAGGCCACGGCGACTTCATCCGGCTTTACCGGAGAACCGAAGAGCCGTCGGGCTTCCGCCGTAATCCGGTCCTTGTTGGGCAGAAAGGCATCAGGTGGTGCTTCACTGCAGGTTTTTAAGCCCGATGCGCCCACAATGCTGCGGCGAAGCTGGTTCTCCAGTGCTCCGCGCCGCGAACCTGATTTTGCACCCGGTTGGTCGAGCCCTGCAGTCATACGCTTGCCGAACGGATGGGCATCCGGGTCGTCGAGGGTTTCCACCCGTTCGGCGAGACGGGTGAGAGTTGCCACATAGTCTTCAAGTGCCTGCCGGTGCACGTCTGCGCGGAAGACCGGGCCCCTCCCGGAACCATTCGTGGCAGAACCGCTCAAGACCAGTTCGCGCACACTCCGATGCAAACGGGCGCTGGATGCGGCGAGCGTGGCGAGGGTCTCGATTCGGCCAGCGATATCCGTAGCCGCAGCCGGATGTTCCCGGTACAGCCGCAACAAGGCCGAGCTGTACTCTGCTGCCACTCGACTGGGTCAGGAAGCGCCAGCGCTTCTTTCTGGTTGAGGCCTGATGTGGTCAACAACAGCGGCCAGTGAGTGTGAAAGGGATAGTCCCGGTCCGACACCTCCGCAAAACGCGGGTCCATGACAAACTCTGGGGAACGGTTGGCATAACGCGACTTGAGCGTCGCCCCGGAGAGGAATCGTTCTTCACACCAGCGGAAGTCGCTGCGTGACAGAACGCCGGTTTGTGGATCACGGCGTCGTGCACTGAAGCACCGGTCATTTTCCGTATCAAACGCCGACCAGCGACGTCCGGTTTTACTTTGCCAGTTTGCCGCGATGCGCCGGCGGCCCGCGCTCTCGAGCCGCGCCACGTCCGTTTTCACCACGTCGAGAGCGAGACCGAGCTGCGCCATGCGCGCATCAAGTGCATTGATTGCCAGAAGTTGTTCTGCAGATGCGTCCCGCAACGCGCCGTAAGTGCGTGCGTCGAGGGTCGTAATCAGCTCTCGCATCTGTGCAGACGCGGCCTGGTCGATGGCGTCATTTCCGTCCAGGAGCGCAATCGCCTGCACGCCGGCCACCACCAGCGCTACCCCCGCCATCGAGGTCAACAGCGTTGAAGCCGTTGCCCGCTGAGCCGCGAGGCCCACAAATTCGAGAGCCGGCTTGCGGGCTACCGTGAACGCGTTGGCCAACTTGTCAGCACCGGCAATCTGTGCACCGGCAAGTCCGAGTGAAAAGAGAGCGTCGAGTTGCGCCGTCTCCGGCGTCGTTCCGCCCGCAGGTGTCGTCTTC
>Ga0194119_10011518_pt1 | contig 11405 bp, 12 predicted proteins | sample TA2MahC100mmetaG_FD_148620 | JGI IMG/M metagenome (GOLD analysis project Ga0194119, IMG submission 148620) | Freshwater microbial communities from Lake Tanganyika, Tanzania - TA2015018 Mahale Deep Cast 100m | ecosystem: Environmental > Aquatic > Freshwater > Lake | place: Tanzania: Lake... | reverse complement strand
TATAGTTGATTAAAACACAAGACGAACAACGACATGACTAGGTTTGCAAACTTTTACAGTTTTTACAAAATCCGTAAAAATTGAGGTGGTGATCGGTCACTTCATAGCCGGTTGACTCTTTCACTTTCTCCGACCAATCCGAGATATGACAAAAATGCAACTCCACCACTTCCCCGCATTTTTTACAGACGATATGGTGATGGTGATCATCCATCTCACAGATTTTATATTTCACATTCGATCCGTTGACGATTTTAAAAACAACTCCAAGCGATTCGAAAAGATCGAGAGAACGATAGATCGACGTAAGCCCAATCTTTTTCTTCTGTTTAATCAGATTTCGATAGAGTTCCTGAGGGCTCAATGGATTGTTAGAGGCAGCAAGTTCCTGATAGATGAATAGCCTGGGATGGCTCATCCTGACTCTATTATTCTGAAAAACAGATTTAAAAACCTCTTTATTCATAAGAAGTTAACCTGAGAATGAAAATATTTTCATTAAAAATTTAACATTTTTCTTTACATTGTCAAGATCAAGCCGGAGGAAATCAATCAACCTCAATATCTCCTTACATGATTACTTGATATCTTGACACCCCAATTTTTATCAGCAACTATTTGATAGTTTAAATCGCTCAAATCAGGAGGCAGTTATGGGGCAGTTGATGGATCGAGTTGCAGTGATCACAGGAGCAGGCACAGGAATTGGCAGGAGCATCGCCCTTGCATTTGCATCTGAGGGGGCCAAAGTGGTGATAGCTTCACGCAATCGTCAAAAACTTGAGGCGGTCGCCAAGGAAATTCAAACCGCAGGTAAAACAGCGCTGGTTGTGCCAACGGATGTAACCCTCGAGGAGGATGTTGTCAGTCTCTTTCGCAAAACTGTGGAGACTTTCAACCGGGTTGATATACTCGTAAACAACGCAGGCATTTCTATCAGGACGCCTATCGATCAATTGAGCTATGAGATATGGCGAAAGGTACTCGATGTCAACATCAACGGAGCCTTCCTATGCAGTCGGGAGGCCCTCAGGATCATGAAGCGCCAGCGATCTGGCCGCATCATCAACATTGGCAGCATTTCGGCAAAGGTCCCTCGCCCTGATAACGCCCCCTATACAGCGTCCAAGTTTGCACTGGAAGGATTCACTAGGGCCTTAGGCCTCGAAGCGCGTGGCGATGATATTGCTGTGTCCATCATTCACCCCGGCAACACAGCCACACCGATCTGGAATGGTCGCGAAGAACAGGCCCAAAAGGAAGGAATCATGAATCCCGACGACCTTGCACGGGTCATTGTCATGATGTGTGCCTTGCCACCGGAATTGAACATGTTCGAAAGCATCATGCTTCCCGTAAGCATGCCCTATCTCGGCCGTGGGTAACGCCACTCTCCCTATCTCCCCATCCCCCGATCTCCCTATCTCTTATTGGATGACCTTCTTTAAATCTTTTACATCCTGAACCGGAGGCAAACAGGTAAATCCTTTGCAGATAAAAATAGCAGGAGCATCTGAAATTTCTTTATCCCTCAGAAATGGAAACCAGTCTCCTTCCATTGGCTCTTGAGGATCTTTAAAGCTTAAGATCTTATTCGGGAGATAAGCCAGATAGATCTCTTTCAGCATAGACCTTGTCCTTTTATCCTCCTTCGAGCCGACGATTCCGATCTCTTCCGGATTGAGAAAGAAGGAGAATCCGGATATCATCTGGGCAAACCCTGAGGGATGTTCCGTAAAAAAGTGATGAAAGAGTTGAAGGATCTGCTCAGCTTTCTGTTTCAGGGAATCGTCTCCTGTGAAGTGGCCAAGCCTGATGAGGTTAAACAGGGCGATGGAGTTAGCCGATGGGATAGCGTTATCATAGGGGCTTTTTGAGCGAGCAATCAAGGATTCGTTCTCTTTCCCCGTAAAGAAGAACCCTCCATTTTTGCCATCCCAGAACTGATCCATCATCTTCTCATTGAGGTCATTGGCTTCTTTGAGATACCTCATTTCAAAGGTGGCTTCATAGAGATCGATGAGTGACTGGATGAAAAAGGCATAATCTTCCGCATAGCCATTCACATGCCATCTCCCTTTATTAAAGACCCTCATCAACTTCCCCTGCTTCAGCATACCAGCAAGGATGAAATGAACTGCATCCTCTGCGGCTATGAGATACTCTTTCTCCTGGGTCAATTTAAATCCATGAACAAACCCTGAGATCATCAATCCATTCCACGAGGTCAGGATCTTTTCATCCCGGCCTGGTTTCACCCTCTTTTCTCTCTCCGCAAAAAGGACCTTTCGGCATTCCTCCAACATTTTCTTTAACTCTGGAACGGCCATGCTGTACAACTCTGCGACCTTCTTAAGAGGGCTGGCAATATTGAGGACGCTGGTCCCTCCCTCAAAATTTCCCTGAGGGGTTACTCCATAATAGGCGCAGAATGGAGTCCCTTTCTCCTTTCCCAATAATTCTTTTATCTCATCCCTTGTCCAGACAAAAAACTTTCCTTCCTCTCCCTCGCTATCTGCGTCCTGGGTGGAATAGAAACCCCCTTCAGGGCTTTTCATCTCTCGAAGGACATACTGTAGGATCTCCTCGCCTACCCGAAGATAATGTTCCTTTCCGGTTGCCTGATACGCTTCAAAGTAAGTCCAGGAGAGAAGTCCATTGTCATAAAGCATCTTTTCAAAATGGGGGATGAGCCACCGTTCATCCACAGAGTAGCGATGGAAACCCCCTCCGAGGTGATCGTAGATTCCTCCATTGGCCATCTTCTCAAGACTTACTTCTGCCATTCTGAGGGCTTCCTTCTCACCGGTTGCCTTCCAGTGTCTCAGGAGGAAAGAGAGAGCCATGCTGTTTGGAAATTTGGGGGCCTTGCCAAATCCTCCATTGACAGAATCGAATTGCCGCTCAATCGCATCGAAGGCTTTGTGGAGAATGTTTGGGTCCAATTCCCTTTGGGAGGGAGAAATCTCTACCATCTGAAGAAGAGCATTTCTCATCTGCTCCTCCATCTTTTTCACTTCCCCCCGATGAGTGCTGTAGTAATTGGAAATGGTGACAAGCACTTTTGGAAAACCGGGCATCCCCATCCGGTCTTCGGGCGGAAAGTACGTTCCCGCATGGAAAGGGACAAGGTCAGGGGTTAAGAAGACGGTCATTGGCCAACCGCCGCTACCGGTCATCACCTGAACCGCATTCATATAGATCTCATCAAGGTCTGGCCTCTCCTCCCGATCGACCTTGATATTGATGAACCGCTCGTTCATGAGTTGAGCAATCGCCTCATTCTCGAAAGACTCCTTCTCCATCACATGGCACCAGTGGCAGGAGGAGTAGCCAATGCTGAGAAGAATGGGTTTATCCTCCTTTTTTGCCCGGCCCAAAGCTTCCTCTCCCCATGGATGCCAATCCACCGGATTATGGGCATGTTGTAAAAGATAGGGACTGGTCTGATGAATTAAACGGTTTGAATATTTTTTTTCTTTCTCCATGCTTCACATTTCTCCAGATGAAAACACTTATTCGGTTGAGTTGAGCTCTGCTGGCAAGAGGTCAAACTATTTTGACCCTGTATACTCCAGTATATGCAAACCAGCTCCTGCACGGTCAGTGATATAAATCAGCCCACGGTAATCGAGATCCACATCATTCGTCTGGATCACCCTTTTAAACCCTGATCTGTTTTTTTCACTCCCATCAGGAATGTAATACCCCACCTCCTTGGGATTAAAAGGATCGGAGATATTTACGATTCGCAATCCTGCATTGAAATAGGCGACATAGAGAAGGTTTCCTCCGATGATCTCTCCGTCCTTTGTCTCCGCAAATTGATGAGGACCAAAACGGCCGCCTCTTTCGCAAAAATCCCCATCTGGAACCTTAAAGGTCGCCACTGGTATTGGCCGATTCTCTTCTGTTGCATCAATAATATGGAGTTGCCTTCTCAGTTCCTGACAGCCGCTGCTGAAAGACTCTTCAGAAACGACAAGAAAATCTCGTTCATCTCCTATACCCTTAGAAAAATTTGGAACCTTCATCTTGGAGAAGGGAACGGTAGTATGAGTTCCTGAAAAGGGCGGAGAAAAGTCCAAATGGGAGATCATCACTGGTTTCTGTTTGGCCGAGATATCGAGGATTACCACATCTCCACCGAAAAGGTATGACAGATAAGCCCTGTTTCCGGATATGACAGGATGGTGGAGACTGACGCTTTCGCCGCTCTCTCCAGGCCGTTGCCCGGGGAGGCCCCAGTTCGTTACAAATTTTGGGACGGAAGGATTTCTCAAATCATAGATGATTAAATGTTGTCCCTTCCATCCCTTGGATATTCCAGAAAGATAGGCGTATCCGGTCTTGGCATCCCACCAACTCTTGTGGGCAGCCATGAGCCGGCCAATCCTTGAGACGAATTTCGGGTTCGCCTTATCCGTAATATCCCACACTTCAAAACCCGTAAATTCTCCCGACTCCTGGTTTCGGAGCAGATAGTCCTTACCATCAAAATTTTTTTCCACCACCTGGACTGCTCGGCTCTCCGCCCCTTTATAACCGGGGATATGTTTTATGATTCTGGGTTGTTTCGGATTGGAGACGTCGATGATGGTCGTTCCATTGGGCTCGGTCTTCCCCGTTAAAGGATTAAATGCCTCTCCTCGATGGTGTCCAACATAGGCATAGTTTCCTTTTAAAACGATCTGCAGGCCTTCACGGCCTTGGAGGTCATTCTGCCCAATGAGCCTCACGTTTAATGACTCTTCCGGAAAAGTTTGTGCAGGGCAAAAAAAAGTAAATACTAATAAGAAGAGGATCCAGAGAGGAGATTTTGTCATCATTTTTTGGGAGGGGCCCCTCCTTGCTTTTTATAGGTTCCAGTCCATTGAGCCTGGGCAAGGATGTGGCTTTTCATCGCCTTTTCAAGATCGGCCTTCGTTGAATTAGAATCCAAATTGAGACGGGTATCGAGGGCATAGATTTTAAAAACATATTTGTGTCCGCGTCCGGGTGGACAGGGACCTCCGTAGTTATTCTTTTTAAAATCATTCAGCCCCTGAATGGCGCTCTCCGGAACAGAATTTTCCTTGATCTCCTTCACACCGGGATCAATGTTCCATAAGATCCAGTGGACATAGGAACCACGGGGAGCATCAATATCATCAAAAACCAGTGCCAGAGATTTGGCTTCTTTGGGAGTATTTTCAATCTTTAGGGGAGGATTGATGTTGGTCCCATCGCAGGCATAGGTTGAAGGAATCTTACCATTATTTTCAAACGCAGTGCTTGAAATCTTAAACCCTGTCTTCGAAACCTCCTGCCCTACCCCAGGGGAAACGATAAAAAACAGAAGAACAAGAACCATGATTAGAAATTTAGTCATTTTCTCTATTTCCCTCCCTGAGCTTTAAAACCTCAAAATTCTCTTTAAGTGCACCTCACCAGAAAGATCGGCTTGGGGGAATAACGAAGTACCTTCTCTGCAACACTTCCGAGGAGGAATCGCTTCACACCACTTCGGCCATGGGTGGTCATAGCGATCATATCAATATCCTTTTGATTGGCATGATCCAGAATCTCTTCAGCATCATTTCCATACCGGACATGGCTATCCACCTTGAATCCTTTGGCTTTTAACCGGTCCTCCACCTTTTTGAGGTACTCCTCTGCCTCCCGGACAACCTTCAGTTCAGCCTCGGTTGGGTCCACACCAGGAAAAGTATGGGCAAGGGCAACCCGTAAAAGAGCGATGCTTGCCTTTAACTCTGATGCAAGTTTCTCCACCATCGGAAGGACATTCTCCGCACAATTCGATCCATCAAGAGGAACGAGAATCTTTTGGAATTTTTCCATCATAGCCCCCTCCTTTCACCCCGTCCTATTATAAAACTAACGATTCTCAATGGCGCTGTCAATAAAAAACGGAGATCTCTTTGAAAAACCTCAACCCTTTGCTATTTTTGCCTTTGGTGGTCATAATATGAATAGCAGTAACAAAAATCAATAGGACAAAAGGAGGTCCTATGGGTCTTTTCAAGTTATTAATGAACGATCCTATTGCTTTCCTGCTACTCATTATTCCCCTTCTCTATTCCGTGGTGATCCATGAAGTGGCACATGGATGGGTAGCCCACAGGATGGGGGACCCGACAGCAAAATGGATGGGGAGATTGAGCCTCAATCCGATTAAGCATCTCGACCCCATCGGAACGCTCATGCTCTTTCTGGTAGGGTTCGGATGGGCAAAACCCGTTCCCGTCAATCTCAACAATATCTCTGACCGGAGAAAAGGGCTCATTCTCGTCTCATCAGCAGGAATCATCGCCAATATCCTATTGGCTTTCATGGCATTGCTCATTCATAGGCTCCTGGGCTTGTCTCCCTTTGGAATATCCGCTGTCGTTGTCCATACCCTTGCTCATATCAATATTACCCTGGCAGCCCTCAACCTCATTCCCATCCCTCCACTGGATGGTTCAAAAATCCTGCAGGGGTTCGCGCCTAGAGAAACCCAATATTTCCTTGCCCGTATCGAACCTTACGGTTTCTTCATTATGATCGGCCTGCTCTTCCTGGGATTGCTCAATCCCTTCATCGGTCTCTTTCGCAGCATCATCATTGCTGTCATCAAAACTCTTCTCCCTTAGAGGCTGTGCCGTAGGATGTCAAAATTCCACGATAGATTCATCTGGAGATAAGGATCATGAAAGAAGAACATTTTGGTCCGATCTGGTTCATCCCAGGGGAGAATAAAGGGAAATATCCTTTTTGCCACTCCGTATATATCGAAGGGGCAGGCGTTCTCATCGACCCAGCCTCAGATCGGGAAAGACTTTTAAAACTGCGTAAAGATCATGGGGTCAAGATGGTCTGGCTCAGCCATGCTCACGAGGATCATCTCATGCATCTTGATCTGTTCGATGATCTACCCCTATGGATATCGGATAAAGAATCGGCTCTTCTTTCAAGTTTAGAAACCTTTCTGGATTGGTATGAAATAGATCAACAAGATTACCGTCAGTATTGGGACCAATTTCTTAAGGAAGAGTTCCACTTTAAGCCAAGAAAACCATCGCAATTTCTCCAGGGTGGCCAGGTCATTCAATTAGATGGGGTCACGGTCGATGTCATCTCCACCCCAGGACATACTTCTGGCCACCTCGCCTTCTTTTTTCGAGAGCCCAAAGTCCTTTTTATGGGAGACTACGATCTCACACGGTTTGGTCCGTGGTATGGCAACCTCGATTCGAGCATTGAGGAGACGATCGAATCTATCAACCTTTTGAAAAAATTGCCCGCTGAAGTTTTCCTGACCAGCCATGAAGAAGGGGTATTTAAAGGAGATCCAGGAAAGCTCTGGGACGATTATTTGAATGTCATCCATGAACGGAACCGGAGGTTACTTGTTTTTTTGATTCAACCCAGGACCATGGAGGAGATCGTTGGGGCATGGATCGTTTACGGCCGAGAGCGAGAACCCAAGGCATTTTTCGAACTTGGCGAGCGGGCATTAATGAAAAAACATTTAGACCATCTGATGAAATTGGGAAAGGTTTTTCAGGAAAAAGATCGATACGTTAAAATGCTTTAGAAGCTATCTCCCCCTCTACCGCAATTCTTCGTTATATTTTTTACTTGACAACGTTTTTTATCCTTTTTATAATTACTTTGTAGCTATATTATATGTAACAAGTAATTATACGCCTTTTTCTGATTTTTTTCTTGACAACGGTTAGACGCTCCATTATAGATACATTGTAACTGAGAAATAGTTAACACGGAATGATTGCCCAAGGGATGGTATGATACAAAGAAAAGAACCCGACCTTGATCTCCCGCCTTCCTCGATTACCGTTCACAACAAGTCAAAGTTCGAGGTCTATGGTGAGGAGATGATCGAGAAGGAAGTCAAGCAGAGCGGAAATAGTGGCCGGGTTTATCTTCCTCCGGAATGGGTGGGAAAGCACGTCAAGATTATTCGGATCGACTGAGTGGGAGATGGGAAAAGAGATCAAAGTCCGTAAAATAGAGGCCGAAGATGCCCCTGAAATCGTCTCTATCCAAGAATCCATTTTGCAGAAAAAAGTTTCAAAAAAATGGATTCAAATGGTCGGGCGTCATCTTAAAAAAGAAGAAGCCTTGGGTTTTGTTGCATTGAAGGACGGTCACGTAGTGGGTTTCATCATCGGGGAGATCAAGGGAGAAGGCTTTGGTCTGGAACAGAGCGGTTGGATCGAAGTGGTAGGAGTAGATCCAAAGCAGATGGGAATTGGAATTGGACGAACCTTGGCTGAAACGCTTTTTTCATTTTTTAGAAAAAAGGGGATCCACGATATCCATACTTCTGTGCGATGGGATGCCGGTGATATGCTTTCATTCTTCAAGGCCATTGGTTTTGACCGCTCCCCTTTTATCAATCTCAGGAAGCATTTGAATTGAAGCCTTCCTATTAAAGGGAAAAGTTTTAATGATGAAGCATGGCAGAAAAAAACGTTTCGAAAAAACATTTTTTGTCTTTAAAAGAGTGTTAAGTTTTTAGTATATAAAATCACGTGAAAATATTAACAAGTTAACATTTAGAGGAAAAAAAATGAGGTACTCAGAGACAGGATTCAATTTGGAAATTGATCTATCACGGGGAAACATCGAGAGGGTAGAAACAGATCAGAGGTTAACTGAGCTTCATCTCGGGGGCCTTGGCACCAATGCCAAGATATTATGGGATCGGGTTCCCCCTGAAACCGACCCTTTTTCTTCTGATAATCTCCTCATCATCGGCACTGGTCTTCTCTGTGGCACACCTGCTGTTGGAGCGAATCGCACCATTGTCTCCACCATGTCTCCCCAGACGTTGTTCATGGGGTATTCTATGATGGGTGGATTTTTCGCGCCGGAATTGAAGTATGCGGGTTACGACAAAGTCATCTTTCGCGGCAAATCCCCCAAGTTAATTTATGTCTGGATCAATAACGACAAAGTGGAATTACGCGATGCCTCTCATCTCAAAGGAAAAGGCGCGAATGAGACCGCAGAGCTGATTCGTCAGGAGTTGAAAGATCCGAACATCCATGTGGCTGCCATCGGTCTGGCCGGTGAAAATAGGGTCTTTATGGCTTCCATCGAGCAGGGCCGCTCCAGTGCCAGCCGACAGGGAGTAGGCGCTGTCATGGGTGACAAAGGGATTAAAGCCATCGCCGTTCGTGGAACAAAAGACATCAATATTGCCCGACCGGCTGAATATATTGGGCTCTGTAACGATGTGTTGAATTATATAAAGTATCGAGCTGAACATCCGATTATGAATGTAGAGCCCATCTTCCAAGGGCTTGGATCACCGCAGGAGATGAAACTGATCGACGAGAAGTGGCACACCACTGGGTTCATGTGGGGAAATGCACGCACCCGGAGAAAGGATTATTGGACAAAAGAAGTTGAAGAGAAGTGGAGAGAGACTCAAGAAAGTGTACGGACGCGACTCATCAGTTGCTATAACTGCCCGATGAAGTGCGGAGCCATCATCTCTGTCCCGGGAATTTCGACCTACATGATGAAATGTTATTCGAAGCTGACCTATACCATGGCAGCTTTTTCAAACCTCGACTTCGGTTTCACGATCGCTCAACGTGCCACGGACTATGGCGTGGACGGATTTTCAACACCGCAAACGATGGCATTCGCCCTTGAACTATACGAAGCCGGCATTTTAACGGACCAGGACATGTCAGGAATGCCGTCCGATACCGAGGGAAGATTTTACTGGCTGCTTGACAGGATCGTCCGTAGGGAAGGGATCGGAGACATTCTGGCCAACGGCACCTATTGGGCAGCCAAACAGATTGGAAAAGGGGCCGAAGAATACGCTCATAACAACATAAAAAAACATGAGCAGCTCCCTCTCAAGCTTGGAATGCTCAATCCGGTCTACTTTCTGATGTATTGCACCGGCGAGAAAGCAAACATCACCCAGATTGAAGGGCAATTTCCCCAGGAACCCTTCCCCAATAAGGAGATGAGAGAGGAGTTCGTGAAGGACTGGATTCAGGTCCCCGACGAAAAGTTTAAGAAATATTTTCTCGACTGGGAGCCAAGGGGAGAAAACGCCAACCCACATTACCCGACGCCTCAAATGGCCTCTGAAATCGTGGAGTGGATGGAAAAGATGCACTATATCGACGATGCCCTCGGGGTATGTGCGGGCCTATCATCCTTCCCCCTCAAGCCTCCCTACCATATGCACAATTACCCTGCCTTTGTTTCAGCAGCAACCGGCATCGATATGGATCAAGCCGGACTCAACCAAGTCTATCATAGGAACCGCAATCTGATTAGATCCATAAATATAAGAAGAGGCCTGAGCAGGGCAGATGAGAAGCCTCCCGAAGACCATTGGAAGAAAAGATTCCCCGAGATCGAAGAGAAGCTTCTGGATACTTATTACGAATATAAGGGTTGGGATCGTAACGGTATTCCCAAGAAAGAGACCCTGCACGACTTAGGTTTGGATTACATCAGCGAAGACTTTGAACAGAGAGGGATAATCAAACATGAGTAAAGTGAAGAAGAAAGAAAAGATAATCAAAATCGATCTGGATAAGTGCAATGGCTGCCGGGCATGCGAGCTGGTTTGCTCTGCCTTCCATGCGACACCGAAATATAGCAGCAATAATCCGGCGAGGTCTCGTATTCGTGTGATTCACGATCCGCTGCGAGACATCTATCTCCCCGTCTATGCAGGGGAATATACGGCAGCCGAATGCATGGGCAAGGACAAATACGTGATTGATGGAAAGGAATACAGCGAATGTGACTTCTGCCGGGCTTCTTGTCCATCCCGTGACGTTTTTAAAGAACCCGATTCCGGCATCCCTCTCAAATGTGACATGTGTGAAGACGACCCGGCACAAGAAAAGCCTTTGTGCGTTCAGTGGTGTTTAAACGATGCCCTGGTCTATGAAGAGAGGGAAGTGGAAGTAGAAGAAAAAGAAGAGGTGAAGCCTGAAGACGTGGAGATTGGATTGGAATCCATGATTGACAAATACGGATTACAGAAGGTCATGGATACCGTAGCTAGAATGGCAAAGAAGGAGTAAAGTAACAAACTCTAAACTCAAACCCAAACCTTTAACATAACCCCTCCCTTCCTCCCCTCGGTTTCGAGTCGCAACGACTTAATTTAAGGGGAGGTGAAGTTGGGTGAGTTCCTCCCCTTAAGTAAGGGGAGGTTAGGTGGGGTTAATTTTGGATTTAGAGTTTAAGGTTGAAGTTTAAACATTTATTGAGGTGAAATAAGAGGATCGAGAAACAGTATGGAGACCCTACCCCTAACCCCCTTCAAAGTAGTCATTGATGGCATCAAAGAGGCAGGCGGAGAAGCCGACAAACTCTGCTATCAATGCGGCAAATGCGATACGGTCTGC
>Ga0194119_10011515_pt1 | contig 11406 bp, 19 predicted proteins | sample TA2MahC100mmetaG_FD_148620 | JGI IMG/M metagenome (GOLD analysis project Ga0194119, IMG submission 148620) | Freshwater microbial communities from Lake Tanganyika, Tanzania - TA2015018 Mahale Deep Cast 100m | ecosystem: Environmental > Aquatic > Freshwater > Lake | place: Tanzania: Lake... | reverse complement strand
CTTGGCTGGCAAAGCATAAGCGCTTTCAAATGCACTTCACGCCGACCAGTAGCTCGTGGCTGAATATGGTGGAGCGGTTCTTTGCCGACCTCACCAACGGATGCATCCGTGACGGAAGCTTTCAGAGCGTCCGCGAACTGATTGACGCCATCGAGGAATTTCTGGCCGTTCGCGCCGAGGCCCCGACGCCATCTAAATGGAAAGCCAACGGCCAAGACATCCTCCGAAAGATCACCAGGGCGCGGACCGAGTTCGCGCGAAAAAATCAGTTGCGACGGCCGCAGTTGTAGCGTACTCACGCGCTGCAACACGCCTTCATAAGTGGTGGCGGCTTCCTCCACCCGGGTTCCGCCAAAACTCACGGCCAGCAGATACCAGCAGATCCTGCTCGGGCATCCGCTGCTGGCGTTCCGTCAGCCCCACCACGACACGATCCGGCTTTAGCTTTCCCACCCACTTACGCAACTGGTCGGAACCGCCAAGCCGCCAGGATTCAGGCAGTTCAGCCAGTTCGGCGGGTTCCCCCAGAAATCCCAGGACCCGGCAGCCGAGTTCGGTGTGCTCCTCCATCCTCCGTGCGATCTGCTGTGCTATCGGGCTGGCGCCCAAGAACAGCGTCTGCTCGGTGGCCAGCGGTTGCAACTGTCGGCGATCATCTGAAAACGGAGTTTTCTGATCATTGCGCCGGAGGCGACGACATCATCGGCGCCGAAGGCGCCAGTCATCGGTCCGGTCATCAGCTTGGGTTTTCCGCGTACCGGTGGCATAATCCCTGATTGGCGAGGCCCTCTTCTTCCCGCGTTGACCAAGCACTCCGTCAGAAGCAATGCAACAATCCCGCGTGCAGGGCCATTTTCCATGTCTGCCGTAGCTGTGATCGCGGCCAGCGATACTGTGGTCCGGCTTGCCGCGTGGATTCCCGCAGGCAGCAGCGACGCGCGGCGAACCAGCGCTATCAGCAGACCGAGTCTGGCCGGAAAGCCCATCAAGGTTGCCAGCGGCGCTACCGGGAACGAGCAGACTAGGCCGTGGTGCCTGGGCCCCCGGTGACAGATCAAGCTCCGCCGTTGATCACTACGGCGGCATCCGTCCTTGGCAGTCCCGGCGCGTGCCGCTGCGCCCGGTGCGGGCATCACGGTATCTGGGTCGACCCCTTTCCGCCGCTGCCCCGTCATCTCCCGTCGGCCCGAAGATCAAAAAAATACGTTTTTACATGATCGCTAACAGCCAGCGGCTGCAACACCAGGTGGCCGTAGACGTAGCGCCACAACGGCAGCAACACCAGCGCCAGCAAACTCCCCACCATCATGATCCAGCGAGGCAACAAAATCCGGGGGGCAACGTAGCTGACCAAGGCTTGAAAAAGAAACGTGCTGCCCAGCGCGAGCGAAACCTGTTGCACCAAAACAAAACGGCTGCGAATTCGAAAATTCGAATAAAGATCCTGGAAGTATAAGCCCAACGCCATCCAGACGACGATTGCCGAGATGCGGAGGAATCCGTCGTCGTAGAGCAGCCAGAGCCATGGATCGACATCCATGAGGAGGTAGGTTGCCGCCACATAGGTGGTGAAGACGAGGGCGGCCTCGGAAATCAAGAGCGCCCAGATGGTGGATGAAACGATTCTATGAATCAACCAGCAATCGCTCCAAGGTTACGCGTGACCGCACACACCCGACTAGTATGCCAGATCTCCTGGGGGTGTTCGTCTGCACTTTATTGAGGACGCGGCAAATCAAGGGAATTCGCCAGTTGTGTGGCCAGCGAAATGCCTGCCGTCCACCGCATAGTACTCACGCGAATCTGGTACTGGCCATCGCTCAGGATCCGATTGGCCGCCCGTCGCGCCCCTGTATCCATCGACACGGGCACCCCGGAGGTTGAAATCAACACGATGCCGTTGACCGCAGCCGGCTGGTCAATTTCACGGACTTCCCGGTATCCTTCCGTGAGCGCCGCCGCCAGTCCACCCGAAGCCGGAACCACGCGAACAGTGTCGTAGGGGCTGATCTTGGCGTCCATTTCCGCTACCTGCGCACGCAATTCATCGCCGGCGGCGGGCCAATCGGAGAGCGCCAGGATGGTGATACGATTGCGCCGGCTGCAGTGGCCCTAGTCGGAAACGGGCACGCCCACCACCCCCCACAGCCGCATGAAGTAGACCGGCGCGGGGAGTTCTGTCCGTACACGCACATCCACCACCCCGCTGGGACGCCCGTTGGGCCGATGGACCGAACGGCACGCGACGCTCAAATCGATACACTCGGGTTCGAGCCCCAAAAGCCCCTCCTGAAAACGGGACTTGACGAACGCCAACGCCGTCGCCTTCGCCTTGGCCTCGGCGGCCTCCAAGGTGGGCACGCCCGTCATGGCTTGGCCGGCCGCCGCAGCCGCGCCTGCCGCCGTCTCACTCAGACGGTCTCGCGCGGCCGCCAGCAGCGCAGCATCCGCCAGCACACCCAGCACAGCCAGGATGAAGGACATCATCAGGCTGGTCAGGATCAGGGTGAACCCGTAGCTATGGCGGCCACGCATCGCGAGAAGCTCCACTCTGCCCCATTTTGAACCCAGGCGGCAGGCCAAGGCAAGTGGGAGGAAGCCCGAGGGACTCGTGGAAAGACCCTAAGAACGCAGGAGGTAGGCGAACAACCGGTCCTGGTCGCGGATGTACAACTTGCCTTGGGCGATCACAGGCGGGGCCCACGCGGGCCGCCCGGTGAGTTCAATGGCGAAACGCGAGATTTCCTTATACGCTCCGGTACCGACTTGTACCAGCGCCACGTTCCCGTTCTCACCCAACGCCACCAGATGGCCGTCGGCGTACACCACCGAGCCTTTGCCCGTGGCACGGTCACGCCACGCCACCTCTCCGTTTTCCCACTTCATGGCCGTGAGGATGGAACTGGAAAATCCGTACAAGTAGCCGTTCACCAAGACGGAACTGGCGTGGTGATTCTTCATCTCGCGGTTGAAGTAGACCTCGGAGGCTTTAACGCTCCCCGGGCCGGAAGCCTCCAGTTTCAGCAGCGCGCATCCGGTACCGTAGTCGGAGGAAACAAACACCTGGTTCTCATGCACGATCGGAGTGGCGACGTTGGCCGTACCGTTCGCCACTTTGCCGTAGCGCCACAGGAGTTCGCCGTTGTCCATGCGCAGGCCCATGACACCGCTCGAGGTGAATACAATCACCATGCGCACCGGCCCGATTGTGGCGGCAACGGGCGAAGAGTAGGCCGCTTCATCGCTTTGCGACCGCCAAACCACCTGGCCGGTGAGCTTGTCGAACGCCACCACCGACGCGCCACTTCCGCCGGGCGTGGCAATCACAAGTTTGCCGTCAATCAGCGGCGACTCGCTATAGCCCCAGTGCGGCACTCCGCCGCCGTGCTGTTTGACGAAATCGACGGTCCACAACAGCTTGCCCGTCTTCGATTCGAGGCTCACCAGCTTGCCGTCCGCGGTGACGGCCCACAGGCGGTCGCCTTCCACCGTGGGCACGCCGCGCGGCCCATCGCCCCGGCGCTCACGATAAGCGCCGCCCGCAACAGTCTCCCATTGCTTCTTGCCGGTGGCTTCATCGAAGGCCATCAAATACTGCGAGCCGCCGCGCTGGCCCAGCGCGTAGACGCGGCCTTGCGACACCGAAACGGCCGAATAACCCTCACCCAAACCCTCGGTCTTCCAGCCGAGCGCCGGACCGGTGGCTGGCCACGGCTTGGCCACGCCTTTTTCCCGCGACTTGCCGTCGCGCAGCAGGCCGCGCCATTGCGGCCAATCGTCGGCCATCAACACGGACGGCATCAGCAGCAAAGACCGGCGAATCGGATTCATCTTCAGAGCCTCGTTCAACTACTTCTTGATTGAGCCCAGCATTTTGTCAAACTGCGCGCGGGCGGCCTTGACGGTCTTGGCCGGGCCGGTCAGCTTGAAAAACACATTGCCCTCGGGCGCTTCGGCAATGCTGCCCACCATCAGGTATCCGGCTTTCGGAGTCTTGGGTTGCATCGGCGCGCCTGCCATATAGGTGCCGCCGTGCTCAATGGTGATTACCGGGATGCCGCCGATGGTTTGCTTTTTTCCGGCCGGGGCCGTGGCGGGCTTTTCCTGGAACTGGCCCAACCAGCGGTCAATATTGGCTTGCACGCCGCCGCCCTGTCCGGAGCCGAAGTAGAAGACAGCGCACTCGGCGCCTTCGGAGTCGCCCGCAGTGGCCGGCACCGTGTAGGTAGCCGCGCGCATCGGGCGCTGTGGCTGCGCCTGCCAGCCGGAAGGCGGCGTCCATTGAATTCCGCCCGCCGAGTCAGCCCAGGACGGCATCGCCGCCGCAATCAACGCGAATAGTGCAAGTCTCATTCACTCCCCATTGTAGGGTGAAACCCGGAGCTTGGCAGCCAAGCTTCCCGTCGATGGGTCTGTGCATGAATCCCGCCGCCAGCGCGAGATTGTCACCTGCCGAAGAGAGCGCGCTGGCAGCCGCATCACGCTCCCTGAGCGATCGAGTGGCCTTTGGGGCCACCATTTTTCTGAGTTCGTTTTTGCTGTTTCAGGTGCAGCCGATTGTGGCGCGCCAGATTCTGCCGTGGTTTGGCGGATCGGCCGCGGTGCGGGCCACCAGTTTGCTGTTCTTCCAATCGGCGCTCTTTCTCGGCTACGGCTACACGCACCTGCTACGGCGGTTGCAGCCGGCGGCGCAGCGCAACGTGCATTCCGCGCTGGCGCTGTTGAGCCTGGCCTTCCTGCCCGTATTGGCGTCGCCGGAATGGAAACCGGCGGACGACGAGGACCCTCTACCCCGTATTCTGGGCCTCCTGGCGGCTACCGTCGGATTGCCCTATTTTCTGCTGTCAGCCAATACGCCGCTGATGCAAGTCTGGCTGACGCAGCGCAACACCGCGTTGCCCTGGCGATTCTACGCATTGTCCAATGCCGCCTCCCTCGCCGCCCTGCTGGCTTATCCGCTTCTGGTGGAGCCGTTCCTCCCGGCACGCCAGCAGGCCATGGCGTGGTCCGCCGGCTACGCGGCGTTTGTAGCAATGGCCATTTGGCTTGCCAAGAGCCGCCCGTCGACGAATGCAGTCGCGGCGCGGGAGCAGCAGCAGGAGGAGGAGGAGGAGGAGCCAACAGAGAGCCCGAGCGCGGGCGTGCGGTTGCAGTGGCTCGCGTTGTAGGCCATTCCGTGTTTGTTGTCGCTCTCGGTGACCAACCATCTTTGCCAGAACGTCGCCGCGGTGCCGTTTTTGTGGATCGCGCCCCTGGCGACGGATCTGCTCAGCCTGATTGTGTGCTTTGAAGGCGACGGCAGTTGGTATCAGCGCAAGGTCTTTCTGCCGCTTCATGCGGTGGCCATCGGCTTCACGGCGTAGCAACTGCTCGACAACGCAGCGTCTTTGATTCTGCCTATCGTCGCGTTCTCAGCCGCGCTCGGTTGCCGGTGCGTGCACCTGCATGGCGAACTGGCGCTGCGCAAGCCGGAGGCGAAACATCTCACCGGATTCTATTTGATGATGTCGCTCGGCGGCGCGCTCGGAGCGGCCATCGCGGCGTTAGGCGCACCCTACTTTCTCAGGGGTAACTACGAGCTGCCCGTAGCACTGGCGCTCTGCGCGCTCGCTACGCTGATGCTGGAGTACCGCCGCCATTGGGCCACCGACATCGCTTGGGCCGCGCTCGCCGTCGGCGCCTTCGCCTCGGCGATGGCGGTGCGCAACTCGCACGCGGCCGATTCGCTCGCCTCCGAGCGCAACTTCTACGGCGGTCTGCGCATTGTGGAAGCGCAGGACCGGCGATTGATGGTGCATGGCACCATCTCGCATGGCGTGCAACTCCGCCCTGCCGGCGTGCCCGAGCGGCGCGCGACGGCCTAGTATGCGCCCGGCAGCGGCATTCAGCAGGCCATTGAAATGACGCGCCGGCCCGGACAGCGCGTGGGCGTGGTGGGGCTGGTCATCGGCACGCTGGCGGCGTATGCGAAACCCGGTGACACCTATCGCTTCTACGAAATCAATCCGGCGGTGGTGCGCCTGGCCCAGCAGTACTTCAGGTTTCTCTCGGGCGCCGCCGGTGCGAACGTTTCCACGGCCACCGGCGACGGCCGGCTCCTGCTGGAACGCGAAGCTCCGGGCGAGTACGAAGTGCTGGCCGTCGACGCGTTCTCGGGCGACTCGATTCGAGTGCACCTGCTCTCGCGCGAGGCATTCGTGGTTTACGCGCGGCATCTGCGTCCAGGCGGCGTACTTGCGCTGCACGTTTCCAATACACTCTTGAACCTTGCGCCGGTTGCCGAAGCACTGGCCGCGGCCGCAGCGAAAGATTCCCGCCACATCCACGCCACCGAAGACGACGCGCTCGCACGGGCAGAGTCAGACTGGGTGCTGGTAGCCGATGCGTTCCCCAATGGGGCTCCTGGGCAGCCGCGCGGAGCCGCCGCCGGGCGCACACCGGTTTGGACGGACGACCATAGCCATCTCCTTGCCGCGTTGAAGTAAGGTACACTGGGGCGAGTGCGCCCGTAGCTCAGCCCGGATAGAGCGTTTGCCTCCGGAGCAAAAGGCCATAGGTTCGAATCCTATCGGGCGTACCATTCCCTTCCCCGGTGAACCAGCCGTGAACCTGTATCCGCTTCTCGCCGAGCTGCATGCGTTTGCCGATGCCGGCTTGTGCAAACGCCAGCGCCATCCGCGGCTCCCCTTGTGGATCTACAACTACTCTCAGAAGGCGCAGTTTGAATACTCGGCCGCCAGTTGGCCGGAGCCGTTGCGCGATGCGCGCGGACTGATTCTCACCGAAGACGGCCATATCGCTGCGCGCGGCTTCCGCAAGTTTTTCAACTTGAGCCAGCTTGAGACTTTGCCGGCCGGCCAGCCCGAGTTCTTAGCCCGAGTTCTGGGAAAAGTCGGACGGCAGCCTGCTGCTGCTCTTTCAGTTCGGCGGCGAACGCGTGTGCGCAACGCGCGGCTCGTTCGACTCGCCGCAAGCGCTCTGGGCGCACCAGTGGCTTGCGCGCGAGCACCCTGAGTGGATGCCGCACGCGGGCATCACGTATTGTTTTGAAGCGTTGTTCCCGGCCAACCGCATCGTGGTGGACTACGGCGGAGTCGAAGAGTTGGTGCTGCTGGCGGCGCTCGATTCGCAAACCGCGCTCGACCGCGACGAAGCGATCGCGCATGCCCAAGGCCGCTTCCGCCGCGCGCGTTTCTACGGCGAGCAGGAGGCGTCGTCGATTCCCGCGCAAGAGGGCGAGGGCTTTGTGCTCCGCTGGCCGGACTGGACGCGCGCCAAAGTAAAGCTGGATGAATATGTGCGCATGCACCGGCTCATCTTCACCACCTCGACGCGTACGATCTGGGCAGCGTTGCGCGCAGGTGAATCGCCGGAGGCTCAGGCAGCGAACCTGCCGGCGCAGATGCGTGCGTGGATCGCCGGGTATGCAGTGCGCCTGCGCTCACAGCATGCCGGCGTGGTGGCCGCCGCGCAGGCACAACTCGATGAGGCGCGCGCCGCTGGACTCCTCGATGGTCCGCGCGCGGCGTTCGCCGAGTTGACCAAGGCGAAGAAGCCCTCGCCGAAGCTGCTGTTCAGTCTGGCAGACGGCCGCTCGATAAACGACCTGGTTTGGCGGATGATCGAGCCCGAGTTTGAGCGCCCGGTCTGGGCGATTGAGCCGGAGGAGTAAGCGCGCGGCGGCCAGGCCCCAACACGGCCAAGCCAAAGAGCAGCACGGCCAGCGAAAGGCCGGGCAGCCACCAGCCCTCGGAATTCCAGCCCGGCTCCAACACCGCTTCGTCCGGTTGCGCCGGGTTGTAGCGCACCGGCAGGCGCGCGCCTGGCGGATAGCGGGCGGTGATCTCTGCCGCCCATTCGACGCCCGCGCCGGCCAGTTCGCCGAACCGCCGGACGCTCGAATGATATGTGCGCGCGCCAACCGTGTAGCGGTACACGAGCGCTGCGCCGTACGATTCGGTCTGCCTCGTCACCTTGATTCTATCTGAGTCTTCATCACGGCTGAGCGAAGGGTGCACGTCCATCGTGCCGTAGACGATCTCGCCGGACGCTTCCGGCCAACTGAGACTTTGCTGCGCGCGCCATAACGAGAGGCTGCCGGCCAGCAATCCGGCACCGCCCAGCAGCGCAAACAGCCAGCCCATCCCGGCGATGGCGTAGCTCATGTGGCCGCCAGGCCGCCAGACGATCACGCAGGCAAAAAGAGCCGGCGCGGAAAAAACGAACCCAATCCCGAGCAGCCAAAGCAGATCGGCATGCAACCCGGGCTCAGCGGCGGCCATGCCTGGACTCGCCGGATCGTACGCCACCAGATGGCGCGACCCGGCCGGATAGCGGCGGCGCAGCAATTCCGCTTCGGACGAATCGCTGGGGCCTTCGGTCTGGCCAAAGTGCCGCGTACCGGTGGTGTACTCGCGCCCATTCACCCGGTAGCGGAATTCGATGTTGGCAGAAACGGTCCGTCCGGTGGCGCGCCCAGATGTATCGCGACTGGTGGAGGCGGTGGCGTCTGAGCGGACCATAACGGCTTCGGTGCGCGGCCAGGACCGGCTTTGCCAGCCGTTCCAAACGTTTTCGGCACTGAGTTTGAAGAGAAATCCGCCGATGAGCAGGACGATGGCGGCAGCCATCGGGATTACCGGACGACCATGTTCCACGCCGCGACTGTACCGCGCCGTTTCGCTGACTACAGTGGACGCTGGCAGGCGGCGATGATGAGCGCCACGAGATTCCAGGCGACGATAGCGGCAAATAGAATGTCGATCTTGGTGAGCAGACCTTCGCGATTAACTTTAAAGCAGTAGTAGCCCAGACTCAGCGCGGCCAGCTTTACCAGGGCCAGCCCCATAAGCGGCGATGGCGCCATCGCGATGGCCATCCGCACGAGCGGGTTGCCTTCCTGGACGCCCGCGAGGAGAAACGCCACGGTGGTCAGGAAGTCCAAGACCTGTAGGTACGAATACTGCAGAATGAGCGATGCCACGAAATGAGTGTAGGCGGCGGCGTATGGCGGGTAAATGGGACAAAGCAGTGGATTTGCAGGTAGCCCGTACCACTTCGCTTCGGTACTGAGCCGGCCGCCGAAGCCCGTGCGCGGCTCCCCCGAAGTACCAGGGCTGATGTAAACTAAGCTACAGATCGAGAGGCATTCCATTGCTCTTCTTGTTGTTGTCGATTGGCCTGGCCACCGCCGCACAGGCTGAAGACCGGCCCGCCGGCGTTCGGATCAGCACTTGGGTGCGAGAGGACATCTTTGCCGCGTTTATGGGCGGGGATCTCACGCGGTTCTAAAAAGGCACGGCGAAGCTGACGGCTGCGCTGGCCGCGCAACCAAACATGGTGGACGCGCTGACTTGGCAGGGCGGCGCCGAACTCTATCTGGCAGTGCGGGCGCATGAGGCTGGCGACAAACCTTTGTTTGACCGCCACCTTGCCGGGGCCCGGGCTGATTTTGCGCGCGCCGAAGGCGAACTGGTGAAACAGCCTGACCTGCGGGCCGCCTACTTCACCATCCGCGGGGGCTCGTACACGGTCATGGCCGACCGCTTGCCGGCCGCCTATCGCAAGGAAGCATAGACGGAAGTGCGCACCGACTACCAGGCTTTGCGCGAAACGCAGAAGGCGTTCTTCGAGAAGCTGCCGCTGCATATGCGCGGCGAGGTGCTGGCCGGGTTGGCGCAAGCGGCCCAGCGATTGGGAGATGCCGAGGGTACAACAGCGGCGTTGCGGGAACTGATTGGCGCGCTGCCCGATTCGGTGTATGCGAACCGCGCACGCAAGTGGCAGGAGCAACCGGCCTTGGCCGAACGCAGCAGCCTTGCGTACCAGACCTGCCACGACAGCGGAAGGCGGGAATCAACGCTGCGGCAACAGCGCTAGTGGGATTTCTCGCGCCCTTTGCGGCGCTTGTCGCGCTCGGCGCGGAGCTTGGTGTACTCAGCCTGCTGATCCGCCGAAAGCAGCGCGCGGATCTGCTCCACTTTCGAGTGATGGATGGCGTCGTACTCGGGACGATGCTTTTCGTTCAGTTGGCGAAAGAGGGCCTGGGTCTGATCGAGAACTTGCACAAGACGGGTCTTCTGGCCGGCGTCGAGTTTGAGGCGGCTCTCCATCTCCTGCAAATACATCTTGCGGTACTCTTCCGACCGGCGTGGTTCGGGACGCGCCATCACGGCCGCGCCGCTGTAGAGGCGATAACCGAAGATGCCAACCGCGCTACCGGCAACGAAGGTGAGCACCAGATAAAGCGCAGCCTTCAGGGACGTGTGCTTCACTTGGCTCCTTCAGAGGCTCTCGCGTCGATTTCGGCAGGATGCCCAGTGGTCACCACGTCGGCAAAGGCGAGGGTCTCGGCCGCATCGTCATCGTCGAGCATGTCGACGTAGTGGCTGGACGAAAATGAATCGGGCCGGGATGCCGACAGCTCAAACAGAGCGGCGGCAAGGCACATTGAAGCCGCGCCTATCGCCAGCACGCGGGCATAAGCGGCAAGTTTGAAGCTCACTCCGCGCCTCGCTTCGATGCGTTGCCAGACGCTGATCATGAAGTTTGCGCCCGGTTCGGGTGCAGACACGCATTGAGCGTAACGGGCCATCAGCCGGTCCAGTTCTTGATCGCTTGGTGTCATTGCCAAACTCTCCTCATCGTACCCCAAGTCTAAACAACTCTAAGCAATCTTGGGTACGCCCCCCTCGGCCTTGGAGCGCTCGTAGGCCCGCAAGACTCTTTGGCGCGCCCGGTGCAGCCTTACTTTGAGCGCGTTTTCATTCACGTTGTAGACCTGCTCGAGCTCTTTGAGCGAGAGGCCCTCTACTTCCCTCAACATCAACAGAATACGGTCTTCTTCGCTCATCTCGGCTAGCAAACACTGGACGAACTCGCGAATCTCGGCGGCTTCCAGACGGTCGGCCTCGACACGTTCGCCCGCCGCCGCGTCGGCCATCACCACTTGCTGATCGCCCAGATCGGACATGCGCGACTCCTGGCGGCGCTTGCGCTTTCGCAGGTAGTCGTAGGCAGCGTTCACTGTGAGACGGTACAACCAGGGCTCAAAAAGTTCTGGCGCGCGGAGCTGCTCTAAACAGAGGAAGAGGCGAACAAACACTTCCTGGGCTACATCTTCCACGTCTTCGGGCCGGCCGATCAGACGGATGATGGTCCCCATGGTGCGCTTCCGGTAGGCCAACACCACCTGATTAAAGGCTGCGCCGTCGCCTTGGCGCGCTTTCTCGATGAGTGAAAAGTCCACCAGCATCCGGCTTGTGCTCGTCGTCGCCACCGGCCGGACGCCCGGAAGAGTCAAGGCTATCGCGTTAGCAGCCATTTATTATGCGAAGACGCGGCAGCAAACTGTTAGGTTACTATGCGCGGAGGCCGAAGTCGTTTTATCCTAAAAAAACCTCCCCA
>Ga0194119_10011514_pt1 | contig 11406 bp, 9 predicted proteins | sample TA2MahC100mmetaG_FD_148620 | JGI IMG/M metagenome (GOLD analysis project Ga0194119, IMG submission 148620) | Freshwater microbial communities from Lake Tanganyika, Tanzania - TA2015018 Mahale Deep Cast 100m | ecosystem: Environmental > Aquatic > Freshwater > Lake | place: Tanzania: Lake... | reverse complement strand
AAATTTGACACCATTCACATCCTTGACAAAATCTTCGGTCGGTAAGAGGATAGCGGTATCCCATTCCTCAGAAGCAAGATCAATATACAAGCCTTTGACATGATTATGTAGATATTTATGGAAACATACTTTAGGTATGTCAATTTTACCATCCATCAATTTCTTGACACAAAGTATTCTTTTTTTGACAGGTAGATAGTGTAGATTAGCGCCCCAGAATTCTTCTTTTGTTGATTTAATTACATATACTAGTGGAAATCTGTCGTAGTATGGCAACCATCTCATCTTTGCCGTGTATTCAAACATATAGAGGTGACCATCTACAGTAAATTTTCTAAGTTCATTAATGTCTTGTTCTTCAATATGACCTCCCTTGTCTCCCTTCTCATCTAACACATACTTTTTAAAATTTTTCTTATATTTTCCAGCTTCTGCTAAAACAGCAGCACGATACCAACTATAACTTTTCTTTTCTCCTCCAGTTTTTGCTGTTACTCTTTCAAATAAAGTTTTATATCCTGGTTCTTTATTAACTTTGTTTCTTTGTATGTCTTTGAAACCTTGTGCCATGGCTATACTCCTAAGTGGTCTTCGGTGAGTATCAAGAAGTTCATCTGCCTATCTTCACAATACTCACGGGCGGCGGACCATTTAGCTTGGTTCTTTACAAAAGTTAGTGCAGCATTACGATAGGCAACAGTCTTTTTGTTATTGTCATTTGGTGGTAGTGTTTGTCTTTTGGGTTTGATTTCAATAATATACTTAGCGATCTTGCCATCCTTTTCACGAACCTTGATATAGAAGTCAGGATAGTAGCGTCTAACTTTTCCATCTGGGGCACGATAAGGAATGATTACCTCCTCGCTACCCCATTCTATAATCGATGAGTTGTTATCACAGAACACCATGAACTTTCGTTCCCATAGCGAGCGATAGATAACACGAGTTGGGTTACCACGATACTTTTCTGGATTGACTGGTTTGTATAACCCAGAGTATGCCATAAATATAGTTGTACCAACATAGGTATTTAGCGTGTCAATCAATACGTTTGTTAATACTATTGCTAAGTATGGCGGAATGTCATATAGCAATAACTTTCAAGTAAAGTTTATAAGACCACCAGTTACATATACGGATCTTGATGAAATCGTGTCCTTGTTTTGTGATGAGGCACAGTTACCAAACACAAATACTGCTCAGGGTCAATACAATGGAATATATGTAGGTAGTGGAACTGTAAGTTATGCTCACACAAGAGTATACACTGAATTGCAATTAGGATTTATGTTGGATGCTAATTTATCTGCACTGAAGTTCTTGAATAAATGGGTAGATTGGATATTTAGTGGAAGTACTTCTGCTGCTAAAGGTAGTCAAGAATGGAGTGATCAGCAAAACAATAGTTCATTGTCTCAAGTTCAATCATTAGCAACAATTAGAGCTTCTAACAGAAATATAAGATTAAAATATAAAAATCAGTATACCTGCACAATGTTGATCAGCAAAACTGAGCAAGGACCATCTGCTGCTAATCAAAGAGCTCCAATCACATATGTGTTGGAAGAAGTATATCCATATGCTATAGATGCCATCCCATTAGCGTATGGAAGCAATCAGATTACTAAAGTATCAGCGCAGTTTTCATACGCTAGACATTATACAATTCCAAATAACATCACTTCAGTTGCTGGAACTCTTAGTGGAATGTATAACAGTTCGCAGCAAGCAGATGTTTCTAAAAAGGTGGTTTCCTAATTCATTTTTGATTTACGCAAATTTGGGAAAAATTTTTCGCCAAAAAATCGCTAAAAAAGTCGCACTAAATATTATTATGATCTGATTTAGGTATAATGGCATTACCACAAGTTGTTCTTCCAACGTATGAGTTGGAAATTCCGTCATCTGGCAAAAAAATCAAATATCGTCCATTTGTTGTAAAAGAGGAAAAACTGCTTTTACTGGCATTAGAAACAAATGACGAAAAACAGGTTGAAGATGCTGTAAAAAACTTGCTCAAGGGTTGTATTCAAACGAAAATCAAATTGGAAGATTTAGCAATCTTTGATTTAGAGTATATGTTCTTGAATATTCGTGCTGTATCGGTTGGCGAAACTGTTGAGATGAACATTACCTGCAAAGATGATGAAGAAACAGTAATAAAATACAATTTAGATCTAACAAAGGTAAAAGTAACAAAACCAGAGGGTCACGATAGCAAAATTATGCTCAGTGACACAATGGGTATGATTATGAAATATCCATCATTTAATGATTTTGTAAAAACTTCAATTCTTGGATCTCCTATCACTGCAGATGGTGTCATTGAATCTATGGCAGATTGCGTAGATCAAATATTTGATGGTGAAGACGTATATGACAGTTCAACAACAAGTAAAAAAGAATTTGTTGAGTGGATCGAAGGACTAACAAACAAGCAGTTTGAGCAAGTACGTCAGTTTTTTGAAGATATTCCAGTTCTAGAACATACTTTTAGTCTTAAAAATCCAAATACTGGTGTAGTATCTGAGTACACAATTTCTGGACTAACCAATTTTTTCGGATAGCACTCTTCCATAATAGTTTGGAGGGGTACTATAAAACTAATTTTGCTTTGATGCAGCACCATAAATATAGCTTGACTGAGATTGAAAATATGATGCCTTGGGAAAGGCAAGTATATACTACTTTACTGATGCAGTATCTAGAACAAGTTAAACAAGAACAACAAAAAGCAGCAAGAAACTAATGGCACACGGTTTTCTTACACCAGAACCAGTATCAGGAGATAATTTTTGGAAGAATGCCAAAGATTTGTGGAATATGCTGCAAAAATTAAAAAAGAGAAAGGCACCACCAGACGAGGTGGTGCCCGCAATAGTAGCTGAATTACAAAAAGCACTTCCACCAGCAAAACAGAAATTATTATCACCTGCATCACAAAAATTACTTTCTGGAAAAAATCAAGCAGCATTAAGTGGCGCAAAGGCACCAAATATGCTTGCTGGAGCTCCAGTTTCTAAGATGCTTGGTTCTGGTAAGAGTGAGATCACTATTAAACAACAATTATCTTTACCACCAGGAGGTCCAAGACTTCCTCCATCTGATGGGATGCCAGATGAACCATCTGCAGCAAATAAGGGCGGATCTTTTATAGATATGCCTGGAGTTTCTGCTGCTCCTAAAAAATTAGATTCTGAAGCATTTTTTAAAGCAGCACAGACTGGTGTTCATCCAGAGACGGGTAGATATCTTAATAGCGAAGAAAGAAAAGATTTCTTAAAGAAATCACAAACAAAGATGGATGCTCCAGCAAGTGTAGCATCTGCTGGTATTACATCTGCTAGCACTAGTGTTACAAAGGGGGATGAAAAAATTGTTAAGTCTGTTGAAGATTTAACCAAAGTTGTTGTAAGTCTTGTAGATGCTGTAAAGGCACAAACATCGGCACAAATTAAAGCTGCTAATGCTCAAAAAGCAAGTACGGAAAGAACAGCGAATAGGGCATTAGCAGCTGCTGAGGAAAGTTCATTAGAACAATCAACTGATTTATCTGGAACGACCACACCAATTGGTGGTATTGGTTCTATGACACCAGGAGCAGGCGCGGGCGGCGGCGGTGGTGGAGGACTACTAGGAAAAGCAGCACAAGCAGTTACTAAACGTGGACTTGGCAGAGCATTACCAAGAATTGGAGCAAGCGTTGCTGGAAAAACTGGTGCCAGAGCAGGAGCACAAGCAACAGCAAAAATTGGAACTAATGTAGCAGCAAAAACTGGTGCAAAAGCAGCAGCAAGACTGATACCAGGAGTACAGACTGCTCTTGGTGTTGGTTTTGCAATGGATTCTTTCTCAAAAGGTGATGTTCTTGGTGGATTACTAAATCTTGGTAGCGCAATCCCTGGACCATTGGGATGGGCATTTTTAGGTGGTAGTGTTGCAAATGATTTATCAAAAGGTGGATCAGCAGAAGTAGCACCATTTGAAAAAGGTGGTATTATTACACAACCAACTTTATCCGTTATGGGTGAAGGTAGAAAGAAAGAAGGTGTATTTCCACTAGAAGGTGCCGCTGGTAAGAAAACATTTGAGCAGTTTGGTCAGGGAATATTTGAAGCGCAAAGAAAAAATAAAAGAGAATATGCTTCTATTCAATCTGCTGGACTGAGGCAATATTATGAAAATGAAGATGGTTTCAAAAAAATGGGTGAAGGATTGAAGAAATTTTTTGAAGGTCTTGCTGGTGGTCTAGCAGCTTTACTTGGTGGCAGTCCTGCTAATGCTGCTGAATTTAATCCAGCAGCAGATTATTTGGCAGATCCTGCTGTTACTGGAGATGAAAAGGAATATCTAATGCGTCTGATGATCGCAGAAGCAGGTGGTCAAGGTGATATTGGTATGGCAGCAGTTGGTAGATCTGTCCTTAATAGAGCTGGTTTAATCCAAGGTGGTCATCTTGGCGCTGGTCAATTTAATGCAGCCAGCGGAAGCGTTATGGATGTTATTAATGCTTCTGGGCAATATCAACCAGTTGCTCAAGGTAAATTGAAGAGGGCACTTTCTCCTGAGGAAAGAAAGAGAGCAGAAGCAGCACTTGCGATTGCTATGAACCAGGCAGATATGCGTGGTAGATTAGAAGCCAAGGGAATGAAAGGCGATCAAATCAATAAAATAATGGCGGCAACAGGATTTAGGGCAGGATCCGCTTTCAATGATCCGTCGCAAAATGTTAACGTTACTAAACTGGGAGATCATTATTTTAATACTGCTGGTAACAGAGGATTACTGACACCAGGATCTGTTAAAATGAGTGAAGGATCATTTACACCAGCAGCTGGAGGTGGAAATTCTTCTATAGCATCAGCGGCACAATCTCTAAAAGGAATGGATACTTCTAGTGGTCCTGGCGGCGGAAGCGTTAGTTGTGTATATGCGGTGAACAAAGTTTTTGCTAAAGCTGGCGTAAAACCACCTTGGGGAGGAGCTCAGAGTACAGATGCTGTCATAAATGGTGCAAAAAAAGCAGGTTGGCAACAAGTTGGATTTAATGATGCTAAACCAGGAGATCTTTGGGCATATGATGCTAATGATGGAAAAAAAGGGCACGTTGGTATTATGATGCCAAATGGTAAGGTTCTTTCTAATTCCAGTTCTCGGAAACAATTTATTTGGGAAGCAGATCGAGGTGCTTTGCTGAGGGAATATCCTAAAGCTGGAATGACACCACCTGGCGGAATATTCTTTAGAGCACCAGGAGGAGGAGGAGCAGATGTCGCAAGAAAACCTCCTGCTAAACCAACACCAGCAACAGCAACTGTAACACCACAACGTAACCGTAGGGGTCAGGGATCTACTTCTGGGACACTACAAGCATCTGCTGCAACACCTCCTACAGGAGTACAACTCGCACAAGCATCGAATGCAGATGCAGTATCACAGAGAAGAAACACTAGAGGTGGTGGCACTACTATCATCAACAATAATAATAATGTATCTGGATCTGGTACTCAAGTAGCATCTGCTGATCCAGCAGGAGGATCTAATTCTATGGGATTGGGTGCTTTAGCGATAAGATTGGCATCATAAAATTATGGCAGATTTTAAATCAACAACTGATTTTCAAATATCATCTATTTCTATCACTTCTGCTGATGGATCTAAATCTTATGATATCAAAAATCTTGTACAAATATTCACATATGTAGAAAGCACCAATTTTGCTTTTCTGATGGCAACTATGTCTGTTGTTGACAGTGGTGGTTTGATCAACTCTATGCCGATTCAGGGCGGAGAGGTTGTGAGAATTAACATCAAAACTAGTATCAATCCAAGTGGGCAAGAATACACACTAAGAATTTGGAAGATTGGAAATAGATATGTCAAAAACCAAGATCAATCCTATACGCTAGGACTTGTATCAGAAGAAGCGTTGAATAATGAATGTGTTAGAGTTGAAGTTCCTATTCAGGGAAAACCAGATGAAATTATTACAAAATTACTAAAAGAATATATAAAGACAAACAAAACTATCAATACAGAACCTTGTTTATTTGAAGCAAAACTGATTGCTACAAGAAAACGAGTTTTTGATATTGCGGCAATGTTGATGACAAAAGCAGTTCCAAATAGTCAACAAAGTATTAATACAACAACATCACAACAAAAATCATCTACTGCGACACAAGCACAAGAACAACTTGTTGGCGGAAGTGCAGGATTTTTCTTCTGGGAAAATAAAAGAGGATTTAATTTTTATTCTGTAGATACTTTGTGTTCAAATACAGCAACTGAAAGATATAATATAAAACCTTGGGGACCATATGTAGAAAAACTTGCGAATCTAGATGATGGTGCTGACGATAGATTTACTATTTCAAATATTACATTTGATTCAGAAATTGATTTGGTGGCTGGGTTGAGACTAGGTAGATATTCTACTAAAATGTGCTTCTTTAATTATTCTACTGGACAATATGATGAATATGTCTATAATATGAAAACTGCTTTTGATGATATGAAGCATCTTGGTAATCAAGAAGAACCATCTACTGTAAAATTGAGTAGTGATAAAACTTTAGCAGATTATCCTACAAAAATTATATCAGTTCTTCTTGATCATGAGACTTGGTACAATGAAGCTAAACCTGCTTCACCATATGCCAAAGATGGCGCAGAAAGTCCATCTCCATATTCGGATAGGCACTTAGAATGCGCCGCACAATCAATTGCAAGGTATCAAACACTATCAAATCAGAGAGTAACAGTTGTTATTCCTGGTAACTCAGAAATCTGTGCAGGCGATAGAATTGATATTAGGATCACGAATAAATTGCCATCTAGCATAGCAAAAGATGATCCATATGATCCAGAGTACAGTGGAATATATTTGATTATGGAAGTCACACATTCATACGACACTTTGGTAGGTACAAACGGTAAGTTTATGACTACACTTCGTCTTGCTAGAGACACTCACGGAATTAAAAATCGTGTATCTAATCACGGCAACTAAATAATGTATCAGGAGGAAACTAAGATGGATAGTATTGAGCGACATATTGAAGAAGATAAGAAAATTCTTGACGATCCACAAACATCACCACAAGCTCGTAGACACACCCAGGAAGAGCTTGCCGCACTTGAGGCATACCAAGTAAATCATCCAGAAGATCATCATGATCCATCTGCTTTGGAATTATTTTGTGATGCTAATCCATCTGCAGTCGAATGTAAATTATATGATAACTGAGTGATATGGACCAGTTATTATCGCAGCTAATACCAACACAAAAAATAGGAAACGATGGTTTTAACTGGTGGGTAGGTCAGGTAGAGGGAACTGCTGCCGATGAACCCAACAATAAGGGTGGAATGCGTTATAAAGTAAGAATTGTTGGCGAGCACCCACAGAGTTTTGAGATCTTACCTACAGCAGATCTTCCATGGTGTGGCGTGATGATGCCTGCGAATGTTCCTTTTATGCCAGGGAACACAGGTGGTGGTAGTTCTCAATTAGAAAAGGGATGTTGGGTAGTTGGTTTTTATATCGATCCAGAAAGACAAAAACCCATCATTATGGGTTCTATTGGTCAAACACCTGGCGCTACTACAATTGTAAAAAATGTTAGACCAACTGATTTGCCATTTACAACCGCACTCCCAGCAGAGCGCATAATTCCAGCAAAAGATGGAGAACCAGCACCAGAAAATCCACAGGGTGGTCAATCTGAAAACACAAATAAAAGCACTGGTGGCGTTTCAGATGGAACTCTTGATAAAGATAAAAAACCAAGAGTACCTATTGGAGCAGGACCTGGGGATGGAGATGAAGAAGAAAAATGGTGTCAAATGGTAGCAGAAAAATGTGAAAATCAAGATCTTTCAACACAAATTGGAGGAATACTTGCTGAATTATTAGCAGCAACACAAAATAGTGGTGGCAATCTGGGAGATTATTTGATCAACAAATATACTGGAGGATTGATGAGTGCTACAGAAGAAGCACGAAAATTTACTAACAAAATATTATTTGTTGTACAGCACTTTATAGCAAAAATTAAGGGGTTTATTATTGAAAAACTTCAAGCAGCAGTAAGAGATCTTGTCAACATGTTACTTGCCCCTACTGAAACTGGTAATGTTCTTACACCAGTTACAGAATTTTTCAATAAAATTCTAAAAGATCTTGGATGTCAGATGGCAGATCTTGGTGAACGTTTAGCAGAGTGGTTGACAAATGTTTTGATGGATTTAGTTACTCAAATCTATCAAGCTATTGCTTGTCAAATTGATGCGTTAGTAAATGGAATTCTTTCTAAGATCTCTTCTTTGATTGACGAATTATTGAACAGTATTTTGGGTCCTATACAAGAGATTTTAGGAGCAATTGGTTCTGCTTTAGATATCATTGGAGGAGCAATCAATTACGTTTTATCTTTACTCGGTATTTCTTGTTCAGGACCAGATCAAACTTGTTCAGAATATAAGAAAGTTTGTACAGATGGTAGTCAAGAAGAAGGTCTTGAGGATGATAAAGATTTCTTAGATGATTTGCTATCTGGTATTGATAGTTTATTCCCTGCCACTGGTGCTGACTATACATCATATGTTTGTGATGAAGCATTTGGTGGATCGCCATTAACAGTAACCACAATTGGATTTACTGGTGGTGTACCAAAACCACCAAGCACTGGTGGTTTGCCACCTACTGCTGATCCAGAAACTATAAAAATTATCTATACAATTGAAGATGTAATTGTCGAGGAAGGAAAACCAGCAGTGTTTGTTGTAACTAGAAGTGGATATACATCTGTTGCTTCGTCATTAACTTATAAAACACTAACTGACCAGGGAACAGCAACAGCTAATTCTGATTATCTTCCTGTTGATGATATCTTAGGTTTCCAACCAGGAGACACATCAAAATCTTTTGCTGTTAGTACCTTTTTTGATTCTATAGTAGAAAAAAATGAAGACTTCTTTGTAGAGTTAGCAATTAATAGTCCATCAACAATCCCGTCTGAATTCATTAAAAATATTGGTAAGTGTACAATCACGGAACAAGACATACCAGAAAAAGATGATCCAATTAAAATAAAACCAAAACCAATCAATCCAATTGATACTTACGAGGATGTTTTTACAAAACCTATAACTGGATCACCAACATTAAAAGATAACTACAAAACTGGTCCTGGTAATCCAGCACTAAAAAATAATACTCTATCTCCATTCTACGAAGTCTCATCAGATAAAGCTAGTGTTAAGGAAGGAGAATTTGTGACATTCTCTATAACAACAACTAATGTAAAAAATGGAACAGTTGCTTTTTATACAATTACTGGTGTTGATTCATCGGATATCGTTGGTTCGGGAATAACTGGAAGTTTTGTAGTTAATAATAACGCAGCAAAAGTAACAATTGGTATTGAAGAGGATGACAAACCAGAGACTACTGAAACTTTAGTTTTTACGATCAATGGAACTGGAGCATTTACTTCTGTATTAATTGTTCCCTCGGGTGAAAAATCTAGTGGTCAAGAACTTAAAGATTTTGATAAAGGTAAGGGAGAGAGTACGGAAACAACATATATTGAATTCCAACTCCCAACTGTAGATTCTGGAAAAGTTATTACCGATAAAAGTGGTGGAATTATTGAAATACCAATAGAAACTCCTGGTTCACCGTGGGCAGAACCACCATATGTCTTTATTAATGGAAATGGGATTGGAGCAACAGCAGTTGCCTTGTTAGATGAGAAAGGATTTCTGACTGAAATAAGAGTTAAATCACCAGGATATAATTATCAAATCAATCTTGCTGTTGATAAAGGTCTCCGTTGTATTATTGATAGTTTCACTCTAATTAGACCAGGAATTAATTATTCTACTCCTCCTGAAATGTATATAAATGGACAACTTGGAATTGCTGAAGCTATCATTAACAATAAAGGTTTTGTAATTGGAGGACGAGTTTTAGATAGAACTAAAACATTTGATAAATTTCCAACAATAGATATTGTTGGTGGTGGCGGATATGGAGCAAAACTTTTACCATCTTTAGTATGTCTAGATACACCAGGATTGGTCAGAGCAGAATCTACTAAGATTGGCACTGGTCGTTACGTTGATTGTCCATAGGGAGATAAGTAATGTCGCATTCAGATTTACATGCTAAAACTGAGAACTATGGAAAGTCAAAAGCTGCTAGTCCACAAACATATAATAGATTATCTACTAATGGTCCAGCAGCACCAACAACTCCTAATCAAACACAAACAACATCAGAAACTCCAAGACTGACTACTTGTTGGAAATCAGCTCTAGGAAGATCTCACATTTATGAGAGATTTTATCCAGATGGTATTACAGCAACACTTAGAATAGATGGACCTGGGGATAGTTTTATTTCAATGATGAATATTGGAAGCTTAACCCTTGTTACTGGTAGATACAGTAAACAAATAGGACCTGGAAGTGGTAGATTGAATATTCATAGTTATGGTGGTCAGCAACAAAAACATGAAGCTAGATCAAATTTTGAATACAATGCTGGTGATGACTCAGAAAAATGTGCTGTTAATATTATAGCATTTGGTGATGTTACAGAAGATGCTAAAGGATCGCAAAGAACAATCAAAGCAACAAAAATATTCATTTCTGCTGCGGATGAATTATATCTTGCTGGACAAAGTATTGTCCTTTCAGCATCAAATGGTAACGGTAATATCCAAATGTTTGCTGGTAACATAGATCAAACAACATCAAATAAAAAAGATATTGTTTTTGGACAAATCATGAAATTTGGTGTGTCCGAAGAAACATCTGTACAATTCGATCCCCGTGCTTCTGTAAATATAGTATCACCTGGGCATGTTAATTGGAAAATCCTTGGTGATTGTTCTACTTGGGTTGGTGGATCTCATCAGCATATTGTTGCTGGTGGCACTCCTGTTCCTCCTCTGAACAAAGTTAGAGATAGTGCGTATACAGTAAAAACTGCTATTGGTGGTCAAATTTATGATGCCGCAGATTTTATCAATAGAAAAGCAGGAGGAGCAATTAGTGAAGTTGCAGGTGGAGCTTGGGACGCAAAAGTTGGCGGAGCGTTTAATGTTGATGCTGGTGGAGCAGTATCACTCAAAGCAGCAGGAGCATTCTCTGCTGTCGCAGGTGGTGCTGCTAATATGACAGGTGCAGCATCAGCGAGTGTTACCTCGGCAGGACAAGTTAATATCATTGGTATTGGTAACACTGTCATTAAAGGTCTTCTTATACTTCTAAACTGAAATTTGAATTTTAGTTACATAAAAGTCGAAAAAATTTTTCCGCTAAAAAATCGTCAAAAAAGGTCCGCTAAATATTATACACCAACTGATCTTATATTATGGACTATAAACCATACTC
>Ga0194119_10011510_pt1 | contig 11408 bp, 4 predicted proteins | sample TA2MahC100mmetaG_FD_148620 | JGI IMG/M metagenome (GOLD analysis project Ga0194119, IMG submission 148620) | Freshwater microbial communities from Lake Tanganyika, Tanzania - TA2015018 Mahale Deep Cast 100m | ecosystem: Environmental > Aquatic > Freshwater > Lake | place: Tanzania: Lake... | reverse complement strand
CCCGCCGAAACCGCCCCCGCCGAAACCGCCCCCGGCGCGCCGCGCCGCGCCGCGGAGTTCGCCGCTCTGCAGCGCTCCATCCTCCAGCGCGCCAGCGCCGCCGTCCGCCCCGGGGGGCACCTGGTCTATGGGACGTGCAGCTTCCTCGTGGAGGAGAACGAGGGCGTGGTGGAGGCGTTCTTGGCGGCGGAGCCGGGGTTCGCGCTGGTGGGGATGTCGCTCCACGGCGCCCCCGCCCTCGACGCCGACACCACCTTTAGCGCCGTGCTGCGCCGCGCCTGACGTCGCTGCGCGGGCTCGCCCGCCCGGCGCTCACGCCGCTTCTAGAGTTGAATAGGGCGGGGGCTTGGGGGTAGGTTGCGCCCCTGCGGAGGCGGTCGAAACCAAAAGGCTGCCACCTGTCTTGCCGAAGCCGAAAAAAGGCTGCTACCTGATCGGAGCCCCGAGATGACCCACTCCCGCCCCCGCCGCGCCGCCCTCGCCGCGCCCCTCGCCCTCGCCGCGCCCCTCGCCCTCGCCGCGCTCCTGTGCGCCCCCCGCGCCCCCGCCCTCGCCGCCCCCGCCGGCGGGGCGGCGCGGGGGGGCGCCAAGCCCCAGGAGGCCCCCAAGCCCCAGGAGGCCCCCAAGACCATCAAGCGCCTGCTCGGCGCCATCCGCTACCAGAAGGACGACCTCGCCCTCACCGCCTTTGACGGCGAGGCGCAGGGGGCGCTCCTCTTTGGGGACGTGTGGGCCCAGCAGCCCGCCGAGGGGCGCGCGCGGTTCATCAAGGCGCTCCACGCCTTCTTCACCCTCGTGGCGTTCCCCAACATCCGCAAGGATTTCGAGCACCTCGAGACCATCCTCTACGGCGACGCCGCCCCGCAGCCCCAGGCGGGCGCGGCGGACGTGAAGGTGCGCGCCACGATTGTGGTGCTGCACGCCCTCAAGAAGGAGGAGGTCCCCGTGGACTTCCTCCTGCGCCCCGACGCCGCCGGCGAGTGGAAGATCAACGACTTCTGGGTTGCCCCCACCGCGGAGGGCGCTGAGTCGTTCTTGGGGCGCCTTAAGCGCGAGCAGCTCGCCCCGCTCCTCGAGAAGCGCGGCTGGGCGGGCGTCCTTGAGGCGATGGAGCGGCGCGTCGAAGAGCTCAAGAAGCGCTGAGGCACCGCACGCACATGACACACCCCTCTCCGCGCGGCGCCCTCGAGCGCTGGGTGGGCCTCTGCGCCCGCCGCCCGCTCGCCGCCCTCTCGCTCACCCTCGCCCTCGCCGCCGCGGCCGTGGCCCTCGCCCTCACCCTCCGCGTCAACACCAACCAGCTCGAGATGATCAGCGCCGCCTCGCGGCAGGTGCGCGACATCCACCGCGTCACCGACATGATCGGCGGCGCGGGGCACCTCACCGTGGCGCTGCGCGGCGCGCGCCCTGAGGCGCTCAAGGCCGCCGCGGTGGACCTCGCCGAGCACCTCACGCGGGACGAGGGCGCGCGCGTGCGCGACGCCTCCTACCAGCTCCCCACCGCCTTCCTGCTCGAGCGCGCCGCCCTCTTTATGGAGACCGCCGACCTCGAGGAGCTGCGCCGCCGCGTCAACGCCAAGCTCGCCGACGCCAAGCGCCGCGCTGACCCCTTCTTCTTTGAGCTCGAGCCCACGCCGCCCGTGGCGCTCAAGGTGGACGACCTCCTGAGCAAGTACGGGCGCGTGGGCAAGAAGCGCGTCTCCGATGACTTCTACCTCAGCGTCGGCGACGACGCCTCCGCCACCCCTGGGGCGATGGTGCTCGTGCAGGTGAAGCCCCGCTGGGACTCCAACGAGCTCGAGCGCACCGGCGCCCTGGTGGCGGACCTCCGCGCCTGGCTCGCGGCGCGCGCCCTGCCTCTGGGCGGGGCGGGCGAGGCGCTGCGCTTTGTGGAGGACTACTCCCCCGCCCCCCCCTCCGACCCCCTCGTGGTGGAGTTCGGCTTCACAGGCACCTACCAGACCAACTACGACGACTCCTTTCAGATCAAGGACTCCCTCGCCCCCGTGAGCGTGTGGGCTTTCGTGGGCGTGCTGCTCACGCTCCTGCTCTTCTTTGGGCGGCACCTCTTCGCCGTCGCCCTCGTGGTCTCGGGCCTCCTCCTCGGGCTCGCCGTCACCTTTGGGTGGGCGGCGCTCACCATCGGCGAGCTCAACATGATCACCAGCATCCTCGGCGGCATCCTGATGGGGCTCGGGATCGATTTCGGCATCCACCTGCTCTACCGCCTCCGCGAGGAGCTCGCCCGCCACGCGCGCCTCGAGGACGCCCTCGCCGTCACCCTCCGCGGCGCCGGCGTCGCCTCCCTCGTCTCGGGCCTCGGGACCGCCGCCGCGTTCGCCTCGCTCATGCTCTCGGAGTTCAAGGGCTTCTCGCAGTTCGGCTTCCTCGCCGGCTCCGGTGTGTTCCTGATCGGGGCGGTGATGTACGTGTGGGTGCCGGCGGTGGTGATGTGGGTGGAGCGCGGGGCGCCGGGGCGCGCGCGCCGCTGGCTGGGCGCGGCGGCGGCGGGCGCGGCGGGGGGCGCGCCGCCGCCCGCGCGCGCCCTGCCCCGCGCCGGCCTCATCGCCGCCCTCAGCGGCGGCCTCGCCCTCGCCCTCTCCGCCCTCGCCCCCCGCGCCCCCTTTGAGTACAACACGCGCGCGCTCATGGTGGAGGGTGTCGCCTCCGTGCGCCTGCAGGACGAGGTGGCGGCGCGCTTCGCGCTCGGCGCCGACCCCGTGGCCATCTACACCCCCACCCGCGAGGCGGCGCGCGAGGTCTTTGAGCACCTGCGCGCGCGCCTCCCCTCCGCCGCGCCCGCCGAGGGCGTGGCGCCCCTCGACACCCTCGACCAGGTGGTGGGACTCGACTCCTTCCTGCCCCCCGCCGCGCAGCAGGCGCGCAACGCCGCCGTGCTCGCCGCCTGGCGCGCCGAGCTCGCCGCGGTGGACCCCGCGCGGCTCCCCGAGGAGGTGCGCGCGCGCTGGGCGGAGGTCCAGCGCGCCCTCAACGCCACCCCCTTCACCCTCGCCGACCTCCCCGCCGTCTACCGCGAGCCCTTCGAGAGCCTGCCCACGGCGCGCCCAGAGAACGCCGGCTTCCTCACGTTCGTGTACGCGGGGGTGGACCTGTGGGACGGGCTGAGCATGCTCCGCTTCGCGGCGCAGGTGGAGGAGGTGCGCGTGGCCAGCGGCGTGTATCACGCGGCGGGCATGCCTATCTTGTTCTCGCAGCTCACGCAGATGATCCTGCGCGACGGTCAGCTCACGGCGCTGTGGACCACGCTGCTGCTCGTGCTCATCCTCGCCATCGACCTCCGCCGCCCGCGCGACGTGCTCGCCGCCCTCGCGCCCCTCCTCCTCGGCGTGGGCTCCATGCTGGGCGTTATGAGCCTCATCGGCGCTCACCTCAACCTCATGAACATCGTGGTCTTCCCCATCATCATCGGCTATGGCGTCTCTCACGGCGTGTACCTGCTGCACCGCGTCCGCGAGGGCGCCACCCCCCGCGACGCGCTCAGCTCCGTGGGGAGCGCCGTCGCCTGCTCCACCCTCACCACCCTCGCCGGCTGGGCCGCGCTGCTCGCCGCGCCGCACAAGGGGCTTCAGTCTATGGGCACGCTCGCCTGCGTCGGGATGCTCGCCTCCCTGCTCGTCTCCTTCACCCTCATGCCCGCGCTGCTCGAGCTCGCCCGCCGGCGGGCGCTCCGCCGCGCCGCCGCGCCCCTCCCCGCGCTGCTCGCCGCGCTCCTCGTGGCGCTCCTCGCCCTCGCCCTCAGCGGCTGCGGCGGCGCGCGCGAGCGACTCCTCGCCGACTCCTACGAGCAGCGCGAGCGCACCGCGCTCGTGCGCGTGGAGGTGCGCGCCTCGCCGCGCCTCACCGCCGAGGTCCTCGCGGACGGCGCCCTCGGCCCCGAGCGCGCCGCCCCCGTCCCGGCGGCGGTGGTGGAGATGTGGGCGCTGATGGCGCAGCGCTACCTCAACGACCACCGCGACTTCCTCGCCCTGCGCCGCGCCGCCCTCCCCGCCCCCCTCACCCCCGCCGCCGCCGCCCGCGCCCCCGCCTGCGGGGAGGGCGCGCACGGCGTCCTCCACATCGACGGCGAGGTGTCGCGCGAGGGCGGCGCGGCGCGCGTGCGCCTCTGGGCGCGCCTGAGCCGCTGCCTCCCCGCCGACGGCGCCGCGCCCCGCTGGGCGGCGGGCGGCGGCGACGAGCTGGTGTGGGCCGCCGACGTGGACCACGCCTCCGAGAGCGCCGACGAGGTGCTCGTGACGCTCCGCGAGGACTACGCCCGCCGCCTCGGCGACGAGGTCGCCCCCTACGCCGCCCCCTCGTTCCTCGCCCTCAAGGACCTCCTCGACCTCGCCCCGCGCCCCAAGCTCACCCGCGAGGAGGACGTGAACGACAAGATCGAGCTCGAGTACTGAGCGGGGCGGCCCTCGGCGGGGGCGCGGCGCGGCGCGGTGGCCTCCAAACGGCGAGACCCTCGACGGGGCATCGCCTCGCCGAGGGTCTCTCCTAAAGTGCTCAGAGACGGACTTGAACCGCCGACCCAGGGATTTTCAGTCCCTTGCTCTACCGACTGAGCTACCTGAGCGCCTTGTGTGCGATGCTATACCAGAGCGCGCGCAGCGCGTCAAGGGATTTTCGCGCGGCGCGATTCTTTGAGCCCGCTAGCGCGCCGCCGCGCTCCCGCCCCCCGCCAGCCGCCCCAGCGCGCCCTCCGCCGCCGCCATCTCCTCGGCGAGGCGCCACATCGCCTCCACGCGGTGGAGGTTGTGGGCGCGGCGATTCTCGAAGCGCGCGGCGTCAAAGGCGAAATAGCAGTCCTCGATGTAGTCTCGCGCGAACCGCGCCGCGAGCTCGAGGGTGATGGTGCGACCGCAGCGGGGCAGCCACGCGCGCTCGAGGGGCGCGAGGGGCCCCGAGGCGCTGAGGTAGCCCTCTAGCAGCGCCGCGCAGCGCGAGAGCGAGAACACCGGCTCCCCCTCCTCCACGCCGCGCGCCCCCTCGCGCCCAAGGTCGCACCACGAGCGAATCGCGTCGCCGATGTCCACGAGGCGCGAGTGGCGGCCGCAGGTGTCGAGGTCGATCAGCGTCGCGCGGCCCTCCGAGAAGCGCAGGTTGGTCACCTTGGGGTCGCCGTGCACCACCGTCCGCGGCAGGTCGTCGGGCAGGAAGGCGCCGTCGAGAGCGGCGAGCAGCTGGCGGGCGCGGGGGGCGACGCGGGCCACGGCGGCGGCGCGCGCGGGGTCGGGGGCGGGGGCGTCGAGCGCCTCGCGCAGGCGGCGAGCGTGGCCGCGCGTGTCGTGCCCGGGGTGGGGGGAGCGGAACTCGTGCGCGAGGTCGCTCATCACCTCATGGAACTCGGCGAGGGCGCGCCCGCCGAGCCGCGCCTGCGCCTCGTCCTCGATGTGCGGCAGCGTGCACCCCTCCACGAAGGTGCTCAGGCGCCAGCGGCGCGTGGCGGTGAGGGCCGACAGCGCGCCGTCGAGCGTGGGGAGCAGCCGGGGTCCGCCGTAGCCCCGCGCCGCGAGGTGGCGCGTGACGGCGGCGTAGTCCTCGAGCGTCTCGGGGGCGCTGAGCTGCGGGTGGAGCCCCTGGAGAATCAGGCGGCGCGCGCCCTCGCCCTCGCCGGTCGCCCCCGCCGGCGCCCCCGCAGGTGTCTCTAGGAGGTAGGTCCTGTGGATGAGCCCCTCCGTGAGGCGCCGCGCGCGCCCCCCCTCAAGGCCGTAGCGCCGCAGCGCCTCTTCGATCTCAGCGCGCTCGTCGCCGCTCAAGGCTGCCGTCATGGTCTCCTCGCTCACGCAGGGCCGCTCTGGGCCGCTCTGGGCGCGCGCCCGCCGCGCGCCCGCGCCGCAGTATTCACGCGCGGCGCGCGCCCTTCAAGCCGCGCGATCACGCGTTCGATTGGCGCCGCCCGCGGCGAGCCCTCTATATACTGTGGCGCCCCCCTCCCCCGCCCCTCGGAGCTGCCCATGCGCCCCGTTCGCCCGCCCTCCCCCTCGCCGCCCGCCGCGCCCGCCCTCGCGCCCGCCCTCGCGCCCGCCCTCGCGCCCGCCCTCGCGCTCCTCCTCTGCGCTGCCGCCCTCCTCGCGCTGCCCGCGCGGGGCGCGCCGCGCCTGCAGGCGGAGGGCGCGGAGGGGGCGCCGGCGAGCGAGGAGGCGCGCGACGCGCTCGTGGAGGCGGTGGAGGCGCTGCGACTCTGGCTGCCCGCCGACCGCTGGCGGGCGCTGCGCGCGGCGGCGCGGGAGGCGGTGCGGGCGCGGGTGGCGCCGCCCTCCTACGAGGCGCGGGCGGCGGCGCTCGAGCAGGCGCTCGCGGCGCGCGCGCAGCTGCGCGTGGCGCTCCCCGCCGCCCCGGCGGCGCCCACCGTGGAGCTGCTCCGCGCGCACCTCGACGCCCTCGAGGTCGCGCGGCGCAGCGTGGAGCTGCGCGAGGAGCAGGCGGGCCTCAAGGACCTCGGCGCCCTCGACCTCTACGCCGCGGAGCTCCTAGGGCGCGAGCGCGCCGCGCTGGCGCTGCTCGACGAGGCGGCGTCGGATCTCCCCGCGCCCGCGGAGGGGCCGCCGGCGCCCCCGCCCGACGCCGCTGGGGGGGCGGAGGGCGGCGCGGGGGGGGCGGAGACGCCGCTCGAGGACGAGGAGGCGCTTGAGGAGGAGGGGAGCGCGCAGGGCGCAGCGGCGCGGCGCGTGGCGCTCATCGACGCGGCGCGGGACCTGGCGCGGGCGCGCTGCGACGCGGTGGAGGCGCTGCGCGCGCAGCTCGCCCGCGCCGCTCAGGAGCTGCGCGCCGACACCGCCGAGCGCCTCGAGCGCCTCGCCGCGATCGCCGCGCTCAAGGCGAGCGCGGCGGGCGCCCTCGCCGCCCTCCTCGCGCGCGCCGAGGTGGAGCGCGAGCTGCGGGACCTCTCCCTTGAGACGCTCAGCGGCCTGCGCGCGAGCCGCGCCGAGGAGGAGCGGCAGGCGCGCGTGGTGGTGGAGGAGCGCGCGGCCAGCCTCGACCGGGCGCGCGCGAGCTACGATGGCGCCCACCGCCAGGCGCTGCAGCGCCTCGCGCCCCCCGCCGTGCCCGCCGCCACCGCCTCGCCCAACACCCCCGGCGAGGGCGACGACGACGGGTCGCAGACCGCCGCGCAGCTGCAGCACGCGGTGAGCGTGGCGGAGGGCTTCCTCACCTTCCACAACGCGCGCGCCGCCGCCACCGCCGAGGCGCTGAGCGCCAACGAGGCGCTGGCGGCGCAGCTAGAGCAGCTCCTCGCGCAGCTCAGCGTGTCGCAGGGCATCAGCCTCACCCTCGACGTCATGGAGGAGCTCATCGCGACCCGCGCGCAGCCCATCTTCTTGTCGGCGGACGACCTAGCGGGGCGGGCGCGCGAGCGCGAGGGCGCCGCGTGGCTCCGGCGGCTCGCCGCGCTCAAGGCGGAGTGGGGCGCGCAGCGCGAGCAGCTCTCCTCCGAGGCGACCCGCTGGCGCGCCACCCTCGCCGAGGACCAGGCGGCGGCGCGCCGGCTGCTCAGCGACCTCGACGGCGAGGCGGGGCTGCGCGCGCGCCTCGCGCAGGAGGGCGTGTGGCTGTCCTTCCTCAAGGAGATCGAGTCCTACGACACGCCGCGCCTCCTCGCGGCGCACGCCCAGGACCTAGAGGCCTTTAGCGCGCAGGAGGAGGCCATCCGCGCCCTCCGCGCCGACGTGGAGCGCCAGAGCGCCCAGCTCACGGCCCTCGCCGAGCAGCGCGAGCGCCTCAGCGACCCCCTCCTCCGCCAGCACCCCCCCGCGGCGGGCGCCTTTGAGGCGTGGGCGGCGCCGCTCGCGGAGCGGGCGCGGGCGCTGTCGCGCGAGGCGGGCGGGGAGCGGGGGGGCGCGCCGGAGGGGGCGGCGCTGGGGTCGGCGCTGGGGGCGGCGCTGGGGGCGGGCGGGGCGGGCGGCGCGGCGGCGCTGGTGGGCGGCGCCCCGCTCGGCGCCCCGCTCGGCGCCCCGCTCGGCGCTCCGCTCAGCGCCCCGCTCGGCGCCCCGCTCGGCGCTGGGGAGCTCGGGACGCCCGCCGGGGCGGCGGGGGCGCTGGCGGACCCCGGCGCCGCAGGGCGGGCGCCGGGGAGCGCGCCCGAGAGCGTGACGGGGAGCGCGCCCGAGAGCGTGACGGGGAGCGCGCCCGGGAGCGTGACGGGGAGCGCGCCGGGGAGCGCGCCGGGGGGCGTGACGGGGGGCGTGACGGGGAGCGCGCCGGGGAGCGCGGCGCAGGGCGGGCCGGGGAGCGCGCCGGGGAGCGGGGCGGGGGGCGCCGGTGGCCCCCTCGCCGCCCCGCCGCTCAACCCCCTCGCCACCGTGCAGCTCGAGGAGCTGCCGAGCGACGTCACCCCGCTCAGCCTCCACCTGCGTGAGCAGATTCCGCCGCGCATCACCTTCTACGTGGAGCGCCAGCGCCTCACCGACGGCATCGAGCAGGCGCTGCGCGGGCGCGGCGAGCTCCTCACGCAGCTCGAGCGCGCCCTCGGCAAGCGCGCGGACCTCGGGCGTCACCTGTGGCGCAGCGCCTCGCTGCTCAAGCGGCGCGCGCAGCGGGGCGAGGTGCCGGCGAGCGTGATCACCGACGAGCTCAACGAGCGGTGCACCGTGGCGTGGCTCAACAGGCTCAAGGCGGAGAGCGTGGCCCCCCTCCGGCGCGCCCACGAGCAAGAGGCCTCCTGGCTGCGCTTTGAGCCCTCCTATGAGCCCGTGCGCGCCGCCCTCAAGGGGTGGGGGGACCTGCTCAGCGAGCTGCTCGACCTGCTCGCGCAGAGCGCCAAGGCGTCGGAGGAGCCCCTCGAGGAGCAGGCGGGGGCGGGGGCGCCGGTGAGTCTGGCCGCCACGCAGCGCGCCCATGAGCTCAAGCGCCGAATCGACGCCGACAAGCGCTGGCATGAGCTGCTGCTCGACCTCGTCCACTCCAAGAACACCAAGGCGCTCGACGAGCTCCTCGAGGGCCTCTACAAGGAGCTGCTGCGCCTCGAGGACCAGCAGCGCCGCCTCGACAAGCGCCTCGGCCTCACGCGCCGCGCCTTTGAGCGCGTGGACAAGCAGCGCGACGTGCTCGCGCGCCTCGAGGGCGCCCTCGCCGTCGTCACCCAGCGCCTCGGCGAGCGCCTAGAGCTCGAGCGCACCCGCGTGCTCGCGCAACTCGACCCCGAGTGGGCACTGGCGGCGGCGCGCCACGGCGCCCCCGCCCCCGACCGCCCCCTGCAGACCCTCGACGAGCGCCTCAAGGCGGTGTCGTCGCTCAAGCGGGCGTGGTCGCTCTACGTGTCCTACGCCGCCACCCTCGCGCGCCTCCGCGACACCCTCGCGCCGCAGGGGCTCCTAGAGCGGAGCGCGGGGCAGGTCAAGGACACCGAGGCGCGCCTGGCGGCGGAGCGCGCGCAGCTGGCCCGCCCCACGCGCCGCCTCCTCGGCGGGCGCGCCCGGGGCGCCGCCCTCGACGACCTGTCCGCGACGGGCGAGATCGACGCCATTCGCGAGGAGCGCCTCCGCCAGAAGCTGAGCGCCGCGGCGTGGATCTTGGTGTCTTTTTGCCTGATTCCGCTCGTGGCGCTCTTCGCGAGCCGCTTCATCCGCCGCTTTGGGGAGCGCGCCTTCAGCTACGTGCTCTTGGAGAAGTCGGGGCAGTCGATGACCGACCGCGAGCGCCAGGAGCGCCAGGAGCGCAGCGCCACGCTCTTTCAGGTCTTTAAGGCGGCGAGCAACCTGCTCATCTTGACGCTCATGGTCATCTATCTGCTCAAGGCGGTGCAGGTGGACGTGACCCCGATCATCGCCTCGGCGGGCGTGCTCGGCCTCGCCATCGCCTTTGGCGCGCAGGAGCTGGTGAAGGACTTTTTCGCCGGCTTCTTTATCCTGCTCGAGAACCAGTACAACATCGGCGACGTGGTGCGAATCCAAGACACCTTCGGCAAGATCGAGCAGATCACGCTGCGCCTCACGATTATGCGCGACGAGGAGGGCGTGGTGCACTTTATCCCCAACGGGCAGGTGGGCAAGGTGAGCAACTGCACGCGCGAGTGGTCGCAGGCGCGCGTGGACGTGGGGGTGTCGTACAGCGTGCCGCCGCAGGCGGTGATCGACTGCCTGCATGAGATCGGCGAGCAGCTCTGCGTGGACCCCGTCTACGGCGGCAACGTGCTCGCCTGCGACGTGCTCGGCATCAACGCCTTTGACCACAGCGCCGTCGTGTACCGCGTGCGCCTGCGCGTGACGGCGGGCTACCAGTGGGAGATGGCGCGCCTCTACCGCAAGCGGGTGATGGAGCGGTTCATGGAGCGGAAGATCGAGATTCCGTTCCCGCAGGTGGTGGTGCACCAAGCGCCGGGGGCGTGAGGGCGCCCTCAGCGCTGCTGCAGGCGCGGGGTGCGCGCGAGGCGGAAGCCGATGCGCGAGGTCTTGAAGTGGGGGGCGAGGCGAGAGCGGAACGACAGCTCCGCGCCCTCCGCCTCATACGACCAGCTCCCGCCCCGCAGGACGCGCTGCCCCTCGCCCTCCACGGCGGGGTCCTCCGCCACCGCCCCCTCGGCGGCGCGCGCCTGGTAGGCGGTGTCCTTGAAGGTGTCAAAGCACCACTCCCACACGTTGCCGCTCATGTCGTAGAGGCCCCAGTCGTTGGGGGCGCGCTGGCGGACGGGGTGGGTGCGCCCCTCGGAGTTGGCGTCATACCAGCCGAGCGGGTCGAGCTGGTCGCCGCCGGCGTAGAGGTAGGTGTTGTGGGCGCGGGCGGCGTGCTCCCACTCGGCCTCCGTGGGGAGGCGGTAGCCCTGCGCGTCGCGGCGCCAGCGCACCCCGCCCTTGAGCGACACGTCGTAGGCGGGCTCGAGGCGCTCGAGCTGCGAGAGGCGGTTGCAGAGCTCAACGGCGTCGAGCCAGCTCACGCTGTCGGCGGGAGCGTCGGGGTGGGGGAACTTGAAGCGCGTCTCGCCCATGAGGCGCGTGTAGAGCGCCTGCGTGACGGGGGTGACGCCGAGGAAGAAGGGGCGCGTGATGCGCACGCGGTGGCGGGGGCGCGCGGCGGGGTCGCCGTCGTCACGCCCGAGCCACGCCTCCCCCTCGGGGATGAGCACGAGGTCAAAGCTCAGGTCGCCGCGCACCACCCGGTGCTGCGCGTAGCGGGCGAGCTGCGCGGCGCGCTCCCGCTCCCGCGCGCCGCGCGCCGCCTTGACCTCCGCCGGCTTCTCATGCGGCGCGGCGCCCCCCCCCGCCACCCCCGCCGCCCCCGCCGCCCCCGCCGCCCCCGCCCCCCCCGCCCCCTGCGGCGCGCCCCCGCTCAGGTACGTGGCGTGGCGCGCCGGGGCGGCGTGGGCGACGGTGCCGGCGTAGTGGCTCGTCTGGATGGGGGAGTGGGGGGGGCGGTGCCCGGCGAGGGTGGGGCTCGGGGTGGGGCGCGGAGGGGCGGAGGCGGCGACG
>Ga0194119_10011507_pt1 | contig 11410 bp, 11 predicted proteins | sample TA2MahC100mmetaG_FD_148620 | JGI IMG/M metagenome (GOLD analysis project Ga0194119, IMG submission 148620) | Freshwater microbial communities from Lake Tanganyika, Tanzania - TA2015018 Mahale Deep Cast 100m | ecosystem: Environmental > Aquatic > Freshwater > Lake | place: Tanzania: Lake... | reverse complement strand
TTGAAATTGATGGTGAAGAGGAACTCTAAAACCATCGGACAGTTATTAGTTGTGATAGGAGGAGTTATATTTTTATACTTATTTATCCTATTAGTCACACCCAAACCAAGTATGCCTGCTGATATTAGGGCAACTATTGATTCATTAACAGCAGTTAATCAACAATTAATTGAACATCAAAAACAAATTGATAGTACAATTGCTGTTTATGAAGAAGAAGTTAACCAAATTGATAATCAGGTAGATAACATTAAAGAAAAAACTACTATTGTTAGAGAGTATTATCGCGAAGTAGGTCAACAAGCTACTCAATACACTCCAACTCAAATAGATTCATTTTTTAAATCAAGATATAACTACTAATGAAATACATTTTAATTATATTGATGTTATTACCTATATTTGGTAATGCTCAAACACAAGACACAGTACACATACCAGTTTATGTAGCAAAACAAATTGTTAAAGATTTAGTTAGTGGTGATAGTGCTAAAGCTGAGTTAAAATTAGCTAATGAACATATAGATTTAATGCATCAAAAAATAAATTTAAAAGATAGTATTATATCAGGTCATGTTCAGAAAGGATTAATGTATGAAGATCGTATCAAAAATGAGCTGTTAAAATTTGATGCTCAGCAATTATGGGTTGATCAGTTAAGAAAAGATAATAAGAAATTAAAAGCTAAACTAATATTCACTCGTTTGTTAGGTACAGCTATTGTTGGTGGTTTAGGCTATTTATATTTCACTAAATAAGATCCTTGCAATCCCATGCACTGAGGCTTAACCCCGTAAGGTTAGACTTCTTTTATATATTTATATTAGACTTACTCTTTCGTGATTTTTTAATTAAAATAAAAACAAATGAAAAATCAAGTAAAATTCGTTGTAACTGCTTTAGCATTTATGTTAGTATCATTTACAACAAACGCTCAATTTAAGAAAGCTGATAAATTCGTAGAAGGAACAGTTTCTTATTCAAAAACAACAGATGCTGCTAAGCAGTATTCTATCAATCCAACAATTGGATATTTTTTAACAGATAAATTCGCCGTTGGTGTTTCAGGTGGATTTGGTAAAAACGCAACTCAGGAATTAACTGGTGTTGGTGCTTTTGGAAGATGGTTTATGTGTGAAACTAGAAATAAACTTCATGTTTATTCTCAATTAAGTGTTTCAAGTAATGCCACTAAAACTGGTAGCAATAAAGTATCAGTTACAAACGCAAACATAGGTCTTGGAGCTAACTATTTTGTATCTAAAAACTTTGCCCTTAACACATCATTAGCTGGCTTAGTTGATTATACTGATAATGGCTCTAAATCTACATTTTCAATTGGCTTCACTGGGGTTACTAACCCATTAGGTGCTGCTAAATTCGGAGTTCTATATCGATTCTAAGACATCACGCGAAGGAGTAAAGAATTAGGCCTAAACAAAAGTTTAGGCCTTTTTTTGTATATTTATATATATGAGTGATCAACAACAGAATATTAAAGACATTATTAAACAAGAATATGTTAAATGTGCTACTGATCCTGTTTATTTCATGAAAAAATATTATTGGATTCAACATCCACAACGTGGTAGAATCCAATTTAATTTATATTCATTTCAAGAAGGTGTATTACATCAACTTAAAAAAAATAGATATAGTATTGTAAATAAATCAAGACAATTAGGTATATCTACACTTGTGTCTGCTTATTCATTATGGTTAATGTTATTTCAAAGAGATAAAAATGTTCTTTGTATAGCCACTAAACAAGAAACAGCTAAAAACATGGTCACCAAAGTAAAATTTGCTTATGATAATTTACCTAGCTGGCTTAGAATAGTAGCTGTAGAAAATAATAAATTAAGTTTAAAACTAAGTAATGGATCTCAGATTAAAGCTATTGGTGCTACTGGTGATGCAGGTAGATCTGAGGCTGTATCATTATTATTATTAGATGAAGCTGCTTTTATTGAAGGTATAGATGAGATATTTGCCTCAGCTCAACAAACTCTAGCTACTGGTGGTCAATGTGTAGCCATATCTACACCTTATGGTACAGGTAATTGGTTTCATAAAACATTTATTGGTGGTGAAGAAGGTAGTAATGGATTTGTAGCCTTAAAATTACCTTGGAGTGTTCATCCAGAACGAACTCAAAAATGGAGAGATGAACAAGATGTTATTTTAGGAGTTAGAAATGCAGCTCAAGAATGTGACTGTGATTTTACCACTTCAGGTGACACAGTTATTGAACCTGATATTTTAAATTTTTATATTCAAACATATCAAGTAGATCCTATTTCAAAAGGTGGATTTGATGGTAATTTATGGCGTTGGGAGTTTCCAGATTATACAAAACAATATATTGTTGTAGCTGATGTGGCTAGAGGTGATGGTAAAGACTACTCAGCTTGTCATGTTATTGATATTGAAAGTGCTAAACAAGTAGAAGAATATAAAGGACAAATTGGTACTCGTGATTATGGACACATGCTTGTAGCTATAGCTACTGAATGGAACAACGCTTTATTAGTAATTGAAAATGCTAACATAGGTTGGGACACAATTCAAACTGTTATAGAAAGAGGATATCAAAATTTATACTATTCAGCCAAATCAGATACAGCTAATATAACAATGGATAATTTCTTAAATAGAAATAATAATAATTTAATACCTGGTTTTACCAATTCACTTAAAACTAGACCACTTGTAATAGCTAAATTAGAGGCTTACATGAGAGATAGAGCATGTATTATCCAATCACGCCGAACATTAGAAGAATTAAGAACATTTGTTTGGAAAAATGGTAAAGCACAATCTAATGATGGATATAATGATGATCTTGTGATGGCTTTTGGTATTGGTATGTTTTTACGTGACACAGCTTTAAAATTCTCTCAAACAGGTATAGACTTAACACGTGCTTCACTTGGAGGCATAGGAAAAATTTCATATACTTCAGGACCAGGTGATTTTTATTCACCACATAGTCCAACCACTCAAAATCCATGGCAGATGGATAATGGAAAAGGACAGATGGAAGATATCAGTTGGCTGGTTTAAATAAATATTTATAACATATACTAAGATACTATGGGATTATTTGACAATCTAAAACGATTATTCTCCTCAGATGTTATTATTCGTAATGTAGGTGGTGATGAGTTAAGAGTAATTGATACAGATCGAATACAATCATTAGGTGTTTTACAAACTAATGCACTTGTAGATAGATTCACTAAAATTTACACCACATCTGGTGCGGGTATTTACAATGTAAACAATGTTTACAACTACCAAACACTAAGAGTACAACTTTATACAGACTATGAATCAATGGATACTGATGCTATTGTGGCCTCAGCACTTGATATTATATCAGATGAATGTACTTTAAAAAATGAGCATGGTGAAATGCTTCATATTAAATCTTCTGATGAAAATATTCAAAAAATATTATACAATTTATTTTATGATATATTAAATATTGAATTTAATTTATGGAGTTGGACTCGTAATATGTGTAAGTATGGTGATTTTTATCTTAAATTAGAAATAGCTGAAAAATTTGGTGTATATAATGTAATACCATTCTCAGCTTATTCAATTATAAGAGAAGAAGGTACTAATCCACAAAATCCTACATATGTAAGATTTAAATATGATCCAACATCTGTATCTGGTATCACAGCTCCACAAACACAATATGCTCTAGGTACTTCAGTATCAGATATTCATTTTGAAAATTATGAAATGGCTCACTTTAGATTGATAAGTGATGTTAATTATTTACCTTATGGTAGAAGTTACTTAGAGCCAGGTCGTAAAATTTTTAAACAAATGGTATTAATGGAGGATGCAATGTTGATTCATCGTATTGTACGTGCTCCTGAAAAACGTATTTTTTATATGAATGTTGGTGCTATTCCTCCTAATGAAGTAGAAGGATTTATGCAAAAAACAGTTCAAAAACTTAAGAAAGTACCTTTTGTAGATCCACAAACTGGTCAATATAACTTGAAGTACAATATGATGAATATGATGGAAGACTTCTATATACCAGTTAGAGGTAATGATCAGTCAACTCGTATTGATACAGCAAAAGGTTTAGAATATAATGGTATTGAAGACGTTGCTTACTTAAGAGATAAGTTATTTGCAGCTCTTAAGATACCTAAAGCATTTATGGGTTATGAAAAAGATCTAACAGGTAAAGCAACACTTGCTGCTGAAGATATTAGATTTGCTCGCACAATTGAACGTATTCAACGCATATTATTATCTGAATTAACTAAGATTGCCTTAGTACATTTATATACTCAAGGATATGATGGTGAAACATTAACTAATTTTGAATTATCATTAACCACACCTTCTATCATTTATGATCAAGAACGTGTTAACTTAATGAAAGAAAAAGTTGAATTAGCAGGCAATATTATGGAAGCTAATTTATTACCAACCGAATGGATCTATGATAACTTATTCCATTTTAGTGAAGATCAATATGATGAGTATCGTGATTTAGTTATTGAAGATAAAAAACGTAAGTTTAGACTAACTCAAATTGAAAGTGAAGGTAATGATCCAGATGAATCAGGCCAGGTATATGGTACACCATCTCAATTAGCCACAGCTTATGGTAAAGGTAGAGGTGATGGTGCTGTTCCAACAGGATATAATGAGAAAAATCCAAATGAACCTGTACATTTAGTTGGACGCCCTAAAGCTTCAGTTTCAAATATTAACCGTCAAGATAATCCATTTGGTAAAGATCGTATTGGATCTAAATCATATAGTACAGCTGGTGTTGATCAAGAAGATAGTTTAGCTAAAACTCAATTTAAAGGCGGGTCACCATTAGCTTTAGAAACATATCTTAAAAACAAAGGCATGTTTGATAAAATACCAGTAAACCGCCGCACTAGTTTATTTGAAACTAATTTATTGGATGAAAATAACATCCGTGATGAAATTAAATAATATACATATTTATAGATAGTAGTATTATACTAAAACTATGCATATTAAACATAATAAATTTCGTAATACTGGTGTTTTATTTGAGCTATTAGTGCGTCAAATAGCATCAGACACATTGGCTAATATTGATTCCAAGGCTGTAAGAATTGTAAAAAAATATTTTCATAATAGTGAAATTGCTAAAGAACATAAACTTTATCATACTGTATTAACAGCTCCACGTTTATCTGAAGGTAAAGCTGAAATATTAGTAAATACAACAGTTGATTTAGCTAAAAAATTAAATAAAGAAACATTACTTAAGGAAAAATATAACTTAATTAAAGAAATTAAAAAACATTATAATCTTGAAAGTTTCTTTAAAGCTAAAGTTAATAACTATAAACCATTAGCAGCCGCTTACACATTATTTGAATCAGTTATGGAAAATAAGTTTGTTGAGCCTAAACAAATTGTGCTTAATAAACTTACTTTAATGGAACATATCACTAAGAAACAATTAATTGAAAATAAAGAAAATGAAATTGAGCAAGCTTTAGCTAAGGAAGACAAGAATGTACGTATCTTAGCTTATAGAATGTTAATTGAAAAATTCAATAGTAAATATTCAACATTAAGTGAACGTCAAAAATTAGTGCTTAAAGAATTTATTAATAATATATCCAACCCTGAACATCTTAAAATTTTTATCAACGAGAATCTTAATAAAGTTAAAACTGAATTAATTACTTTAGTTAAACAAGTTGATGATAAAACAACTGAAATTAAGTTAAACGAAGTTATAACATTGATTAAACCGATTTCAGCCAAGTCATCTGTAAAAGATGAACATTTGGTAGCATTACTTCAATATCAGCAATTAGCTGAAGAAATCAAAAGGGTAAATGGATAAGAAACTTAAATTAAAGACAGAATTAGCCAAGAAGCTTAAAAAAGAAACATCAGTAACTGGTACTGGTGCTTTTGTAACTCCAGGTACAGGTGAAGGTGTTGCTACCAAATATGCATTTGGTAAACGTAAAAATACAGGTACTCCAAAAGATTGGAAACCAGCTCCATCTATTCCTAACCGTTCATCTAAAGCAATTGATTATAAAGAATTATATGAAAGTGAATTAAAATTAGGTGTAAAGTATGACTATAAAGGAGAGAGTGGATTTATATCTACAGGAGGATCTAATGATCCTAGAAATTGGAAGTTTTTAAGTGGTAAAAAACCAGATCAATATCCTTATTTAGCTGTTAAAGCAGATTTAGTTCCCTCTAAAAAACAACCAGGAAAATATGATGGGGCTTTTGATATGGGTTTAGGTAAAGGACATCATATAGATGAAGCAGGTACTGATGAAGTAGTTGCTATTTTAAATAATCCTAATCTAGATCTAGATGTTAAAAAAACATTAATGTCTGCCTATAGACAAGGACATATTACAGCTGATGGTGTATTAGCAATTGTAGATCTTATTTTAAAGAAAGGTTCATTACAAGAAGTGAAATTAGATATTGATGATAGAATTAAAGTAACTTATGGTAATGAATTTTACGGTGAGACTGGAACTATAACTGATATCAAACGTGGATTTGTAACTGTAGAGATGGATCGTGATGGTAAAGAATATAGTATGCACTTAAGTGATGTACAGAAAATAGAAGATGAAGATGATGATGACATGATAGATGAAGGATATTATGAATTTGATATGGAAGATGATGATCAAATAGACTATAATAGCATATCTGATTTAGAAGATGAATTAAGTAGACTTATACGTTGGTCTAATGAATTTGGCCATAAAGGTGCTGATGCCCAAATTGACCAATTACAAAAAAGAATAGAAGATTTAAAAAAACAATCTATAAAAGAAGGATATGCTAAGTTTAGAAACGAAACTAAAATGCGTTCTAAACCAGATCAATTCCATCAAGCTGTAAAGCAAATAAAACAAAAAATGTATGAAATTAATCGTATATTTGAATATGTTGATCGTTTAAAAAGTGAATTAAGTGAAGGTGAAGACTTAAAATATAAAAAATACACCGAAAATGCATTCCAACAAATTAAAGAGAGTGCAAAAAAATTATTTTTAAAATCTACAAAATTAAAATAAAATGGCAGACAATTTTAACATGAAACAATTCTTAACTGAAAATAAGTTAGGACCATATTCTAAATTAAAAGAAGAACACGACCCCTACGACGGCGGCCCTGAAGATTTAGCTGCTATGGCTAGAGATGCACATAGGTTGAGAAATAATCCAACAACTATACGAATCGCTAAACAAGCAGCCAAAGGTGCTACTAGCAAAGAAGAAGCCGCTAAAGTAGCTGTAAAACTTGCTCGTGCAGAAGGCATAAAAGACTCAGAACAGATAACTCAGATTATTAGTTTAGCCGCAGGAATGGTTACCAATTTTTCAGAAGATCTAGGACAAGATCGTACTGATGCTGAGGCTGAAAAAATGATGGATTTCTTAGCTGAAAAAGATAAAACTGAAGAAGCTTTATCTATGCAAGCAGCTGATCGCATGAATGGATTAGTATCACAAACTGCTCTTAAAGCTTTAGTAAGTGGTACTCAAACTATCATTAGAGATCTTAAACAAGATGGATTTGAAAGTGATGAGATTTTTGAATACATTGTTTCAATTATTAAAGATTTAGATGAATCTAAAAAACCAACTGAAGAAGCTTTATCACAAGTTACCCTTCCTAAAAACATATCAGCTACTTTAGGTAGTAATAACCCAGAAGGAGATAAATTAGTATTACGCTTCTTACAAGGTATAGCTAAAAAATTTGATTACCCAGTTGCTAAAGCAGCTATGTTTGTAAAAGAAAGACTTAAACAATTAGGATATTAATCATGGCAAAAACAACAAGTAGAAATGAAAGCCGTAAAGTTATATTTGGTAAACGTAAAGGCGGTAACGCTAAAAAATCATATAACAAACACTCTCCACGCCCTAAAGCATATCGTGGGCAAGGTCGTTAATATTTATTAGTATGACAACAATACAATTATATCGCAAGCATAAAGCTGGTGAAGTATCTAAAGAAAAATTCTTATATGAAGTAAGACGTGATAATAATTTACCATGGATCACTAATTTAACTTCATATGAAGATGCTATTAAAATTCTTAAAAATAAAAGCATCATATCTGATGAAAAACCAGCTATTGTTAATATTCCAGCTATTGGATTAATGACTGAAGCTAAAGAAACTAAAAAAGAATTAACTCTTGACACAGTTAATCCATATGAATATCGTCATGGTATTCAATATGAATTAGCTGAATTAGATGAATATACAGATGAGGCTTTAGAAAAAGCTAAAGCTATTGTATTAAAAAATTTAAATAAAGATGTTAACTTTTATTCTACTTTATTAAATGCTAAACAATCTCCATATACTTTTAAATCTACTGAAACAGATGCTAAAGGAATGCAAGCTAAAGCTGATGGTTATTTAAAAAAGGAAGCTAAAAAAGATGAAAAAGCTAATGTACAAGATACATTAGGTAAAAAAGAAGCTGGAAAAAAAAAGCCTAAAGGTATTAAAATAATGCCTGATAAAGGTGTTACTGGCTCTGAAAAAACTATTAAAGAAGGTTTAGAAGAAGCACAGATAAAAGTAGGTGATATTGTTATTCCTAATAAAGGAGAACATAAAGGACAAAAACATAAAGTTATCCATGTATTTGATGATGGCTCAATGAATATCCAACCTGTTAGACAATTATCTACAGGTGAGTATGCAGTATTATCAGCAAAATATATTAAATACCGTCAAGGTGCTGCTAAGGCAAAACCTGAAGATATAGAACTTGCTGAAGCTAAAGTAGAAGAAGGTTCTAAAGATCCTTATGATAAGGCTAAAGTGATGAAAGTAAAAGGTAAATTTGAAGTTTACACTACTCAAGATGGTGAAATCAAAACCTTTGATACTGAAGCTGAAGCTAAAAAATTTGCTGATGATTATAATACTGGTTTCCGTCCAGGTGTTGATTTAGGTGCTTCATTTGAAAAAATGAAAGGCGGAATGAATGCTGAAGATGAATTTAAATCATTAATGTCTAAATATGATTGGTATTATGAAATGAGTGATGATCCACGTACTTATGATCGTGGTTTAGCATTAGATAAACAATTAAAATCATTAGGCAAACAAATTGGTGTTGATAAGGCTGTTGAATTATTTAATGCTAAAGCTCCATCTGATAGAAAAGAAACATCTTCATTTTTTATGGAAGACAAACATGCTAAAATTAAAGAAGCGTTAAAAAAAGCATTAAAAGAGGAAGATCCAGCTTTAGTTAAATTAAATAAAGATGAAGAAAATACTGAAAAAGCTTTAGCTAGTATACTTCAAAAGAAAGCAGCTATATTAAATAAACCAGGAACTCAAGGATAATGAGCAAACAAGTATTAATAGAATATTTTTCATTCTCACCTTCACCTCGTGCTTTACACGAGGCAAAGTTGTCTCCATCTAAAAATTTAATTGTTGAGGGTGTAGTACAACGTGCAGATGCTAAAAACCAAAACGGTAGAGTATATCCAAAAGACACATTAGAGCGTGAAGTTGAAAAATATGTAGCTGGACCAATAGCTGAAAATAGAGCATTAGGTGAATTAGATCATCCAGACTCATCTATTATTAATTTAAAGAATGTATGCCATAATATTAAATCATTATGGTGGGATGGTGATGATTTAATGGGTAAAATTGAAATATTGCCTACACCATCAGGTAATATATTAAAAGAATTATTTTTAAACAATATAACTGTAGGTATTTCTTCACGTGGTATGGGTTCAGTAAAACCATTAGGTGAAGGTACAGTAGAAGTACAAGATGACTTTGAGTTATTATGTTGGGATTTTGTTTCAACACCATCAACTCAAGGTGCATTTGTTAGACCAACAGGTCTAAGTGAAAGTGTAGTACCTGGCACTCGCTCATTTGGTAAATATACTAAAATAAATAATTTAATTTTAGAAATTATTTGTTCACAAACAGGCATTTGCTGTATAAGATAAGGTGACACACTTTGTCGCTTTGAGTACTTTTCATATATTTATGAACAACCCCATATGAGATCTCCAATATCTCATTAGTTTAATCGTATAATCTTATATTGCTTTCCAATCTAATAAGCAATCGAAAAGGAGAAAATTCAGATGACAAATCAAGAATTATTCAGTCAAGCAATTGCTGATGCTAAAGCTGTCCGTGACGCTGCAGTAGCAAATGCTAAAGCCGCTCTTGAAGAAACTTTCACTCCAAAAATTATGTCTATGCTTTCAGCTAAATTAAATGAGTTGGAAGAAGAAAAAGTTGAAGAGAAGAAAGAAATGAAAGATGAAGGCTACGAAAAAGAAGAAGGTTATGAAAAAGAAGAAGGAGTTAAATCTATGGAAGAAACTGACCTCGAAGAAATCTTAGCCCAACTTGAAGCTGAAGAAAAAGGCAAACAAGAAGAAGGCAAAAAAGAAGTTGAAGAGGCCAAGAAAGACGTAGAAGAAGCTAAAAAAGAAGTTGAGGAAGGTAAAAAAGAAGTTGATGAAGCTAAAGAGAAAAAAGAAGAAGGCAAAAAAGTTGAAGAATCTTTAACTACTGAAGCTGATGAAGACGACGAAGTTACTGAATTAACTGTTGACGAACTCAAAGATATTATCCGTGATGTATTGAAAGATGTATTAGCGGGTACTGAAGAAGAAGAAGGTGAAGGCGAAATCGACTTAGGAGATGAAGCTGGTGAAGAAACTGAAGATGAAGAATCTATCAGTCTTGATGAATTATTAGCTGAACTTGAAAAAGAAGAAGAAGGCAAGAAACCAGTTGAAGAGAAGAAAGACATGGATGAAGCTAAAAAAGAAATGGACGAAGCCAAGAAAAAAGAAATGGACGAAGCCAAGAAAAAAGAAATGGACGAAGCTAAGAAAGACATGGATGAAGCCAAGAAAAAAGAAATGGACGAAGCCAAAAAAGACTTAGAAGAAGCCATTGCTACCATTAAAACTTTACAAGCTGAACTCAATGAAGTTAATCTTTTAAATGCTAAACTTCTCTACACAAACAAAATCTTCAAAGCTAAATCTTTGAATGAAGCACAAAAAGTTAAGGTGTTAAAAGCTTTTGATAAAGCTACTAACGTGAAAGAAGTTAAGATTGTTTATGAATCTTTAACTGAATCATTAAGCGCCAAAACTAAATCTACAATTAAAGAATCAGTTGGATTTGCTTCTAAAGCAGCTGGAATTGCACCAGCCCAACCGATTGTAGAAAGTGACGCTGCTATTCGTCGTATGCAACAATTAGCAGGAATCATTAAATAAGTTTTGAAAAAACAAACAAAAAACAAAAATTAAATTTTATTTAAAAATGAGTCAAATTCAATCTTTAATCGAATCTGCTAAC
>Ga0194119_10011505_pt1 | contig 11411 bp, 12 predicted proteins | sample TA2MahC100mmetaG_FD_148620 | JGI IMG/M metagenome (GOLD analysis project Ga0194119, IMG submission 148620) | Freshwater microbial communities from Lake Tanganyika, Tanzania - TA2015018 Mahale Deep Cast 100m | ecosystem: Environmental > Aquatic > Freshwater > Lake | place: Tanzania: Lake... | reverse complement strand
GATCGCGCCATGTTGATGCTTGCGGTCTCGGCGCGGCGCGTCTTGCCCTTCACTTGCCTGATAGCTCATGAGAAACGATCTTTTCGTTTGAGGAATTGCGAAGCGATTGGAGTGCAGGATAGGCTTTGCGCCAGCGATGTACTACATCGCGACAGGGTCGGCGGCCGATGGCGCTGATCTCTCTCCGCATCCCGGATGACGTGGCGGCGCGCTTCTCGGCTCTCGCGGTTGCCGAGGGCGGCAAATCCGCGCTCATGCGGCGACTCATCGCTGATGCGCTCGACGGGCGTTCGCCTTGTGCCGCGCCATTGCCGACCGGCAGGCCTGAGAAGGTGACGCTGCGGTTCCGCGAGAGCGAAATGCGCCAGCTTGCGGAAATCGCACAGCGGCGGGGCATGACGCGCACGGGCTGGATCGTCGCCCTCGTGCGTGCGCGACTAAGGTCGCCCATGCAACATTCTCCCGACGAACGTGAAGCGCTGCGCGCGATCGTGCGTGAGCTCAATCGGATCGGCGCCAACATCAACCAGATCGCGCGCGCGGCGAACGCCGGCGTTCAACAGGGCAGGTCGATCGAAACTGGTCTGTCCGAAATCCGCGAAGCGAAAGCTGTTGTCGAAAGCGCGCTCACGGAGCTGCGCCGAACGTTTGGGGACAATGCCGATTACTGGAGAGCAGGCAGATGAGCCGGCGTCGCTCGCCGCGCGAGGCGGACCTGTTCGCGGAACTTCCCCCGATCTCTTATGTCTGGCAAACGCCCATTCGGCGTCCGCGGCCGGCGGAATGGGATATCCCCGATGGTGCGCAATCCGGACGGCTAACCCCGGAGCATCTCAAATCGCACCTCGAATACATCACCCGCAAGGGCGAGCTCACAGGCGAAACGGAGCAGGGCGCGCTGTTGGTGGGGCGCGGAGGGTTAAAAGATTTGCAAAATAGATGGGCAGACGACGCCGCTCTCGATGATCGGCGCCGCCGTGACGGTTCGCTTTCGGTAAACATTATTCTCTCGATGCCGGCGGGTACCGACGCGGCCGCCGTCAAGGACGCGGCCCGGGCTTTCGCCATCGAGACCTTCGGACACAACCACGACTACGTCTTCGTCCAGCATCTCGAGGACAAGCACCCGCACGTTCATTTGACGGTTCGTTCGCTCGGCCATGACGGGAAGCGCCTCAATCCTCGCAAGGCCGACCTGCAGGTTTGGCGCGAGCGGTTCGCCGCGGAGCTGAGACTGCGGGGGATCGCGGCGGAGGCGACGCCACGGCGCACGCGGGGAAGAGTGCGGAAGGCGGATCGCGGCGCGGTGCTGGCTTTGCGCAAGCGGAACGTTATTCCTTATGTTGATCGGCGTGCGCGAGAAGAGGTCCTCTGGAGGGTGCAGAACGGAAAGAGCGGCGGGCGCCCTTGGGAGACACAAATTCAGGCGCGCCAGGAGGGGATCCGGCGGAGCTACCTGAATTACGCCGCGGAACTGGAGCGCTCGGGTTCATCCACAGACCACGCGCTTGCGCGCGAAATCCGTGAATTCGTACGCGACATGCCGTCGATCGAAACGAGATGGCAATTGCTTAAGAAGGAACTGGCCGAGTTTGCCGAGAGCCGTCGGCGGGATGCGGCGCGCGACACGGAATCTCCTCGACGTTCCGAGTCCGAGAAGGATGAGCGTGGGAAATAGCCGTTCCCCGCGGGCCAATCTCGGGGTTGCGAACAAAACAAGAAACAATGCAAGATGCGCTTCGCAACAAGAGAATGATTCGACGTGCCCGCCGCCCATCTCGAAACACTCAATTCGCAGCAGCGAAGGGCCGCCGAGCACGGCGTCGAGGGACAATCCGCGCTCCCCGGGCCGCCCCTCCTCGTCATCGCAGGCGCCGGATCTGGCAAAACTAACACGCTCGCCCATCGCGTCGCCCATCTCATCGTCAATGGCGTCGATCCGCGCCGTATCCTTCTCTTGACGTTTTCGCGGAGGGCCGCCGCGGAAATGACGAAACGCGTCGAGCGGATTTGCAGCAAGATCGGAGACAAGCGTGGGGGAGCGATCGCAGCAGCCCTCGCTTGGGCCGGGACATTCCACAGCGTCGGGGCGCGCCTCTTGCGAGAATACGCTCACCAGATCGGTGCCGACCCAGCCTTCACCATCCACGATCGCGAGGATTCGGCCGATCTGATGAATCTCGTTCGCCATGAACTCGGGTTCTCGAAGACCGAGTGCAGGTTTCCGACCAAGGGAACGTGCCTTGCAATTTATTCGCGGTGCGTGAACGCCGAGGAGCCGATCGAAGAGGTGTTGCAGACGTTCTTCCCCTGGTGCTGCGGATGGGCCGACGAGCTGAAGCGGCTGTTCGCCGCTTACGTCGAGGCGAAGCAAAGGCAGAACGTGGTCGATTTTGACGACTTGCTGCTCTATTGGGCGCAGATGGTGAGCGATCAGGTCCTGGCGGAGGAAATTGGCGGCCGCTTCGATCACATCCTCGTCGACGAATATCAGGATACGAACCGGCTTCAATCCTCGATCTTGCTCGCTATGAAGCGGGATGGCCGCGGCCTAACGGTGGTCGGCGACGACGCCCAGTCCATCTACTCGTTTCGCGCCGCCACAGTCCGCAACATTCTAGACTTCCCAAATCAGTTCAGCCCGCCGGCCGAGATGGTCACGCTCGATCGCAACTATCGGTCGACGCAGCCGATCCTGGCGGCGGCGAACGCCGTCATCGATCTGGCGAGCGAGCGCTTCACGAAGAATCTTTGGACGGATCGGACCTCGGAGGAGCGGCCGCATCTGGTCACGGTCACAGATGAGGCGGAGCAAGCCCGCTACGTCGCCGAACGGGTGCTGGAGAACCGTGAAGCGGGAAGTGCGCTGAAGCGGCAAGCGGTGCTCTTTCGGACCTCACACCACAGCGGTCCGCTGGAAATCGAACTTGCGCGCCGCAACATTCCCTTCGCAAAATTCGGCGGCCTGAAATTTCTCGACGCTGCGCATGTAAAGGACGTGCTGGCGCTGCTGCGGTTCGTCGAGAATCCGCGCGATCGCGTGGCCGGTTTCCGATCGATTCAGCTGCTGCCCGGCGTCGGGCCGAGCGGGTCGCAGCACGTCCTCGACCAAATGGCTGAGGCCGCTGATCCGCACCGCGCCTTTCTTGAAACGTCTCCTCCGCCGCGCGCCGGCGCCGATTGGCGCAACTTCGTGGAGACAATCGGCGCACTCCGGTCAGGCGCGCTTGGCTGGCCCGCCGAATTCGAATGCGCGCGGCTCTGGTACGAGCCACATCTCGTGCGCATTCACGAAGACGCCGCGGTGCGCCGCGCCGATCTCATGCAGCTTGAACAGATCGCCGGCGGTTATCCGTCCCGGCAGCGTTTCTTGACCGAACTCACGCTTGATCCTCCGGACGCCACGAGCGACGAGGCCGGCGCGCCGCTCCTCGACGAGGATTATCTCGTCCTCTCGACCATTCATTCCGCCAAGGGGCGGGAGTGGAAGTTTGTGTTTGTCCTCAATGTCGTCGACGGCTGCATGCCGTCCGACCTATCAACCGGATCCTCGGCCGAAATCGAAGAGGAGCGGCGGCTGCTCTACGTCGCCATGACCCGCGCCAAGGACGAACTACATCTCGTGACGCCCCAACGTTTCTTTACACATGGGCAAAGCGCCCAGGGCGACAGGCACGTTTATGCGTCGCGCACGCGGTTCATCCCAGACTCAATACCTTCGCTATTTACGAGAAGGGCTTGGCCGAAGATCGCGCCAGAGGCCGAGCTGGCGCCGACGGGGCTTCGAAGCGTCCGACTCGACGTCGGAGCGAGAATGCGAAATATGTGGCGATGAGCAATGATCGAACTTGCCGTTAGGGTCGAGCCAGTAGGCGCGCGCTTGAACGATCTTGCGCCTGACCGTTTGCGCAAGATCATCCATGTCGACATGGACGCCTTCTACGCCTCCGTCGAGCAGCGTGATCGCCCCGAACTGCGCGGCAAGCCAGTCGCGGTCGGTGGCGAGCGCGAGCGCGGCGTCGTGGCGGCTGCTAGCTATGAAGCGAGAAAATTCGGCGTGCGTTCGGCAATGCCTTCCGTGACCGCGCGCCGGAAATGTCCCGATCTGATTTTTGTGAAGCCTCGCTTCGACGTCTACAAAGAAATCTCGCTGCAGATCCGTGCGATCTTTGCCGAATATACGAGCATCATCGAGCCACTGTCGCTCGACGAAGCCTATCTCGACGTGACGAAGAATCTGAAAGGATTCGGAACGGCCACCGAGATCGCGCAGGAAATCACGAGAAAGATTCGCTGCGAAACCGGGCTGTCGGCTTCAGCCGGCGTCTCCTACAACAAGTTTCTCGCAAAACTCGCATCGGATCATCGCAAGCCCGACGGGCTATTCGTTATCACGCCAAAGATGGGAGCGGCCTTCGTCGAGGACATGTCGGTCGGGAAGTTTCATGGAGTCGGACCGGCGACGAGCGCCAAGATGAACCGGCACGGCATTTACACGGGCCGCGACCTTCGCGCGCAAACCCTTCCGTTTCTGGTCAAGCACTTTGGCACGGTGGGCCAGCACTTCTATTGGATTGCGCGCGGCGTCGATCACCGGCCGGTGCGAGCCGATCGCCTTCGTAAATCGATCGGCGTTGAGAACACATTTCCTCAGGACTTGTTCGAATTCGACACGATGCGCGAGGCGCTGCGGCCCATGATCGACAAGATCTGGCGCTTTTGCGAAGGCGCTGGCGTGCGCGGGCGGACTGTGACATTGAAAGTAAAATTCGCCGATTTCGAACTGATCACTCGTCGCCGCTCCCTCTCAGAACATTTCTTTGATCGACGGGACGTCGAGCACATCTGCCTTGATCTCTTGGCGCCCTTGTTCCCGCTTCAAAAAGGCGTGAGGCTGCTCGGCGTCTCACTATCATCGCTCGGTCAATTGCAAGCCGGCGATGCCAGGCAATTGACGCTCGGTGTTTGAAAGAACTGTGAGACATCCGCCGCGTGAGCGACCGACTATCACGCGACGCTGATCGAGATAGCCTCCTATCAACGGACGTCTTCCTTCATGGCTCCCTTCTCCAGTCTAGGCTCGCGCTTAGCTGTCCGAGGGTCGCGGCAGGCATCATATTCGGCGCCGGTGCAGGATTAGCAGGGTAAGACGCTAGTCTTCCGGATCTTTAACTTCCACGGTGGGCTCTTCCGCCACTGCGTCATCATCAACAAAATAAATTCGCAGGCCCCATCCCGCATAGGTCGTGAGCATCCTACCGAATTGTTGAAGGTCCAACTTTTGATCGTCGACGTAGACGACGAGCTTACCCTCCTCGTCATCCTCAACGTGGCATCGTAACACTTGCGCGCGAGGGACCCACTGATCGCCCTCTTCAAAATACTTGATCTGCGGCCGCCCAAGCGGAACTTCGATCACTCGATTCTCGGACTGGGCTGAAATTTCGTCCCGAGCGTCCACGGTCAGGTTGAGCAGAGCGAGAATCGCTGCGTCTGTCATCTTCTCGTTCTCGGAACCGAGCCGCAAACGGACCGATGAGATAGCGGGGTCAGCATATTCAATAATCGCCCATTCCCCTTCGCGAGATATTCGAACCTCCTCCGGTGAGGCATGTCGTGGTCGTTTCAGGCGCATAAGATGAAATCCCTCAGAAAGTGTCAGTGTTTGACAGTTATACCAAAGGCTCTGTCATCTGACTCACATGGGATTCCGCTGAGGCGATTTTTCTGACTCATTTGGCACGAAGGAGATTCGCGCCATGCCAGCAGCGGTGAAATTGCGAGAGGATTTTTCGGCAAAAGAGCTTCGGGCCTTGGCCCGACGCGCGAAGGACGTCAATCAAAGCAGGCGGTTGCTGTCGCTTGCGGCGGTCCGCGATGGCAAGGATCGGGGCGAAGCAGCGAAGATTGGCGGCATGGATCGGCAGACGCTGCGCGACTGGGTGCATCGTTTCAACGCCGCCGGTCCGGACGGGCTCTTTGATCATTGGACGGGCGGCCCGAAGCCGCGCCTGTCGCAAGAGCAACTGGCGGAGTTCGCCGAGATCGTCGAAGCCGGCCCGGATCGCGAGAAGGACGGCGTCGTGCGCTGGCGACGCGCAGACCTCAAGCGCGTCATCGCGGACAAATTCGGCGTCGATTTTCACGAGCGCTATGTCGGGACGCTGCTCAAGAAGCTTAAGTTCTCGCATATCAGCGCCAGACCACGTCACCCGGCGCAGAACGCCGAGATCGTCGAAGCTTTCAAAAAAACTTCGAAGCGACGCTGAGCGCGCATCTTGCTCATCTGCCGCCGCAGACGCCGGTCGAAATCTGGTTCCAAGATGAAGCCCGCATCGGCCAGAAGAACGGCATCGTGCGGCAATGGGCGCGGCGGGGAACGCGTCCGCGTCAACCCGCTGATCAGCGCTATGAAAACGCCTATCTCTTCGGCGCGATCTGCCCGGCGAAAGGCAAGGGCGCGGCGCTGGCGCTTCCTTACGCCGACACGAACATGATGCAGCTTCACCTCAATGAAATCTCCCGCCACGTTGCAAAGGGCGCCCACGCTGTGCTGCTCATGGATCGCGCCGGATGGCATACGACCGAAAAGCTCGACATGCCGAGGAACATCACGCCGATCCTGTTGCCGTCGCGGGCGCCGGAGTTGAACCCCGTCGAAAACGTCTGGCAGTATTTGCGCCAGAACTGGCTCTCAAACCGCGTGTTCGAAAATTACGACGCCATCATCGACGCCGCTTGCGACGCATGGCGAAACCTCATCGCCCAGCCGCCAACAATCTCTTCAGTCGGAATGCGAGACTGGGCGCATATCGGTCAATCGTCATGACCTTTGGTATGAGGCGTCCAATGCGGCTTGGAGTGTGCAAGTTCCGCGCGCCAACAAAGGCAATGACCGTGGCTCACAAACCCAGCAGCATGGCGACGCGCGCTAAGGCGCCTGTCATGTAGAGGCGCATTGGAATGCCGCGATAGCACGGCGCATCGTTTGGAAGGGGGCTATCTGCTCGCCGATGTTCGATCTGAATCTTCATTTCTAGCGGCGGCAAATCGGTTTCATTGAAGCGCGCGCGATACGTCGAAACCCAAAAGCCCAGCGCGTATTTCAGGAACATAGCGGAGTTGCAGCACGACGCCATCATCCTCCGGGTGGACGAGTTCTCCTTGAGCTTGTAGCCAACCAGCAGCTCTTCACCGGACAGATCGTCACGGTATGTGAGATATGGCAGTCCACCGTCGGCATCGCGAACGCTTGCCGCATTCGGAAGCGCTTCAATTAGATTCCCTTGGCGACCGCGACGAGCGGCGCAATGGCTTCACCGCCCAGCACGGCGTCGTAAATCGCGGCTTCGATGGCAAGACCTTGCGGGACGACGAACCCCCATCGCGCGAGTCGAACGAGGTTCCAGGCCTTGCCCCCGACGCGCGCAGGGCCTGCCTCCACGGCGCCGACGTAACGATCCAATTCATTTGAGCGCGCTCCTTGCACCAATGCCTTCGAAAACCAGCTGCAACAGCCAATCGATTTGATGCGCGGTGACCGGCTTGCCGATTTTGAGCGCATAGAGAACGGTGGTTATGAACAGGCCGATCACGATGAAAGCGAGCGGCGTCGCATCCTGATCGGAGCGAACCGCGCCCTGCTTCTGGCCGAGCGCAAGAACGTCGCGCACGATAGCGCGGAAAGAGGCGCGCCCCGCAGGCGCTTCCGCCGCAACGTCGGTCGCAAGCGCGCGCATCAACGTCGCCATGGCGATCTTCGGATGCGCGCCCTGGATTCGCGCAGTTAGGGGCAGCGTGACAACGCCGGACTGCTACAGCGGCCTGCGACCGAAACCGATCTCGATAGTATCTTGCGGTTTGGCGCCGGAGACGTTGAGCATGCAGACGTAATGGAAGACGATTGAACTCGTGGTCGTAAGAAACCTCAAGCGGCAATACGGCTGCATATGTGCTTTAGACGAATTCCCGATCCTTGGTTCTCGGACCGAGCAGAAGGGAAAAACGCGCCGAAGTCCCGGCGACAAGGAATAACGTCGCGAGCATTTCGTTAGTTGTCGGGCGCCCGACTCGGCGCGCGCCCGAGAACATTATAAGGGAAGCGATCGCAAGGATAGGCGGGGCAGATATCAGTAGTGCTCACGACCGTAGCGCTGAGTCCGGCGCTTGCGATGGCGCCAATATCCGCGGCCGAACGCCTTCTCGATCTTCGCCCCATTCAAATCCTCGTCCGAGGCGACGCCCGCCTGTCGCGCCAATGGAACCGCGGTAGGCGCGAAGGCCTGCGCGCCCGAGGCAGCAAGCGACGCCCCCAGACCTGCGAAAAGAGCTGTAAGGAATTCGCGTCTTTCCATGTAAACCTCCCTTGAGCGGCTGGTTCAGCTTACGCGACCGCCCTTGCGCCGACGCCGCGACGCGAACGGCGGCTCACAACTAGCTCATAATGGGCTATATAGGGGTTTTACGCAACAGCGGCCGGTTGACGGGATACTCGTATCTTGACGAGGGACCGACGTGGATAGGGATTGAATATCGGGCGCCGTCCGTTCGGAGCGCCACGACAGCGAGGCGATGTGAACATGCGCGGGAACGTTTTCCCCTGGACCTCTAAAATCGTTTCGTCGCTATCTTTCGGGAGACTGCGGATTTTTCGTCTGGCAACCGCTCTTCTCGCATCATTGTTTATCGTTTGCGGGGCAGCCTCGACAAAAGCCAAAGTTTGTCAAGATGCGCCGGCGGAAAGACAGGAATTCGATGTATTGCCGGGCACAAACGTTAGAGTGATGTTTTTTCAACGTGGAGCGAAAGCAAGCTATATCGAAATATGCAAAATATACGGTCAGGAAATAAAGCTGATGTTTGCCGCCGCGGCTGGGCCAGGGGGGTGGCGCCAAGCCATAACTTTTCCTGCTGAAAGCGGCGAGTTTTACGTGAAAAACTATTCAGCGCAAATCTCGGGGCCGGTTCGGCGACGGTGGATCGGGATGAGAAGGATCGCCACACCTTTCGGATACACGTTTAATTGGTTCGACGAAGCTGGAAAATTCAATCCAAATACGGTCGTCGAATTTTGTCTTTACACCGGGCTGGAGAAATGCCCGCGCCATTTTCCCATACACCACGCTAAGAATTTGGCGCAGATGAGCGAATACGGCCGAGAACGATGGTTGCTGCGCTGGGCGAGAAAACACGGCCATGAAAAGCACGCGCCACATTGATATTCGGCCCCAGAAATAACGAGATCGGCATGCGATGATTTGCCCCGGGGCATTCAATCTAACCTGCCTCGCAGTTGCTCCAGCAGGCTGGAGGAAGGCACCGTTACGTCATGCCAAATGGCGGGCTGGAGCGCACCGAAATAAACTCCGGCGCACTTGTTGTCGGCGGTGAAGTCGTGCGCGCAGCCGCAAATCAAGATGACAAACAAAATGCGAAATTCTACGGCTCTTCCGAGCGCGATTCCGCCGGCGCATATGTTGTCGCCTGATGAGACGGCGGAGCGCCTTCAGGTCCAGCCCGAAGCTGGTCTCGGGTTGGAGGAGGTTGAGCAGCGTCGTCAGCTGCACGGAATGAACCGGCTACCTGAGCAGCCGGCGCGCTCGGCCTTGCTCGTGTTCTACACGCAGTTCAAGAGTATTTTGATCGCGATCTTGTTCGGCGCCGCTCTCATTGCCGCTACGATCGGCAACCTCAAGGACGCGGCCGTTATTCTCACTGTTGTCTTCATCAACGCTTTCGTTGGATTTTTCCAAGAGTACCGCGCTGAACGGAGTCTCGCGGCTCTGAAGAAAATGTTGCCGCCAAGGGCGCGCGTGAGAAGGGAAAGCGTCACATGTCAAGTGAGCGCCGACGACCTCGTGCCGGGCGATATCGTGCTGCTCGAAGCCGGCGATCGCGTGCCCGCGGATGGCAGGTTGTGGGTCGCAGCCGGGCTGGAGATCGACGAATCGGCGCTGACCGGCGAGTCACAGCCGGTCGGTAAGCAAGTCGCGCGTGTCGGTGTGGCAAACGCTCCCTTGGGCGATCGGTCGAATATGGCGTACATGAATACGATGGTGACGCGCGGTCGCGCCGAGTTGATCGTGACCGCCATCGGCGCGCAGACCGAGATGGGTCGATTGTCCTCTGAATTGGCGGCCGCTGAAGAGCCGCCAACTCCCTTGCAAATTCAACTCAACCACCTCGGAAAACGTCTCGGCGCGATCGCATTGACCCTTGTCGGTCTGCTGTCCTTTCTTGAAGTGTTGCGGGGCAGCGACCTCGTCCACGTCTTGATGGACGCGATCGCGCTTGTCGTCGCCGCCGTCCCGGAGGGCTTGCCGGTGGTGGTCACCGTGACTCTTGCGCTCGGCATGCGCCAGATGGCGCGCCAGCGCGCGATTGTAAGACGCCTGGCCAGCGTCGAAACCTTAGGCTGCACGACGGTTATCTGCTCCGACAAGACCGGAACCCTCACACTTAATCAAATGACGGCGAGGGCTTTCTTTTTTCAGGGAGATTTATACGAGGTCTCTGGCGAAGGCTATCAAACGGAAGGCTGCGTTCGACGTGAGGGATCAAGTCAGATGTTGGCCGACTTGTCCCCGTTTCTAACCCCTCTCGCCGCATGCAACGATAGTTATGTTGACGACGGAGCGTTCGTGGGCGACCCGACTGAAGCCGCCCTGTTGGTCTTGGCGGCAAAAGGCGGGGTGTCGCAGACCGACGTCGCCCGAAGGCTCCCGCGAATTGCCGAGATTCCTTTCGATTCGACACACAAATACATGGCCACCTTCCATTCGGAGGGCGACCAGATTCATTTGTTCGTCAAAGGCGCTCCCGAGCTGTTGGTCGACCGCTGCGTCGATTGGCTTGCAAACGATGGGAAACAATCGTTGCGTGACAATGTTCAACAATTAGTCGACGCCGAAATCCTCTTGCTGGCGGAACGTGGCCTGCGCGGGCTGCTAATCGCTATGCGCACCTTCCCGATTGAGGAATTCGATTCCTCCTCGGACTTGGCCGCTTGGGTCGATAAGCTGACGTTCGTCGGCTTGGTTGGCCTTTTGGACCCGCCCCGCCGAGAGGCGAAGGAGGCCATCGCCCAGTGTCGCCGAGCTGGCGTCGCAGTAAAGATGATCACCGGAGACCATCAAGTTACGGCGACGGCGATCGCCAGAGAACTTGGTTTGGAAGGGGCGTCAGTCGATGGGCCACTTCTCGACCGGCTGGACTCGCTTGAACTGTCATCCATCATTGACGATATCGTGGTGTTCGCCCGCGTCACGCCGGCGCACAAGGTAAAAATCGTGCGTGCGTTGCAGGCGAAGGGCCATGTCGTTGCAATGACAGGCGACGGCGTCAACGACGCGCCAGCCTTGAAACAAGCCGATATCGGCGTCGCCATGGGACGCAACGGCACTGCTGTGGCC
>Ga0194119_10011504_pt1 | contig 11411 bp, 11 predicted proteins | sample TA2MahC100mmetaG_FD_148620 | JGI IMG/M metagenome (GOLD analysis project Ga0194119, IMG submission 148620) | Freshwater microbial communities from Lake Tanganyika, Tanzania - TA2015018 Mahale Deep Cast 100m | ecosystem: Environmental > Aquatic > Freshwater > Lake | place: Tanzania: Lake... | reverse complement strand
CATGGCGCAGGAGGCCTTTCTGCGAGCCTACCGGGCCCTGCCCACCTTCCAGGCCGACAAACCCTTTGCTCCCTGGCTGTATCGCATTGCCACCAACCTCTGCCTGAACTGGCTGGCCAAGCGACGTCTGCCCACCGTGTCCCTGGACGCCGCCCTGTCCGCGGACGATCCGGCGGGCACGGCGCTGGAAATCGGTGATCACAGCAGCGAGCCCCAGGCCATCCTGGAGCGACAGGAACGCCACACCGCCCTGCGGCGGGCGATCCTGGCCCTGCCGCCGGAGCAGCGGGCCGTGATCGAGCTGCGGCACTTCCAGGACCTGTCCTACCAGGAGATCGCCGACGTTCTGGGCATCCCCCTGAGCGACGTGAAGAGCCGACTCTTTCGGGGACGCCGCTGGCTGGCCGAGGCGCTGCGGGAGTTCTGGTCCGATGACCACCTGCGCTGAGTGCGAAGAGCTGTACAATCTGTACCTGGACGGCCTGCTCACCGTCGAGGAGGAGGCCAGGCTGGAGGCCCACCTGGCTGCCTGCCCGGCTTGCCGCCGCGCCCTGAGCGACCTGCCGCAGCTCTTCGCCGCCCTGGATCGCCTCCCCGAGGCCCCCGTGCCCGCCGACTTCGTGGCTGGCGTGCTGGGCCGTCTCGCCTTGCCCCCCACCGCCGCGGGGGAGCGCCTGCCCGCCCCATCGCCCAGACCAGCCCCCGGCACCACCGTTTCTGCCGGGCTGGACACGCTGCGCCAGGGCCTGGCGGGATTTGGGGAGTGGCTGGGCCGGAGCCTGCTACCGCGGCCGGTGCCGCTGCGCCTGGCCCGCCTCGCCGTGGCCCTGGCCGTAGTCCTGGCGCTGGTCCTGGCCGGTGGTGGGTTATCGGCGGCGGCAGCGCAAAGCCAGCCCAGCGACCCGTTGTACGGCGTCAAGCTGGCCCTGGAGCAGGTGCAGCTTGCCGCCTCGCTGAGCGATACAGCCAGGGCCGACACCTACTTTCGCCTGGCCGACACCCGCCTGCAGGAGACGGCGCAGATGGCCCAGGCCGGCCGGGCCGACCTGGTCAGCGGTCTGGTGGTAGAGTACGAGCGAGACCTGCAGAATGGCCTGGTGCTGGTGCAGCAGGCGCAGGTCCAGGGGCAAGACGTGTCCTCGCTGCTGATACGCTTTGAGGAGCGCCTCCGCCGCCAGCAGGCGCTGCTGGAGGCGACACGGGAGCGGGTGCCCGGCCCAGGCCAGCCGGACATTGACCGGGCGGTGAACGCCTCCCAGCGCGGGTACGCCCAGGTGCTGACCCTCGCCGGCGAAGCATCGCCCGTCATCGCCGCTGCCCCCACACCATCGGCTACGGCCACTGCCGCGCTGCCCACGGCCTCGCCCACCGCCCTGGTCGCCGCGCCCACCGCCGCGCCGCTGCCTACAGCCACGCCTGTCCCGCCCACGCCCATGCCGCCAACGCCCGTGCCGCCCACGGTGGCTCGACCATCGCTGACGCCCACGCCATCGCCGACACCTACGCCGCCCCCCACAGCCACGCCGACCGCCGCCGGGGCGCAGCCGGTGCAGATCGCCTGGTCTTCGCCGGGCGTGAGCGCCATCGTGGCCCCAGGGGGCAGCTACGTGGCCAACGTCTCGTTCAGCAGCGTCACTGCGCTGCGCCACGTCGGCCTGGTGGTCACGTCGCCGCTCGACCGCTACGCCACCGTCAGCCCGGCCAGCTTCGCCAGCGTAGCCGCCGGGGCGGCCAACGCCGTGCAGGTGAGCATCGCTATACCGGCCGGGACGAAGCCGGGCCTGGTGACGGGCATGGTGCTGCTCCAGGTGGACGGGCAACCGGTAGCGCCGGGGCTGAAAGTGCACCTGACGGTGGCGCGGCCCTCCGGGGCTTCCCTAGACCCACCCACGCCGGCCGCCGTCGAGGCTACGCCGACGGCCGTCAGAGCCACGCCCACGCCCACGGCTACACCTTCGCCCACGCCTGGGGCAATGCCGACAGGCACACCACCGCCCTTACCATCACCGTCGCCGGGTCACAACTCTGGCCATGCTGGTCGCGGACGCTAAGCTTGAACCTTGCGAAGGTTTGGAACCTTCGCAAGGTTGTCACAACCCTGGCCACGCTGGTCGCGGACGCTAAACGCTCCCAAATCGTTAACAGGAGGTCCAATTCCATGAATCACCGCCGCCTGTTGTTGCTGGCTCTGACCCTGGTCACCGTGGCCCTGGTCGGCGTGCTGCTGGCCGCCAGCGCCAGCGCCGACCCCACGGAGCCAGACCTCACAGACCCAGACCTAACGAATCCAGACCCTCGTCCCTGTCCCTGTTCCTGTCCCTGCGCCTATCCCTGTCCCTGCCCCTGTGCGAGCGTCAGAGGGCCAATCAACTGGTATCCCCCGGCAGTGACGGGGGTCATCAGCCCAGGCGTTACCTATCAGAAAAACGTCTCCTTTACCACCTGCCTGACCATCACCCACGTGCGCCTGGAGGTAACGCCGCCGCTCAGGTTCTTCTGCGAGATCACGCCCACCAAGTTCCCCACGATCACGCCGGGCATCACCTACACGGTACGCATCTCCTGCACGGTCAGCATCTCGCCCACGATACCCGTGCCGGTGCGACCGGGCAACCTGACCGGCCTCATCAAGGTGTGGGGAACAGGCCCGGATCTCACGCCGGGCAACGTGCGGGAGCGTGTCTGGCCGCAGAGCCTGAAGATAATGCTGCGCTTGATACGGCCTGCGGCAACGACTGAGCCGTGAAGTCAACTGTAGCGAATCTGGTTCGTAGTGGGCGCCTGCCCCGCTACATTACACCGCGAAGCAATGTAGCGGGGCCTGAAAGCGCACTACAAGTGCGCACTACGAACCAGAGCTGTGAGCTACCGAGCCTAGCCCCTTGTGGGCGTTGTCTTGCGGGGTTGGGGCAGTTCGCGCCAGCGATCCTGCCCTAACCCCCGTTTGTATTTTCGCGACCTACTCGCCGCAAGGAGGGCGTCTCCATGCCCCGTTCCTCGTCTGTGCTGCCCGGGCTGGCCCTGGGTGTAGTCGTTCTGCTGGCTGTGGCCGCCGTCGTGACTACCAGGGCAGACAACGACCCCATCGTGGAGTATACCATCCCCACGGCGGGCAGCGGCCCGCAGGACATCGCCGTGGACGCCCAGGGCCACGTCTGGTTCACGGAGTTTGCCGCCGATCAGATTGGCCGCCTGGAGCCGCTCACTGGCAGCTTCACGGAATACCAAATCGATCCCGACGCCTGGCCCGTGGGCATTGCCGTGGCTGCCGATGGCACGGTGTGGTTCACCGAGTACTGGGCCAACGCTATCGGCCGGCTTACACCGGCCACGGGCGAGATCGTGACCTACACGATTCCCCCTCCTGGCGGCTCGCCCTGGGGCATCGCCGTCGGTAGCGACGGCCTCTGGTTCACGCAGAGCGACCTCAATCGCCTGGGCCACTTCATCACGGCCACCCAGACCTTTGAGCAGTTCGTTATTCCCACGCCGGACAGCTACCCCACGGGCATCGCCGTGGCCGCCGATGGCAGTGTCTGGTTCGTGGAGGGTTGGGGCAACAAGCTGGCCCGCTTCCTGCCGACGACGCACACCTTTACGGAGCACACAATTCCCACCGCCGATTGCTACCCTTCCGACGTGGCCATTGATCGCACCAGCGGTGCTATCTGGTTCACAGAGAGTGACGGCAATGCCCTGGGGCGCTTCCTGCCCGCCAGTGGCCAGTTCAGCGAGTTCCCCATCCCCACGGCCGGCAGCTATCCTATCGGCATTGCCGTAGACGATGTGGGCCGGGTGTGGTTCACCGAAGCCCTGGCCAACCAGATAGGCGTCTACGACCCCGCCACGGGGCAATTCAGCGAGTACCCCGTGCCCACCGCCGATAGCCTGCCGGAGAACATCGTGGCGCCGGGCGGTGGCATCGCCTGGTTCACCGAGTTGAACGGCAACAAGATCGGCCAGCTCACCCTGCCGTCCGGCAACACCCCCACGCCCACGGCCACGGCCACACCAGCAGCAACCTCCACCCCCACCGCCACGCCGACCAACACACCCACCGCCACGAGCCCTGGCGCCACACCCACGCCCACCGCCACGCCCACGGCGACTAACACGCCCACCGCCACGCCGACTAACACGCCCACGGCCACGAGCCCTGGCCCCACACCCACGCGCACGGCCACGCCCACGGCGACGAGCCCCGGCGCCACACCCACGCCCACCGCCACGCCCACGGCAACCGCCACCACGGCCATAGCTACAGCTACGGCGACGGCTACCCGTACCCCCACCGGCACACCGCCAACCCCCACCGCCACCGCCTGGCCATACCGTGTCTACCTGCCTGTCGTCTTGAAGGGCTACACGAGCGGCTGGTAGTACACAACTCAGAATTCGCCCTCCGGCCATAGCCATCGCCACCCGCGCTGAACCCCTGGACGTTTTCGCCAGGGGTTCATGGCGTCTGTTGCGCAGCCTGACGGCGGGCCGAGTTGCGCTATGAAGGAGATTGCTTTGCCCCGATACTTACGTTGTCAGTGATGTATCGGGGCTTCGTCGCATCCCTTCACTCGGCTTAGAGCCTACCCTGAGCCGAGCGAAGGGATGCTCCTACTCAGAAACTGGCAGCAGTAGACTGTCACTCTGAGCCATGCCCTGAGCTTGGCGAAGGGGCAGCGAAGAGTCTCGCCCCCGCATGGGCTGAGATGCTTCGCTGCGCTCAGCATGACGATACATACCAGTTTCTGCCCTCGGGAATGACGCCGCCGCGTCCCTTCGTTCCCTTCGTTCCTCAGGGCAGGCTCTCAGGGCAAGCTATTGGGGACTCGCAATGACAGTTGAAATTTAACATTGTCAAGCTAATCGTCAATCGAAAATCGGCAATCTAAAATCTGAAATCTGCAATCACGTGCTTCCTCTTGACTATAACGCCGCAGGCTGGTATACTGGCCCCATCTCGCGGCGCCGCCCCTGCTCAGGCGCAACTCGGGCGTAACCAATTGGCCGGTGCGGTGTTATGTAGGAGTAGGCTATGCCGACCATAGGCTATCTCAGCAAGGAGGGAGGTGAAGCAACGTGTCCATTTTTGAACGACTGAAGAAGATCATCGTCGAGCAGTTGGGCGTGGAACCCGACCAGGTCACCATGGAGGCCAAGTTCCGTGACGACCTGAAGGCCGACTCCCTGGACCTGGTGGAGTTGATCATGGCCATCGAGGAGGAGTTCGGCGGCGAGGTCTCGGACGAGGATGCTCAGAAGATCGTCACCGTGGGGGACGCCGTGCGCTACATCGAGGCGCGTTTTTAGCGGGGGGAGTCCCGGCGGTGGTCCAAACGTAAACCCTGGCGAAGGTCTGGCCTACAAGCGCCACAACCTTCGCCAGGGTTTATTTTTGAGGATGGGCGCCCAGCCGTGCGCCCCAACCTTAAGGTTGTGCTACGTATCCCATCTGACGAAAGTCGTCATCAAAGGTGAAAACCTCGCTGAGTCTCAAGCGCCGCATCAAGGCGAAGCTGGTGCAATCGGTGAAGCTCCATTCTTTGTCCTGGTAGCGGACGAAGATCTCCCAGGCTTCCTCCAGGACGTCCTCCCCCACCTTGACCACTGTGACCGACCGGCTCTCTCGTATAAGCTCATGGAGAGTCACTGCCGCCCGTAACCCTAGACTCAGGCGCAAGCGGGTATAGGCCTCATCCAAGATGTAATCGCTAGTCACAAAAGCTACCGGCGTACTCCGTAGGCTTTGCCAGAAGCTTACAGCAGCCTGGTGCTGGAAGTCCGAGGCATCGAGTAGAGCGACCCAAGCGGCAGTGTCCACAAAAAGCCGTCTCATGCCCGCGCCCCTTCTCCATATAGATACTTATCGTGGTGAACGGCACCGTCGGTAATGCCACTGCCGCCCAATTCGCGGGCAATCTCTGGCAGTTGCCATATCGGATCATCGCCAGAAACCGTCTCCTCCTCACGCGTCAGGTACATGGCTACGGCCTCCCGTAACACCTGAGCTATGTCCTTGCCGCTGCGGGCAGCTTCAGCCTTCAATGCCTCGTACACATCTACTGGTAGGCGTAGAGAATAGACTACTGTTGTCATCTGAGCATCTCTCCTTCCACTCGTCGTCTGTATTCAGACTACAGAATACACCATCTGGCGCAATCTGTCAAGGCCCCAATGTGTATTCGCAGGGCCTTGTCAAAGTCATTTTGGGGTCATTGCGAGCCCCGCAGGGCGAAGCAATCTCACTGTTGCGCCATGAGGGAGATTGCTTCGCTGCGCTCGCAATGACGCGATGCTGTCTCTGACAGGGCCCTGGTGTATTCGAGGGGCCAACATACGGACTGTTTCCTATAACACCCCTGCCAGCGCCATGTACACAGCGGCCAGGAGCAGGTAGGCCACATTGGCCGCCAGAACGACAACGACGTAGGCACGCAGGGCCTGCCCTCTGGCAACGCCCAGTCTGCGGGACTGTTCCCTGGCGAAGAGAAGCAGGCTGGGCACGCCCAGCGAAGTGGCCAGGAGCACAAGGCCCGCGGCCAATAACACTATACCACCCACTATTAGCAACACTGCTTGCATTGACCCATAAATCTGCGAGCCTAGCCACAGCACTGCCGCTACCGGAGCGCCACAGACGACGGCGATGGCCAACGGATAGGCGACGGACCAGCGCAAAGCGTCGTGCCAGAAGCGAAGATCGAGCCAGCGGTACTTCACCCCTAACAGCCGCGGCATCACGTAACGCCAGACGACGAGCCACACCAGCAGCGCCGCCAGGAGGCTGATCGCCCAAGAAAAGGACCTCAGTTGCTGCAGCCGTGCCAGCAGGCGCAATTCCCCTTGCGTCTCTGCCGACAATGCCGGTAAGCGGGTGATGACCACGTCCTCGGCCGAGTTGCTCTGCACGTAAGTCGCCCGCCAAATCCGGCCATACGGCAGCACGCCCGCGCCTACGGCGTTCTCCACGGCGTAGGCCGGTTGAGCCGTCTCCCGCAGAATGCGCGGTACGCCGCCACTATACCCGGAAAGCTCCTGGCCCAATTTCGGGTACTGCACCGCAAAGTCCAGCCCTGGCGGCGCAGTCACGTAGAGGCGTGTCACCTCGATAGGGTGCGCCCAGGCCGTGCCCGTGCCCAGGGGATAGGCGTACGAGGCACTGGCCGATTGGGACACCAGGGTGGTTGTCCAGGCCAGATGAAGGCCCGGCTGCCCGGTGGCCGTCCCGCCCCTACTGTCTCCTGTGGGCAGCGGCTGCGTCTGCAGGTTGATGATGGCAATCCGCTGCCCTTTCAGCCGGGACAGCGTCTGTTGCACCGCCGGATCGAGACCGGTGGTGTTGATCAGCGCCTGGAGGTCGGTATCCTCCTCCAGTCCATAGATGGCCACTTGCGAGCTGGGTGTCTCAAAAGTGGCGATGGGCGCCTGGGGAGGAGCACAACCGCTGAGCAGGAAGAGCACCAGCCAGAGCGGCCAGCTCCACCCCCCGTTGATCAGCACCGACCCCGCCAGGAGTGAGTAGCGCACGTTGTCTTTGAGCGCAGCCTGGCGATCCGTTGCCGCCTTGAGTGCCTCGTCCAGTTGCCGGGTTAATACAGCCTCAAATGTAGACGAGGTCTCTTCGACCACGCCGAAGTTGGCCGCCTCAACTCCCAACGGCACGAAGAAAATGATCTTGTGTGACTCCCCACTTTGGTCGAGCAGGGAGATAAAGAGGTCAACCTGGGCTGTTTGGCCGCTCCCCAGCTTGACCACGGCGATCTGCTTCCCTTCTGCCAACTGCGCCCACAGTTGGCGTTCGGTCAGGATGGGGCCACCGTCGGCCAGTGCTGGTGTGGGCAGAGCCAGCAGCAGAGCGCCAATCGTGGCCATGATTATCAGTCGCCAAAGCACATTTCCTCTCATTGCTGACCTCCTCCCGGCGGTTGTGGCCTATCGGCTGCGCCACACGCCACAGCGTTCGGCCAGACCCAGCACGTAGTCAGCCACCGCACCGACGCTCTCCCACTCCTTGGGCATCTGCGCCCCCCAATTGAAAGTCACCTCGCTCAGCGGGCCTTGCAGCCGCAAGGCGCATACAGGCCCGTCGAGACGAACGTGGGGCACAGCCTCCCACGGAGCTTTCACCACGATGTGCTCCAACAAGTGCAGGAGCTGCTCTGTCTCCTCGGCGGTGAGGGCGTAGACGCGCCGGCCCCCGTCGTACAGGACGAAGGTGCGCCCGGCCTGGGTTCGTGACTCGACGAGGCGGAGCAGCCGATCGTAGCGGCCAGCCGGCGGCAACCCTGCCGGACCCTGCTCCGGTAGACCAAACTCAATGGCGATGGTGATACGGTACACCATAGCTGCACCTCCTACTGATCGCCCCGGCTGCTAAACCCGGTAACAACGCCAGGAAGAAGGCCCAACCGAGCTTCCTGGGGCAAGCTATCATCATAGTGTCTCCAGGAACCACTCCCTGGTCAGGCGGATGACCTCACTCTCCCAGGGGAAAGAAGAGTAAGTGTGGTCGGCGCCGGCGATGATGTGCACCTTCTTGCGGCCGGGCACCGCAGCCGCATACTCCGGCGCGTTCTCCGGCGGCACCGAGGCGTCCTTCTCGCCGTGCACGATGAGCACCGGCCCTGGGTAGTGGGCGATCTCCGCCAGCGGGCGAATGACGCCGGCCCTCGCCTCCTCCAGAAACGCCCGGCCGATGAGATTGCCACCCCAGTCTATGACCTCCTGCCCCTGCAGCGCCTTCTCGGCGTCAGCATTCCAGAAATGCTCCGGGTGTGCCGCCGCCGACCACAGGGCCAGCGCCTTGACGATTTGGGGATGCCGGCCGGCGACGCAGGCGGACACGCAGCCCCCCAGCGATAACCCCAGCAGGCCCAGGCGAGCGGGGTCAAGGCCGCGCTGCCGCTTCTGAAGCGCCATCATGCCCTGACTCGCCATCACGCCCGCCGTTTCGGGGAGTAAGGCGTGATGGCGAGTCACCGCCGTTTCGGGAAGTAAGGCATGATGGCGCTTCATCAGCCAGTGCAGGGCCGCTACCGCGTCGCTAATCTCGCCACTGATGGTCATGTCCTGGAAGTGGCCCTCGCTCTCGCCAGAGCCGCGGAAATCAAAGCGCAAGGCGGCGATGCCGTGGGCTGCCAGATCCCGCGCCATCTTGACGAAGAGGCGATGCGATTCAATGCGCTGGCCGGTGAAACCGTGGCACAGCACGACGGCGGGGGCTGGTTCCACGCCGTCGGGCCGATGCAGCATACCGTAGAGGCGCTGCCCCTGGTTGCGGAAGGTAATCAACCTTTCCATCGCCTGCTTCTCCATAAGTTGCCGTAGGGCAGGCCCGTTGTAAGTAATCGTAGGGCAATACCCTTTTTTCGCTCATTTAGAACTTACCCCTGTTTGACCGGGCATTGCGCTGGGGCGTGATTTGTGGCAAACTTCTCTGTAGCTTTCAGCAAAGAAACAGGGAGGTGCCTCATGGCCAAACAAACCACTCCGCAGCAGAGGGTATCGTTCTATGTACGCCATCAACAGGGCGAGACCTACGCCGAGATTGCCCAGTCGACAGGGGTGTCCACAGAGTGTGTCCGCTACTGGTGCCGTCGCCTCCGAGATGGAGGCCTGGTAGAGAAGACCCATGGTGGCCGCCGCAGAGGGCTGCTGCAATCCTTCGCCCTGCTGGTACGCTACGTCATCTTGCGCTTACGCCTGGAACACCCGCGTTGTGGACCAGACCGTATCCGCAACCGGCTCAAGAAACGTCCTTCTCTGAAAGGGCTACCGCTTCCCAGTCCGGCTAGCATTGGGCGTTATCTCCACCAGTGGCCTCTTTTCCGGCACCAGCCCAAGCCGCCCCGCTGCCCTGTGGAGCGCCCGCATGCCCCTACAGCCGTGCATCAATGTTGGCAGGTGGATTTCAAGATGGGTATCCACCTGCCGCAAGGGGTGCAGGTCAACCTCTGCAGTGCTCGTGACCCCGTAGGGGAAGCCGGCATCGGTGCCTTTATCCATCTAGCGGGGCCCACCAACCAAAAGCCACGGACCGTAGCTTTGCCAGAGTTGCGCGGCGACCTGCGCAAGTGCTTCACCAAATGGCACACCTTGCCCGATGGGGTGCAGACCGATAACGAAGCCGTTTTCGTTGGTCGGGCGGATGACCTTTTCCCCAGCCTCTTGACCCTCTGGCTCAAGGGTTTGGACGTTAACCACCTGGTCATTCGTCCAGGCACACCGACGGACAACGCCGAGGAAGAACGGTTTCAGCGCACGCTCTACGATTATGTCATCGCCGGTCAGGAGAAAGCAGGTCCAGATGGTTTGCAGCCCCTTCTTGATCAGGGCTTAGATGAACTCAACTACGAACTGGGTTCGCGGGCAGAAGGCTGTCATGGGCAACCACCGGTCATGGCCCATCCTGAGTTGCTGGTTCCCAGACGGCCCTACAAGCCAGAATGGGAGTTGGCCCTGTTTGATCTGAAACGGGTGGATGCTTACCTGGCCACCTTCACTTGGTCACGGAAGGTAGGCCAGACCGGACAGATCACGATTGGGACTTGGAAGACCCGCTACTCCGTAGGGCGAGCCTATGCCGGCCAGACTGTGCAAGTCAAATTCGATCCTCAGGATCGGCACTTTGTCTTCTACGATGCGGCAGGTCACGAAATTAAGCGTCGTCCGGCCAAGGGGCTGAGTGTAGAAGACATAACCGGTCTAGGCCCGTGGCCTGATGGGCCGGGAATTCAGCAGCTTCCCCTACCGCTTTTCGAGCCGTAGAGGGGTAAGTTCTAAATGAGCGAAAAAAGGGTATTGCCCTACGATTACTTACAGGCAACCTGCCCTACGATGGAGGGCTGGGCAGCCATGTCTGATTACGTTTTGTGGGCCAGCGAGATAGGCGAGTACGAGTACTGCGCCCGCGCCTGGTGGCTGGGCTGGGTGCGGGGCGAGGAGCGAGCCGACCAGGCGAGGCTGGCGGCCGGGGTGCAGCGACACGCCCAGCACGGTCAACAAGTGATTGTGGCCGACTGGGCGCGCCGCCTGGCCATCGCTCTGCTGGCGCTGGCCGGTCTGCTGGTGCTGGCCTGGCTATTTAAGATCCCAGAGGTGCAGGTAGTGACGCTGCTGGCCCTGGCCGTCCTGGCGGCCTCGGTCTGGATACTCATCCGCCTGGCACGTAAACGATGAGCAACATTCTCCTCCTCCTGTTCGTCATCGCTCTGGCTGGCGGGCTATTCTTGCTGTCCCATAGGCTGCGCCAGCAAACCGGTCTCCCCGGCGGCCGCGTGGGTTACAGCGATACCGTCGCTGCCGGTGAGTCGCTCCTGGCCCCGCGCTATGGGCTGGTGGGCAAGCCAGACTACATCGTCTGGGAGAACGACCGGCCGATCCCCGTGGAGGTCAAGCCCAAGCGCACAGCCCCC
>Ga0194119_10011501_pt1 | contig 11413 bp, 15 predicted proteins | sample TA2MahC100mmetaG_FD_148620 | JGI IMG/M metagenome (GOLD analysis project Ga0194119, IMG submission 148620) | Freshwater microbial communities from Lake Tanganyika, Tanzania - TA2015018 Mahale Deep Cast 100m | ecosystem: Environmental > Aquatic > Freshwater > Lake | place: Tanzania: Lake... | reverse complement strand
AACCCATGCAGCCACCAGAAAAAAACTGTCAATGAAATAGTATATATTTGTATTTCAACAGGTTATAGGATATTTTTAATCACCTTAAAATGGAACATCCGATATAAGGACAAAACTGAAAATCCGCGTGTCCCCAGTTCGATTCTGGGCCCCGCCACCAATAATTGATGGATTCGTAAAAAGTCAGAAAAGGCTCTATTTATGGAATTCGCTTTCAATAAAATCAATGAGTTACAACCCGGTTTTTTGAAAATTCTTACTTTTTACGGAACCATCATAATTTCAAAGGGTTAGCTCAAGTTGGCTGTCCTTTTTTTATGCTTTAGTCAACGTTATGGTCAACACTTTGCAAATCCAGTTGACTATCTAACCACTCAGTATATTTTGCCATGGCGCGGTGCAGATCATCCTCTGACTCACACGCAATTCCCTGGCCCGATGCCAGCCTGCGCCATCACGCAGCAGTAAACAGAAGTCTCCGGCAAAGGCTTGCTCTGTGGGCGCCAGAAAAATAGACATGGCTTCATCATCGACCCAGGGCATGATGAGCGAGGTAAGACGTCCGTCCAAAGGACTTACGGCGGTCATGACATAGACGTATTCCCGGGTCACTTGATGCCCGCTGCCGGCCGACAGGGCAGAGGCGCCCAACATCGCCTGAGATCACCGAGACGTCCGAAGCGACCCTCATCCTGGAACAAGAGGCGTATCGGGATGTTTGACGGAGTCGCCGCTACTTCTTGGCCGATGGGGTCCGGCAGTTTTTTTAAAATTCTTCTTGTACTTCGCGTTTAGCCTTGATATGACGCGGGCGGGGACCCAATTTGCGGCATTGGTGCCGCCGTAAGAGGGCATAAACATACCACAGGGAAACCTCATGACCCACTGCCCGATTAACTTCGGGGAGCAGTTGTTTGGCGGTAAGCCGCTGCCCGCCGGCGGCACGATTTTCAAGGGATTGGAGTAATGTCGCTTCTGCTTCCCAAGAGAGCAAGGACCACCGGCGCCCACCTCGTCCCTTGCGGCCAAGGCCCGCAGGGCCATGCGAATTATATTGTCCCAGCCACAGCCAAACGGCTTGTTTTGAGACCCCCAGCATATTGGCAACTTCCTGGGCATAGAAGGGTCCGAGGTAGGTTAACCAGACCGCCAGCCTTTTCTGATATGCCGCAACGGTGGGCGCTTCTTTTAGCCAGGTCAACATCTCCTCGGGTGTCTGCCATGGTTGGATCTGGGCAGGTTTGCGCATCTCTTCAGCCTCTGCCTGAATATATCATTACTCTATGTTTGATGTCAAATTAGTACAAGGGGATCGGAGCAGTGAAGATCTGGCTTTCTGTCACGGCGGGTGCGGCCCTCACCCGGGGGCTATTTTTCTTTAAGTTAGTCCGCGGTTCAGCCGATATACCTGCATATCTGCAGAGCATCGTGGCTTAGCGCCGGGTTGGCCGGGTTGCCGTTAAGTTCTCGGGGTTCTGAACTGAGCCGGGGGTAACCAAAAATCACCCGCTCTGCGGATGTGAGAGGGGTTGCCATGGAAAATCGGCGTCATCCGCGACTTCACCTTCGCTTGCCCATCCGGTTTATCGTGGAGCAGCCGGAAACGCGAGATTCTCAAACCGGTGAGGGGATGTTGAAAGATATCAGCTATGGGGGGATTCTCTTCCAGGTTGAACCGCCTCTGCCCGTGCAACCGGGCCACATCCGGGAGTTTTCTTTTTTCCTGACTCCTGACAACAACAAGCAGTGCGACCCGACGCATTTACAAGCCCAGGGATTGGTTCTGCGCATCGAACCCCCGGACCCTAATTCTTCGGCCTACGGGGTGGCGGTCCAGTTTCTTTCGGCGCTAAAAAAGAAGGATGTGACCATAAAAATGACCATATCTTCCCGGCGCCGGGTGGGCACCATCCCTAAACTAAGTGAGGATGATCGATGACGGGCCCGGGAGGATTCTGACCTACCGCTAACGCCAGCAGACCCGAGAGCCGAGGTTTCGCCGGGCCGGGTGGATCGGCGGGCTGAATAATCCAACCCTGAGAACTGGTGGGGCGGGCCTCCGTGCCCCTGCCAACCGGGTCAAGTGGTGCGTAAGACGCACCCTTGAAAACTTTTCAAGGCAGTTCCTCATGGGCCTGTGGCCAACTCGTAAATTATGAAAAGTTCATGACGGGCATACTCCTGACTTTGAACTTTGAACTTTGAACCTGGAACTTTTCGGAACAGGCAGGAGCGCACGCAGGAGTTTGGGTTACGGTGGTCACCGGACGGCGGTCGGGCGTTGCGGTTAAACCCGGTCAATTATTTTTGCAGATATATGACCACCAGGCCCGCCAGGATGAGGCCGCAGGCCACGTAATCGCCATAGGCCAGGAACCTGGCCAGGCCCCGGGCGGCGGGCGGCTTGCTCTGCTTCACCCGCCGGCGCCCCAGGTTGTTCAACAGCAGCACCCCCATGCCCGCCAACGCCAGAATTTCTCCCGAGTTGATCGCCACCGCCACACCCCCCCCCCGGCCCCCTGAGGCCCCTGATTTGATCGCTTTTGCTATAGTAACACAATGCCCCCAGGTCGCCAAGGAGGGACCGGCGCCCCCGGCCTTTCGGCCTCAGGGTTTGCGGGGCAGCAGGTTGGCCAGCAGGTTCGCGGCCGCCACCACGGCGGCCAGGGCAAAGGCCTTTTGGAAGGCGGCCAGGTCCTGACTGACCCCAGAGGTGGGCGAGACCTGGTTGCCGCTGAGCCAGGCAAAAGCCGAGACAATCAGGGTGATGCCCGCCAACGACCCCAGGTTTTTCAGGACGGCGTTGGTGCTGGCCGCCAGCCCGATCAAGGCAGGCTTCACCCCCCCCAGAATTTCATTGAGATTGGGAGCCTGGAAGAGACCGAACCCCAGGCCGATAACGCTGAACCTGGCCGCCAGGCTCAGGGTGGAGGTGTCCAGGCCGGTAAAGATGAGCGAAATCAACCCCGCCAGGATCAACCCGGCTCCGGCCCTCAGAATCAGCAGGTTCCCCAGCAGGTCCGCCAGGTAGCCGCCGAAGGGGGCCACCAAAGCGTTGCTGGCGCTCAGGGCCGCCAACATGAACCCGGTTTGCCCCGGGGTGTAGTGATAAATCTGCTCCAGGAAAAAGGGCAGCAGAAAGAAGACGCCCATCACCGGCGCAAAGGTCAGCACCACCGCCAGGGACCCGGCCACAAAGGGCCAGCGGCGCCAGAGCTCCCGGTGGAGCAGGGGGTCAGGGCGCCGACGCTCCCTAAAATGCAGGGCCAGGCCCAAGAGCGCGGCCAGCCCCAAGGCTCCCAGGGTTTCGGCGCTTAACCCCGATGTCTGGATCCAGGTCAACCCCAGCAAGAACAACCCGAGGGTCCCGGCCAGGATCAAAGCTTCCACCAGGTCAAAAGACTGCCAGCTCCAGGCCTTCTGGGCCTTGATGGGCAAAAGGACCCGGCCGCCCACCCAGAAAACCCCGGCGCAGATGGGCAGGTTGATGAAGAAGATAAACGGCCAGCCCAGATAGGTGGTGATGATTCCTCCCAGGGGGGCCCCCACGCTGATGCCGGTGGCAAAGGCGGTGGAAAACAGGCCCAGGGCCAGGCCCCGTTCCCCTTCGCCGTAGGCCAGGGCAATGAGTTTAGGGGCCATCCCCAGCATCAACGACGCCCCAATCCCCTGGAGGGCCCGGGCGGCCACCATCCAGGCCAGGCCCGGGCTCAACCCGCACAGGGCCGAGGCCCCGGTAAATATCAGCAACCCCAGGAGGAAGAGCTTGCCCGGCGCCAGGAGGTCGCCCAACCGGCCGCTGGTCAAGAGGAGCGAGACGTTCATCAGGAGGTAGATCAGCATGACCCAGGAGATCTGTACCATGGAACACCGGAAGTCCCGGGCGATCTGCGGCAGGGCGATATTGACGATGCTGGTGTCCAGGGTCGCCATAAAGGCCCCCAGGCAGACGGTCAGCAGGATGACGCGCCGGTTCAGGGGCTGAGGTTCCGGAGTCGGGGCCGCGGCAGGCATGGTCTCTTATCTTAACGTGAAGCCGCGTCGAAGGGGGAGAGGATTTTTCGGTGCAGGATGGCTGGGAGGATAAAAACAAAACTGGCGGAGAGAGAGGGATTCGAACCCTCGGTGGAAGTTTCCCCCCACACTCGCTTAGCAGGCGAGCACCTTTGGCCTCTCGGTCATCTCTCCGGTTGGGCTTTTCTGTGCGTTACGGCCGGTTCAGGGCCATGTCAAGCGAATCTACTTTGATCTATCTCCTGATGGGGTGAGCAGATGGCGGAGGGAGCGAATTCTAGTTTCTTAACCTCAACCTGAATATAGTCTTTGGGGCTAAAGGTCTTCTCGTCCACCTTGGACCGCATAACGGTAAGGAAGCGGTTGGCTGCCTCATAAGAGGTAAAGATATTGCCGTCCTTATCCCGGTGGACTCGAATCCGGTCACCCTTCCACCAAAAATCGATAGAGTAGGTTTCCGGTCTGGCCTTACACTTAGGGCAGCAACCCCCTTGGAAGTCTCCTGAAGCGGCTGGCAGCATTTCTCCCTGGTCCGTATTGCACCATTTATGCACAAATTATAAGTGGGAGTCTGCCGGCTTGTCAATGGACTCGCCTTGATAATACCGATCTAAATCGTGATTTTGGTGATTCCTGGTTCATTGCCCCTGGCCCTTATCATACCGTTTTCTGTTTTCCGTTTTCGGTTTTCTGTTAAAATCAATGTGAATTGTCAATAAGTTACAGATTAAGTTTGTTGCATTTGAAACGGAAAGCGGTATCAGTGGTCAGGCGCTTTCAGAATTGTTTCCACCTCAGAAGCACTACCGCGGGCCCCATGAGCCTATAGTGACCAAGGAACTTTTTGATCGGGTTCAGAAAGTGTTAGTCGAAAAGGGGCGCCGGCGGACACGACAGCAAAAGCATCAGTGGGCTTTCCAAGGCTTGGTTTCCTGTGGTCACTGTGGCTGCGCTCTTACCGGATGCTCCCGGATGAGGAGGCCGAAAAGGAAGGAATCAGGGTTATTGACGAATCAGGTGAAGACTATCTTTATCCCCAGGCCTATACTTAAGATGGAGAGGTTGTCCGTTCAAGGTTTGACCAGGGCAATTTATTACCTGGTCCCACCGGGAGCTCGGAGGATGAGATAGCGGCCTTTTACGGAAAATATGAAAAAAATGAAAAAAGCCCCTAACCTCTTCCCCCGATATCCGGTTGATCAGATTCAGGCCTTGTCGGGCACCACCACCACAGTGACCGTGGTCTGGACTTCCGGGGCCAGGCGGATGGTAACCTCGTAGGCGCCCAGCTTCTTGATGGGTTCCGGCAGTTCCAGCTGCTTTTTATCCACGACGAAGCCCTGGGTTTCGAGAGCCTCGGCGATCATGGCGGCGGTGACGGAACCGTAGAGGCGCTCATCTTCCGCCACCCGCTGGGCGATGGTGACGCTCGCGCCTTCCAGGTGGGCCACCTGGGCCTGGGCTTTTTCCCGTTCAGTGGCCTGCGTCAGGAGGTACTTGCCCTTGGCCAGTTCCACCTTGGCCAGGTTGCCCGGGGTGGCTTCCATGGCCTTTCCCTGGGGGATCAGGTAATTGCGGGCGTAGCCCCGGGCCACGTCCACTACGGCGCCCATGGCGCCCAAAGGGGTAATCTCCTCAGTCAAGATGACTTTCACCGCAAACTCCTCCTCAGGCATCCTTGGGCCGATGCAACCGGCGAAAATCCAGCCACAGGTCCATCAACCCCAAGGTGATAATCAAGAAAAAAAACGGGTTCAGAAACAGCAAGGGGTAGCCGATCATCCGCAGCAGGCGCGGCAGCCCCAGGCGGTTAAACCAGGTGGCCACCACCGCCACTCCCTGGCAAAAATAGAGGACCGCCACCACCATGAGCAGGTTCAGCCCGAAGAACCGCGCCCCGGCCACCGGCACCAGTAGGAGAAAGCCGGCCCCCAGCAACACAAAAATCAGCCACTCCGGAGCCGTCCAGTGATACAGCGGCGGATCGGCTGCGCCCCATCCCAGGAGAAAGATCAACTGCCGGGACAAGACGACGTTCAGCCAGGCCACCAGGGCCAGGTTGGTGACCAGCAACCCCGGCAGGAGACGCTGTAACACGGCTTCGACCTGAGCCGGGGCCACGCCCGGGACCAGGGGGCCGGGGGCGCCGCCGGCGGCGTCCCCCAGGACCTTGCGGACGGTGTCCATAACCTCGACGCTCTTTTGAGCCAGCAGGTCCTGGGGAGAAATTCCCATAAAAACCGCCTGCCCGAGAAAGACCAGCAACGCGCCCACGGTCAAGGCCGCCACCGTCACCATGATCGCCTGAGGCGCGGTTACTCCCCGGCACTGCAGGCTGGCCAACATCACCCCCATGAGCAGCAGATTGAGAACCCCCAGGTTTTGCCAGATGGTTTCCAGAACGGGGTGCAAGAAGAAGATGACGGCGGTGCCGGCCAGGGCCACCGCCAGAGCCGCCAACTCCCCGGAGCGCCAACCGATTACCAGCACCGGCAAGGGCGCCAGAACGCCGACCAGGAGGTAGGCTAGGGGATTAACCTGGGCCCCCAGGAACCCGATGAGGAGGGCGCCCAGGCAGAGGAACCAGATGACGAGACCCCGGCCCACGGATTACCCCTCACCCCTGCCTTCACGTAACGGGCACTTGCGGGGTATAAGAAATCAAGGCCAGCAGCCGGGCCTGCTTGATGGCTCTGGTGACCCGCCGCTGATGGCGGGCGCAGTTCCCCGAGATGCGGCGGGGAATGATCTTGCCCCGCTCCGTGACAAATTGTCTCAGGGTATTGACATCTTTGTAATCGATGGGCAGATGGGCGTCCACGCAAAACCGGCAGACCTTGCGGCGGACGTAAAATTGCTTCCGTTTGCGGCGAGGCATTACAGGCACGGATTATTCCTCCTTTGCAGGGGCGGCGGGTTCGTCTGGGGCGGCAGCTTCCGCGGGGGCGGCGACTTCCACCGGGGCCGCGGCTTCAGGCTCCGCCGGCGGCGCGGCCGCCTTGGCCTTGGCTGCGATCTCTGCCTGCAGGGCCTCCAGATTCACCTTGTCCGATTTCTTGGTGGTGATGAAGCGGATGATGCGGTCGTCAATCCGGTAGTTGCGTTCCAACTCCTTAACCGTCTCGGACGTCCCGGCAAAATCGGCTAACACGTAGTAGCCCCGGATGGTGCCTTGGATTTTGTAGGCCAGCTTGCGGCGGCCCCACTCATCCAGCCCCACCAGGGTTCCACCTTGGGAGGAGATAATCTTGGAAAACTTGTCGATGGCGGATTTCACTTCTTCATCGGGGAGGTCGCCATTCACCACCCAGAGCGATTCATAGCGGCGCATTCTTCCTCCTTATGGTCGAATGGCCCTGGTGCTTTAAGGCCCAGAGCAAGGAAGGGTAAAAAATAACTATTTATCAGAAACTAATGGGCTTGTCAATGGGGACGGGGGAGAAACCCGGGAAATTCTCCGCCGCCCGGCAAAATCTCCCAGGCTCCTCCGAGTGCGAGGCCTTACTGCACGCTAAAAGACGCGTCCCGCTGCGAGGTCCCGTAGTTGCTCATCAACCGGGTGACGACGGTATAGACGCCGGGGGTGGCGTTGCCGGGCAGGGAATACGTCACGGTGTCATTGTAGCTGCCGTTGGCATTGGACACCGTGGTCTGGTAAGGCGACCCCACCAGGCTGCCTTGATACCGGATCTCCCGCACCAGGGTGGCGGATACCGGCACATTTTCCGGGGTCAGGATGGTGTAATCAACCCCCAGCATAATCTGCTGCCCCGGTCTGGCCATGCCGGGAGAGGCCGTGGCGCGGTCCACGCTCACCACGTTGCCCTGGCCCTGGTAGTTATACGCCTGGGCCGCGGCCTGGGACGAGCGGATCTCGCTGTTGCGGTGGGAGGCATAAAGCGCCCCGCCCACCAGGCCCAGGGTCCCGCCCGCGGCCGCGCCGATCCAGGCGCCGGTGGCGGCGTTACCGCTGGCCGCGCCGATGATGGCGCCGAGGGCGGCGCCGGTGGCCGCCCCGCCCAAGGCGCCGGCCCCGGCGGACCGGGCTGGATCATAGTAGCCGCTATCAGTGACACAGCCTGCCAGAGACACGGCAAAGAAAACCACGCATGCAATCGCCAACCATTTCCGAGTCATCTTGTCCCCCTTCTCCCGCAGTGCGGTTCAAGCCAGAATGCCAACGCCCTTTGCCAGGGAATGTCGATCAGGATCGCCGGTTTTTCAAGATATAGCGTTTGCCATAAATTCATTCAACTTGGTGATTTTTAAATCCCCCTAAATCCCCCTTTTCCAAAGGGGGACTTTTAAAGCAATTTCTTGTAGTTCCCCCCCTTTGACAAAGGAGGGTTAGGGGAGATTTCGGTTTTTTGAGCATGCGCCATAACGGAAAAAACCTTTGGCGTTTACTATACATTAATAATCACTTATACCCCAACATGCAACCCCCGGGAGCCAACTCTTCCGCCGGCCGCAAGCGGCCGCAGACCCCGGACGCCTCAGACCTCCCGGCCCACAGACATCCGCACCTGGTCCAGGATGCCGTTGACGAAGCCCCCGGAGGCCTCGCTGCCGTAGCGCTTGGCCATCTCCACCGCCTCGTTGATCACTACCTTAACCGGAATGTGGGGCTGGTACATCAGTTCATAGATGGCCAACCGGAGCAGGTTGCGATCCACGATGGTCATGCGCTCCAGGCGCCAATGCTCCGAGTAGCGCACGATAAAGGCATCCAACTCCTCCAGGTGGGAGGCTACTCCCTCCACCAAGTCCTGGAGATAGGCGGGAGGGACGCCTTCTGCCTGGAAATGGTGCCAGAACCGCTCCAGGGCCTCGGGCCGGGGCAACCCGGCAAACTCGCCCTGATAGAGAAATTGCAGGGCCCAATCCCGGCAGCGGCTGCGGGAATACCCCCCCAAGCAGTCAGGCTCCCATCTCTTTCAGGAGGTTGGCCATTTCGATGGCGGCTTCGGCCGCGGCAAAGCCTTTGTTGCCCGCCTTGCTGCCGGCCCGTTCGATGGCTTGCTCCAGGGTTTCCGTGGTGAGGATGCCGAAGGCGATGGGCACCCCGCTCTCCAGGGACGCCTGGGCGACCCCCTTGCTCACCTCTGCGGCCACGTAATCGAAATGAGGCGTAGACCCCCGGATCACTGCGCCCAGGCAGATGATGCCGTCGTAGGCCCCCGCCTGGGCCAGGCGCTTGGCCGCCAGGGGAATCTCCCAGGCCCCCGGCACCCGCACCACCACCAGGTGCTCCTCCGCCGCGCCCTGGCGCCGCAAACAGTCCAGGGCGCCCTCCAGCAGGCGCTCGGTGATAAAGGAATTGAACCGGCTCACTACCAGGGCGAATTTCAGACCGGCGGCGATGAGCTTGCCTTCTATCGTACGCATCTGCCCTCCTTCTGGTAACGTGATAGGGCCATGTGGGGGCCTATGGAAAAATTTTTGGGGCGAAAAGGGGAAAAGGCGAAAAGTATAAAAAAAGCCTTCAATCTCAATCCTTTTCTCCCCAAATCCTCTAATCCGCAGAAGCGAATCTCAACAAGACTCTGCGGCGAACCAAGCCACATCTTGCTTTTCCTTTTCGCCTTTTCCCCTCTTCGCCCTTTTTTTATACCATTTTCAGCATGTGCCCCATCTTCTGGCACTTGGTCTTGAGGTAGTTGCGATTCTCCCGGTTAGGGGGAATCTCCAGGGCCACCCGCTCCACCATGTTGAGGCCGTAGCCTTCCAGCCCGATAATCTTCTTGGGATTGTTGGTCATGAGACGCATCTTCCTGACTCCCAGGTCCCGGAGGATCTGGGCCCCGATGCCGTAGTCCCGCAGGTCCACCTTGAAACCCAGGGCCTCGTTGGCCTCCACGGTGTCGGCGCCCTGGTCCTGGAGCTCATAGGCCCGGAGCTTGTTGACCAGGCCGATGCCCCGGCCCTCCTGGTGCATGTACAGAATGACGCCCCGGCCTTCGCATTCCACCATCTGCATGGCGGCCTCCAGCTGGTCGCCGCAGTCGCACCGGAGGGAGTGAAAGACGTCGCCGGTGACGCATTCGGAGTGGACCCGCACCAGTATGGGTTCATCGGGGTTGATCTCCCCCTTCACCAGGGCGACATGTTGGTTGTCATCCACATCATTGTCATAGGCGATGCCGGTGAATTCCCCAAAATAGGTGGGCAGTTTGACGGTGGCCCGGCGGTGGACAAAGGACTCGTGCCGCAACCGATGTTCCACCAGGTCGGCGATGGTGGCGATCTTGATATTATGCTCCGCCGCGAATTTTTCCAGGTCCGGCATCCGGGCCATGGCGCCGTCGTCCTTCATGACCTCGCAGATAACCGCCGCGCCTTTCAGGCCGGCCAGGCGGGCCAGGTCCGTGGAGCCCTCGGTCTGCCCGGTGCGCACCAGCACCCCGCCTTTGCGGGCCCGGATGGGAAAGACGTGCCCCGGGCTCACCAGGTCATCCGGCTGGGCGTGGTCCGCCACCGCGGTGAGGATGGTGGTGGCCCGGTCCGCGGCGGAAATCCCGGTGGTGACCCCGCGCCGGGCCTCAACGGACACCGTGAACGCGGTCTTGAAGCCCGATTGGTTGTCCCTGACCATCTGCGGCAACTGCAGGCGCTCCACGATCTCCGGCGACAGGGCCAGGCAGATGAGCCCCCGCCCGAAGCGGGCCATAAAATTGACGGCCTCGGGCGTGACCATCGAAGCCGCCATGGTGAGATCGCCTTCGTTTTCCCGGTCCTCGTCGTCCACCAGAATGATCATCTTACCCTGGCGGATGTCTTGTATGGCTGCTTCAATGGGTGAAACCGACATGTTTGAGTTCCTGTTTTTGGTTTTTGGTTTTTAGTTTTTAGTTTTTAGTTCTAAAAATCCTTAATCTGGGTGCTTAGTCTTTCGTTCACTGCTTATCGCCCTGAGGAAAAGGGCCAATCCGGCAATTTGATTGAAAAAGCTGATTACTAAGACCAAAAACTAAAAACCAAAAACTAAAAACTCACAAAAAGCCGTGCCGGGCCAGCAGTTCCGGGGTGACCCCCTCCCCGGCCGGCGCGTCCCGACCCAGCAGCCGGGCCACGTACTTGCCGATAATATCCGTCTCCAGGTTGACCCGGTCGCCCACCTTCAGGCTCGCCAGGGTGGTCTCCCGGGCGGTGTGCGGGATGACGTTCACGGTAAAGGTATTGCCCGGACAGGTGTTTACGGTCAGGGAGACCCCGTCCACCGCGATGGAGCCCTTCTCGATGACGAAGCGGCTCAGGGCGGCGGGCAGCTCGAATTTCATCTGGGTATGGGCCGGGCCGGGCTTGACCTCCCGCACCACCCCGACGCCGTCCACGTGGCCGGTGACCAGGTGGCCGCCCAGGCGGTCCCCCAGTCTGACGGCCCTTTCCAAGTTTACCC
>Ga0194119_10011500_pt1 | contig 11415 bp, 10 predicted proteins | sample TA2MahC100mmetaG_FD_148620 | JGI IMG/M metagenome (GOLD analysis project Ga0194119, IMG submission 148620) | Freshwater microbial communities from Lake Tanganyika, Tanzania - TA2015018 Mahale Deep Cast 100m | ecosystem: Environmental > Aquatic > Freshwater > Lake | place: Tanzania: Lake... | reverse complement strand
TCTTGCCGGTCTCGCTCTCCAGCGCTTCGGGCGGCCAGATGGTCGGCTCGCCCAGCGTCAGGCGCGGCAGATCAGCGATACGGAACGTCTGGCCCAGCGGCTCCAGGTAGCCAGCCCAGGCCACGCGTTCGATTTCGGTCGGGGTGACGATGCGCATGGCTTAGCCTCCTCCTGCGGCAATTATAGCGCAGCATGTCAAGTGTTTGTGGAAAATGCTTCACGTTCAAGGAAGGTGTGGCTAAACAACTCAAGCTGGCTTTGTGGTCAGCAGCTCATTCGTTTATCCGTGGTTCTATTCGTTGACGCCGGAACGTCAGCCGCAGCCACCGGGCCTGCGGGCTGGTTTTCCACCAGCGGTCAATCGCCGGCAGAGAAAGCAACGTGACCAGGGCGATGAACAGGGCCTCCAAAAGAAAGCTCTCCGGGTCTTGCCATTTGGGGATGCCATCCCAAATGACCAGCAGGCGATGCGGGCCGCCGCCTGGCTCGATGAACCACCAGACGTCCCACAAAAGCCACGCGCCGAGCACGCCCCAGAGCACGCGGGGTGGCGGTATCCACCAGCGCTTAGGGTTGCAGGTCGCCCACCAGATCAGGGCCACAAAGGCCAGGTTGAAGAAGAGGATAAACCACTTAAAGGCGTTCATCGCCAAGCTCATGTCGTGGTAGCAGGGGTTCAGGTCCAGCATCCAGTGCGAGACAAAGAAGCCACCGACAGCCAGCGGCCATTGGACCCAGGGGCGCTTTTCCTCCTGCAGTGAGTCGAAGATCAGGGAACCCATGGCGATGTGCGAAGCGGCAAACATGTCTAGCTGACCTCCAGCCTGTTTATTGTGCTATTTCATGAAACCAGAAAAGCCGGGTTTTTGGCTGTGAAAAGTAGCTTCCGCTTTTTGAAGGAAATTCCCGCTTAGGCAGCGGAAAAACCCGGCTTTTTGCCCTCGAAAGCGGAAAATACTTTTTTGCCCGATTTCTGGTTTCATGTATTTGTGAGGAGTGAGCACAACCTGGTGCGGAGCATCTTGCGGGGAATCCGGCATCTGGGATGCCTCGCTCCGCCACTTGTTGGTTATGCTCTCCATTTTGGTCACCGTGCGTTTAGTAGAATAAGGCCATAGGAATCGGCACGAAGACCAGGACGAAGATGAGCAAAAGTAGCACGGCCAGGGCCTGGCGGGGACGATCCAGCAGCGTGATGTCGTCGAGAATGGGCGCCGGAAAACGACCAAAGATGTATATCAGGAAGGCCCACAGCCACCAGCCGTTCCACAAGAAGCCCAGGGTGGCCAAAGTGGCGATGATCGCCCAGGTAAGCGCCCGGGTTTTTGGACCGAGAAGGGCGTAGGCAATGTGCCCGCCGTCGAGCTGCGCGGCGGGGATCAGGTTCAGCCCGGTGACCAGCAGCCCGGCCCAGCCGGCGAAGGCCACCGGGTGCAGCATGACGTCGAGGCTGCCTCTGGGAGGAAGCAGCGCCAGAAAGAGCATCTTGATGGGCGCCAGGAACGTTGGATCGCCCGGCTGCACGTAGCCACTGGGCAGAATCTGGCCAAACTTCAGGAATTTGAGGGCCAGGTAGAGGAGCGAGTTACCCTCTAGAGAATAGCCGCTGGGCGGCAATGGCTGCACTTTGGACAGGGAGAACCCCAGGAGCAGGATGGGCAGGGCTACAACCAGGCCGGTCAACGGCCCGGCCACGGCGACGGCCAGCAGGTCGCGCCGGTTCCTGGGCGGCGCTTTCATCTGGATGAAGGCGCCCAGCGTGCCGAAGGGTGGCAGGGGGATGGGAATGAAGAACGGAAAACTCACCGGTGCCCCCACGCGCCGGGCCACAAAGTAGTGCCCCAATTCGTGCGCCAGAAGGATGCCCAGCAGACTGGCGGCAAACGGCAGGCCAACCAGGGGATGGCGCAGCAGCCAGCCAAAGTCGAATTCAGGGCCTATCATCCTCGACATCTCCATCCAGCCGCCGACGAAGAGGGTGGAGGCCAGGGTGACCAGGAACATGGCCACGGCCAGCCACAGCCGGGAGTCCGTGGGCGATATGGTGCCGGGCAGGGCCAGGATCACGTCCAGGTCCTTGTCTTGACGGAAAAGCGCCGTGTGGCCCAGGGCGCGGAAGCGCGGCGCCACGCGGTCGTAGGCGGTCATGGCGTCCATACGCAGGTGCCCGCGCAGGCGCACCGTGTACCCCGGCCCCTGGCCCAAAGTCACGTCCTGCACGGCCAGGACGTCGGCTACTGCTTGCTGAAAACGCTCGCTCAGTTCCAGCGGGCTCAGTTGTTGCATAGCTGAGAACTCCGACCTGTGTTTGGTGAAGTTGAATGACGGTATGCTCTATGCGGCTTCTTTTACTTTCTCGGTCAACCACACGTTGATAAGGGTTTCCGTAGATATGCCTTGCTTATGAGCAAGCACCGTCAGTTTTTTGGCCAGTGCTGGCTCTATCGCTGTTAGAAACACGCGCCGTTGGATGTCCACCTCAAAGCGTACTTCTTGGGTCAAGTCCCAGTAGTCAGCCAGATCGTGGCTATCCCAAAACTCCGCTGCTTCTTCAATACTCTTGAAGTGCTTGGGAATTGGGTCACGCTTCTTTATCATTTGCCACAGGTCCTCACCAGATGATTCTGGTTACTTTCATCTATCGCACCTCATTGTCTTTGGGAACTCAGCGTCGCCAAACTCGTTGCCAAGTGCAAGAATAGCACATTCTGGCTGCTTTGACAAGAGCCTCAAAACACAAGAAGACCTGACGGGCTTACAACAAGACCTGACGGGTTTGGGAAACCCGTCAGGTCTTTACAGCAACCGATCCAGCCACATGGCCAGAAAGAGCAAGCCGAGATACGGGTAGGCGGAGAGCTTATACACCCGCCAGGCGTCCCGGCCAGCGCCGCTGCGCAGCAGGCGCAGGCTGGCGTAGATCACCGCCGCTCCCAAAGCCAGCGCCGTAGCCAGATAGAGCCGCCCGAAGCTCCCCAGCAGATAAGGCAGCAGGGAGACGGGCAGGAGCAGCAGCGCCAGAGCCAGCAGAAGTCGCAAGGCCGCAGGCGGGGCCAGCCACAAGGGAAAGATGCCCACGCCCGCCTGCCGGTAGTCGTCACGATAGGCCGTCATCAGGCTCCAGACGTGGATGGGCGTCCACACGGCGACGATGGCGCACAGGGCGGCCAGCGTCCAATCCGGCCAGGGGCGCACCCCCAGCCAGCCCACCAGCACCGGGGCGCAACTGGACACCTCGCCCAGAGGCACGTGGGTGAACGAGCGTTTGCGGCAGACCATCGCCGCCACCACGCCCGCCAGGCCGCAGAGAAAGGCCAGCGGGTTCAGGTACAGGGCGATACCCAGGCCGGCGGCCACCAGCGCCCCTGCCCAGGGCAGCACCAACTCTGGCGGGACGATGTGCCCCGCGGGCAGAGGTCGCTGCCGGGTGCGCTGCATGCGGGCGTCCACGTCCCGATCCAGGTAGTTGGTGAGGCCGTTGCAGCCGGCGCTGCCCAGGACGATGGCCAGCGACACCAGGGCGAAGCGCCGCGCCTCCACCTGCCCGCCGCTCGCCACGACAGCCGCCACCACCCCCACGAAGGCCAGCAGCGCCGTCTCTCGCGGCTTCAGCACCGCAATGTAAGCCCAGAGCGAGCGGGCCACTTTCACCGGCCCGCTCGCTCTCGTCATAGAACTCTCTCTCATTGTAGACGGAACCAGAACGCTTTTGTGAGTCCCTCATGTGCTTAGCGCACAACGAGGGGATGAAAATGCCTAAATGCCTATCCTAAAAGTCAGCAGAGGCGGCTCACCCGCCCCGATACATCGCTGCTTGCAAAAGTATCGGGGCACGCCGCCGGAGGCCGGGCGTAGGAGCCCGGCCAGCTATTTTTAGGATAGGCTCTAAGTGTGAGTAGCGGATGGTGACTTCCAGCGGATGTAAAAACGGACAAGCGAATACACGCCGTGCCCTATCCGTTTTTCCGCTTCGCCGGAGGCCATCCGCTGGAATTAATCCGCTAGTGGTAACCCTGGCCCTGCGCCGCCATGTCCAGGCCCACGGTGAGCAGACGTTCCAGGCGAGGCTCGACTTTCCGCCCGGTCTGGCGCAAGTCCACGGTCTTGAGGTAGCGGTGGCACGTGTCACAGACGTAGAGGCGGTAGACCTCATCGGGGCTGGGGTAGTAGAGGACCTCTTCCTGGCCGCAGAAGGGGCAGCCCACTCGCCGGTACAACCACTGGCTCTGGCAGCGGGCGCACACCAGGTAGCGAGCGCCGCTCTGGCGGTGCAGCAGGGCCAGGTCGGGACGACCGCCGCAGACGGGGCAGTAGGGTCGCTGCCAGAGGGCGTCGTCCAGGTGTGGGCGGAGGAAGGCGGCGGCGTGCTCCAGGTAGGGGGCCAGGGCCAGGCCGGAGGCCAGGGCAGGCAGGTCGGCAGCAGTGGCGGCTTCCGCCGGCGTGGTGCCGCGCTGGAAGACGTCACGGGCCAGGTCCAGCCACGTGGCGGCGGTGGGCTCGTCGGGCAGTTCACCCCAGGTGGGATTGTGCTCGTGGGCCAGGGCGGCAATGCCCTGGGCCAGCCGGGCGAAGGCCACCGGCTCGATAGGTAATGGCGCGAAATCCAGCAACGGTCGGCCAGCGGCCAGGCGCGATGCGGCCTCGTCTGGCACGGCTACCTCGCTGGTTAGCGCCTCCCGCGCTGCAAACTGCCAGCGCCACAGGGCGGCGTAGAAGTCTAGCAGCGGCGCCAGCTCCGGTCGCGCCGCCCTGGCGTCGGCCAGGGCGCAGAGAAGCGCCTCAGCCTGCGCGCTAATCCCCAATCGCTTCTCTCCATGACCCTCCCGCAGACTCGCTAGCCTGCGGGAGGGTTCTTCCTTGCTCTACTGAGGCTACACCATCTCCTCTTTCTTCGCCTGCGCGGCCTTCTCGGCCGCGTACATCTCCTTAGCCCGCTCCTCGCCGTAGAACCACTTGGCGTGGTGCTCCCGGGCGTAGGACTCGGAGACGTAGCCGTAGCGCATGCTTATCAGGCTCTGCCACATCATGGGGTGCACCACGGCCAGGTAGAAGTGGATAATAAACATGTTGACCGTGGCGATCATGGTCAAGTCGTGGATGATGACGCAGGCCTGGAACAGCTCCACCGGGATCAGCCCCCGGCCGAACCACATGACGGCCCCGGTGATAGCGAAGAGGACGGTGCCCGTGACCAGGATGACAACGTTGAGCTTCTCGCCGGTATTGAAGCGGCTTTGGGGTGGCATGGCCACGTGGCGGCCCAGCAGGTAATAGGGGAAAGCCCCCTTGACCCAATCCAGGTCGTCCTTGCCGAACTTGAGGTCACGTAAGGTCTGCAGCAACCGGCGCGGCTCCAGCAGGGCGTAGATGATAGGTACGGCGACGAAGAGCACGGCGGAGGCGCGATGGATCAGGCGGATGAACTGCCCCGCCTCGCCCCGAGCCAGTGGTGCCAGCAGGGGCATGAATAGCACCATGCCGGTCAGGGTGAGCGGGAGGAAGGTGAAGGCATGCCCCCAGTGCAGGAACCGCTCCAGGGAGCTGTAGCGAGGTATCCAGCGGATTTGGATGCCCGCTTCGGGACCGTTGAGGAAAAAGTTCATGGCATTTTCTCCTATTCCACCTGTTCCATGCGGATGTTGCGCCGGGCGATGAAGAAAGCGGCAATGGAGACCAGCACGCCCACGCCGAAGGAGGCTTCCGCCAGGGGCTGGATTAGGTCTTGCCAGAGGCGGGACAAGACCGGCGAGGCGGGATGCTCGGGCAGGCCATAGTGGGCCGGGCGTTCGGTCAGCACGTACAGCCGGCCCAACCCTCCCAGCTCCGTCTCGCCGTAGAGGTTGGCGTTAGGGAAGCCACGCTTCGTCTGGAGCACTGCCACCCGCTCTTGCCCTTTGGCGATCATTTCGTGCCGCTCGCCCCAGAAGAGGGCGGCCGCCGGGCAGGTCTTGACGCAGGCTGGTGTCAGCTCGTTGGTGGTTCGATCCTGGCAGAAGGTACATTTGGACGATTTGGCCTGGCCGGTCAGTTTGTTCGCCACGTCCAACTGGGGGATGTGGAAGGGACAGAATTGCGAGCAGTAGCCACAGCCGTTGCAAAGCTCCTGTTGGAAGGTGACGATCCCCAAAGGGCCGTACTTCAGCGCCCCGGTGGGGCACACCTCCACGCAGGCCGCCTGACCACAGTGCATACATCCTTCCTTCAGGAAGAGCCACTGGAAGCGCTCAGGCCCCTCGTACTCGATGAACTTGATACGCGTCCAGGTCTGCGGCGAGAGTCGCCGCGGGTTCTCGTAGCTACCGCGGTTGGTGGTCTTGGAGTACGACCATCCTGCCAGGTCATTCCACTGCTTGCAGGCCACCTGGCAGCCACGACAGGCCATGCACCTGGAGGCGTCAATCAGCATTGCCATTCTGGCCATGTCACACCGCCTTTCTGATATCCACCAGGAATGCTTTGTACTCAGGGATTGCCGTGTTGGCGTCGCCCACGTGGGGCGTCAGGTCGTTAGCCGAATCGCCGGTGGCCAGCCCTCCCCAGCCAAAGTGCCAGGGCATTCCTACCTGATGGATGGTCTTGCCGTCCACGATGAGGGGCTTGAAGCGGGCCGTGACGATGGCCACGGCCTCGATCTCACCGCGGGCGGAGCGCACCTTGACCCATTCACCGTTCTTGATCCCTTTTTCGGCGGCCAGTTCCTTGCTCATCTCCACGAACATCTGCGGCTGGCACTCGGTCAGCCATTCCAGCCAGCGGGACATCCCGCCCGCCTGCCAGTGCTCGACCACGCGGTAGGTGGTAGCGACGATGGGGAACTTGTCCGGTGTGCCCCAGTTGTCGCCGATGGCCTGGCCCTGGTTGGTCTTCCAGATTTTGATGGCCGGGTTGTTCTGCCGGCCGGACAGCAGGTTGCGTACCGGCGACTCCACCGGCTCATAGTGCTCTGGCAGTGGCCCTTCGTTCAGGGCGCCAAAGAGCCAACCCTTGCCATCGGTCTTCATGATGAAAGGGTCCTTACCGCCGGCGTCGCCGGGCGCTCTGGTGGCCACGAAGTCGGGCACGTCGTACCCCACCCACTTCTTCTGCACATCGTCCCACCAGATCAGCTTCTTGTCCTCTGCCCAGGGCTTGCCGTCCGGGGTGGCCGAGCAGCGGTTGTAGACGATGCGCCGGTTGGCCGGCCAGGCGAAACCCCAGTAGGGGTAGTTGCCCAGACCGCCGGGGTCCTTCTGGCCGCGGCGTTTGGCGGCCGGCATGGTGCGTCCCTCACCGTCGTCCGTGGGATAGAAGTAGCCGGTGTAGATCCAGCAGCCGCAGGCCGTGGTGCCGTCAGCCTGCAACAACCCGAAGCTGTTCAGGGTATCGCCCTTCTTGTTCAGGACCTTACCGTCCTTGTCCTTTATGTCCTGCGCGATGTAGCCGTTGATCTCCCAGGCCACCTTTTCGATGTCCAGATTGGCACCGTAGTCCCAGTTCAGGTGCCGGATGGGATCGGCGAAGGGGCCGGGATTGGCGGCGTACAACTCCTTGAGCTTGAGGGCGATGAGGTTGAAGATCTGGTGGTCAGGCAGCGCCTGGCCCGGCGCTTCCGCCACCTTGGGCCGCCACTGGATGAGCCGGCCACTGGTGACGATAGAGCCTTCTTTTTCCATGGCGTCGGCTGCCGGCAGGACGAAGACCTCGGTCTTGCTGTCAGCCGGGTTAACGCCTGGGGCCTGCCAGAAGCGCACCGTCTCGGTGTCAACTATCTCCTGGATCACCAGCCAGTCCAGCTTCTGGAGCGCCAGGCGCTCGAAGCGGGCGTTGGGCCCACCCACGGCCGGGTTCTGCCCCATGATCCACAGCCCTTTGATCGTGCCGGCGTAAATGGCCTGGAACAGGGCAATCCAGTAGTGGTCAGCCGCGTTCTCCACCTTGGGCAGGTAATCGTAGGCGAAGTTGTTGTCGGCGGTGGCGTGATCCCCCCACCAGGCCTTGAGCAGGCTGACGAAGAACTTGGGCATGTTGGTCAAATAGCCGCTCTTGGGGGTCTCCTTCTCGATGAAGTCTTTGAAGGTAGGGTGCCTGCTGGCGGTGGGGATGGCCAGGTAACCGGGGACGTTGTGCGCCAGGAGGGCCATATCGGTAGAGCCCTGGACGTTGGACTCACCGCGCAGGGCGTTCACCCCGCCACCAGGCCGCCCCACGTTCCCCAGCAGAAGCTGGACCATGGCTATGGCGCGCACGTTCTGCGAGCCGACGGTGTGTTGCGTCTGGCCCATGGCGTACAGGATGGTGCCGGTTTTCTCCGGAGCGCCGGTCGAGGCGTAGAGCTTGTACACGGCCTCCAGCTTGTCCTTGGGGCAACCGGTGACTTTGACGACGGTGTCCAGGTCGTAGCGGGCGTAGTGTCGTTTCAGGAGCTGGAACACGCATTGCGGGTTCTGCAGCGTCTCGTCCCGCAGGGGCTTGCCTTCGGCGTCCGTCTGGTAGCTCCAGGTAGCACTGTCGTAGCGGCCAAAGTTGGGATCGTCCCCTGGCGTGAACCCGGAGAACAGGCCATCCAGGTCCACCGGGCCCTTGTAGTTGGGGTTGATCAGGGTGGCGGCGTTGGTGTAGGCGACCACGTAGTCCTTGTGGTACAGGTTGTTGTCCAGGGCGTACTTAATCATACCGCCATAGAAAGCGATGTCGGTGCCGCTGCGGATGGGGGCGTAGAGATCGGCTTTGGCGGCCGAGCGGGTGAAGCGAGGGTCAACCACAATGAGTTTGGCGCCGCGCTCGTCCATGGCCTTGTGGATCCAGGTCATGGACGCCGGGTGGTTCTCCGCGGCGTTGGAGCCGCAGAGCAGGATCACGTCGGCGTTTTTGAGGTCCACCCAGTGATTAGTCATGGCACCCCGCCCAAAGCTTGCGGCCAGACCGGCCACAGTGGCGGAGTGTCAGATGCGGGCCTGGTGTTCCAGGTAGACGATTCCCAGGGCACGGGAGAGCTTAGAGGCCAGGTAACATTCCTCGCTGTTGTTGGCCGCGCCCCCCAGGAAGGCGATCCCCGGCGTGCGGTTGACCGTCACACCCTTAGCGTTGGTTTTCTCGAAGGTAGCGTCGCGGGTCGCCTTAAGCCGTTTGGCCACCTCGGTGATCATCCAGTCCCAGGATTTCTCCTCAAACTGCGCACTGCCAGGAGCCCGGTAAAGGGGCTTCTTCAGACGCAACGGGCTGGTGGACAGTTGCTGCACCGAGACGGACTTGGGGTCGAGGGCCCCACGGTTGTGGGGATTGTCCGGATCGCCCTCGGCGTTAATGATGTGGCCATCAGGGCCGGTGGCGATCAGTAACCCGCAGCCGCACGAGCAGTAGGGACAGATAGTCGCGGCCTCTTTAATGGGCTTATGCAGGGGAAAGACCAGTTCTGTTCCGGCGGCGGTTGCGGCTGTGGCGAAGCCAGCCGGCAGGAGCAGGCCTCCAGCCGTGGCGCCGGATAGCTTCAGGAAATCTCGCCGGGAGATTCCCTTGGGGCGAGGAAGGATCTGCAACTCACTTCCTGGCTCTTCCATGGATTCCCTCCTTTCGATCCTCATGAATCCAGAAACCGGATTTTTCCCTGGCAGAGAGCACTATGTAGTCACCGACAAAAAGCCGGTTTCTCTGGTTCTGGACTTTGGACAAATCCAGAAGAATGGCCAGAAACTAGGTTTTTGAGAGCCTTTGTACCCAAAATGTGCCCGTTTGCGGGCACTTCTGACACTCTAGGAAGCATTGCGCAACAGGAAAAACCTGGTTTCTCAACTTTGTCCAAACTCCAACTGGTTCCATGATCCTAGAATCTCCTCAAGTTCCCACCTTAGGCAACACAAACGTGAACTTTGATCCCTTGCCCACCTCACTTTCCACCCAGATGTGGCCCCCGTAGCTCTCCAGGATGCGCTTGACCAGGGAGAGACCCAGGCCGGTGCCTTGCGGCTCCATCGCCTTGGCGGCAGTCGTACGGAAGAACTCGGCGAAGATATGTCCCATGTCTTTCGGGGCGATGCCGATGCCCGTGTCCCGCACCGTCCCTACCACGTAGTTGGGGTTCTGGGTCAAAGAGACGACGACAATGCCACCAGGCGGTGTGTACTTGATGGCGTTGGAGATGAGGTTGGTCCACACCTGCTTGGCCTGCTCGGCGGGTAAGGCGACCTTGGGCAGGTCGGGCACCATCTCCACGCTGAACAGCAGGTCCTTTTGCTGAGCGGGGGCGCGCATCATGTCTACCACACTGCGCAGCACGTCGCCCAGGTCCAGGGGTGGGGCCTTCTCCAGGGCCTTTTCTTTAACTTTAGACAACTCCAGCAGGTCGCTGATGAGCGTGAGTTGCTCCCAGGCCCGGCGCTCGGCCCGCTCCAGGATCTCCCGCTCCCGCTCCGGCGGCACGAAGCCCTCCAGGATCAGCTTGATGTAGCTCTGGATGGCCGCTACCGGTGCCCGCAGTTCGTGGGTGACCAGCATGGTAAAGCGATTGCGAAAGTCGTCCAGTTCCTGGAGCTTGACGTTGAGCGCCGCCATCTCCTCCGCCCGGCGAGCTGCCGCTATGCCCGCCTCCAGGAGTTGCTGCTCCCGGCGGCGCAACTGGCTGGCGATGGCCGAGGCCAGGGCGACGGCAAAGAACAGGGTGGTGCCCAGGGCGAAGATGTTGGCTACGAGATAGGTTTCGCGGCGGTAACGGTCGGGACCCACCACGCCCACCAGGTTGATGTGCGGGACGAGGCCGGCGTACTCCAGCAGCACCATCCCGCCGTAGAGCAAAATGGCCAGGCCGGCGTAGGCGAAGCTGGCCGCCGGCGGCAAGAGGATGCTGGCGATGACCACGTGGAAGACGTAGTACAGGGCAAAGGGATTCTCCACGCCGCCGGAGTAGTGCAGCAGTACGGTCAGGCTGAGCAGGTCCAGCAAGATCTGGACGTGCGCAAACAGGGGTGACGAGCGCAGCTTGGCGCCCCGACCGCGAAAGTAGCGAAACTCGGCCGAGAACAGGTAGAAGACGAGGTTGTACAGGGCAACGAAGCTCACAACGCCCACCAGGGGCACGAGCGATAGGACGCCAGGGAGTCGCCAGTCGGCCAGGACGATGGCTCCCAGAGCACCCACCACGGCCAACCAGCGCAGGCGGATCAACCAGTCAATACGCTCGCTGAGCTCCTCGTAGATGGGGGCGACCGCGGGCACCTCGTTCCCGTCTGCGCTCTCTGGCGGCCGCGAGTTTGTCATTCCTGTGCTCACTCTACGTTTTCTGTTCTCCTTCCGTTCTCGGCGTTCCAGGACTCGCTGTCAGCAAATGGGGGCGTCGGGCAGCGTGCCCGACCTACTCTCCCTTGTCTACTTTCTCCTTGTCTCCTTGTCTACTCGTTACCCGCCCTTACGGCAACTCAAAGGCCTCTTCTATAGCCGCCACGG
>Ga0194119_10011491_pt1 | contig 11419 bp, 10 predicted proteins | sample TA2MahC100mmetaG_FD_148620 | JGI IMG/M metagenome (GOLD analysis project Ga0194119, IMG submission 148620) | Freshwater microbial communities from Lake Tanganyika, Tanzania - TA2015018 Mahale Deep Cast 100m | ecosystem: Environmental > Aquatic > Freshwater > Lake | place: Tanzania: Lake... | reverse complement strand
GCTCCGAGCCACGTCTTGCCGAGCGTGTTGAAGTGCATGGCATCGATGCCATCGCGCAACGTTTGCATGAGCGCTGCCTGGGGCCTTTCCAACTCGCTACGCGCACCCAGATTCATGAGTTGATCGCGGCCGCCGCAGCCGGGATTCCCGATCTCCCGTTCCGGGGAAACTTTCCGCACGGCGAGTGGGAACAGGTCATCGACCCTTGGCAATTGCGTACTTGGGAGGACTATCGTGAGGTCAAGCGGCTGGGCCGGAAATCCCGCTTGTCCGAAGCGCAACGGTCCCAGCTCTGGCAACTCTATGAGCAGGTCTGGACCGCTCTGGACAGGCACGGACTTATCACCCCTTCCGGGCTGTTCGGGCGGCTGGCCCTTCAACACGAACCGCCGGCGCGGAAACCCTTCGATGCCGTGGTGGTCGACGAAGCGCAGGACTTGAGCCCGGCGCAACTTCGCTTCGTCGCAGCACTGGTCGGAGATCAGGCCAACGGCCTCTTTTTCGCCGGTGATTTGGGGCAACGCATCTTTCAACAGGCGTTTTCCTGGAAGGCATTGGGCGTCGATGTGCGTGGCCGTTCGCGCACTCTCAGCCTCAATTACCGCACCTCGCATGAAATCCGGCGCCAGGCGGACCGGCTACTGAGCCCGGAAATCGCGGATGTCGATGGCAATACCGAGGACCGGAGCGGGACGGTGTCGATCTTCAATGGACCTACACCGCTTATCCTGCGCTGTGGCTCCCAGGAGGAAGAACTGCAAGAGGTGGGTAACTGGCTAGGAAAACGCCTGGCCGAGGGGCTGAAACCGCATGAAATGGCTGTCATCGTCCGCTCGTCCACGGAACTGGAACGTGCCACGCGGGCTGTGGAATACTCAGGCATACCGCATCGGGTTCTGGATCGGGATATCGAGCCCCTCACCGGCTCTTTGTCTATCGTCACGATGCCACTGGCCAAGGGACTGGAATTCCGGGCTGTGGCAGTCATGGCCTGTAATGACGAGATCGTACCCTCCCAGGCTCGCATCGAAACGGTAGGTGATGAGGCCGATCTTCAGGAAGTCTATGACACCGAGCGGCATCTCCTGTACGTTGCCTGCACACGGGCACGGGATCATCTACTGATCAGCAGTAGCGGCCAATCTTCGGAGTTTCTGGATGACCTGGAGGATTAAATCCAACCCTGAGCCAATGCCCGAGACACATGAAGGACGTTAGCCATCACACAAAGGTGGCATCGGCAAAATCAGATTCGGGATAATGGCACCTGACACAACCCTTGTTTCGCCCTGCCTTCCCGACCCGGTTCCAGCCAGAGAGACACCCATGTACAAGAGCTTTCGACCCTCATTTTCGCGCCGCTTGTCGGCGTTACTGTATGTTCTGACCCTGCTGTCGCTGCTGTTGGCGCAGGGTTGCTCGCTGCCGAAACGTCAGCCGCCGGAGCCCAGAGCCCTGCTGGGCAAGGCCGAGGTGGTTGGCATGCCGGATATCCGGTTTGTCATTCAGGACCCCGAGGATATGGAGCGCTTCGCCATGCGCGCCAGGGAATTGATGGATCGCGAAAAACGCTGGCTGGCCCAGCAGGGTCAAACCGGTCCATTGCCGCCGGCCAACCTTCTCGCCATTTCCGGCGGCGGCGATGATGGCGCCTTTGGCGCCGGCTTGCTGACGGGGTGGACCGCCTCCGGGACCCGACCGGCCTTCAAGGTCGTGACCGGAATCAGCACGGGCGCGTTGATCGCTCCTTTCGCCTTCCTGGGTCCACAGTATGACGCCACGCTCAGGGAGGTCTATACCCGAACCTCGCCCACACATATCCTCCGGGAACGCGGTCTTCTGGCCGCCGTGTTTGACGATGCGGTGTCGGACAACCAGCCGCTGCTGGAACTGACCCGGAAATTTGTCACCCAGGACATGCTCAGGGATGTGGCGGCCGAATACGCCAAGGGCCGCGCCCTGCTGATCGGCACCGTCAATCTCGACGCCCGGCGTGGCGTGATTTGGGACATGGGCAAAATAGCGACACTGGGCACACCCGAGGCGCTGGACCTGTTCCAGCGCCTGATGGTGGCTTCCGCCGCCATTCCGGGCGCGTTCCCGCCCGCCATGATCGATGTGGAAGTGAACGGCCAGCGTTATCAGGAAATGCATGTCGACGGCGGCACCGTGGCCCAGGTCTTCATTTACCCGCCCAGGTTCCATTTGAAGGAGAGCGCCGCCAGCGCCGGAATCCAGCGGCAGAGAAACCTCTATGTGATCCGGAATGCCCGCCTTGATCCGGATTACGTGGATGTGGAGCGCCAGGCGCTGACTATCGTCCAGCGCGCCATTTCCTCACTGATTCACACCCAGGGCATCGGCGATCTACGCTTGATTTACGAGATTGCCCAACGCGATGGACTGGACTTCAACCTGGCCTATATCCCCGAGACCTTCAACGCACCGCACCAAGGAAAACTTCGACCCGGACTACATGCAGGCGCTGTTCAAGGTGGGCTACGATCTGGGGAAAAAGGGATACCCCTGGCAGAAGGAGCCACACTATCGGTGACTGCCTGGCGCCTGGGGTTCCAGTCCTGATGACCGTGGCCCCAATACTTCCATCTCTGGGTTAGGGCCCGCTCCGAAAGCGTACGATCTGAGTGAAGGCGCCGTTGCCGTTGGGATAGGTCTGGAGTTCACCCCGATAGTGGGCGAACTCGCCCGTGCCGCCAATGATGGGGAGTATGGAGGGGCCTTTCTCGGCCTCCTGACCGGCGACGGTAACCGTGCCGGTGGGCAGGCTCAGGGTCCACTGGCACTGGCTGCGCACACCCGGGAGGGTCGTGATGCAGTAGCCGCTGTTGACGCCGAGTTCCTTCTTGCCGTCCGCGTCCAGCAGCGGCTGGTCGAAAACGAAGAGATCGCCCGGCGAGGCGCCCGCCGGCGGGGTATCCACGCGTTGCCGGACGCCGCGCGTCGCATCGGCAATGGTGCGGAGTTCCGGCCGGGCCGGGGATGGCGGTGGCGATTCAGCCGCCATGGCGAGGCTGAAGCCGAGAAACCACCCCGTCGACAGACTGATGACGGATCGACTGGCGGCGCGGCAAAACCTCACCCGGCTCATATTCCGCCCTCGTGCTCCCGGATCATCTGGATCATGAGCTGAACGAGTTTCCAGAAGGCATAGAGCATGACGACGTAGATGGCCCATTCCTCGATGGAAACGCTGGTGGGATCGCTATCGAGGACGGACATGCCAATGGCGCCGGCGACGATCAATAGGGTGTAGTTCAACATGTTTGGTGATTCCCTGGGGTGATGGTGGTTGTCTTGCCCGCTTTAGTGGGGTGTCAGCGCCGGGAGTTTCCGGACCGCGCGGTCAAGTGTGTCCGTGACGACCCGGTGGAAGCCAGCCCGGACCGCTGACCGGCCAACGGATGGACCGACTCCCTGGCAGGTCAAGTCATCAACCCACCTTGCCCACGAGCGCATCCAGCGCACGGGTCGACAGGATACGCTTGAGGTAGCCGAACAAATAGGTTGGAAAGGTGACGTAGTAGCGTTCACGGGGACGTCTGGCTTCCAGGGCGTGGATGACCTTGGCGACGACCGCCTCGGGGCCGAGGGTGAACGGCACGGCGGGACCCTCTTTCAGCAGGCGCGCTTCCATGACTTGATAAGTCTCGCGATGGGGGCTGGTTTCAGGGTCGATATTCTTCCGGTACATCCGGTAGGCGTTGTCGCGGAAGCGGCTGGCGATGGGGCCCGGCTCAACCAGGGAAACATAGACCCCCGATCCGGCCAGCTCCAGCCGCAGCGTGTCGGTCAGCCCCTCCAGCGCGTATTTGCTGGCGTTGTAGGCGCCCCGGAAGCGCATCGCGGCAAAGCCCAGTACGGAGCTGTTCTGAATGATGCGGCCATGGCCCTGGCGGCGCATGACCGGAATCACGAGATTGGTCAGTTCGTGGGCGCCGAACAGGTTGGTCTCGAACTGTTCGCGGAGAACCTCCCGCCGCAAGTCCTCGACCGCGCCGGGTTGACCGTAGGCGCCATTGTTGAACAGCCCATACAACGTCCCGCCGGTAGCCTCCAGCACCGCGGCCACGGCCGCCCGAATGGATGCGGAGTCGGCCAGATCGAGTGGCAAGGCGTCGAAGCCCTCGACTCGAAGCCGCTCGACATCCCGGGGGCGGCGCGCGGTGGCGAAGACACGGTACCCCCGGTCCCGGAGAATGCGGGCGGCGCATTCGCCTATGCCGGAGGAACAGCCGGTGATCAGTATCGAGCGGGGCGTCGTCATGTTTTCCAGTCGAAGGGTGCGGGTTAGAAGAGATCCTCAACGGCTTTTTCCTGCCGCTCCTGAGCCGCCTTGCCGGTGTCGCCCTTGCCCCCGCAGCCGGAGGTTTGCTCCGGTCCGGTGCCCGCGACGAATGGCAGTTGCAGGGCGGAAGCGCAGCCGATGTCCGTGCGACCGCCGCGTTTGGGATCGACCCAGATGAGTTCCACGTTATCGGGCTTTTCCAGTTCCAGAGGTTCGCGACTGATGCGGTTCATGGTGGCGGCCCAGATGCGGAGGGCGCCTTCGGCCCCGGTCAGTCCGGCCGGATGGTTGTCATCGCGGCCAACCCAGACCACGCCCAGATAGTCACCGGTGAAACCGGCAAACCAGCTATCGCGCAGGTCGTTGGTGGTGCCGGTCTTGCCCGCGGGGTGCAGACTCTCCGGCATCTGGGTGAACGCCGGCTTGCCGGTGCCGCTCCGCATGACTTCCTGAAGCAGGGTGTTGAGCACATAGACCGCGGCGGCATCAACCGACTGCCGCACATCCAGTCCATAGCGTTGCAGCAGCTTGCCCTCGGTCGAAACCACCGCCTGAATCGCCCGGGGCGGCGTGAGAAAGCCGTCGCTGGCCAGCGTCTGGTACATCTGGGTGACTTCCAGCGGAGTCAGATCGGCGGCGCCGAGCAGTAGCGAGGGCACCAGTTCCACTTTGCGCTCCACCCCCAACCGGCGCAGCATCTGTGCGGTATGCGCGACACCGACGGCCCGGCCCAGCCTGACGGTGGCGAGGTTATAGGAGTGTACCAGGGCCCTGGACAGAGTCACGGCCCCATGTTCACGGCCGTCAAAATTCTTGGGGGACCAGTTCATGCCGGGCAGTTTGATGGTCAGCGCCGTGTCCTGCAGCAGTGTCGATGGGGTGTAGCGAGCCGGTTCCTCCAGCGCGGTCAGGTAGACCACGGGCTTGTAGAGCGAACCGATCTGGCGGCTGGCGTCCAACGCCCGATTGAAGCCATAGGACTCGGGATCGCGACCGCCCGCCAGCGCGGCGATTTCCCCCGTGCCGCGACGGGTCACGATGGCGGCGCTCTCCAGGGGATTCTTCTTGCGATGCCGGTCGAGTTTGTTGAGCTGGGCGGTCATGGCCGCTTCGAGCTGGCGCTGTACGTTCACATCGAGCGTGGTAAAGATGCGCAGCCCTTCCGAGGTGAGATCCTCGGGCCTATATTCCTTCTGTAACTGGCGCTTCACGAGCTCCATGAAAGCCGGATAGCGGGTGATGGATTGATGCGGATTGGCGACGATATCCAGCGGATGGGATTTCGCCTCCTCGGCGACTTCGGCGTTGATGAAACCCTGCCCCACCATCTCGTCCAGAATCAGATCGCGGCGCTTGAGCACCCGATCGGGAAATTTATAGGGATCGTAATAGGAAGGCCCGCGCACCAACGATACCAGCAGGGCGATGTGGTGGAGTTGTAACTCCTCGATGGCGCGACCAAAGTAATACTGGCTGGCCAGACCGAAGCCATGCACCGCCCGGGAGCCGTCCTGACCCAGATAGATTTCGTTGAGGTAGGCTTCGAGGATTTCCTGCTTGGAGTAGCGGGCATCCAGGATGATTGCCATGACGATTTCGTTGATCTTGCGCCACCATGTCCGCTCGGAGGTGAGGTAAAAATTCTTGACGAGCTGCTGGGTCAGGGTGCTGCCGCCCTGAACGATGCCACCCGCCCGCACATTGACAAATATGGCTCGCAGGATGCCGCGCGGCGAAACGCCGTAATGCTGATAGAACTGGTGATCCTCGCTGGCGAATAGCGCATCCAGCAAGGGCTTGGGCGCCTGGTCCAGCTTGATGAGCACGCGATCCTCCCGTTGCGAGGGATAGAAGCTGCCGATCTGTGGCGGCTCCATGCGCAACAGCGCCACGGCTTTGCCGGTGTTCATATCCTCCAGCAGGATCGGCTGCCCATCGGCGAACTGGGCGCGCAGTTCGCGAGCGGGTTCCAGCTTGTCGGGAAACTGGAATTCCCGCGTCTTGAACACGATTTCGTCGCCCAGACGGATGTAACTGCCCTGGGTCGACAACTGGGCGTCCCGCCGGTACATCAGATGTCCGAGCAGCCACTCAAAGTCGTCGGCGCCATAGGCGGCGCCCACGAACAGCTCCGCCGCACCGGCATAGACGCGGGCGGGCAAGGCCCAGCGCTTGCCTTCGAACTGCTCGCGGACCAGCCGGTCCTGATAACCGACATAGGCCACGAGGCCGGCGAGGACGAAGGGCGTGAACAAGAGCAAAAATCGCCCGATGTAACCGAACAGGGAGATTCGGCGGCGCTTCCGGGGCAAGACCGGTCGGGAGCGCTCGGCTCTCATCGAGCGCGGGTCTGAAGGAGACGGGCCATGGGCGTTGGACCGAGTCGCCTCGAATCCGCCAGCCCATCACCCTGATCGTTACCGCCGAACTGGCAAGCCGTTGACCGCGGAAGAGCAGCGGGTCTGCCTGATGGGCGATGCATCCAGCGCCAAGAGCATGCGGCCATCCACGGGCCCACGCTCCGCGTTCTCAGCCCATGCGTCGGAGCCGCCGCCATCGTGATCAACGATTGATGAGATTCAGGAATTCCGATCGGGTACTGATCTGTTTGCGGAACAGGCCCAGCATCGCGGAGGTCGTCATCACCGAATTCTGCTTTTCCACGCCGCGCATCATCATGCAAAGATGTTTGGCTTCGATGACCACCGCCACGCCAACGGGGTTGACCGCTGTTTGCAGGGCGGTGGCGATCTGATTGGTGAGGCGTTCCTGTATCTGCAGACGGCGCGCGTACATATCGACGATGCGGGCGACCTTGGACAAGCCGATCACCTTGCCCCGCGGTAAATAGGCGACATGGCACTTGCCAATGAAGGGCAAGAGGTGATGCTCGCACAGCGAATAGAGCTCGATATTCTTGACGATCACCATGTCCTCGGTGTCGGCCTCGAAGACGGCGTTGTTGAGGACACTCTCCAGATCGCGGTGATAGCCGTTGTTGAGAAACCGAAAGGCCGCCGCCGCGCGCTTGGGCGTATCGACCAATCCTTCCCGAGTCACATCTTCCCCGATCTCGGTGATGAGTTGGGAGAACAGGTTTTCCATCACTGTGTGTTGCATGTCGTCTTACCGATTAGATCAATGAATCTAGTATACCCTTGACCGGCTTTCCCCTGACCGAACCAAAGCGGTTCACGCGGGTTCGGGCTCCCTGTCGAGAGCTTGCAGCAGCGCCTCCACCCCGGCCCCCGGGCGGGTGGCGGCTTCGCCCAGACGACGACGCCAGATACGGCCGCCCGGCTGACCATGGAAGAGGCCCAGCAGGTGTCGAGTGTAGGCGTGCAACCGATGACCCCGCTCCAGTCCCTGCTGGATATAGGGCAGCATCGCGGCGATGATTTCCCGCCGAGTCAGACTCGGTTCCCGGGCGCCAAACAGCCGGGCGTCGGCTTCCGCCAGCAGATAGGGGTTATGGTAGGCCGCGCGTCCAATCATCACCCCATCGAAAATCCGGAGGTGGGATTCAGCCTCGTCCAGGGTCTGGATGCCGCCATTGAGGAGGATTTCCAAATCAGGGAACTCGTCCTTGACCCGCGCGGCCACATCGTAGCGCAGCGGCGGGACTTCCCGATTCTCCTTGGGGGACAATCCACTCAGCCAGGCTTTGCGGGCATGGATGATGAAGGTTTGGCAACCCGCATCCGCCACGGTGCGAATGAAATGGGCGAGTTCATCCCAGGAATCGCGATCGTCGACACCGATGCGGGTCTTGACGGTGACCGGAAGGCTGACGGCTTGCCCCATGGCCGCCACGCACTCGGCCACCAGTTCCGGTTCAGCCATCAGGCAGGCGCCGAAGCGACCGCGCTGAACCCGATCGCTGGGACAGCCAACATTCAGGTTGATCTCGTCATAGCCCCAATCCTCGGCGATGCGGGCGCATTCCGCCAAGGCCGGCGGCTCGCTGCCGCCGAGTTGAATGGCGAGTGGATGCTCGCTGGGGTCGAAGTCGAGCAGCCGTGAGCGATCGCCATGCAGGATGGCGCCGGTGGTGACCATTTCCGTATAGAGCAGCACCTGCCGTGAGATGAGGCGCAGGAAATATCGATAATGGCGGTCGGTCCAATCCAGCATGGGCGCCACGGCCAATTTCCTGGAAAGGCTCGTCCTGGCAGGGACGGATGAAAGGGTAATGCCCGACAAGGAGAGTATCAGTCTGGTGTTTGCGCCGCCCCCATATCGTTAGCGACACGGCGCCGTTACTGTGATCTTCGCGTCAGTCCTGACGACGGAGCGACAACAGCGGGTGTTTGGCGGATCGTGGGTCTGTCAGGGCCGCATGCCGCTGGGACGCCAGCCAATGACGCGTGACTAGAATGCCTCCCCCCGCGACCAGCCCGGTCAGGCAGAGGTAGAGCAGGGTTCGCAGCCGGGATATTTCCTGCAACATTTCACTCCGGGCCAGGGCCGCCGTGGTCATGCCGCTGGCGGTCTGATAGCGCGCATGTTCATTGCTCTCGCCATCCAGCCCGGCTCCGCCGGTCACGCTGGCATACGTTTCGAGTGATTTCAGGTCATTTTGCAGGGCCTGGAACAGGATCAGATCCTCCGTGCCGACCTTGCCCGAAGCGATATTCCGATCCAGGGTCTTGAGCCGAATTTCGACGGATTCCGCCATCAAACCATGCAGGCGATCCCTGAGGGTATCCATCTGCTGCCCCATGGCTCGCAGCCGCTCCACACCCGCGCCAGACCCCATCGCCACCGTGGATTCCAGCCGGTTAAGATCCGTATAGAGTTGATAGAACACGGCCGCCAGGGCCAACAGCAGAGCCAGCCCGATCCACAGGAATCCGCGGGATGCCGCGGGTACCGGGGGATGTTGAATTTGGGGCTGATGTTGTTGCAGGCGCCGCTTGGACGATTCCCGCTCACCGTGTCGTGGTACTGGCATGTCGATAGTTCGCGAATCGCACCGAGATGCTGACCGCAGTGCCCTCAAAGGTTGTCACGCAGATCTGTAACTATCGCAGAATGGTCAAGCGAGGTCAATCGAAGCACGCGCCAGGAGCATGGCGGACTTCATGTCGCGCACGGCAAGGTCCAGGCCGGAGAACAGCGCCCGGGCAATGACGGCATGGCCGATATTCAACTCATGAAACTGGGGGATGCGGCAGATGTCCGCCACATTGTGGTAATTCAGGCCATGACCGGCGTTGACAGTCAATCCCATGCCCTCCGCCATCTCCGCGGCCTTTTGCAAGCGCTCCAGTTCCCGCTGCCTGCCGGGAAACGCCGGGGCATCCGCATAGTGCCCCGTATGCAGTTCGATCACGGGCGCTCCGGAACGCGCCGCGGCTTCCACCTGGTGCGGATCGGCGTCTATGAACAGGGAGACTTCCACCCCGGCTTCAGCCAAGGCGGTGGCGGCGTCCTGGATACGGGAAAAATTCCCGGCCACATCCAGCCCACCCTCGGTGGTGAGTTCCTCGCGCTTTTCCGGCACCAGACAACACGCCGCCGGACGTATCTTCCTGGCGATGCCGACCATCTCGTCCGTGACCGCCATTTCCAGATTGAGTCGGGTTTGTAACATCTGGCTCAGCAAGTCGATATCGCGATCCTGAATATGCCGGCGATCCTCGCGCAGATGGGCGGTAATGCCGTCGGCGCCGGCCTGCTCGGCCACCAGCGCGGCATGGATGACCTCGGGAAACCGGGTCCCGCGGGCCTGTCTGACGGTGGCGATGTGATCGATGTTGACGCCCAGGAGAATGGGGGGTTTTGCTTGCATGTTGGGTCTATATGGGCAATGGTTTGAACAACTCCCGGCTCTTCAGCGGGCGACCGTTGAGATGATGCGCCAGCACGCTTCGCAGCAGGCGTTTGGCCTCGCGCAATTGCATGCCGTCCTCCAGCAGGCCTTGCCGCAACGCCAGCAGGGTAGCCCCCTGACAGGCGCCGGCCGCGGCATCGGCGGTTTCCCGGGGACCCTGCTCGGGATCGTAAACATAGCGGCGATCGGGCTTGATTGCCTGACCTTCCACATCCTCATCCAGGCGCATTCCGTAGCCGATACCCTCAAGAAAAGCCAGTTCGAATCGACGCAGGGTCCGCTCCAGGTCGCCGGCGGTCCCCAGTCTTGCGAGCGTGTCCTCACACAGGGCATACAGTCCGGGATGCGGGTCATGGAGGGGCTGCAGACTCATCACCAGCTCACACAGGTAGAAGCCGCAGAAAATGGCGGTTCCCGTCAATTCGGCGCCGGATGCCACGGGCTCGGCGCAGGTCAGTACGGGCAACTCCCCGCGTCCGGTCCACGACAGCCTGACACGGTTGAAGGGCCGCAGCAGCGCCGCGATAGGATGGCGGCCACGCCGAGCCCCCTTGCCCAGCAGGCGCAAACGGCCATGGTTGCGGGTAAATACGTCGACGAAGAGACTGCTCTCCCGGTAGGGTCGGCAGTGCAGGATGATGGCTGGTTCCAGTTCGCCGGACGCCATGCCTAGAGTCAATCGACGTAACCCAGACTCCGCAGGGCGCGCTCATCATCGGACCAGCCTTCCTTGACCTTGACCCAGAGTTGCAGGAAAACCTTACCCTCCAACAGTCGTTCGAGGTCATGCCGGGCGCGCTCGCCGACTTTTTTCATCACCTCACCGTTCTTGCCGATAACGATGGCTTTTTGCCCTGTGCGCTCCACCAGAATCAGCGCCCGAATTCGGGTCAGCCCTTCCTCCTGCTTATATTCCTCGATCTCGACGGTCAGCGCGTGCGGCACTTCCTGCCCCAGGGCCCGCAACAGCTTTTCCCGGATGATTTCGGCGGCCATGAACCGCAGGGAGCGGTCGGTCACCTGATCCTCGGGGAAAATCAGCTCACCTTCCGGCAAGAGCTCCATGATGGTGCGGTCCAGCACCTCCAGATTGGCGCCGCGCAGCGCCGACAGGGGAATCATGGCGGCAAACTCATGCCGGCCAGAGGCTTCCTGGAGAAACGGCAACAGCACATCCTTATCTTCGAGCCGGTCGATCTTGTTGATGACCAGAACGACGGGGACACCGGCGCCCTGTATGCGTTGCAACACCAATTCATCTTCCGGCAACCAGGCCG
>Ga0194119_10011487_pt1 | contig 11425 bp, 9 predicted proteins | sample TA2MahC100mmetaG_FD_148620 | JGI IMG/M metagenome (GOLD analysis project Ga0194119, IMG submission 148620) | Freshwater microbial communities from Lake Tanganyika, Tanzania - TA2015018 Mahale Deep Cast 100m | ecosystem: Environmental > Aquatic > Freshwater > Lake | place: Tanzania: Lake... | reverse complement strand
CGTGATGGAGTTAGTTCGCGGCGTGCCCATCACCGAATATTGCGACAAGAATCATCTCAACGCTCGGCAGCGCCTCGAACTCTTCCTCCCCGTTTGTCAGGCCATTGAGCACGCGCACCAGAAAGGCATCATCCATCGCGATCTGAAACCTTCCAATGTGCTGATCACGCTGCGGGACGCCCAACCAGTGCCGATGGTGATCGACTTCGGCATCGCCAAGGCCACGCACCAAAAGCTCACCGAGAAAACGCTGTTCACCAACCTCGGCCAGATGATTGGCACGCCGGCTTACATGAGCCCCGAACAAGCCGAGATGAGCAAACTCGATGTCGATACCCGGAGCGACATTTACTCGTTGGGCGTGCTGCTCTACGAATTGCTGACCGGAACAACGCCTTTTCCGGAGAAACGCCTGCGCAGCGCCGGCTTTGCCGAGATTCAGCGGATCATCGCGCAGGAGGAACCGGAACGGCCCTCCACGCGACTCACCACGATGGACAACGATCAACGCACGACCATCGCCCGCAACCGCAGTATGGAAGCCGCCGCACTTGGCCGATTGCTGCGCGGCGACCTGGACTGGATTGCGATGAAGTGTTTGGAGAAGGACCGCACGCGGCGCTACGACACGGCCAGCGGCCTGGAAGCGGATCTTCGGCGGTACTTGAACCTGGAACCGATCACGGCCCGTCCGCTCAGTGCGGCGTATCGATTTCGGAAGATGGTGCGACGAAACCAAGTCGCCTTCGCTGGCGCAACCGCAGTGGGGGCGGCTTTGCTGATCGGAGCCGTCGGAATGACCGGTCTTTATTTTCGCTCCGAGCGTTTGCGCAAGGAAGCGCAGCGAAATCTTTACGTGGCGAACATGAACCCGGCGCAGTTGGCGTGGGAACAGAACAATGTCGGCCGTGTTCGGCAGTTGTTGGAGGAGACAGCGGCGTACCCAGACAGAGGATTTGAGTGGTTCTACTGGCAGCGCCAAACGCATCTAGAGCTTAAGACGCTTCGTGGGCACTTAAGTAAGATCTTCTCTGTCGCCATCTCTCCAGACGGCAAGCGGATTGTGATGGGCAGTGATGATCAGACAGCCAAAGTATGGGATGCAACTGCAGGCAAAGATTTGGTCACGCTAAAGGGCCACACGAATCCGATCTCATCTGTAGCCTTTTCGGTAGACGGGCAACGCATTCTGACAGGCAGTTGGGATAGGACCGCGAAGTTGTGGGAGACATCCAGCGGCAGGGAACTGCTCACGGTTAATGGGCACAGCGGTCAAATCACGTCTGTGCTCTTTTCGCCGGATGGCCACCGGATTGTCACTGCCAGTGAGGATGGTACGGCCAAGGTTTAAGACACATCCAGCGGGAAGGATCTACTTACCCTTCTTCAAGGGCTGGGCGGACCCATTAATGCCGTGGCTATTTCTCCGGACGGCAAACGCGTCATTACCGGCGGTTTGGGCTTGTTATTTTCGGAAGTCGCCACAGGCAAGGAGGCGGTGAGGTGCGACCACCTTTCTACGATTAGCTCAGTCTGTTTTTCGCCGGACGGCCAGCGGGTTGTTTCTTCTGGTTCCGATCGGCTCGCCAAGGTGTGGGATGTGGCGAGCATGACGGAACTAATGACGCTCAAGGGGCACACCGATAACATCATGTCCGTAGCTTTTTCTTCCGACGGCGAACGGATCGTCACGGGGAGCATTGAACATGGGGCCAAAGTTTGGGATGCAGTAAGCGGTAGGGAATTGTTCGGCCTCAATGGGCGTAACTCACAGATATTCTCTGTGGCTTTCTCGCCGGACGGCCGACGGATCGTTATTGCCGGCGACGTGCTAGTGGCAACGGTGTGCGACGCGTCTGGTGGCAAAGAAGTGATCGAGCTCAAAGGACACAAGAGGTTGATTAGTTCAGCGGCCTTCTCGCCGGACGGCCGGCGAATCCTCACAGGCAGTTGGGATCAGACGGCCAAGCTCTGGGACGTGGTCAGTGGCAGAGAACTGCTTACCTTCAAAGGGCACGCCGCTTTCATCACTTCAGTAGCCTTTTCATCGGACGGTCGGCGGATTGTCACCGGCAGCGACGATCAGACAGCGAAGGTGTGGGAAGCCGCCTCCCCGGATCAAGTGGCGGGGTGGCAGAAAGAAGAACGGGACGCCGCGCAGCGCTGAAGTGGAAAATCCGAAATCCGAATTTCGAAATAGTTTCCAATGGACCAAACGGGAATGATCAAAATTGGCGATCCGTTTTGAATTTTGAATTCATGTGCCAGCCAAATTCGCGTAGATGAAGCCAAAGTTATTTGAATTATGAAGAATCCGATTATCGCAGAGCTACGCCGCATCCTCTAGGCTTCTACCAAAGGCTTTAATGACTTGACTCGACCTTCTTTTGCGGGAATTAAACAGGCGCGCAAGAAGCAGTCAGGCACGGAACCCGCCCTGATTGACCCTCTGGAATGACAATGACGACCAACATTTGGGTTAGCATGCCTTTCGCCAAAGCGCTGAGCCGCGTTCTGGCCGCCTTGGACGACCTCGGCTGTTTACGGATTTGCGCGGCGAAATGAATTCATCCTCCGGTTCATCTCAAGCTGCCGCGTCGCTGGAGCAGGGGCATGCGCTGCTGTCGCACGACTACACGCTGCGGTCTGATCTGGCGCGGCTTTGCCTCCCGGCAGCCACGAGGGACGAGAACCGCAAACTGGCCTGGCTGAATTCGATTTGTTTCCTGTTCCTCGTGGTGGGTGGAATCGGACTGAAAACGCGTCCGGTCATTCCGAAACAACTGGAGGTGCCCGTGGACATTGTTCCGGTGGTTTTCACTCCTCCGGTCGAGCCTCCGAAAGTCAATCCGGAACCCCAGATTCAAGAGCCGGACCCCAACCAGGAAGTCACCTTCGACACTCCGCAGATTGCGACCGTGGTGGCAGCCGATCCAGCGGCGGTCAGTTTTGCCGTGCCAGTCGAGGGCCCGGTCGTTTTCGCTCCGGCGCGTTTCGCGGCGCCCCCTCCTCCCAGCCCCCCCAAGCCGCCATCACCCCCCAAGCCCACTGTATTCCAGGCGGGCAAGTCCCAGGGTTATTTCCCAGATCCCCCGTACCCGTCCCTTGCGCTTCGCCGGAACTACGAAGGCAACGTCATGCTTTATGTGATTGTGGACACAAATGGATCGCCCGCCTCAATCACGGTCAAGGATGCTTCCGGTTACGCCCTGCTGGATTCTCACTCTTCCGATTGGGTGAAGAACCACTGGCGCTGGTCTCCGGGTGAAACTCGCCATTACTTGGTTCCGTTCCATTATCGAATCAGATAAGAATCCGACGCGCTATGCTTGCAAACATTGTTGTCTCACTCTTCCTCAAAGGTGGTCCGGTCATGTGGCCGATCCTCGTCGTGACGATTGTCGCCGTCGCCGTCGTTGGCGAGCGAGCCATTTGGTGGTGGCGAGAAAGCCTCAAACGCGATCCCGACCGGCTGGAGAAAATCCTCGCCGCGCTGGAAAGCGGCGATTTCCGCGAAGCCTCGACGCTGGCCCGCGGCTCGGAGGATCCTGTGATCCGGATGATCTGGCACGGGTTGAATCATTTTCATTCCTCGCTGCAGGGCGCTCTGCAAGTCGCCGCAGGAATCGAATTGCAGAAGGCCGGGCGTTTTCTCGTCGTCATGGACACGCTCGTGACGCTGGCGCCGCTGCTTGGTTTGCTCGGCACCGTGACCGGCATTATGGGTTCGTTCACGTCCATCGGCAGCGCCGAACTGGCCGTGGAAAAAGTCACTGGCGGCATTGGCGAAGCTTTGATCGCGACGGCGTGCGGCCTGGGCATTGCCATCTTCGCGCTCATCCCGTTCAATTTTTTCAGCCAGAAGACCGCGCGGCTGCAATTCGAGCTCGAGACCGCGGCCACGAACGTCGAAGTGATGGTCAATGCCGCCAGGCAAAAGGGATTCGACGCCCAGGAATTCCGGCAAGCCAGCGCCGAAAGCTCGGTCTGATGGACAGCAATTCTCATTTTAGGGTCTGTGCGCTCCCGTATGTCGCCAAACTGACAATTACTGTCTGATGGATCACACCCGTTGCGTTCTCCTGACTTCGCCATGAAGATTGGTTCGCCCTATCCCCACAAAAAGGCCCGGATCGAGATCATTCCGCTGATCGATATCATGTTCTTTTTGCTGGCCTCGTTCATGATGGTGAGCCTCACCATGATCAAGCTGCAATCGATCAAGATGGATTTGCCGACCGCCACCCAGGCGAGCCGGGACTTCAAACCGGACATCGTCAATATCTCGGTGGACAAACTGGGCGACGTTTACATTGAGAAAAACAGGAAGACCTACGCGGAACTCCACACCTACCTGACGAACCGGTTCTTCGCCAACACGAACATCCCCGTCTATATCAGCGGCGATAAAGACGCCACGCACGGATCGATCATTTACGTGCTGGACCTGGTCCGCAAAGCCGGGATTCAAAAAGTGTCGTTCGCCATCTCTCCTCCTCCACCGGACAAGCGGTAGCTTTCCGTATCGCCGGCTTTCCCGCCGGCAAGTTGCGAGCCATCCTTGCCTCGCGGCGACCGGAGGCTAGTCTGCGTTTATCCGCGTTCATCTGCGGTTTTTAGGATTACCGATCTTTCCCGTGGGCAGCACCGCCATCACTCCCGAACTGGCGTTTGAACGGCGCCAGGAGCCGGTCGTTTATCTCAAACCCTTCGACGAACCACGCCAATCATGCGACCGCTTCTCCCTCTCCGCCTCGATTTCCTTCTCCGCATCGGATGGGGAGAAGGTGACCCCAGGCCGGATGAGGTGCGCCGTGTGAGGCCGCGCAACTCCCCGCTTTGCATCCTCGGCTTGCTTGGCTATTCTCGCTTCGTTCGGAAAAACAAAACGACCAGAAAACTTTTTACAAAATCATTTCGCGTAGCTTCGGCTGCTGTCTCTCTCAAAACGGGCAAATTTTGACTTCAAAGACGGCGCTGGAAGACACGCCCACTCGGGCGTGTCCGAAAGCGTTCTTTGAAGGGCACGCCCGTGCCTGAGAGAGAGCGTGACTAGGTCACGCCCCTTCTGTTTCAGGCACGGCGTCCCTTCGTAAGGACAAGCCATCCGACAGGGCTGATTCGCGCGCGAGCGAACATAGCCCATGCCTCGGAATGAACATCTGACGCGCGTCCAGTTAATTGACCCGATCCTGCACGATCTCGGGTGGACGGGCGCGCTTGTCCGGGAAGAGAAGACTCCCGGTGGCTCGGACATTATTGATGGGCGGCCGGTCAAGCGGTCGAGTCGCACCGATTATCTGCTCTGTTTGCCAATTCTCCCCGGCAAGCCTCCGCTCGCTGTGGCTTTGTTAGAAGCGAAGGCAGAAGACAAGCTGCCGTCACTCGGCATTCAGCAGGCGCGGCGGGATGCGGCGAAGCATCACGTTCCGTTTCATTTCTCCACGAACGGCCACCTGTTCGCCGAGTTTGGCGAGGATACGCAACACATCCGCGATGCACAGCCACTCACGTCTTTCCCGACCCCCGATCAACTGCGGCAGCGGTATCAGGCGTTGAAGGGGATTGATCTGCTCAATCCGAATGCGTTGCCGTTGCTCATGCCGTACAAGGGGGGCGAAGCGGCGCGATGGTATTTCCAAGACGCGGCGATTCGGGCGACGCTCGAACGCATTGCGGCGGGGCAGAAGAAGATTCTGCTCTCGCTTGCCACCGGCACCGGCAAGACGGTCATTGCTTCGCAGTTGCTCTACAAACTCGCCCAAGGCCGGCAACTCACACGCGCTTTGTTCGTGTGCGACCGCGAGGAATTGCGGATTCAAGGCATGGGGAAGATGCACGCAATCTTCGGCGACAACGCCCAAGAAGTTTCGACTGCGAATCCATGTCTCAACGCCCGCATCCTCGTGGCGACGTATCAGACGTTGAACATCACGGCCGAAGATGACGTGCCGCAGTTCTGGAAGGACAATTACCCGCCGGACTTTTTCTCGCACATCATCATTGACGAGTGCCATCGCAGCGCGTGGGGGAAGTGGAGCGTCATCTTGCGCGACAATCCCAATGCCATCCACATCGGCCTGACTGCCACGCCGCGCATCGTCGTGGGCGGCGGCAAGAAAGACGAAGCTGGCAAGAAGAAGGATGAGGAGATCACCAACCACAACCTCCAATACTTCGGCCAGCCGGTTTACGAATACTCGATCGGCGACGGGCAGGAAGACGGCTACCTAGCCGCTTGCGAAGTCGTCCGTCGCACCGTGGACCTCGACAAAACGGAAATCACCCGCGAAGACATCGTCGAGCGTTCCGCCGTGGACGCCTTCACCGGGCGCAAGCTCAAGCCGGGCGAGATCGAGGATAAGTACACCGCCGGCGATTACGACGCCAAGTTGATGCTCGACGACCGGGTCAAGGCGATGTCCGAAGACCTGTTCCAGTTCCTCTTGGAGACCGGCGGCCCGCACCAGAAGACCGTCATCTTCTGCACCCGCGATCATCACGCCAACCAGATCATGATTGCGCTGAACAACCTCTACGCCGCGTGGTGTCAGAAGGTGCGGCGCACGCCGAAGGAATGGTACGCCTTCCAATGCACCGGCAACCCCGACCTGCGCCCGCCCGCCAGCGACTTGATCCCGGAGTTTCGCGGGTCGAAAAACTCCCATTTCATCGCCACTACCGTTGACCTGCTCTCGACCGGCGTGGACATCCCGAACTTGGACAACGTCGTGTTCTTCCGCTACCTCGAATCGCCGATCAGCTTCTACCAGATGGTCGGACGCGGCACGCGCACAGGCGAACCGCGCGGCTCGAAAGCCATGTTCCGCCTCTACGACTACACCAACTGCACGCGCCTGTTCGGCGAGGAATTCACCAGCCGTTACAAGCCCACGCAACCGCCCGGTGACGATAGCGGCGGCGGCGAAGTCGGCGGCGCGGAGACCGGCACCGAAGGCACCGGCAAGCCGCCGACGGAAACGAAAATCATCCGCGTTCCCGGCGGCCAATTCGCCGTGAAGATTGATGGCGTGGGCGAATCGAAAGGCCGTTCCATCCTCTGCCAGGAAGACGGCAAAGATGTGCTCGTGCCGTACGAAGAATACAAGCAACGGCTCGCCGCCCGGCTGGTCGAGGAAGCGCCGAGCGTGGATGCGCTCCGCTCAGTGTGGGTCGCTCCCGACCGGCGGCACGGCCTGTTGCGCGGCCTGCCCGGCGGCGAAGCGGCGGTGCGACTGGTGCGCGAACTGGAAAACGAACAGGAGTGCGACCTGTTCGACGTGCTGTCGGAACTTGGCTACGGCCTGCCGCCCAAATCGCGCCCCGAACGCGCCGCCGCATTCTCCTACAAGAACAAGCAATGGCTGAAAGATTTCCCCGACCGCACGAGCGCCGTGCTGGTCAACATGGCCCGGCAATTCGAGAAGAACGGCATCGAGGAATTGGAGACGCCGAAAGTGTTTGAGGTCGAGGGCGTGGATTTCAACGCGCTGACCGGCCTGCCGGTCAAGCCGGACACGTTGATTCAGGAAACGAAGGTGAGGTTGTTGGCGTGAAGTCCGCCGCGAAACCACCGCTTCCGGCAGGCTGGCGTTGGACAACAATGGGTGAGTTCCTGACGCCCGCGCCGAAGTTCTTCACCATCGCGGACGACCAAGAGTATCAGCTTGTGACCGTGAAACTGCACGGGAAGGGCGTTGTTCCTCGCTGCCGTATGAAGGGTGCGTTGATAAAGACGAAGGAGCAACAGCTAATCGGGAAGGATCAATTCTTAGTGGCGGAAATCGACGCCAAGTTCGGCGGCTTCGGCATTGTCCCGCCGGAACTCGACGGTGCAATTGTCAGCGGGCACTACTTTCTCTACGACATCGACCAGAGCAAGGTGCTGCCGGGGTTTCTCCAGTGCTTCATCAGTTCCGGCATTCTGACGAAGCGCATCCAAAAGGACATTCAAGGCGCTCTCAACTATTCCGCGATTCGTCCTCACCACATTCTCGACGTTCCATTTCCCCTACCGGAAGAAGGGGCTGATGGAGTGCAAAAAGAAGTCGCCCGCCGGTATGCCCAAATCAAGCGCATTCAAGTTCACGCAGAACGTCAGCTTGAGGCAGCTACGGCACTTGAGCGCGCCACTATGCTTCAGCATTTCGACTTCAAAGCGGACTAACAACCGTGGCAAAGAAAAACACAAAGAAGGGTTTCGTCGTCGTCCGCTCGCCAGCGGACATGGACAAGGCGGTCAAGTCCATAAACAACATCCTGCGGCGGGACAAGGCCAAGGGCGCGCGGTTGTATGTGCCGGAACTGACGTGGATGTTTTTCTTGCGTTACCTCGATTTGATGGAGGAAGCCGAAGCGCAGAAGGCGGCGGCACTCGGCACGGCGTTCACGCCGTCGCTCTGCGCGCCGTATCGGTGGCGAGATTGGGCTGCGCCGTTTGACCACAAGAAACCGGCGGCGGAGTTGAAGGCCACGCACGCGCCCGGCTGGCGGCGCGCGGAGTTGACGGGCGACGGTTCGACGCTGGGCGATTACCTGAAGTTCGTCAACGGCGAGCTTTTCTCCCATTTGCAGAAGCTGGGCGAGAACGGGAACGCGACGAACAAGCAGAAAGTCATCGCCGAAATCTTCCGCAACAAGGAGCGGACAGTGTTGGCCAGCGAGACGAACTTGCAGGACGCGCTGGACCGGGTGCATGCGTTGAGCGAGGCGCAGGTCAGCGAACAGCACATGTTCCCGATGTCGCAGGCGCTGGAAAGCCTGTTGCCGAGCCTCGGCGAGAAGAAGAACGACGGCGGGCAGTTTTTCACGCCGCGCGAGGTGATCCGGGTGATCGTCAAGACGGTGAACCCGCAGTTGGGGCGGTCGGTGTATGACCCGTGCGCCGGGACGTGCGGCTTTTTGATCGAGACGTTCAAGCATCTGATGGCGCAGCAGCCGACGGCGACGCAGATTCAGGAGTTGAAGACGGAGACGTTGTGGGCGCGGGAGGACGCGGCGGAAGCGATCCCGATTGCGCTGGCGAACATGGTGTTGCACGGCGTTGACCTGCCGCGCATCTGGCACGGCAACACGCTGACGCGGGCGGAGACGTATGGGGATTTGTTCACGGGCGCGCCGGCGCAGTTCGACTACATCTTCACGAATCCGCCGTTCGGCAGCAAGGAAGGCAAGGACGCACAGCAGCATTTCGACTACAAGTGCGGCAAGGCGCAGATTCTTTTCCTCCAGCACATCATCAACGCGCTGGCCGAGGGCGGAACATGCGGGATGGTGATTGATGAAGGCGTGCTGTTCCACACCAAGACGGCAGCCTACAAGCAGACCAAGCGGAAGCTGCTGGATGAATGCAATCTCTGGTGCATCATCAGCCTGCCACAAGGCGTTTTCGTCAATGCCGGCGCGGGCGTGAAGACCGACTTGCTGTTCTTCACCAAAGGCGAGGAGACGAAGCGCGTCTGGTATTACGACATGACGCTGACGCCCGCGTTCAAGCCGCGCAAGGTCAACAAGAGCAACCCGATGCTCTTCGACGATTTCGCCGACTTCTTCCAGCGCCTCGCGTTGCCACCCGACGATCCCGGCAGAATCAGCGAACGAAGCTGGTACGTCACCATTGAAGAAATCCGCGCCAAGAACTACGACCTCAAAGCCACGAACCAGAACGCACCCGATCTTTCCGACAAGCGCACGCCCGGCGAGTTGATGAAGATCATCGAGGACGCCCAAACCGAAATCGCTACCGGTCTAGCCGCGTTAAAGCAATGAAGACGATGCAGGAACTAGCGGAGCAAGACCGGCCACGCGAAAAGCTGCGGCTCAAAGGCGCAACTGCGCTGACAAACGAAGAACTGGTTCAGGTGATTCTTGGTCGCGGCATCAAAGGTCACGATGTCCGCGCCATGTCGCAGAAGATTTCCCGCATCTTGGCGGACAAGAAAGGCCAGCTTGCCGAATCCGACCTGACGGCGATTCACGGCATGGGCGAAGCCAAGAGCTATCAGCTACTCGCCGCCTTTGAAATCGCCCGCCGCTTCGCCAAAGGCGACGCCGTTAAGATTACCGGCACGGAAGACATTCTCGCTCTCGACGTGATTCAACAGATTGCCGGCAAGCAGCAAGAGCATTTTGTCTGCATCTCCCTCAACGGCGCAAACGAAGTCATCGAAAAACGTATCGTCACCGTTGGCCTGCTCGACCGCAGCCAAGTTCATCCCCGCGAAGTCTTCGCCGACGTAATCGCCGACCGTGCCGCCGCCGCCATCTTCGCCCACAATTTATGTGCCGAAGCACATAAATTGTGTTATGTGACGCTTCCGTTTATGTGGAGTCACCGATCGGCGGCACTCCTGTTGGCAGCGCTCCAAGATCGAAAGGACCGTTGTGCAAGGAATTAATCCTCTCGATGGCTCCAACACCCACGCGCCTATTCGCACGTTGAAAATCGAGGCGGAAGGCGACTCATGGAAAGGATCGATCAAACCGAAGATTCGGCTCATGGGGCGCTGGTTGGAGCGAGCTGGATTCAGCCCGGGTGATCGCGTTCAAGTCACATGCATGGGTCGCGGTCTTATTGAACTGCGTTCATCCGACGGCTTGGAAAATGAAGTGAAACAACCGTCGCCCTGATTCGACTCAAAGTCAAAGATCGCTCAACATAACCGCTGTTCCTTTTCAGGCGCAGCGGTTTTTTCTTTTAGCAGAAAGGAGCGGAACCTGCGAGCCAGGAAAACGTCAGGGATCTTCACCTCTAAAACTTTGATCGTTCACCTTGGCTCCGCCGTTTTCAAACCAAAACGCATCCAGTTTTATGCTCGAATATTGGTACAAAGATAAACGCACTCTGGTCGATTTCCGACGCGGCCCCCTGGGTCCACACTTTGACGGCTTGGCCGCTTACCTCCAAGCCAGAGGCTATGCCGAGACCGGCGCACGAACCGTCCTGAGCAAAGGCTGCCAGTTCAACGCTTTTCTCATCGAGCAGCGCGTCGCTAGTGGCACTCAGCTCTCTGAGTCGCACATCAATTCGTTTCTCAAACTCTATTTCGCCCATGTCCAGCCTGACCGGGAAGGCTATTGCCCAAGGCAAACCGCTCTGCGCGCTCTCAAGCACCTCTTTGATTACCTGATTCAAATCAAAGTCCTCGCGCCGCCGAAGCCAAAACGGGTTATCAAGCCCTATAGCTGGCTCCTTGATCCGTACCTGCGGCATCTCCGCACGGAATGCCAGTTCTCGGAAAAGACGATCAGAAGGTGTGACACCCAACTCAGCTCGTTCCTTGAAGCGATGGGCCAAATACACCTATCAAGCCCGCGCGGTCAATAGGGAAAAACATTCCGTGACGAAGATTTTTTTCTTCGTCTGGCGTTCCTCAGAACGGGAGGTCCGACTTGATTTCCAGTTGTGCAGCTTGGAACGTAGTTG